>JABUBP010000008.1_pt1 | contig 36184 bp, 40 predicted proteins | sample 7240331 | NCBI WGS metagenome assembly JABUBP01 (sample SAMN07256347, study PRJNA390944) | subsurface metagenome | isolation source: Methane hydrate marine sediment | place: Pacific Ocean: Eastern North Pacific, ODP site 1244 | collected 2002 | reverse complement strand
GGTCATGCCCGCGGGCCATCCCGGCGACGGGTTTCTGATGGAGTCTGCGCGCCTGCTCCGGACGGAGCACAAGATCGGACACGCAACCCTGCAGATCGAAACCGACGAGAACAACGAGTGCGCTCTGGCGCCCGACGACGTGGTCTAGCGTGGATGAGGGGGAGGACGACAAGGTCGAGCGCCTTCACCGTCTCAAGTCGGCGTTCGATATCGAGATCGACGGGGGAAACGAAAAAGGGAGGATAGGATGCCCAAACTGTCCACACGACGGCGACTGGCGAACGGAGGTCGGTGGCTGGGTGTTTTCGTGCGAGCAATGCGGCGTGCGCGTAGCCGGCAGGTTTCCTGCCAGACGCGTCGCGAATTGAGGGCGGTCGTGACGAAAGAAGCTTGGAAGGGCAGTCGGTGGACGGAAGGATTCGACAGCCAAATATTCGGGAGGGCTCCGAGCCTGGTTTTTGCGGCGTGCAGCCTGCTGATGCTGTGCTTGCTGGCTTCGCCGTCGGTCGCCCAAACCGCGCGCGAGTTCGCGCGGGAAGGGTTCGCGGCAAAGGACAGGAAGCAGTTTCCGCTGGCCATCCAATTGTTCAGCGAAGCCATCAAACAAGGACAGTCCACTCCCGAGCAACGCGGGCTCATTCTGTACGGTCGAGGGGTATCGTACGATGCGCTCGGACTGCGCGATCTCGCCTTGGGCGATTTCGACGCGGCGATAGCGCTGTTGCCCGACTTTCCGAACTCCTACGTCTACCGCGCGCTGGCGTGGAGCGATCGACGGGAATTCGACAAGGCACGCGACGATCTACTACAAGCTCTCCGGCTGAACCCGACCAGCGCGCTCATTCACAACAATCTCGGATCGGTCTACGAACGCAAAGGAGAGGTAGACCGGGCCATCGAAAGCTATGGGGAAGCCATCCGGCTCGATCCCAAGGCGGCGCAAGCCTTCTACAACCGCGCCCATGCCTTCATCGCGAAGCAGGATTATCGAGCTGCGATATCGGACTACGACCAAGCGATCGACCTGCAGCGAGACTTCGCGGACGCCTACAGCAACCGCGGCGGCATGTATCTCCTGCTGGGCGACACGGACAAGGCGATCGGGGATTTCGACGAGGCGATCCGTCTCAAGGGCACCGATCCGATCTTCTGGTCGAACAGGGCGAGCGCCTACATGACGATGGGACGCTACAAGGACGCGTTGGCCGATTTCGACCGCGCCCAAACGATCGATCCCGGCAACGCCGCGACCTATCTCGGACGGGGACGAGCGCGGCTCTATTCGGACGAGATCGCGGGGGCGATCGAAGACTTGCGTGTCGCTGCGAGACTGAGGCCAACGAACGCCTTTCCCGCCATCTGGATGCACATCGCCCGCATCCACCAGGGCAATCCGGACCGCGAGGAACTTGAGCGCAACGCGGCGAGAGTGGATCGCTCGCAGTGGCCGGCTCAGGTCCTGGACTTCTACTTGGGCAAACTGGACATGGACCGGGTGCGCGAAGACGCCGGCGGCGGCGTGGGCGCCGAAGGCGAAAGGCGGCTTTGCGGGGCGGATTTCTTCGTCGGCGAGTTTCTGAGCCACGGTCAACAGAAGGCCGACGGCCGCCGGTTGCTTCGGACGGTCGTGGATCGGTGCCGTCCCGTGGACATCATCTTCGCTGCGGCTCAAGCCGAGCTACGCGACAACAAAGAGGCGAAGTAGCAAAGGCCCACGGCGTCGACCGCTGGTTCCTTTAACCTTCGATGCGAAAGGACGGATGTGGTTCGCCGCGATAGCGAGAATGAGGGTGCGGAATCCTGCCGCATGTCAAAGGTTCAGCGCGCCTTTTTCGTCGTTGGACTGTTGGTGCTCATAGCGTTGTCGGCCAGCTCGGCCGGCATCCTGCTGCATCGCGCGTTTCCAGACAGCTACGCAGTTACTCTTGTCGGCCCGCGGGGTGCAGCGGCCACCGTGATCGTTCTACGGAAACTATTCGTCGGCTGAGTTCGGCGCAAACTCTCGGAGAGAGCCGACGCGGCTGTCGTCGCGTCGGCGGCCCAATAGGCGTGGGGCTCCCGGTCGAGAAGCCGTGATTACTTGCGACCTTCGTGCGGGCGAGCTCTGTTTGGTGAGCCTTATCTTATCGCTACCCTCCAGATGGTCGACCTTGCCTACGGTCTTCTTGTCCGACGAAATCACGTCCATGTGCTCTTTGATCTGCGATGTGTCCGGCATGGGGTATCCTCCAGTGAGTGGAAAGGATGCAACGCTCCCGTACTGGGAAGGTTGCTCTCGCGCGGCTGAAGGATGGCCCATAGGAAATATGATTACCGGCGTGACTGCTGCTCGTTGCGACGAGGAATTCACGCCGCCGGGGAATCCACTGGTATGGAGAACCGAACGACAGGTTGAAGATGCCCCCTGCGCCCGCGGACAAGCGACCGGGTCGAATATCGACAGCGCTATGCAAGGCAGTGACGGGGTTCTCAAGTCGCTCATTGAGCTCTAATGAGCACGTCCATCATTTCCTGAATGACCGACATGATTCGGGCATTCGCCGCATAGGCATTCTGAAGCTGGATCAGGTTCGACATCTCCGAGTCCAGGTTGACGCTGGAGGTCGAATTGAACTTGGCCTGGAGCGTCGAGACGACGATGTTCTGACCCTGCTGAAGCTGGGCCGCCTGCGTCGCGGCGTTGCCCTGGACGCTCAGGAACTGCTGGAGGTAGCACGAGATGCTGCCGGTAAATGGCTGGCTCGACGAGCCGAGTCCAGTCTGCGGTGAGTAGGAGTAAACCGCCGTCGTGAGCTGCGAGTAGAGGTAGTCTGAGCGAGTGGTGTCGCCTGCGGGTGTCACCGGCGAGGTGTTGTAGACCGAAAGCTTGCTCGGATCGGGGGCGAGCTGCGTATTGACGGCGATGCGACCGGCAAGGCCGGTCATCTGAGAGCCCGATGCCGAGATCGCGCCGGTATAGAGGGCCTGCCCGCCATCGGTGAACAACGGAAGCTGCGGAACTGTGCCAACGAGTAAAACTGCAGAATCGCGGTTAAACCTGTATTTTCACCGTCTCCTGACGTCGGGCGCGCGGAGCGCGGGTAACAACTGCCTGAGAGTCTCATGCAAAAATTGCTTGAGTGAATCTCATTTCGGCCCTCGCTCGTTGGATTTTGTCTTCCATCGAGCCGTTCCTGCATGCTTCGCGCGGACCATTTGCTCCCGGGAATGGCACGCCGGGAACGAAGCAACGTTGCTCGGCGCCCCGCGCCCGTTAGTCGTGTGTAAATTGGTCGCAACCGGACTCTTCCGCAGAAGGGAACGTCACGATGACGTGTGACGTAGGTAACCTCTGATGAGAGAGGAACCTGGAACATGAAGAAGCTTGGTCTTTTGGTATTCGGCTTGGCCATCTCGTTCGCTCTGCCGGCTTCGGCGGAGACGGTGATCGTCAAGAAGGGCGGACATCATGGTGGATACGGCGCGCGGGCAGAGATGCGCGGTCCCCATGGGGCTGGCATGCGTGATGGGGGCGACATGCATCGGGGCATGAGAATGCACGGCAACAGGACAGTGGTAATCAAGCGAGGCCACCACCGCTATTGAGAACTTCTCGGAACGACAGCTGAGATGTCCTCCCCCAAACAACTCGGCCTACTGACCGCTCGACGAGAGAGACGAAAAGAGAAGGCCGCCTTCCCAGGGCGGCCTTCTGGTTTTCTCTCGGAGAGGGATGTTCGCGTCGGAATCCGCATCAGGAATCCCAAAGCCCGCCTCGTCGGAGAGAACGGCCGTCAGGGTGCTTCCGAGGTCGTTTCCAGCGCCAAAGAATGTGTTGACTGAAAACACGCTCGCCAGTCCCGTATACGCCGACGCGATCCAGTCGTTGGCGATGCGCGCTCCGCGTGGCCGGTAAGGGCCGTCAGAATTGGGAGCGGACGCGCATGCCGAAGATTGAGGCCGGACCGCGGTCGCGGTTATAGGCCGGGTTGACGACGAGCTGGTAGTCCAGCGTCGCGCGCCACGACCACAGTGGTAAGCTGTAGTAGGTTTCGATGATCTTCTCGGGGCCGGCGTTCGGCAGGCGTCCGTCTCCGACGAGAATGCCGAGACCGCCCGCATCGAGGTAGGTCCGGCGCGCTTGCGAGATGCCGTTCATCACGCCGGCGAATCCGAACGTGTGGTTAGGTCTGTTCCAGGAAGATCCCGCGAGCGACAGGCCAGCGGCAACCGTCGTATCGATGTCGGTGAATTCATAGGACTCCTTGGATCCGTCGGCGACGCCGGCTCTGGCGAAGACGCCGAGGTCCTTCGTGATCTCCTGCTCCAAGTTGACGCTGATGCCGGCCCGGCTCTGGTAGCGCCGGACCAGGGCGGTATCCGCGGCTGTGCCCGTCGCTTGCGCGAGCGCCAAGGCCTCGTCGAAGCGGCCCATGCGCCCGCGCGTCAGGAATCCCGTAACCGCGACCTTGCCCGGCTTGCCCCAGATCTCATGGCGATGTTCGATCTCGCCGATCCACTGAAATTGGGAGAACGTCGGATCCAGCTCGGTGCTGTTGGGAACGGTCGACAGATCGAACAAGCCGCCGCGGAATGTCCAGTCGCCCTTGTACCACTCGACGGCGGCGCCGTAGGTGAAGCCCCAGGCGTCGGCGGCGTAGTCGAACGTGCCGGTGTCCACGATCGACCAGTTCATGAAATCCTTGCGCGGGTCGTGGGCATACTTGTTGGTGTCGAAGACGTCGGTGACGGCGAATTTTCCCACCGTCAGGACCAAGCGGTCGGCGCTCTGCGTGCCGGCGAACTGGTTGATGTCGGCGTCGACCTTCTTGGTCTCACCGCCGAGGTCGAACGTCTGACGGAAGAAGGCGCGGGGAATGCGGGCGTAGGGCGCAGCGGATCCGACCTTGTAGGCTTCGCCGCTCGGAAATCCGGCCACACCCAAGGTCGAGCTCAAGCCGAACCCCTGATCGATCTCCGGGTTGACCCAGAACTCTCCGCCTTGCCACGGCCTGAACCCGGCGTAGAGCGTCAGGTCCCAGGTCTGACGGTTCTGGTTCGGAATGAGGCTGTTCGTCCCCGTGTAGGGTGAGCGGAATGGCGCCGCGTATTGCTGCAGATAGGTGGTCTGCCCATGGATGCTGAACTGGTCCGTTTCGAAGGGCGTCAAGCCGTCCTCAAGAACCTTCTGCCCATTCTGGCCGAAGCGGTAGTTGAGGCCGAGGCGGGCGGTTTGCACGGAAAGGTCGGAGGAAAGTCGCTGCGTTCCGCCGAACGTTTTCTCCTTCGCGCCGAAGTCCGTATAGAGGTATTCGAACTGCGCCGACCAGTTCGCCGACAAGGCGAGCTCGGCGCCGGCGCCCCAAGCGGAGCCAAGCCGAGTGAAACCGATCTTGTCTCCCGCAGTGCCGTCGAGCGGATCGAGCGTCGCCTGATCGTAGCTCCATGCGAAGCCGCCCGTGGCGTAGAACAACCAGGACCCCGACGCGTACCCTAGGCGAGCCCTCAACGTTCCCGATGTCAGGACGGTCTCTTTCAGGCCTGCCGGCCCCTGCGCGGTGCCGACAGCAGTGGTCCCTGAGATCATGTTGGGAAAGGTGAGGTCGCCTTCGATACCGAGAAGCACGTGGGAAGGCAGCACGTAGTTGTAGCCGGCGCTCAGGCCGAGAGCGTAGGAGCCGGTTCCCTTGAACGCATTGAGGGAGTTCGTCATGTCGATCGATCCGGACGACGGAGCTAGTCCCGGGGCGCCGAAAGCGTAATGCGAGGTGCCGACGCCATAGGCGAAATGACCGCCGACGAAGGGGCCGCTCCAATCGACGGCAGGGACGGGGGCGACCTTGCCGAGGTCGGCCGAAAGTCCCTCGGCGGCCGAACCGGCCGCCAGGATCATGCCAATGATGACCGTCTTCATCGCGTCGACCGTCCGCCTCTTCATATCGTTTTCGATACGGCGGCGGCCGCTTGGCAACATTTTGACTCTAGCTTGCACGCCGCCAATCCCGTCGCTCAATTGACCGCGGCGTGCGTTCGCCGCGAAGTATTTCAGAGCAACCTCGCAGCACCCGCGGTTGTGCATACCCGTTTAGGACCTCGTCCGGTTGCAAGGGACTTCGAACGCTCGACGCCGCGAGGGCAGGTCGGAAGCCAGACTTGCGCCGGGGGAGAGCAGGCCGAGGGCGGATGCCCGCGAATTCTCGCAGTGGGCAAGTCATCGTCACCTCCCTTACAAAAATTCTACATCTTCAACGGGTAATCAATTTGCAGATGCTCCGATGCCTTGCTATTGCGAATAGTTCTTAATTGCAACAAGTCCCGCCTACAGGCGATCACTTCGCAACCGCGTCGTGGTGAAATTGCAACAGTTGCCAGATGTCGGAAAGGGGGGCGCTTCGCGCTGCGATCGACGGGAACGCCACGGCTCACGGCCACCTCCTGTGGAGCTCATCGATCACGAACGAATGGGCGTGGGTGCGCTCATGCCCCTCCAAATGTGGGTGGTCGGCGGCTAGGTCGGCATGTTGGTGTGGGAGCGCGTCCGGATCCGCAGCGGGCCGATGTTGTTGCAGAAGTCGGTGGGCTCGGCGGTCTCAGCCGGAGCTGAGCTCTGAAAACCAGGGCTCGCGATCTCTCACCGCCTGCCCGGCATGGGCGGCGGCGCCTGGGCACTGACGCCTGACGCCACCAACGCGACGGACACCACTTACGCAACGCATGGTGCGGCCGTGTCGGGCGGGTGCAGCGCCAGCTTGGCAAGGCGACGAAGGTTTTGAGCGTTTGCTGCAAACGTAAATTCGAACTGCGCACCGGCCGGTCCACGCAATCTCAGGCGGCCGAGCCGCAGAATTCGCTTGAGGTGCGCGAACAGCATCTCAACCTTCTTGCGATCTCGCCGGGTCTGCTCGTAGGCAGGCGTCTTGGCGATCGCGCGGGCGACATCGCGTGCTGCCTCGTGCACGTGGCGTGTGATCTTCCGGCTCGGAGAGTTTGGACAGCATTTCGATTTGAGCGGGCAGTCGCGGCAATCGTCGACGCGCGAGAAATACGAGATAGCGTCATCCCCGCGTGGTCCGCGTGCCCCGCTTGAGCGCGGCAGGATCTTGCCGCTGAGGCAGACATAGTGATCGCGCGCCTCGTCATAGATGAAATCGTCGCGGCTGAACGTACCGTCGTTGCGCTGTGATTTGTCGATCCCCGGGATGTGGGGCACGATTCCCTTCTCATCGACCAGGAAGTGGAGATTGGGGGCCGAGCCGTAGGCCGTATCGGCGACAAGCCAGTCGGGCTTGATGCCGAACGTCTTCTCAGTCCGTTCGATCATCGTCTGGGATGCGCCAACCTCGGATTGGCGGATCGCCCGGGACGCCTCGACATCCATTATGATGCCGAATTTGATGTCGATAAGATAATTGTCGGCGTAGGCGAAGAACGCAGCGTTGCGCAGAGCGCCAGCCCACTGCGCGGCGGGGTCGGAGGGCGCGATAAACTTCGGCACGACGTCGGTCGCACGACCCCATGCTGGATCGTCGAGATTGGCGAGATAGTCCTGTACGGCGCCCCTGGCCCTCGTCGGGTCGATGTGGTGGCTCCATTTATCGCCCGGCGTCGAGCGGCACTTGTTGGCGTCCGCGGCGATCAAACTGGCATCCACGGCGAAACCATTGCCGCCGACAAGGCCAGCTTTGATGCACGAAGCGACAACACGCTCGAAGACGTGACGAAAGACATCATGATCGCGAAAGCGCTCGTTGCGCGCGCGCGTGAATGCCGAGTGATCCGGGACCTTGTCCTCTATGCCGAGGCCGCAAAACCATCGGTTGGCCAGGTTGAGCTGAACCTCGCAGCATAGTGCGCGCTCCGAGCGGATCGCGAATACGTAGCCAAGGATAAGCATCCGGATCATCAGCTCCGGATCGACCGATGGTCGGCCAGTGTTGGAATAATGCGGCGCAAGCTCAACGCGCACCCATGAGAGATCGAGAACTGCCGCAATCCGCCGAACCTGATGGTCGTCCGGCACTACGGCCTCGAGGTCGAACGCATAGAACAGATGACCCTGCTCACTCTTGCACCGCTCCATCATCGAACTCTCCGTCGATGGCCGCTCCACCTCGACGGAATCACGGTTCGCCCTGCTCCTCAAGACAGTTCTGCAACAAAATCGGCCAGAGACTGACGGCCAACGCGGCGGCGATCAGAGCCACCGCAGCGAGCGCAAATACGGTGGAACCAAGTCCCGCTGCGGATCCCAGCCATCCGGCCAGAGGATAAGTCAGCAACCAGCAAACATGGGACAGCGCGAACTGAGCGGCGAACACCGCCGGCCTGTCCGCAGCGTCGGCCGATGGACGCAGCAGGCGTCCCGATGGGGTCATGACGGCCGAGTATCCGATCCCCAGTAGTGCCCACGTCGGCAAAAGCGCGTACCAGATGCTCTGGTGGACTCCGGAGGCCACCATGAGCGATCCGAAGGCGATCAACACCGCAACCAGCGTTCCCGCCGACGAGAGCATGATCCGGCGGTCTGACAGCCGATCAAGGAGCCGAGGGAGTAGGAGGGCGGCCGCCATCGAGCCGCCGCCGAAGCAGGCGAGAGCGAGCGCGACGTTGCCGTCGGTCCCGCGCAGCGCTCCCTTCACCAAGACGACGGTGTTGACGAACACCATCGATCCGGCCGCGGCGACGGCGAGATTGAGGGCCAGCAGGCCGCGAAGCCGAGGCGTGGCGAGATAGATGCGCATGCCGCGCGTCGTGTCGTCGAAGAAACCACGGCGGGGACGGGCCGCCGACGGTTGCGGGATCGTGACCGAGACCACCAGCGCCGCCGAGCAGAGGAAGCCGATCACCGTGCCGATGAAGAGCCAGTTGAACGTGATCAGGGTCAGCAACGCGGCGGCCAGCGTCGGGCTCAGGAGGCTTTCCAGGTCGTACGCCAGGCGGGATAGCGAGAGGGCGCGCGTGTAATCGTGCTCCTCCGGAAGCACATCCGGGATCGTCGCCTGGAACGTCGGCGTGAATGCAGCGGATGCGGACTGCAGCACGAAGATCAGGAGGTAGACCTCCCAGACCCGGTCGATGAAGGGCAGCGCGATGGCAACAGCCGCACGTGTCAGATCCATCGACACCAGGAAAGCGCGACGCGGTAGGTGGCCGGCAAGCCCCCCACGATCGGCGCGACGAGGACGTAGGCGACCATTTTGATGGCGAGCGCCGTTCCGAGCACAGCGCCGGCGTTCTCCCCGGCGATGCGGAAGGCCAGCAGGCCGAGGGCGACGGTCATCAGGCCCGTCCCGATCAGTGCGATCACCTGAGCGGCGAACAGATGGCGGTAGGTGCGATCGGCGAGGACATGACGTCGGGAACGGCGTCGATGGGAAGCCTGGCGAGGGACCAGAATCCGGACACCGCCGCAATGAGCGTCGCCAAAAGGACAAGCCAGCGCCGTCGGACGGAGAATTCGACGATCCGTTCGATCATCTCTCAGTCCTCGTCGGCGGGTTTGGAGAGTTCGCCTTAAGCGAGAACGTGTTCGAGGCGGCGACGGCATCTCCCGCTGCGAGCCCAGAGACGATCTCGACGATGGGTCCATCACGTCGTCCCAGCGCGACCTCGCGCTTTTCGAAGCCTTGCTTGGTCCGGACGAACACCACTTTCCGACCATCGACGGTCTGCACGGCGGCGAAGGGGACCGTAACGGCCACGTCGCGACGCTCGATTACGATGGCTGCGGTCACGAACGATCCGGGCCGCCAACGGCCATCCGGATTGGGCAGGGAGGCCACCACCCGCGCGGCCCGGGTCTCCTTGTCGAGCAATGGACTGACGAACACGATGCTGCCCGCACCCGTCTCCGGGTCGCCGCGCAGTGCGACATCGACCGACTGACCCTCCCTCACCAGAGGCAGGTCGATCGACGAGACCGCCAGTTCGACCCAGACGCGACTGAGGTCGACGATGACGAAGAGTTCGGTCTCGAGACTGTCTCGCCCGACGGCGGTGCCAAGCTCCACCTTCCGCTCGACGATGCGTCCAGAGATGGGGGCCCGGACGTTCTGGCTCCGAAGCGTTCCGTCCGGTGCCTGGGGCAGGGCCGCGATTTCCGCGTCGCTGACGCCAAGCGCCATCAGCTTCTGCCGTGCGATTCCGAAACGCATCTCCGTCTGCACCGCCGCGTTTCGCGATTTGATGTATTGCTGTTCCGGAACCGCGCGGCCCTCCCACAGGGACTTGTCGCGCGCCGTGAGATCCTGCTGTAGCTCGTTCGAGAGTTTGGCGGACAGATACTCGCTTTTCGCGTCGGCGACCTCGCGGCTCTCCAGCACGCCCAAGATATCGTCTTTCGCTACATCGTCGCCGATGTTCTTTCGCAGATCCGCGACGGTGCCGGAAACCTTGATGGAGACGTGGGCGATGCGCCCCCCGTCAGGCACGATCGTATCCGGCACCGTCAGTCGCCTGGCGACAGCGGCCGGTCCGGCCTGTCGGAGCTCGATGCTGGCAAGCTTGATGCGGTCATCGTCCATGACGATGATGCCCGGCTTCGCGGAGTTCGACTGCGCGGTGGCCGTCACGACGGTGCCGGCCACCGCCGCAATCGACGCGGCGAAGATCATTATGGAAGCCGTGCTGATGCGCGAAGCCATCGTCCGCTCCGCTAAAGATAGCGCGAGATCGCCTTGAATTCGGCGAGGACGTTCTTGGTCGACTTGCCTGAGCCACAGTTGGCGGCAGCGTCCAGGCAGTTGTCCACTTGGTCGTGGATCAGAGACTTCTTCGCCTCCGAGATCGCCTTCTCGACGGCGTGCAGTTGCTGCGCCAGATCGAGGCAGGGGCGGCCTTCCGCGAACATCGCGATGACCTTCTGGAGATGCCCGTCGGCCCGTTTCAGCCGTTTCACGATCTCCGGATGGCTTTCGTGGATGTGGTCCTGGCTTATGTTGAGAAATCCTAGGAGATACCTCGGGTGTCAATCGGCATTGGACTGGGACCCCCGATCGGCATCCAGGGGGGCTCTGACGCAATCTTGGGGGGGCTCTGACGCAGTATCTTGGTGCAGCTCCTTTCATTCTGCGCCGACTAACCGGGCTTGGAGCAGATCGATCTTCCCGCGGCCATACATTTGGCGCTGACGAGCTTGAGGCGCGTAATCTGTCCTTCGGTTTGTCCGTTCGACCAGGGCGACGTGATTGCGGCTCGGACTGCCGCTTGGTCTCTCCCGACGCCGCTCGCGAACGAGGCGACGAGACTGGCGCGGGCACGCTCGATCCAAGGAGCGAGGCCCGCCTCGGTCTTACGCCGGATCATCAGGTGGAATTCGGCGATGATCTCGCGTGCCTCGACCAGAGTTGGCACGCCAGCTTCGATCGCCGCGACCGTGACGGTCTCCGCTTTGGTGAGCAGGTCCCGTCCGATTGTCATGAGGCGAGCGATCGTTCTGGCCGACGGAATCCTCTGAAGGTTTTGTGTGTCGGTCCTTTCCGCTCGTCGTCTGCGGGTTGCCCACTCGCTGATGACACGGAGCGAGCCTCGGAAGCCACGCCCTTTCAAACGGCGCCAAAGTTCAGCACCGTTGCGGCAGCCAGACGCCCACTGCTCGTCCAGCCATGGCAAGTGCACATCCAACGAACTTTGCCGGGTTCGGAACACGTCGTGACGTTCGCCGCGGACCACCTGTCGCACCAGCTTCCTGCTGTGGCCGGTCTGACGCACGATCTGCTTGATAGGTATGCCATTCTTCGACAGAGCCAGGATGACCGCGTTGGTCTCCCCACGGCGCAGATAGCCCTCATACTGGAGGCGCTCAGCGGCGGTGAGTAGCTTGGGATCGATCGTGGTCGCACCGATGACGGTGCGTATCTGGCGCATCGATTTGCGGACGGCATCGAGGAAGGCCCGACTGGCGTTCTCCATCAGATGCCAACGGTCGGCGACCTGTACTGCGTGCGGCAGGGCCTTGGCCGCGGCTTCGCCATATCCGCCGCCGCGGTCACGGGCGACGATTGCGATCGTGGGATGAGCAGCGAGCCAGGCTTGGGCCGTCGCCGGCTCACGATCCGGCAACAAAGTGACGACCCTGCGCCTTTCCAGGTTGCAGACGATGCTGGCGTATCGGTGATTGCGCCGCCAGGCCCAGTCATCAATGCCGATGACCCTGAGCGGGTCAGCTGGGGGACGGCTACGGTGCCGAACCACCCGAAGAAGGGTATCTTTGCTCACCGGCAGCATCAGCCGCTTTGCGAAGACTGCTGCCGGTCTACCCCCAAGCGCCAAGCCAAGGTGGTGAACGATGGACTCCAGCCTCGCGGTGCGGCGCGCCGAAGGCGCCAGTACGCCTTCGCCGAAGCGCTCAGTGAAGATCTGACGCCCGCACAGAACCGCGTCGCAGCGAAAACGGCGGGCGATTACCAGGAGCTGGACGATCCGACCCGAGAGCGGCAGATCGGTCACGCGGCGCCGGTAGCGGCTATGAACACGCCGCGAAACCGTTCCGCACGATGGACACAGGCCGACGCTGCCGGACGCCCGAACCACAACGATCGCCTTATTACCCTCGTAGTAAGCACTCTCTACAACAAACCCACGCGGCACCAAACTGGAGCGGTGCAGTGCCTGCTGCATGGCGCTGATTCTCCTCCAATCAAAGCGCCAGACATCCTCCAAACTGCATCAAAAGTGAGTCAGAGCCCTTATTCCATGCCGAAACACACGCTCTACATCGTCTCCTTCAACGGCCTCGAAGCCGATGTGAACGATACCGGGGCGACCCGCAGGAAGTTGGTCGCTGGCTTCCGATAGCTTCATCGTGATGTCGCTGGCCTTGGCTGCGCATACCGGAGAAGGCGACCACGCTGTCCGGCGCATGGCGACCACGTGATCCGGTCGATGACGACCAAGGCGGCGCACGAGCTTGATGGCGCCGTTGGATTTATTTTCTGATCTCAGTATTTGAGGTTCGGGTCAAGCAATAGGTGGAGCCCGTGCGCGGCGCGAAGTGACCGCCACGAGTCAAACGCAGCGCCGCGCATGGGCGAGCCGGAGGGCGCGTTGTTCATTTTTTCGCTCCTGTCGCCGGTTTCGTGACCGTCGTACCCGCCGCGCTCGGCCCCGGCGGCGTGGTATCCGACTTGGCCGTCTTGAGATCGCGCATCGATGGCCCATCGAGCGCAAGACGATGGGCATTATGCACGAGGCGGTCGAGGATCGCGCCGATGACCTCGTGCCAGGCATCGACCGGCAACTGGCTGGTGATCAGCGTCGAGCCGGCGCCATAGCGGTCCTGACGATCTCCATGAGGTCGCGCCGCTGGTTGGCCGAGAGCCGGTCTGGGCCCCAGTCATCAAGGATCAGCAGATCGGCCTTGGTGAGCGTGCGGAACAGACACGCGAAGCGGCCGTCTCCGTGGGCTAGTTCGAGATCGGCAAAGAGGCGCGGCACACGTGCGTAATGCACCGTATAGCCATCACGGCAGGCTCTCTGCGCCAGCGCGCAGCTGAGCCAAGACTTGCCGACACCGCACGGTCCGGTGATCAGCAGATTGCGATGTTCGGCAATCCAGCGGCCGGCGGCCAGTTGCTGGAACAGCGCCTTGTCGAGCCGTCGGGCGGCACGATAGTCGACGTCCTCGATCGACGCCTGGCCGTGGCGCAGCTTCGCATTGCGCAGCCGGCTTTTGAACCGCTGCGTGCCGCGATGCGCCGCCTCGCGATCGAGCAGCAGCGCCAGCCATTCGGCAGGCGCGAGATCCCGGGCAGCGTCCTGCGACTGCAGTTCAACAAAGGCCTCGGCCATGCCGTCGAGCCTCAGGGCTCGCAGCTGGTCGATGGTTGGATGGGTCAGCATTGCTTGTTTTCTCCTCAGTGGAAGTAGCGGGGGCCACGGATGTTCGCGTGCACGATCGCCGGCCCGTCCGTGGCGGAGGCAGGCCGTCGGCGATCAAGGTTGGTCTTCAGGATGGAGGTAACCGAGGTGTAGGAGCGCGCGCCAATCTCGAGCGCGCGGCCGCAGGCGGCTTCCAGTCGCTCATGCCCGAAGCTGTTGGCGTGCCTGAGGATGCCGATCGTGACGCGGAAGCCCTGCTCCGGATGCGTCTTCTCGCGCAGGATGATCTCGATCAACGCCGATGTCTTCGGCCCGATCTCGTTCGCTCGGCCCTGGATGCGTTCCGGCGTCCAGTCGGCATAGCGGCGGTGGCTCGACGACATGTGCTCGCGCACGGTCGTGTGCTTGCGGTTTGATGACGAACGTACGTGGACAGCGACGCGATTGCCACGATGGAACAGCTCCACCGTGCGTGCCGTGATCCGCGCCCATAGCTCCTCGCGCAGCAACGCGTGCGGCACCGAGTAGTAATGCTGCGCGACCTCGACGTGATAATCGAGGCCGGCCTTGCACTGCTTCCACTCGGCGTAGACGTAGGGCTCAGTCGGTAATGGCTTCAACGCTGGCTGGTCCAGTGCCTCAAACAGCGCGCGGCGGCTCGCGCCGAGATGCCGGGAGACGCGGTCGTTCAGCGCTATGACACAATCACGGATCGCTGCGTTCAACTCGACGAGCGAGAAGAACCTGATGTTGCGCAGCTTGGCGATAATCCAGCGCGTCGTGACCTGCACGGCGACCTCGACCTTCGCCTTGTCGCGCGGTTTTCTCGGCCGTGCCGGCACGATGGCCGTGTCGTAGTGCACCGCCATTTCGGCATAGGCACGATTGACGCCCGGCTCGTAGAAGCAGGCCTTGGTGACGCCGGACTTCAGATTGTCGGAAACGACCATCGCCGGCACACCGCCGTAAAAGCCAAAGGCGCGTGTGTGCGAGCCGATCCAGTCGGGCAGCGTCTGCGTGAAGGTTGCTTTGGCGTACGTAAAGCTCGATGCGCCGAGTGCGGCGACAAACTGCTGGCAGGCATGCACCTCTCCGGTCGTGGCATCGACGATGTCGATCGTCGTGCCGTCGTAATCGACGAACAGCTTCTCGCCGGCCACATGCGCCTGCCGCATCGTCGGCGACAACCGGCCTTCCCAAGCCCGCTAGAGTTCGCAGAACCAGCTGCGGCCGTAACCGTCAGGATGCGCGGCGCGATATTCCTCCCAGACCAGTTGCAGCGTCACGCCCTTGCGACGCAACTCCCGGTGGATCGCCGGCCAGTCCGGCAGCGACCGCCAATCCTTGGCCTTGGCCGTGGTCGTCGGGACCGGATAGAGGCGGCTCTCCAGTGCGACGTCGTCAAGATCGTCCGGCAGCGGCCAACCGACGCCGGCTTCGCGCGCCCGGCGCAGGCACGCTCCGGCGGCGGTCGGGCCAATCCCGAGACTGGCGGCAATCTGGCGCTTGGACAGGCCGGCGGCCGACAGCCGTAGCACGTCGCGGATCTTGCGCATGGGTAATCTCTGTTGGGCCATCCCCACTCCTCTCGAAAAAGGAGCGAAGTCCGGCTGATTCGCGGATCACCCAACGGCGTTCATCACGCCCGTCCACAGCCCTGTTGCACTGGTCGCCATCGACCGGAACAGGTGGTCGTCATCCACCGGAAACGGTGGTCGCCTTCAACCGGAAACCCTGGTCGCCATGGACCGGCGCGCGCACCCAGTGACAAATTCAAACGCGAACGACAAAAGCCGCTGAGCAACAGCGCGTTCTCATCGGCGAGATGCGACACCGGATGCAGAACCTGTTGACAGTGGTTTCGGCCCTGGTGAGGAACGGTCTGACGGCAGACCGGCCAATCGCCGAAGCGCGGGACCTCCTGCAGAGCCGCCTGCAGTCGCTGGCACGTGCTCATTCGATGCTCGCCGATGCGGCCTGGACAGGCGCGCCACTGGATCAGATCGTCAGGGGTGAACTGCAGCCCTTTACCGACCGCGCCGAGGTGCGGGGCTGCGATATCGCAGTTGATGCTTCCGCAGCCCAGCACTTCGCGCTGATCGTCCACGAGTTGGCGACCAATGCGACCAAGTACGGCGCGCTGAGTGTTCCAGGCGGGCGCGTCACCGTTGAAGGAACGGTCGAGCAGTCCCCACTCGAAGAGGACGTGTTCTCGTTTCGCTGGCGCGAGATCGGCGGACCACCGGCAGCAATGCCGATGCGCAAGGGTTTCGGCAGCACCGTGCTGCTGGAGATCGGCAAGTGGCTCGGCAGGCCAGCCCTCGAATACAAGCCCGAAGGCTTGAGTTATGAGTTGCGAATTCGGTTAAGCGCGATACAGGCGAGCATTCCAGTCCCAGCAGACCCCCAGTGCAACGGGAGCGCGAACGCCGCCGGCTCGCCGACTGGTCACGCTGCGGCGCTCTGAAGAGCAGGATCGGGGGCGTGGCGCGACACGAGATCGCGGAGCCTCGCCAGGTCGTCTCCGGATGCGGCCCGGCACCGCGACCCGCCGTCGAACTTGGCCTGGTAGAGCGCGGCGTCGGCGGCCCGCAGCAGGTCGGCCGCGCGGCTCCCGTGCTCGGGTGCCATGGCGATCCCGACGCTCACGCCGACGCGCGCCGATGTCCCAGAGCCGACGTCGTACGGCGCTCCGATAGCGTCGATCAGGCGCTGCCCGAACTCCGTCGCCCGGTCCGCCGTGCAGCCTGCGGCGAGCACGACGAACTCGTCGCCGCCTAGGCGCGCCGGCAGGTCGCCTTCGCGCAGAAGGCCGCGCATGCGCTCGGCCACGCTCTCCAGCAACCGATCGCCAGCGGCATGACCGTGCGTGTCGTTGACCGCCTTGAAGTCGTCCAGGTCGAGATAAAGCAGGGCCAGAGCCTCGCCGTCACAGCCAGAGCGCGACAGCCGCTCATCGAGAGCGCGGACAAGCCCGGCCCTATTGGCGAGCCCGGTGAGTTCGTCATGCCGGGCGCGACGGTCGTTCTCGCGCTCGGCGCGCATGGTCGCGATCAGCATTCGGCTTAGTTTGAAGCAGGCCATGGTCATGGCTCCCAGATACACTGGGATCTGGGCGAAGAGGACGAGCAGGAGCGGCTGCGCGGCGATCAGGGCGCCCGGAATCGTCGGGCCGAGGCTCAGCACGATCATCACGCCGCAGAGCCGCGGCGCGCTGAAATTGCGGAAGCAGATCCCGCCGACCATCGCTCCGGCCGACACGCAGGCGAGCGTCGCGGCCACCCAGTCGCCCGTCGCCAGGCTGATCAGCGCACCGTACCCGACGCTGCCGCTCCACGCGATCGAAAGGAGCAGGTTGACGTCGGTCGGCGTGGGCTGATGCTTCAGCGCGCGCCGGCGCGCGATGATCAGCACGGCGAGCCGGGTCAGGCAGATCGCGATCTCGACCGCGAGCCAGGCGACGAACAATGGCGTCGGTGAGCGCGCCGTGATAGCTGCGGCCACCAGGAGGCTGTTCAGGATGCCGCCGATGAAGACGGGCAGTGTGCCGTAGAGGTTGCCGATCAGCGCTAACCGAATGTCCTCGGGCACGTCCGCGCCGCAGTCGGCGAGCCATCGCGTCACGCGCCAGCGCGGAAGGCTGTAGATGCTGGCATCCGACTGCATCGAGTGCTTCTCGGGCTCCTGTCGACAAGGTCTTTGCGGCAATGACCGCCAATGAAATTGCGAAGAATCGTTCGTTGTGACGATCGTCACTTTGCGCTTCGATTTCGCTAAACGAAGCGCGGCGACTTTAGGCAAATTTGCTTGTTTGCTTAAGGAGCGATTGAGGGGGCGTGGTAAGGATCGCGCAACATTCCTCAAGATTGCGGGCTCACCGCTCGCTCTCGCTGCGCCTATCCGTAGATTCACGGAATCCAAAACGAGGCGAAGAAGGCTTATCTGTACCGCAGCACCGGGATTGGCGTATTTCATAGTTTCGCCGATGGGCCGCAGGCCGTTGGTCTGCGGCCATTTTGCATCTGCTCACTAAGGTTCAGTCGCTGGGGCCGCTCCCGCTGGATCGGCCATCTCGCGCCGCAGTCGGACTCGTCGGCGCAGCCACGCTCGCACCCGCGAAACGCGGCCCTGTGGTCCGGAGGTTGCCCCTTCGGCAGTTCGAGCAGCTCGGTACCTTCATTCCACGACGTTTCACAGCGCGCCGAGATTGTCCGGCGCGTCGCCGAACTTCCGGATCAGCTTGGCGTCGCCGAATTCTCCGACCGCCGGATCCCCGCTGCGGCTAAACGCGACGGCCCCGACGTGCCCCGGCTTGCGCGAAAGCGCCTCCGCCCGCATCACGGCGGCGTTGGCGCTGAAGCATTCTGTGGCCTCGCCTGGTGCGATGCCGTGGTCCGAAGGGACGAACGGCAAAGCGACGTAGTAGGTCAATTCAGACATCGGTCTCGTCCTTGCGCTTGCGCGCCGGCGATAGCCGTCCGCGCGCGTAGCCTGTCGACACTTTCGTCCGGAGCTCTTCGATCTCCGCCTCGAGAAAGCCGTTCGCGACGATCAGCGCTTTCACCGCCTCCCGGGCGTCCCCGCCGCAGACTTCGATCGCCTGGTCGGCGGCGAGTTCGAGGTCGCCCTCGACGGGCGCAGTGCGGTCAGGTGCAGCGGGCATGCCGAATGTTCTCTGTTTGTTCATTCCGAGTCAAGTGCCAGCGTTTCCACAAGCCGCGGCACCTTCGATCGAATTCCGCCCGAGGCTCCCGAGCGCGCTGCGCGCCCTTGAGCCAAGTCAAGGAAAACAGACCTAAGGAACGGATTGAGAAAATGGCGGCCGCAGACATCCGCCTGTGGAACCGGGCTGCCTCGTTCGTCTTGAATCCGGACCGCCCGGAACCGGAGTTTCTGCGTACCCCCGCGCGCCAACTGGAAAAGCTTCCTTCTTGGCGCTCTACCCGGCCACGTCCGAGTCCGAGAAGATCTCGTTCAACCAGCTCAATAGGGCGACCGGTCACCGCATCCGATTCCAAGGAGGAACTGGAGAACGTCGCGCTCGAGTCCACGCGCACCATCGAGATCGACGAGTTCGTCGACAGGTCCGAGATCGATCCGCGCTACCTGATCCGCCCCTACTATCTCAGGCCCGACGGGAAGGTCGGCATGACGCTTTTGCCATGATCCGAGAGACCGTCCGGGAGATGGACAAGGTCGCGATCGGACGCGTCGTGCTCACCAATCGCGAGCACATCATTGCCCTCGAAGCCAATGGACAAGGCTTGGTCGGTACGCTGCTGCGGGACCCTTACGAAGTGCGGGATCCGAAGAATACTTTGAAGAGATCCAAGAGGTCAAAGTCACCAAGGATATGCTCGATCTCGCCAAAGCACATCGTCAACCAGAAGTCCGGACGGCTCGAGCCCGACAAGTTCGAGGACCAGTGCGAAACCGCGCTGATCGACCCATCAACCAGAAGTGTGCCGGCAAGCCGATCACGCCGAAGGAGAAGCCCGCGGCTGTCAACATCGTCGACCTGATGGAGGCGCTGCGGCGGAGTGTGGGTGGCGCGGCGCAGGCGAAGGCCGCCAAGGGCGCCAAGAAGCCGAAGAAGGCAGTGGCGGGTCAGAAGGAAATGTTGGTGTCCATCGAGGGCAAGAAGACGGCAAGGGAGGCTGCAAAGAAAAAGCCGTCAGCCAGGGCCGCACCGCGAGTCTGCCTAGCGATGACGACCGCTTGTCGCTGCGGGGTCCCGGCCTTTGCGCGCCCTTATAACCAAGTATGCGGGAACAGAGGCTGCTGCCGTTCATTCACCATCCATGGAGGAACGGATTTTCCTCGCGGTGATCGTCTCAGCCATGGCGGTTCTTGTCGGGTTGGCGACCATGCTCGTCTTCGGCACGGCGAATTCGGTAGCTTTGGTGCGTCAGCCGCAGCAGCAAACGCCTGTCACGCCGCCGCTGCCAGCAACGTTGCCGCTCGGTACTGCGGCGGCTGGACGTCCCTAGAAATCCAGTTCGCTCCTCGGCGGGCGATTTGACTGGAACGGCTGCGCAAAGCCCTATCATTCGCGGCGAAGGTCCCGCAGGGACAGCGGGACGGAGCGAATCCTAGCCGACAGATTAGGACGGGCAATATGGGCGACCCAGAACAGGGCTCCGCGTCAGCTTCGCAGCAGGTCAATGATCTATTCGACGCGTTGGATATCACACACGCCATCGACTCCCATGAATTTAGACTGTTTCTCGACCATGTACCGATAGCAATAGTCATTTCCAAAATCGTCGGTGGAGATCAGCGCATAGTCTTTGCAAACAAATCCTATGAGGCGCTGACGGGGCAGACCGCCTCGGAAATCAAGGGAAGAGGATGGTCCGTCCTGGAGTCGTTCACGCTCGAAGGGCAGCCCGATGTCACCTTCACCAAGGCGCTCATCGACTGCGATGATTTTATCGGGACATTTCAGCGCGAGCAGCCGAAGCATTTGTTGGTAGACGCATTTGCCGGTGTGATCCAAAACGAGGACGAAACGGAAGACTATCGCATTGTTGCACTGATCGACATTACCGAGCGCGCCAAATCGCAGCGTGAGGAATTCGAGCGACAATTGCGCGATAAGGATCTGTTGCTCAAGGAATTGCAGCATAGAGTAAAGAACAACCTGCAACTGATCGCCGCCCTCATTCGCCTGGATGTCCGCAATCAAAGCAGCGCCGACCGGGCCGCGCTGGATCGGCTGGCTGGACGCATCGATTCCTTGGCGATTCTTTACAGAGAACTTTCCGGCGACGGTCTTGGTCAAACCATAGACCTTGGTCAGTACCTGACACAAATCGCGTCCGCGGTAACGCGTACCCACGGTCTCGACGGCGTCCGGCTGGACCTCAAAGCCGACCAAGCTCCGATTTCGATCAATGTGGCGATGCCGGTTGGGCTTCTCGTCAACGAGTTGCTGACGAACGCATTCAAATACGCCTTTGAAGGGCGGGACTCCGGCACATTGACGGTCAGGTGCCTGCAGGAACGGAACGACTACTAGGGGGTCGTCGTGGCCGACGACGGAAGCGGACTTCCTGAAGGCGCACCCTGGCCGGTGCCCGGGAAGCTCTCAGCACTCATGCTCGCCACGTTGAGGGAGAACGCCAAGGCGGATTTCGTCGTCGACAGCGCGCCCGGGAAGGGAATGCGCGTGAGCATCGGACTCTTCAGAGATATCGCGCGTTGAGCTGAGTAGCCTGGCGGGGCAGCCGACTACGCGGGGCGCCTCGCTGCGCCTTGCAGCCTGGTTCACCTTCGCACGGTTTCGCCTGGCCTCCGGCGCGAGATCCATGACCGCCCGATGAAGCTCGGCAGGAATGGTGAGAGGGCTTTCCGGCGGTTTTTCCGCCCACTGCCGGAAGCGGTCGAAGGCGTCCATCACAGATCCTCCCGAAGTCCCTTGAAGAAGGGATGCCGGACCTTGCCCTCCGCCGACTTCGCGCGGTACTCGATCTCGGCGAGCAGCTTGGGCTCGACCCAGATGCCCTTGTTCGCGATCCGCTTGGAGTACGGCTGAGTTTTCCGGATCAAAGGCTTGAGGCGCTTCTGCAGGTCGGCGGCAGAAGCCTTGTCGAATCTATGGTCCACCTTGCCGGCATATTGGCTCTTGCGGCGGCGCCCGAGGTACATGCCGTCCCATTTGCCTTCATCGAGTGCGAAGCCGGTGATGGTCAGAGTCTCCCTCTGCTCGCAGGTCTTCTTGACCAGTTGTTGCCGCGGCCGCTGGCATACGCGCTGTCCCGCACCTTCGACACCGCGTCGCGATTTGTGGGTCGCTTGAGTCCTTGAAATCGAATCCTTGAAGCTCTGAACTCGGTGATCGTTCTCCGTCTCGGTAAAGGACACAGAGGCGAGGTCGCCGACATTGTCGCTGGCGAGGATTAGCTCGGGATCGATGTCCGTGCGTCGACAAAACCGTGCGGGTAGCGGAGATTGATGTCCTTGATTTCTGTCTTCGGATTCCACCGGCGCGACCCGACGTAGCCGGTGGTCTGATTGGCCACATCGCTTCGAATTCGCGCCGAGGGGTGACCCAGTCCCGGATCGCGGACAGCAAGGTCAGTATCGTGTCGTCAAATGATCCTGCGGTTCCTGCGGTCGTGTCCCCGGTGGTGGTGTAGCTCGGTAGAGCAAAGCCGCCCGGACGCGCGCCCCCAATAGCGCCGTAGCGGGCGGGCGGCTTTGCGGTGGTCACCGGCAGTTCTCCGGTAGGATCGGGTTGCGACACACCAACGCAACCGAGGAACCACCGATGACCGACGACATGATGAACCTGCGCACGCTGGCAGAGAAGACCCCAGACGCCGATCTGCTGCGCGAGATGATCGGCTTTGCGGCCCATCGCCTGATGGAGCTGGAGGTCGAAAGCCAGACCGGGGCTGCCTATGGCGAGAAGAGCCCCGAACGTCTGGCCCAGCAATGGCTACCGCGACCGGATCTGGGAGACCCGCGCCGGTGCGGTGGAGCTGCGCATCCCCAAGCTGCGCAAGGGCTGCTATTTCCCCGGCTTCCTGGAGCCGCGCCGCATGGCCGAGAAGGCGCTTACCGCCGTGGTTCAGGAGGCTTCCGTTCAGGGCGTCTCGACCCGTTCGGTGGACGATCTGGTGCAGGCCATGGGCATGACCGGTATTTCGAAGAGCCAAGTGAGCCGGCTCTGCGCGGAGATTGACGACAAGGTGAAGGCCTTCCTCGGCCGCCCAATCGAGGGTGACTGGCCGTATCTGTGGATCGACGCCACCTACGTGAAGGTGCGCCAGAATGGCCGCATCGTATCTGTCGCGGTGATCGTCGCGGTCGGCGTCAACAGCGACGGCCGGCGCGAGGTTCTGGGCATGGACATCGGGCCGTCCGAGGCCGAGACGTTCTGAACCGCCTTCTTGCGCAAGCTGGCTCGCCGCGGCTTGCGCGGCGTCAAGCTGGTGGTGTCCGATGCCCATGAGGGGATCAAGGCCACCGTGACCAAGGTGCTCAACGCCAGCTGGCAACGCTGCCGCGTTCACTTCATGCGTAACGTGCTGGCCCATGCCGGCAAGAGCGGCCGGCGTGTCGTCTCCGCCTTCATCGCCACAGCCTTTGCCCAGGACGATGCCGAGGCCGCTCGCACCCAATGGCGCAAGGTTGCCGATCAGCTCCGCCCCAAGCTGCCCAAGCTTGCCGGCTTACTCGACGAGGCCGAGACCGACGTGCTCGCCTACGTGGCGGCGGGCGGAGTGAAGCCGTTCAAGTCGCCTGAGCGGCCGAAGCGTCTTGACGGCCTTGAGGGTTGGCTGCGCGAGAGGCTCATTCGGCATCGCGGCAATGCCGACGTGGTGCGCCAGGACCTGTTGGCCGAGAAAGGCGTACTCCGGGAGCGCGTCTCGATGGTATGCGTATTTTGATAGTCAGCTATCCACGCCTGGCTGTTTGCGGAGATCGATGGATGAAGCGGCCCAAGGTTGACGTATCGGAGGCCCGTGAGGGGGAAGACGGCAGGCGGCAGATTTTGCTTTATCTGCCTAGGGACGTCATCAAATCCCTCAAGATGGCGGCAATCGAGGACGGTCAGCCCGCCTACATTCTCGCCGAGAAGGCGCTCCGGGCTTACCTCAAAGCTCGCAAGGTGAAGGCCCGCGCGGCGAAGTGAAGGCGCCTCTCTCGTCGGAGGAAAGGGACCTTCTAGCGGCGTCCCGCGGTTCATCCGGGCCTTTGCGCGTCCATCGGGGGCATTGCATCCCGCACCGCCGTTATCCTTTGATCTAGATCAAGGCCCGCGATGTAAGCCCCCATATTCGGAAGACGAAGTCCAATCCGTCATTGGGAGAGCAGGTTTGGCGGACGAAATTCACCCCCAGGCTCCTCATAAGCTTCCGTTCTTCCTGCCGGGGGCCGATGGCTCCGACGTGCTACTGGTGGTGATGGGGTTCTTCTTGGTGGCGGTGATCTTTTCCGTGGGAGTGCTTTACTGGAAGCTGCACAGCCTGCCCGAGCGGATGGCACACAAGTCGCTGAAGCTGCAGTTCGAGTTCGTCGCCGTGCTCGGCCTGATCTCGCTGTTCACGGGGATGCACGCGTTCTGGATCGCGGGCCTGCTTTTGGCCTTGATCGATATTCCCGATTTTGGCACGCCGCTGCGAGGCATCGCCGGATCGGTGGAGCGGATAGCCGACGCGAAGTCCGAGGCAGCCGAGACTGTCAGCCTATCGGAACCTTCGGAAAAGACCCGCAGCGTCGGGTAGTGCAGGAGCTTGGCCCTGCAACGCGGAACTGGGAAGCCGAAGCGACGGAAACAACTTCTTATGACGATGCGGCAACATTGTCGCACCCCGCGTTTTTGCTGAGGACAACCGACCGAGCGACGTGTAGGAGTGCCGAGTATGCCGAGTCGCCCATAGCGACAGCGCCACTTCTGCCTCTGCGGATTTGCCTCGCGTTATGCCGATCGCCGCCACCAGCAATGCTCTCCTTCGCCGGCTGCGCGATCTGCTGGTTCTGTTGCTTGCGTTCGGACATTTGAGCGTCGCCGTCCTCCACAGTGCCCATATCGACCATCTGGCAATCTCCGGCTCGACCGAGACAGTCTTTTCGACTGCAGGTCTGGGAAGCACGACCGGTGGCGACAGCGTTCTGACCGAACGGCATTGCCACGGGTGCTTCTCCGTCTCGCCCGTTCGGGCCACGGCAGCCTGGTCGCTCGCTGCGGCCGTGACGAAGCCGGTCGCTATGCCGACGAAGCGGCTGACCGGCACCTCCTCCGCATTGGATACTCCCCCTCCAAAGGCCTGATCTGAACGAACCCGCTCGGCGCATCCGTGCGTCTTCTTGCCGTCGTTTGCAGGTCTATTTCCATGTCATCTGAGATCGCTGCCGCGCGAGAAGCGCGAGCGCATGTATTCGTCGCTTTGCCCATGGTTTTCGAGACGTGGGAGCGGCGTTTGTCGTCGGCCGGTCGATGCGGCTTGGGAACCTTCGTTTGCCTGGCGCTGCGCGACCGCGCCTCCCGTGCAGCGAGACGCGCGCCATGAAGCGGCTTTTCGCGAACTCGGTCCTGGCCACGATCGCGCTGGCTGCAATCGGCTTCTTCCTGCTGAACTTGCCTCAGCAAAGCTCCGGCAAGCAATCGGAGACGGGGCATGGTCACGAAGAAGGAGGTCACGCCGACGGCGTCGAAATGAGCGACGACAAGCTCAGATCTTCCGATATAGAGCTCCTCGTCGCGGCGCCTGGCGTTCTTCGCGATAGTCTGCTCCTCAACGGCATTTTGCAGCCAAATCAGGAGGCTCTCGTTCAGGTGACGCCTCGATTTCCAGGGCTCGTCCGCGAGATCAAGGCGAGCGTCGGTCATCGCGTCGAAAAGAACGACCTCTTGGCCAAGATCGAGAGCAACCAGAGTCTCACGACGTATGAGATCCGGGCGCCGTTGGCCGGCACGGTCATCGACCGCCAAATATCTCTCGGCGAATACGCGTCGGAGCAGAAGACGGCCTTCACGATCGCCGATATTTCCACCGTATGGGTCGACCTCTCCGTCTATCGACGGGACCTGAAGCGGGTGCGGGAAGGCGACAAGGTCGTCATCGACGTCGGCGACGGCGGGAAGCCGATCGAGGCCAGGCTGACCTACATTTCGCCTGTCGGCAGCGCGGATACGCAGAGCGCTCTTGCGCGCACCAGCGTGCCGAACGAGGGGACAAGACTGAGGCCAGGCATGTTCGTCACGGCGCGCCTGATGCTCTCGGACAAGTCCGCGCCGATCGTCGTCAAATCGACCGCCGTCCAAAGCTTCGAAAACCGCAACGTCGTCTTCGTCCGCAATGGCCTGAAATTCGAGGTGCGCGAGGTCGAGCTGGGTGCTCGCGATCGCGAGCACGTCGAGGTGCAGTTCGGCCTGGAGGAGGGCGACCTGTACGTGGGACGGAACAGCTTCATCGTCAAGGCGGAAATAGCCAAGGGAACGGCCGCCCATGAGCACTGAGCAGGGCCAGGTCGGCGACCGGAAGCACGGCGTCATCACCGCGATAATCGCATTCTCGATCCGCCAGCGATGGCTGGTCCTCTTTGCTGTGCTCGCAGTCGGGGCAATCGGCGCCTGGAACTTCACGCGCCTTCCGATTGACGCGGTACCGGACATCACCAACGTGCAGGTGCAGATCAACGTGAGCGCGGCGGGCTATTCGCCTCTGGAAGTCGAACAGCGCATCACGTTTCCAGTCGAAACCGGCATGGGTGGGCTACCGAACCTCCAATACACACGGTCGCTGTCCAGATACGGGCTAAGCCAGGTCACCGTCGTCTTCGCCGACGGCACGAACATCTATTTCGCGCGCCAGTTGGTCAACGAGCGTTTGCAGCAGGTGAAAGACCTCCTGCCGAACGGCATCGAAATGGCGATGGGACCGATTTCGACGGGCCTCGGCGAGATATTCATGTTCGCCGTCGAGGCGAAGAAGGCAGCCAAGAACCCCGACGGGAGCGAGATCAGCCCGATAGACCTCCGCACGATCCAGGATTGGATCATCAAGCCGCAGTTGCGGACGGTACCCGGCGTAGTCGAGGTCAACACCATCGGTGGGTTCGAGCGGCAGTTCCACGTCCTGCCCGATCCTACCAAGCTGATGGCGTATCGGCTGAATTTTCGCGATGTGATGACCGCGCTTGCGTCGAACAATGCCAACGTCGGCGCGGGCTACATCGAACGAAACGGCGAGCAATACCTGGTTCGCACGCCGGGGCAGGTGGGCGACGCGAGCGACATTCGAAACATCGTGATCGGGGCGCGCGAAGGGATCCCGGTCCGGATCGGCGACATCGCAGAAGTGATCGAAGGGCGAGAGCTCCGTACCGGTTCGGCAACTCTGAATGGGCGCGAGACCGTTGTCGGGACGGCCATGCTGCTCATCGGCGAAAACAGCCGCACGGTGGCCCAGCGTGTATCGGCAAAGCTGGACGAGATCGCGAAATCCCTGCCCGAAGGTGTGGTGGCGAGGGCGCTTTACGACCGTACGCGCCTCGTCGAGGCCACGATCGCGACCGTAGAGAAGAATCTGCTCGAGGGCGCGATCCTCGTCATCGTGATCCTGCTGCTGATCCTCGGCAACTTCAGAGCGGCCGTCGCCACCGCGCTCGTCATTCCCTTGTCGATGCTCATTACCGTGACGGGAATGGTCGAGAATAAGGTCAGTGCGAACCTCATGTCGCTCGGCGCCATCGACTTCGGCATCATCATCGACGGTGCGGTCATCATCGTCGAGAACTGCCTGCGGCTGCTTGCGGAGGAGCAGCACCGCAGAGGGCGCATACTGAGCCGCGAGGAGCGTTTCGATACGATTTTGGCGGGAGCAGGGGAGGTCGTGCAGCCCAGCCTATTCGGCACCCTCATCATCGCGGTCGTCTACCTCCCGGTTCTCACGTTGACGGGCGTCGAAGGGAAGATGTTCACGCCCATGGCCCTGACAGTTCTCATGGCGTTGGGCGGCGCCGCGATCCTGTCGATGACCTTTGTTCCGGCCGCTGTTGCCATTCTGGTGACCGGCAAAGTGACCGAGAAAGAGAACTGGTTCATGCGCGGGGCTCGCTTCGCCTATGTGCCGCTTCTCGATGCCTCGATACGCAATCGGCACATGGTCGCACTGGCGACCGGCGCGTTGGTGATCGTCAGCGGAATTGCCGCGTCCCGTATGGGCGGCGAGTTCATACCCTCGCTCGATGAAGGCGATGTCGCCACGCACGCGATGCGCATTCCGGGGACGAGCCTGACGCAGGCCGTGGATATGCAGATCAAGCTGGAGGAGGCCATCCGGAAGGTGCCCGAGGTCCGTGAGGTCTTTTCCAAGATCGGCACGGCGGAGGTGGCCACCGATCCGATGCCGCCGAACGTCGCCGACACCTACATCATGCTCAAACCCCATGCGCAGTGGCCCGATCCTTCGATGACCAAGGCGCAACTCGTCTCCAAGATCGAAAAGGTCGTCGCGGAGGTGCCGGGCAACAACTATGAGTTCACCCAGCCTATTCAGATGCGTTTCAACGAGTTGATATCGGGCGTTCGCAGCGACGTCGGGGTCAAGATCTTCGGCGACGACCTGAACACGCTGCTGCAGGTGGCGGGCCAGGTCCAAAACGTGCTCCAAGGCGTGCAGGGGGCTGCAGACGTGAAGACCGAGCAGGTCTCCGGATTGCCCGTGCTCACGGTCAAATTGAACCGGCAGGCCTTGGCACGACAAGGCCTGAGCATCTCCGATGTGCAGGGTATCGTCGAGATCGCGGTCGGGGGCAAGAGCGCCGGCCTGGTGTTCGAAGGCGATCGTCGTTTCGAAATCATCGTTCGGCTGCCCGAACACCTTCGTTCGGATATGGAAGCGATCCGCAATCTTCCGATCCCGCTTCCCGTGCGAGAAGGCCAGGCTGGGGCCATCAAGGCGGCGTGGGGCAGTTCACCCTTGGGGCAGGTCCGTTATGTCCCGCTCTCCTCGGTCGCCGAGATCGACGCGGCTCCGGGCCCCAATCAGATAAGCCGCGAAAACGGCAAGCGACGCATCGTGGTCACCGCGAACGTGCGCGGCCGCGACCTCGGCTCTTTCGTTGCCGATGCCCAGCGGCGGATCGCCGACGGCGTCAAGGTGCCGGCGGGCTATTGGATCACCTACGGAGGACAGTTCGAGCAGTTGGTTTCCGCAACCAAGCGGCTGACCATCGTCGTTCCGATCGCGCTACTCCTCATCTTCGTATTGCTCTTCATGAGCCTCGGGACCTTCGCCGATGCCGCATTGGTCTTCAGCGGGGTGCCGCTCGCGCTCACGGGTGGCATTGCCGCCCTGCTGCTGCGCGACATCCCGCTTTCGATCAGCGCCGGTATCGGGTTTATCGCGCTATCGGGCGTCGCCGTCCTGAATGGCCTGGTCATCATCGCGTTCATCCAGAAGCTGCGATCGGAGGGCCGCCCTGTCGTCGAAGCCGTTCGCGAGGGGGCGCTGACCAGGTTGAGGCCGGTTCTAATGACCGCCCTGGTGGCAAGCCTGGGATTCGTGCCCATGGCGATCGCGACCGGCGCCGGCGCCGAGGTGCAGCGGCCACTCGCCACCGTGGTCATCGGCGGGATCGTATCATCGACCATTTTGACGCTGCTGGTCTTGCCGGCGCTCTACACGCTCTTCCGTCGTGAAGCGGTCACGACGAAGTCGACTTCCGCAACCGCACAAGGAGAAACTGCATGAAACCCGCCGCGTTCATACTGGCCGTATTGCTCTCGGTCGTCCCGGCTCACGCTCAACACTCACACGGTTCGAAGGGACCCAATGGCGGCGTTCTTGCGGATGCGGCCGGCGTGCATATCGAGTTCCTGCCGTCGGGAAATGCCGTGACGTTCAACGTCCTTAACGAGGACAACAAGCCCGTGTCGACGAAGGGCTATACGGCCTCTGCTCTAATCGTGAACGGCGACGATCGAGAGACGATTGTCCTTTCTCCGTCGGGAGAGAACGTCCTGAAGGGTGAAACGAAGAAGCCGGTGACGGCATCAACCGCGATCACACTCATGATCAAGACGGACACGGGCAAGTCGGGCCAAGCCAAGTACAAGGGCTGAAGGCTCCATCCGACGACATTGTCGACGGCAAGACAAAGCCGCGCGCAGTTATGTCGGCTCCAAGCCGAGAACCGAGTGCGCGGCGGCTCACATGCCTTGTGGATCCCGCCCGCTGCGATCCTCAAACCAAGCAAGCGCAGCGCAACGGCGACCACCGGCCTCATTCGGCAGTTTGAAAGGCAGTCTTCCAATGTCCGACAAGACCGTCATCGGGCTATCGCGATTGATCACACTGCAACAGCAATTGGACAAGGTTGCTCGAAACGTTGCTAATCAGACCACGACCGGGTTTAAACGCGAGGGGCTTCAGTTCCGCGAATATCTCACGAAGGCGAAGGAAGCCGACGACATTCCTTCCTCTCCGATGCGATCGCTGGTGGCGGTCACCGGCTATACCGACTTTTCTGGCGGCCCCCTCAAGGCCACCGGGAATGGAACGGATGTCGCGGTCGTCGGTGACGGCTTCTTTGTGATCCGGACGGCTGCCGGAGATCGCTACACGCGGAACGGAGCGTTCACGCTCGACAAGGAAGGCCGCGTGGTCACGTTGTCGGGCGATATCGTGTTGACTGCGACCGGCCCCTTACAGGTTCCGCCACGCGATGGGCCGGTGAGCATCGGAGCCGACGGGACCATCTCGACGGCGAGGGGACCGATAGGACGTCTGCGCCTCGTGAAGTTCGAAGATAATGCCAAGTTGCGCGCCGAGGGAAGGACGCTGTTTTCATCGGAGTTGCCGGCGATCGAAGTACCGCCGGCGCAGATCCGGCTGGCTACGGGAGCCTTGGAGGGAGCGAACGTGAACGCGGTCCATGAGATGAGCAGTCTCGTCGCTGCGACCCGAGCCTACGATCAAGTTGCCAACACGATCCTGCGTGAAGACGACAAGAACGAACTTAGAAAGTTGGCTGGTGAGGATTTGTAGGCCACGAAGCGCTCAGCGGGCGGCAGCCCGAAGTTGGAACCGTTCGACCGGCGACGCGCTCGCGATATTTCGCGGATCGACGGAAGGTAGCCATCATGTTAGGTAGCCTCGTTGTCTTCACCAAGTGGGTGATCATTGTCGGTTAGTCAGGTCATATCGGGAACTCGGCGCATTACTGCGTTGCGCGGGATCGTGTCCGCTCTCCTGACCCTGGCGTACGTCCTGTCTGGCGTTCTGCATGGACTCGTTGATGTCGGCGTCGCCATTCGCTCCGGATCAGCCTCGGCGATCGTGGCTACGGACGGCAAGAGCTCCCAATCGCCCGAACGGGGTTTGGTGGCCGATCACCACTGTCACGGTTGCTTTTCGGTGTCGGTCCCCGGGCCGGCGCAACAGGCGGAACTCACCTTGGATGTGAGGCCCGCTGAGTTGCCGAAATCGGCGGCTCCCCTATACGGGAATGTTCGCGGTCTTGATCCACCCCCGCCGAAATCTCTGACCTAAAGCGAACGACGCGGGACGCATCGCGCGTCCTGTTTCCGTTTTCCGTCGAACCTCCCTCGCGCCGCAGCGCGATGCTGTCGTCCCTGCCTTTGGGATGGCGACGGCGTCGCTCTCAAAGCCTTTGCGAGCTCAGCCAAGTTGCTGGGGCAGCAAGCGTGTGTAGGCGATCTCGATCGAGAACGCATTTTTCAGAAACCGCTCTTTCGGGGCCATTCCGTTTTGCAGGCGCCGTCGGCGTCCACATTGGAATTGAAGGATCACGTTATGGAAACCAAGCAAGTTGAAGACCCGCAGACTTCGGCGCCGGACGACCTCTTGCAGCGACTATCCTGGGAAGTGAAGCAAATTCACGGCTGTTTGAGCGAAGTGCAGAAGTGTTGGGCGACCGGCCTGGGTGTCACTGTGGCTCAATGGAACATTCTGATGGCGATATCGCATCTTGCGGACGACGAGGGGGTGCGGGTCAGCGTGGTGTCGGAGAGACTCGCCGTGGACGCGTCCTTCGTTACGGCGCAGTCGCAATTGCTCGAGTCCAAAGGACTGATCCGCCGCAAGCCGAGCGCTACCGATCGCCGTGTTGTTCTCCTCGCGCTCTCGAGCAACGCTCGGTGGCAGATAGAAAACCTGTCTGGCTCCATGAACGCAGCGAACGCGTATGTTGCCAATAACGCGAGCGGCAAGGCGCATCGACTTCTCGCAGAACTCGAGGAGCTGAAGAGCGTCCTCAAGCGCGCGAAGCTTCTGACGGCTTCGGACGCTCTGCGCCATTGGCCTCGCGGTCGCGACACCGCATGAAGTTTCTATCAAATTTGGTCGTGGCGGCGCTCAAACCGCTTTACTACTGCTTCGCCGCTGCAATGCTGCGCGACACGTCATGGCAGGAGCCCTTGTTCGATCTGGTTCCTCCGAAGAGCGGAGAGCGCCTCTTGGCGTTCGGACCGGGAAGCGCGGCGACCGCGATCTCGCTTGCAGAACGGTTCACCGAGCTCAGTATCGTTGTAGCGGATCCCGATCCATCGATCGTCCGAAAGTCAAAGCGAGCTATCGAAAAGCAGCAAACTTCGAATATTACGTTCATCGACGCACCTTCCATTGCGGTCCACACCGGCAGCTTCGACCGCGCGATATGCGTACTGTCTTTCCACCTGCGGGCTCCCGATGAAAAAATCGCCTTGGCGAAGGAGGCTTTCCGAGTCCTGCGGCGTGGGGGCGCACTGTACGCTGCGGACTATGACCGGCCGACCAACCGGGAGGAACGCATCGTCCTCAACCTTGCAGCGCAGATTTCAAGTAGGATTGCGGTTCAGTCCCACGTCGATGGGACCTGGGGCAAACTCTTCAAAAAGGGCGGGCTTTGCCGGGGCCAAACTGCAGTCCTCGCATTCGGTGCGGATCGGACGAGTTGCAATGCTATCGTTTAGGAAGCCGTGAAAGAACGTCGCATAAGACGGGTACGTTGCCTCCGAAGAAAAACCTGCAGCCACGTCCCAGAACTGGCAGCGTTACCCGCATGCTCGATTCCTGGAAATTGCGAGTGGCACGCAACAAATGTTTGGGATTGTTATAATATTGCGGGTCGACGTGAGCCTTGTGCCCATGCTACCTACCAACTCGCGAACGTAGAGTGTGGTCATTGACGATTGGTCGGATCAGATCTGGATTTCGGCATATTCCTGCTTTGCGCGGGATCGTGTCCGTATTTCTGATCGTGACCTATCTGATGTCGGGTGCGCTGCATCGGTGTCTCGACCTCGACGTGACCAATCCTGCCGGTTCCCCGGTGGCTTGGATGGTCGATACCAAGCCCGATAGCGGCCCTGAGACTGGTGCCATCGTCGACCATCACTGCCATGGCTGCTTCGCGGTCTCCGTCGCAGCGCCTCCGCAGCAGGTCATGACCGTGATGGAACCCAAGGTGGCGGTCCTCATCCGGGCGACGGCCCCTCTGACCGACACCGTGCGCGGTCTCGATCCGCCCCCACCGAAGTCCCTGACCTGAAAATGACCGCTGGGCGCATCGCGCTCTGATTCCGTCTTTCGTCAGGTTTTCATCATGTTTTCAAAGTGCGTCACGCGTTTCGCGTGCGCGACGGCGTTGCTGGTCAGTCCTTGGCTGACGGCGGCGTCACATTCGCAGACCCTCAATCTCGGGGCGGCGCTGCAGCGCGCGCTCGCGACCAGCCCCCGCTTGACCGCCGCCGAACGCGACATCGGAATCGCGACGGGCCAGCGCATTCAGGCGGGGGCGCTCCTCAATCCGGAACTGAGCTACGAACAGGATAACTCCTTCGGCTCGGGCATCTATCGCGGGACGAAGTCGGCCGAGACGACGCTGCAGATCAGCCAGCTTTTCGAGCTGTTCGGCAAGCGCGAGGCCCGCATCGCGGCCGGCCAGGCCGGCGTCAACGGGGCGACGATCGAGCGGCAGACGGTGCGTCTGCAGATTCTGTCGGAAACGGCCATTGCGTTTCTGAACGTGCTCGGGCTGCAGCGGCGGATCCAGATCCTCGACGAGCAGGTCGCCGCTCTTGAGCGGCTGACGCCGTTGCTTCAGCGCCGGGTCGATGCCGGTGCGTCGTCGCCTGCCGAGACCGGCCGCGCCGAGGTCGCGGCGGCCCTCGTTAAGGCCGATCGCGAGCGCACCAAGGCGAACCTAGCCAGTGCGCGCCGCGAACTCGCTGTGCTCATGGGCGACACTTCCCCAAAGTTCGGCAACGTCTCCGGACGGCTCGACGCCACCACGCGCGCGCCGTCGTTTCAGACGGTGATCGCCGCCATCGACGCCAACCCGCAACTGGTCCGGTGGAATGCGGTCTATGCGCAACGCAACGCCGAACTGCTGCTGGCGCGGCTCAGGCCTTATCCTGACGTTCGCCTTTCGGCCGGATGGCGACACTACAACGAGACCAACGACGACGCGGTGCGGCTCAGCCTAACGGTTCCGATACCTATCTTCGATCAGAACCAGGGCAACATCCTCTCGGCACAGCAGAACCTCGCCAAGACGCGGGCGGAACGCGAGGCGAACCGCAACACGCTGATCGTCGTCGCCGGCCGGGCCTACGACAACGTGCAGGGCTCGCTGCGGGAACTCGCGATCCTTCGCGACTCCGGCATCCCAAAGGCCCAAGCCGCTTCCAACGAGATCGAACAGGGTTACGGCGCCGGGCGCTTCTCGCTGCTCGAAGTGTTGGACGCACAGGCCAACGTCACCCAGGCTCGTCTGCGGGAGCAGGAGGCGCTGCAGAACTACCACGTCGCCGTTGCCACGATCGAAGGACTCGTCGGCAATCCCTTCGCTCTGGCGCGGGAGAGCGCACGATGAAGACTTCGAGCGCAATCGTCCTCGCACTGGTCGCGGCCGCCGCCGGCGCCCTCGGCTATCGCATGCTGACACCCAAGGACGCACCCGCCGCGACGCAGCAGGCCGCGAAGCAGGACGCGAAGGAGGAGAAGGCCGGCAACGAGCACGCCGAGAAGGACGAACATGGCGCCGACCGCATCGTGATCAGCGATGTCAAGTTGGCGGCAGCCGGCGCCACCTTCGCCGAAGCGGGCCCGGCGACCCTGACCGAAACCTTGTCGTTCAATGGCGTCCTGCGCGCCAATCAGGAGACGGTGGTCCAGGTCACGCCGCGCTTTCCCGGCATCGCGCGTGCGATCAAGCGCCGGATCGGCGACGTGATCGGCAAGGACGATCTGCTGGCATCCATCGAGAGCAACCAGAGCTTGACGGTCTATGATCTCAAGGCGCCGATCGCCGGCACAGTGATCGACCGTCAGATCTCACTCGGCGAATACGTCTCCGAGCAGAAGCCGTCGTTCGTCGTGGCGGACCTGTCGACGATCTGGGTCGACTTGTCGATCTACCGTCAGGATCTCAGGCGCGTACGGATCGGAGACGAGGTCCTGATCGATCCGGACGACAACGCCGGCGATATCAAAGGCAAGATCTCCTACCTGGCGCCAGTCGGTGCGAGTGAGACCCAGACAGCTATCGCGCGAGTGGTATTGCCGAACCCGGACGGACGGCTACGGCCCGGACTGTTCGTGACGGCCCGCCTGATTCTTGCCGAGCGGAAGGTGCCGGTCGCCGTCCAAGCCGGCGCGATCCAAACCTTCGAAAACAAGACCGTCGTATTCGTTCGCGAAGGCGACGACAAGCTCGAAGCGCGGCCGGTGGAACTCGGGGACGCCGATCAGAAGTTCGTGGAGGTTCGGGCGGGAGTAAAGGCGGGCGAGAAATACGTGGCGCAAAACTCATTCGTCGTGAAGGCGGAGATGGGCAAGGGAGAGGCCGAGCATGATTGAGCGCCTCATCGAGTTCTCCATCCGCCAGCGTTGGCTGGTGATCCTGTTCGTGCTTGGGCTTTTGGCCTTCGGCGGCTGGAATTTCACCCGGCTGCCGATCGATGCAGTGCCCGACATCACCAACGTGCAGGTGCAGATCAACACGCAGGCACCGGGCTATTCGCCGCTGGAGACCGAGCAGCGCATCACGTTCCCCGTCGAGACGGCAATGGGCGGGCTGCCCAAGCTCGAATACACCCGCTCCTTGTCGCGATATGGCCTCAGCCAGGTGACGGTCGTCTTCCAGGACGGCACCGACATCTACTTCGCGCGCCAGCTCGTCAACGAGCGGATCCAGCAGGTTAAGGATCAGCTTCCCGCCGGAGTCGAAGTCGCCATGGGCCCCGTCGCGACGGGCCTCGGGGAAATCTTCCACTATTCGGTCGAAGCCAAGCCGGGTGCGAAGGCGCCGGGCGGCAAGGAGTTCACGCCGAGCGATCTGCGGACGATCCAGGACTGGATCATCAAGCCGCAGCTCCGCAACGTGCCGGGCGTCATCGAAGTCAACACGATCGGCGGGTTCGAGCGTCAATTCCACGTGCTGCCTGATCCGGGCAAGCTCATGGCCTACAAGCTCGGCTTTCGCGACGTGATGACGGCGCTCGCCGCCAACAACGCCAACGTCGGCGCCGGCTACATCGAGAGGAACGGCGAGCAGTACCTGGTCCGGACCCCGGGCCAGGTCGCCAACATTGCCGAGATCGAGGACATCGTCATCGGCTCGCGAGGCGGCGTACCGGTCCGGGTGAGGGACGTGGCCCAGGTCGCCGAAGGCAAGGATCTCCGCACCGGCGCAGCGACCCTCAACGGGAAGGAGACGGTTCTTGGTACCGCCATGCTGCTGATCGGCGAGAACAGCCGCGCAGTGGCGCAGCGGGTTGCGGCCAAGCTGAACGACATAGCCAAATCGCTTCCGGACGGCGTCGTCGCCCGGGCGGTCTATGACCGGACCCACCTCGTCGACGCGACGGTCAAGACGGTCGAGAAGAATCTCGTCGAGGGCGCGATCCTCGTCATCGTCGTGCTGT
>JABUBP010000007.1_pt1 | contig 37765 bp, 59 predicted proteins | sample 7240331 | NCBI WGS metagenome assembly JABUBP01 (sample SAMN07256347, study PRJNA390944) | subsurface metagenome | isolation source: Methane hydrate marine sediment | place: Pacific Ocean: Eastern North Pacific, ODP site 1244 | collected 2002 | reverse complement strand
ATGATTGCCTCGGTCCAATATGGTCCGGCTCTCCTCATAATATCCTCAGCCAGGTTTTTATCTCTTTCTTCTTCAGTCAATTTTTTTCTTGCTTCTCAACTTGAGAGGTAGCATGAAAAAAAAGGCGCTCCCACAAAAAAATCCCATCATTAACCCCCTTTTGCTGACATCCGGGTTTTTGGTGTCTTTCCCGGATGCTACCTCATAGGAGACAAACATGGAAAATGAAGAAACAAGAAAAAAATTGACTGAAGAAGAAAGAGATAAAAACCTGGCTGAGGATATTATGAGGAGAGCCGGACCATATTGGACCGAGGCAATCATGAAAGCAGCCAGGCCAGACCTGTCAGATGCAGAAAGAAAAGAGAAAATCAGGAAGATACTTTTAAGGGAGGAATGAAAGAAATAATAAGCGGCCGGGTAGCTCCCCTCGCCAGGGATGCGCTCCTTCCGCGGAGGTCTTTTACTATGGCGAATCCACTGCGGATAATGGCGGACCCAAGGAATTGTACGCCTCCCCCGGTCGCTTTTTTTAATAAAAGAGCAAAAATGAAGACAATTCTCAGCTACGGTGCAGGAGTAAACAGCACGGCCATAATCGCCCTGGCCCTATTGAAGGAACTCCCCATGCCCGACTATATCGTCTTTTCCGACACCGGAGCGGAGTGGCCATATACATACAAATACATGGATTACATCGAGTCAAAGGGAATAAGGATCACCTATTTGACAGGCGGCGACTGCCACATGACCCTCATTGACTACTGCAGGAAAATGAATTTCATCCCATCGAGAATGAACCGCTGGTGTACCGACCGCTGGAAGATAAGACCGATCAAAAAGTTCGCGCAGTCCCTCAATGAGGATTATGTAATCCATGTGGGGATAGATGCCGGCGAGGCCCGAAGGGTGAGGAGCCTTCGAGGAACGCAGACGGCGCCTTTGTTCGACATGGGGATAGATCGGAATGAATGCATGAGGATCATAAAAAAAGCCGATTTAGGTGTGCCGCAGAAATCAGGATGCTATATCTGCCCTTACCAGAGAAAACGCCAATGGATAGAGTTGAAAAAACATCATCCTGAACTTTGGGAAGTGGCTATCGATCTGGAAAAGAATTCAATATTTAAACATAAAAATTTTACTTATGTAACAGGAATGACGATAGAGGAATTTGTTGCAGATCAGGACAGGCAGGAGGAGCTCGATTTCGGGTTCGTCCTGGACCAATCATGCCATTGCTATTTTGATTGAAATGAAAGGAGACTAAATGAAAAAAAGAACAGGAGACGACTGGTTCCCGTTCTGGATCGACAAGTGGCTTTTAGGATCCACGAGAGATGAATTGACGATCGAACAGTGTGCCGTATGGGTAGATTTCCTCGCTTTGAGCTACAAAGACGAGGGCTACATAAGAGCCAACGAGGGGATCCCATATCCAATCAAAAGGCTTTCCGGGCTTTTGAATAGGCCGGTAAAACTTATACAAGCGACAATCGATCGATGTTTAGAGCCTAAGATAAACAAACTGAGGCTCGAATCTGATGGCACTCTTTACGTTATTTCACACCCGGATTATGAGCTTTCAAAGCGCCACAAAAGAAGACTCAGTGAAGGTGATGTCCGCCAAAACGGACATGATGTCCAAAAAACGGACACTAAGAGTAGAGAAGAGGAGAGTAGAGAAGAGGAGAGTAGAGAAGAGTATCTACCCGAATTTGAATCCTTTTGGAAAAACTACCCAAAGAAGAAAGAGAAAAAAGACGCATACATCACCTGGAAGACTCTCACGAAGAAGCAGAAGGAGCAAGTCATCGTCGCCGCCAAACATTACAAGATGGAGACTGATGCATTGGAGATCGATGCGAACTACATAAAAAATCCAAAAACCTTTCTCAATAAAAAGAAGGAGAAATGGAAGGACTATCTTGAGCCACCGAAGATAAAGAAGAAATTAACCCATCAGGAGAGGGACGAGAAGCGCACTAAGGAGTGGTATAAGGAGGAGGACTGATCATGGACTTCAGCGACAAACCGGAACTCAAGGCAATACTGGAGAGAGCAAACAGAAAGGTCGGCAAAAGCATAAGCCAGGACGATGTCGAGTTTTTTTATGACGAGCTTAAAGAGTATCCAATGAAGACAGTGGAAAGGGCGGTCGAAAATGCCATGAGAAACCGGGATCCGGATGATGCGTTTCTACATCGGGCGATGCTGACGGTGCAGGAGACAAAGGCGGCGGCAGAGAGGATCCTGGAGGAAGCGCCGACAAAAGGCAAGGTTGGATGCGAGCGATGCGGGGGCAGTGCCTGGATAATGGGCGGGAGCGGTTCGGGGCAACCTGTGGCCTGGCCCTGCGAATGCCTTTACAATGCGGCGAAAGAGGCCCTGGCGAAGCAGGGAAAGAAAGGGAGACCGAGCCATCTAGACCGATATAGAAAGGAAATCATCTATGCCTATGAATACCATCAAAAACATTACGGGGGGCTTAAGAAGGAGGCATCATGAAATTATTTGTCTTATGCATCATCCTGGTGATCACGGCCATCGGCATTTATTTCGGATGCCGTGTGCTCAGGCTACAGAAAAGAAACAAACAACTGCAGGCGGACAGGAACGAACTCATAAAAGAGAAGGCGGAGCAGTCCGATCAACTGGCGAAGCAATCGGACCAGCTCCGGCTGAAAGGGATAGAGATAGACGAGCTGAAAAAGGAGCTGGACAAATATTCTGATGTGGAGATAAAAGTGGCGCTGACGGCGCAGGAAAAACGGATGATCTTGAATGCGTTGGAAATGTCTCAATACAAGGCAAGGGTCGAGGATCCCGCGACAAGATATTTCATCAGGCAGATATACATAAATCTCAAAGAGAAGATCAAGGAAAGCATTAAGGAATAAAAAAATGTGGTGTGTTAAATGTCAAAGGGATATTTCAGAATGCACCTGTTCGGATATTGACGAGAGGTTGGCCTCTGCCGTATCTGGTGGAATGCTAGTTTTGAAATACTGCAAGAAATGCAACAAATATTATAAGCGATGTAGATGCAAAGAGCCCGAATGGGAGAAAAGGCATCAGCCGAAAGGGACGGGTAATTAGCGTCGCATAAGAATATGTCAACTAGGAGGAGTGAATGAAGGCAATTACTTTAAATCAACCTCTCGCCAATATGGTTGCTCAGGGTAAAAAGACAATCGAAACTAGAATGTGGCGTACGAATCATAGAGGGTGGTTGCTGATAACGTCATCGAAAAAACCTGATATCAAACCAGCAGGACATGTATTAGCAGTTGTATATTTAGGGGATTGTCGTCCCATGAAAAAAGAGGATGAAAAAAAAGCTTGTTATAAATTTCGTGAAAATGCTCATGCTTGGATATTTCATGCGATTTATAAATTGAAAAATCCATTTCCGGTAAGGGGCTATCCAGGATTATTCAATGTTGAATATGAACCAAAAGTAGATGAATTGAAGCAAGTTTTCTGATGAGTCGCATAACATTATGTCAACTAAAATCATTTAATATAGGAGGTTTCAATGAAAGAATTTCATATTTATTCTCAAGAAGAAGGCGCTAAGGTTTTGTTTACCTACATCAAGGGCAAGGGAATTGAAGAGAAAATAGTAAAAGATGGCTTGATGGAATTTCTAATCACCCTTTACAACCAGGGTTTATTTTTGGGACACGAAGGAGAAATAATCCCCCACTTATCAAGAAAGCTTTAAGATGAAAAGAGAATTAGAAAAAGCTTGTGCAAGGGCTGACAAGCAGGGAAAGATTATCTTACATGCCGTGGCTTCCCTGGAATGGAAAAAGAGAGAAATGAGAAGGCTAGGTTTGAATCCTAATTCGGAACCAGACAGAGCCCTCTTTGAGGAAATATGTGAATAAGGAGGAGCGAATGAAACCGATAAAATTTAAAGAACAAAAGGAAATAAGAGTCAGCAAAATAACCCGGCTGATTCAATCCAGATGTATTCACAGGAGAATGAGGGTCATGACTGAGGGGGGGCATAAATTTTTTCACTGTCAAGACTGTGGGAAGCCATTCCCAGAGAAGGAGATATAAATGCAAACCAAAACTTACAAAGAAATCCCATTATCTAAGATCTCATCGAATCCTAATAATCCCAGGAAGAACTTCTCCGGGCCCCAATTTACGGAGCTCGTGGAGTCAATCCGGCAGAAAGGTATTATTGAGCCGATTATCGTCCGTCCGAAAGCCGGCAAGAATACCGATTATGAAGTAGTCGCCGGTGACCGTCGCTTAAAAGCTGCTTGCCTTGTCTCCAAGAATCAAAACGTCCAATCCAAGATCCCCGCGATCATAAGGGAGCTCACGGATGATGAGGCCTTCGATTTCATGGTCATTGAGAATCTACAGCGCGAGGACCTGACTCCGTTCGAGGAGGCCCAGAGTTTCAAGCAATATTTCGAGAAGAAGGGAAAGGGATCCATTCCAGAGCTGGCAACCAGAATCGGAAAGAGCGCCGGCTATATCCGGAGGAAGGTCGCAGTCCTTTCGCTCCCGGGGGATATCCTCAAGGCCTGGGAGAAGGAAGAGATCTCATTCAGTCATCTCGAGCAGCTACGGAGACTCAAAAATAAGGAAGAGCTGAAGGAAGCCTTCGAATTTGCCATGGGTGGTAGATTCGGAAGGATAAAGGCTTCAAGACGGGAGCTGAAAGAGCACATCGACAACACGGCGCCGCCGCTCGAGGGCGCACTTTTTGACCTTGAAAAAGAGGGCTGCACAACTTGTGGCCAGAACTCGGACGTCCAGCAGAAACTGTGGGATCTCGGCGGCATGGAGGGGATCCACTGTCTTGATAAAAAATGTTTTAAGCAGAAACAGAATAATTTCCTCCAGGCAAACTGGAAGCAATCAAAATACAGAAAACGCCACGGCACAAATGGATTTAGGTTCCAGGAGGATATTCAATACGGGGAATTTCACAGCTTTGAGTATGGGCCAAAGCCGACTAAGAAATGCAAAGAATGTCCTAAGTTTTTGACGCTCATAGATCTCGACGGGAGCATAGAAACCGGCCAGGTTTGTGTAGGCGAGGAGATCTGTTTTAACGCGGTTCGACGGGCTCGAGAAAAGATAGAAGTGGCAAAAACAAGGGAAGAAAAGAAGGCGGTAGGCCCTCGAGTTTATTGGCATGGTGAGCACTTCCGGGAAGAGTTTTTAAAAAAGCGGCTGCCGGAGCGATACCAGGAATTCAAACCCTCCGATCTAAAAATGGCACGGATGGGATTTTACGCCTTTGTCAAATTGGATCATGTGATCCTAGCTCGCATGGCTGCGACACACAAGTTTAAAGACTACCACGACGACAAAAAACTATTTGAGTGGATCGCTAAAATGGAACTCGAGGAGATCCAGGAGCTAACGCAGAAATGCGCTCTCCTGATCATAATGAGACAATATCCGGTTACTTGCACCGGTCGGCTAGCTGCAGCTGCGCACCTAGGGATCGATTTGATGAAGGAATTTGCCGTCACGAAAGACTATCTGGAGCATAAGACAATCCGCGAAATGCTTGAGTTCGGAGAGAAGTCCCGGATCTTCAAGAACAAGAAGGTCCAGGACTATCTGATCAAAACTCTCAAAAAGAAACCCGGAAAATTCGATACCTGCAAGAAGACGGAGCTCATCGACGTCTTCCTGGAATCCGGGGTCAATTTAGTAGGCAAGGTCCCAGCTGAGATCCTGCCATCGAAGGAGAAATGAGCCTTACCAATTACATTGGGATTTTCTCCCCCGAGAAAGTCACTGACCCAGTGCAGAATACAGCGCAATAATGCGTGACATGCATGATATGGAAGGAAAAAAGGATGATGGTCGCGATGCTTTCGGACCATGAGAAGAGAATTACAGAGCATGAGCAAAGGATAAAAAAGCTGGAGGAAAGAAATAATTAGGAGGACAGGATGAATATTTTAGCCTTGGATTGCGGGACAAAGACAGGCTGGGCCAGTGAGATCGACGGACGAATTGAAAGCGGAGTCCAGGATTTCGGCCTTAAAAGAGGAGAGAGCAAAGGCATAAGATTCCTGAGATTCAATACCTGGTTGAACGACATGCTCGAGCTCGTAAAGCCCCACATTGTGGTGTATGAAATGGCTCATTTTAGAGGAGGTTCTGCGACGGAAATTCTTGTTGGAATGACGACGAGGATAGAGCAGTTCTGCGAGGAGAAGAAAATCGAATACAGCTCTGTCCATTCTGGAACTTTGAAAAGATTTGCAACAGGGAAAGGGAATGCCTCGAAGGAAGATATGAGGAGGGCAGCGGTTCTGAAATATGAAAGAATGGTCGACAATGATGATGAGGCAGATGCTCTTCATGCCTTGGCTTGGGCCAGACAGGAATTCACCAAATGAAAAGATTTTTCATCATCCTGCTCATAGCCGTTGCCTGTTTTTTGGCTGGCGTGGTCGTGGGCAGGTTCATCATGCCGAGGAAAGTTGAGATTGTGATGATCGACATCAAGGATCTGGTGGACATCATAGAGAGATACAACGAATCGAAATCCGAGCTCGAGAAAATAAAATTTTGGAATGAACACGCTATTGAGCCCGAGCCGGAAAAGGAGGAGAAAGGGAATGAGTGAAAAGCTGAGTAAATTTTTAAATAATATTTGGGCTGATTTTGAAAGAAGAATCGAAGCTATTGTTATTCAGCATGAAGCTAAAGGCTATCATGAAAAAGCCGAAGAAGTCAGAAAACAACTGGCAGAAAACAGGGGATATTATCAGCAAATCTGCCAGCGAATCGAAGCCCCGATGAGGAAGCCAAGGGTGAATAGGGAATTTGTGGAAAAACACAGAAAATTGCTGATTCTTCTGATAGCAAAAATAGAGGAAAAAAAACTGCTGGATTGGACGAAAGAAGGAACGAGCTTGAAGATATTGGAGGCGAATTTTGACAATTTCATAAAGGAAACAATCGAAGCAATCCCTGTGGAGGTGGAGAAGTGATCGATTGGAACGCAATGCTTCTGGCCCTCATTATCACGATACTGGTTTTTGCGGCCAGGTATCTTTTGGAGAAAAAGATTGAAAACAAATGAGGCGGCGGCGGTGAAAAAAAAGATGCACCCACCAAAAAAGATGTTCCCATCATTAACCCCTTTTGCTGACAAATTGCCCGGGGTTCGGTATCTTCCCTGGCACCGCCGCCGCCCATAAAAAAGAAGAGAGATTGCTAAATAAATGGCTAAATGTGCATACGAGCAGAGGTTCTATAGGGCGAGGAAAAGTGCCAGAAACATCCTTGTCCAAAGCCAATATAAAGTGAATTATCTGGACGATCCCGTTTTTCATATCGAAGCGATCAGGGAAAAAGAGCTGAGAAAAATCAGGATCGTTTTTGATGAAATAAAAGAAGAGGACATCGAGGAAGTGCGAAATTATGAGCTTCCTTCGATCTGCACGAAAGAGATCTGGTTGAGAAAACCGGGTAAAAGAAAATTCATTGTCAAGACCTTTTATCCGTAAATTTTTATCGGGTTTTGCGAAATTAGTATCGGGTTACCCGATAATTTCCATCACTTCCTGAGATCCCCAAAAAAACAGGGCTTATAGTATCAAGTGCCATGGCGAAGTTCGTACCGCAGAAAATCATGGTCCATCACAGCCTCACAAAAGATAGCGGAACTGTAAGTTGGGGAGCTATCAGGAAATATCATACAAAGACACTGAAACGTCCCTACAAAGATATCGGATACCACGCTGGTGTGGAACTCGTATTCAGCGGTGGAGAGGTGAACTACGAAATCCTGATGGGAAGGATGTGGACAGAGCGAGGAGCGCATTGCAGAGGACAAAACCATGATTCGCTGAGTATCTGCTTCATCGGCAATTACGACAAAATTGCACCGAAGAAAGAGATGATAAAGACGGGCGCGAAGCTCATCGCACTTTGGCTCGACCTCTTCAACCTTTCAATCAATGATATCTATACTCACCACAACTTCGACGCAAACAAAACGTGTCCGGGTGCACTCTTCGACATGGAATATCTCTTAACCTGCGTAAGGAGATGCTATGGCTAACTGGATAAAACGACATTGGATTTTACTCATTGTTGGCTTCGTTATTGTCTTCCTGGCCTACGGTGGAATTGCCGGGATTGTCTCGGGAATCGGATACACGAAGCAAATTAGAGCGAGCGATAAAGAGATAACATCGCTCAAGAAGAAAATAAGAGCGTCGGATACCAAAGCCGATGCGGCGATCGACCGTGCGCGGGTAGCGGAGGAACAGGCCAGGATAGAAAGGGCGGAAAAGGAAAAACACAAGGCCTGGGCGGCCAGGATAGAAGAGGAGAAAAAAGAGCTTCGAGATAAAATTGCAGCTCTCCCGCCGACACAAATTGTCGTACACACCATAAAGATTTTACGCGTCGGGCCAGAAGAGATCACGCTATGGCCGCAGGGAGTCCTTTTCACGCTGGTGGCAGCACGGAAAAATCTCGAATTCCTAAAAACATTCACGCTTGTTAAAAAGCAATACTCGGAGATTCAAATAAGCCTTGCCAAATCCGAAGCGAGCGAAGTCGAGCTCTTGAAGGCGAATGCCGAGAAGGACATAGCTATCGGTGAAAAAGACGGGCAGCTCGCAAATTGGGTGGGTGCGGAAGTGGAATGGAATAATAAATTCAACAATAGCGAAAATCGAAGAAAGAAGGCACGTGCAAAAGGGCGGAAAGAAGGCTCTGTAGCCGGAGGCATAATAGTGGTAATTTTCTGGTTCTTTTTGGGGAAATAAAATGGCTAAGAAACTGAAGTTCGACCTTCACACTTCCGTCGCCTGGATCATCTGGGCGGTGCTTTTGACCTGGGCTTACTACCAGGGAAAGCCTGATTTCGCCACGTATGCGATCTGGCTTACCACGGGAACTGGCATCTACACCGGCAAGAGACTCCTGCAGAAAAGGAAGGAATTTAACGGGGGCAAGGGATAATGTGGAAAGCACTCCCCTGGGATACGCTCGGTCCAATAGCCACCGCGGTAATAATCATCCTGGCGGTTGTTTTTTGGTTCATGCTCAGATGGCAAAAGGGCACGAAGGCGCCCATCGCTCCTTCGAACCCGCCCCGGGACATAAACGCCACACACAAAAAAAGTCTTTGTTTTGCACACGAAGGCCGAATCGCATCTAACGAAACAGCAATCCGCATATTCTCTGATAACCTCAAAGAAGCCACCCAGCAGAACAGCGAGCAACATGGGAAAATTTTCGACAAGCTCGAAGAGATGGGAAAGGAAATAGTAACGGAAATCCACAAAGCAAACGGGGAGAAATGATGGATAAAAATGACTCGAGTAAAGAATCCCCTCTGGGAAATTCAAGCCCTCGAGAGTACCAAAAGCCTCTTTTTGAAAAGAGCAAGGGCATGGTTTTCACCGCGGAGATCTGGGAGAAATTTAACGGCGGCCGATTTTGCCTTCAATGCTCTGGCTGCCACGGCTGCGTGTAACATTCGAGAGAAATTTTAATGAGAAATGAAACTGTCTATTGCAAAGTTTGTGGTAAGAAACTGGCGTGGTGGGATATGTTCTCAAATCTCCAGTATGAGGACGAATGGGAATGTCTAGGAGAATTCAGGAGGGCTGTCCGTAATGTTTTTAAAGATAGCAAAGGAAAGAGAGTGCATGTTTTTGTTATGGACGGGGGAGCTGGCACTAAGGTTAAGCCCCCTGAACCTGGGATGGAGAGTGTAAAATACGAAATGTTACCCTGTTCACTTTATTATCACACAAAATATTGTACGGCTTGCGTTAGAAAAATTCAGTTTAAATGTGTTAGACCCAGGTGTAAGGGGCCAATCCGGATGGTGCGCAGGAAGGATGGTACTTCAACTCAACATGCACATGGGGGATGGTGATGAGAGTGCCAAAAGGATTGACCGTAAAATTTGACCAGGTGGAGCGCGGGCGCGTTTTCTTCACGGTCCGGGCTACAAAGTTCTACCTGTTCAAAACTATCCTCCGGATCGGGGGCCAGAACCTTCATCACCCCCTTACGGCCGGCTTGATATTCGCATTCGCTTTTTATTATCTGGCGGTGGAGTAATGGAGATAAAGCGAGTCCCGATATCCGAGGTCGAGGTCTGGGAGAAGAATCCCCGGAACATCAAGACCAAGGATTTTGAGAGGCTGAAAAAACAGATTCAGGAGCTCGGAGTCTATAAACCGCTGATCTGCATCAGGGAGAACGGCAAGTACATCACATTAGGCGGAAACATGCGCCTGAGAGCGCTTGTGTCGCTTAATTTCAGGGAAGTCGATGTGTCCCTCGTGGATGCCCCGGATGAGGCAACACGCATCAAATACGCACTTTCCGATAATGACCGAGCCGGCGAATATGACGACCAGGCATTGGCGGAATTGGTTTATAACTCAAAGGACGAAATTGACCCATCTTTATTCAGAATCGACTTGGGCAACACTCTCTCAATAGAAGAACTCCTAACGCAATTCGGACCGAAAATCGAGGCTGGAGAAGAGGATGTAGTGCCAGAAGCAAAGACAGAACCAGTGGCGAAGCTAGGAGATCTCTACGAGCTGGGCCCACACCGCCTTCTTTGCGGAGATGCCACAAAACCAGGAAGCTATGAAGCGCTCCTTGAAGGAAAGATGGCCGATATCGTTTTCACGGATCCGCCATACAATGTGGCATATAAAGGCGGCATGACGGACAAATTCGGACCCATTCTCGGCGATAATATGAGCGAGGAAGATTTCGTGGAATTCGTCATGATTTTTATAAAACGGATGAAAGAAAACACGAAGCGCGGGGGAGTATTTTATATCTGCAGCGGGTACTCAAGCTATCCGACTTTTGTCTATGCACTCAAAGCCATCGGCCTGACATATTCCGGGCCAATTATCTGGGTCAAAAATAACACATCATTAGGATGGGGCGATTATCGGCATAAACACGAGATGCTCCTAAAGGCCAAGAGAGGGAATAAGAAAGCCCAGCCCATTCTTTATGGCTGGAATGGCGGCCGGCATTATTTCATGGACCATAGATTCGAGGCCGATGTCTGGGAAATTGCACGCCGCGGATCCTTAACCATGCTCCACCCCACACAGAAACCCCTAGGCCTCATCCAGCGGGCCCTCCGCAACTCAAGTCGGCCGAAGGAGAACGTCCTCGACCCGTTTGCAGGAAGCGGCAGCACCATCGTCGCTGCAGAACGGGAAGGACGCGTTGCTTACGCTATGGATATGGATCCGATCTACATCGATGTCAGTATTCGGCGATATGCAGCCCTAGGAGGCCCGACTGAGAAAGAAATCAGAGCCACAAAGCGGAAAATTAAAGTGGAGGAACCAGCATGACAGGCCTGGCCACAGCGATTCTGGCAGAAAAAGAGCATCTCCAGAACCCTATCAGCCAGGCAAAGCGGTCGTTTACGCCTCCTGAAAAGGCAAAAATAGCCAGATTCAATGAAATTTTAGAGAAATCCATGAAGCTTCACCCGCGTGCCTGCGTGGCATTCTCCGGAGGAAGTGACAGCCTCGTCCTTCTGGATTTAATACACAAATCCGGCCAGCAACCGATAGTAATATGGGTCGATACGCAAATGGAGTACCCGGAATCCAGGCAATTCATAGAACAGACCGTAGCCAAATACGGCCTCGAGCTCCGCATAGCCCGGGCCCAGCACACACCGCTCGAGCAATGGCAGCGCACGGGATGGCCGGTATTAGGGAAGACTTCCGCCCGCCTTTGGATGCAGCAAAACCGAGGTATGGGATTTGCAATAAATATCTCTGAATGCTGCAGAGCGATGAAAATAAGCCCTGCCAGGATCCTCGCACGGAATTTAGGATGCGAACTCCAGATAACGGGTCAGCGCGGTCAGCACGATGACAACCTTCGCGGCCTCCGGACAATAAAAGACGGAACGCTATTTTTTCAATCCCGAGACCGCATATGGATAACCAATCCGCTTACCGGTTGGACGGATGCAGAAATCCAGGGCTATATAAAACAGCACAAATTACCACAGCACCCAGCTCGAGCTCGAGGCGCGTTGACCATCGGTTGCGTGTATTGCGGCGGAGGCAGCCAATATACCAACAGCGGTTACAGAATCCTCCGAAAAACCTGGCCAGAAGCCTGGCACCGTTTGATCGTGGAATGGGGCGCGGGCTTAATCATATTGGCCTTGAAGCATAAAAGACGCCTTGAGGAAATCCGGGAAGCCGTCCTGGAGCTTGGAGGGCTTGGTGTACTAGCCAAAAACAGACCCTGGATATTCGACTTCACAAGAAAAACACCACTTCCAGGATACGAGAGATAATGGCAAAGTTAAAATATACCGAAGATTTCCCACTACTGGGCGAAGACCTTGCCCGCCAAGGATTAACAAATATCCAAATAGCCAGAAAACTCGGGGTATCAAAGGACACGTTTTATGAATATCTAAAAATATACCCCGACTTTTCCGACTCCATAAAAAAGGGCAAAAGACCGGTCGACATCGAAGTAGAAAACGCATTATTAAAGAGGGCAAAGGGATACAATTATGAGGAAGTCCATGCCGAATACAACATGGACAAAGAGGGAAAGCAAAAGGCCTTTCCATCGAAGATCAAAAAGATTAAGAAGCAGGTCGTCCCTGATGTGACCGCCCAAATATTTTGGCTAAAGAATAGGCGACCTAGGTTGTGGAGAGATAGGCACAACTTCGATCTATCCGGAAGTGTAAATCTAAGGGTTGTGACGGCCGTCCCAAGACCGAAAAAAGGGAAGAAAAATGCTTAGTGCAGTCGAATATCAAACTGTCGACTTGAGCAAGCGCTACGACCCGCGCACGAACAAAAAGCAGATGCTGTTTCATCAGGCCGAAGAGAGTTATAAATTATATGGAGGAAGCATGGCTGGAGGGAAAACAGCGGCGCTCATAAACGAGGGCATCCAGCTCAACCTAGACTACCCGGGCAACTTCGGGCTGCTGATGAGGAAGACCTGGCCGTCGTTCCGCGACACGCTCCTCCCGCAACTGGAGAAGTTCATGCCTCTGGAATTGGTTGCCGACTGGAACCATTCGAACAAAATGATTGTCATGATAAACGGCTCGAGAGTCCGCTATGGGGGGACAGGCGACAGGCCCGACGACTGGGAGAAATTCATGTCGGGCGAATACGGGTGGATCGCGCTCGACGAGGGAGACCAATTCACGGAGCTCGAGTTCCGGATGCTGGCCACGCGCCTGAGATTGAGGCTTCCCGGAATCCGCTATTTCTTCCTCCTCTCGTGCAACCCGAACGTCGGCTGGATCAAGGAGCTGTTCATAGAACGGAATGAAGAGGATCACATCTTCATCCCTGCGCTGCCGACGGACAACCAGGCCAACCTGCCGGAGGATTACATCGCGAGAATGAGGAAGATCCTGACCCCAAAGCAGCAGAAAGCGCTCCTGGAAGGCAATTGGGAGGCAGTAGGGGATCCTGACAACGTCTATGCCTATGAGGACGTCCAGAAGGCCATGAGGCGGAATGTGAAGGGAACCCTGCCGGTCGACATAGGCTGTGATGTGGCCAGAAGCGGGAATGACCAGAGCATAATCGTATTGAGGGAAGGACTCAGGATCCGGGTCCACAGCAAGGCGCAAGGCCACGACACGATGAGGACCACCGGCAAGATCTGGCGCTGCTGCCAGGACACGGTCATCCCCAAGTGGAAGGATCTGCTGGACAGGATATCGATCAAAGTCGATGCGGACGGAGTCGGAGGGGGAGTGGTCGACAGGCTGAAAGAGCAGCGAAAAGAAAAGGAAAAGCTCTATACGGACATGATCCTAAAGATGGTCTCGAAGGAGAGAAGAGAAAAGCTAGAGAAGGAGGAATACAAACTTCGGATAAAGATAGTCGAGATCCACGGTTCGGGAAAGCCGAAGGACCCTGTCCATTTTAGGAACCTCCGGGCAGAGATCCACTGGGGACTCCAGGAGCTTCTGGAGGACCTGGATTTACCGAACGACCGCGAGGTCTCGTCGCAGCTGATGGCTCTGAAACACAAGACCAACTCGGCTGGCCAGATCGTGATCATACCGAAGGAGGAGATCAAGGAGAAGCTTGGAAGGTCTCCGGACCTGGCCGAGGCGATAATCTACGCCCTGGCCGACATCAAATCGGCAAAAGAGCCGAGGATAAGGAGTCTGTAGGATGGAGAATACTTCGATCAGGATTCCGAACATGTTCAAAATCATCAGCAGAGCCTTCTCGAAAAAACAAAGCGCGACATACCGCTCCATTCTCATGCTCTTCGGAAACAACCCGGCCTGGACCAGAAAGGACTACGCGAAACTCACCGAGGCTGGATTCATAAACTGTATCACGGTCTATGCCTGCGTAAGTCTTATCGCAAGATCCGTGGCCAGGCTGCCGTGGATCCTCTACAAAAAGCCCATGCAATCGCAGGGCCGGAAATCTAAACTCGAAAAGCTCGAAGATCATCCGCTGTTAGATCTTCTCCACAGGCCAAACCCCAAAGAAGGCCAGGCCGCATTCATAGAGAACGTCATCTCTTATTATCTCATCTCGGGGAATAGTTACACCGAACGGGTCGGGCCCAAGGTTGGACCTCCGACGGAGCTCTACTGTCTGCGGCCGGACCGGATGACTGTCGTCCCTGGGAGCCATGCGAATCTTGTGGCTGGCTATAAATATAAAATCGGAGTGCAGCCGGTTCTCTTCAATGAGAAACAGATCCTCCACCTCAAGATGTTTCATCCCCTTAACGACTGGTACGGCCTGAGTCCGCTCGAGGTCGCGGCCAAGGCGATCGACATCTCGAATATGTCAATGACCTGGAATTACAAGCTTCTGCAAAACGAGATGCGACCGCCCGGCGCCATGAGCACGGAACAGGCGCTGGATGATGAACAGTACGAAAGGCTGAGAAAGGAAATTAAAGCGAAACTCCAGGGTTATGAAAATGCGGGCGAACCCCTGCTGCTGGAGGGAGGCCTGAAATGGGAGAACTTCGCCATAACCCCGAAAGAAGCCGACTGGCTGAATTCGGATAAGATGAATGACCGGCGGATCTACCGGTTATATAACGTTCCTTCACAATTGGTTGCCGATGAAGAAAGCAAAACATACGCGAATTACAAGGAGGCAAGAAAGGCACTTTATTTGGAGACGGTCCTGGTCCACGGCGGTATGTTTAGAGACGAGCTCAATAACTGGCTGACCCCGGCATGGGAGACCGAGCGGCTCTATTTGGAGATAGATAAGGATGCCATCGAGGCGATCCGGGAAGAATTGAATGCAGTATACGAGCGTCAGGGGAAGGCGTGGTGGAGGACTGTTAATGAGAAAAGAAGGTCCACCGGCGATGATGACATAGGCAAAGAAGGGGATGTGATTATGATCCCCGCGAATTTTGTCCCGCTGGCCGATATAAGCGGGAACCGGGAAGAGGAATAAAAAGACATTATGGAGCCCATAATATTGACTAGAAAACAGTTGGAAGAGGAAAAGAAGAGAAGTAAAAATCTTGGATTTCCTTATTTGCCGGCTGTATATAAAATTCCGCCTAAAAAGAAAAAGGGAAATAGATGCAACTAGAAACAAGAGCCCGAGACATCGTGATCACGGACGCTCGAGGTCTCTTTGAGCTGCGCCGTTATCTGAATGAAGAGGAGCGAACCATCTCGAAGCCAGCGAAGGCCATGTGGAAAAAACAGAGCGAGATCGTAACCATAGATACAACGAAAATCGCCCTCGAGTCCGGCAGAGTCCCGGATGAATGGAAGGGCCCTTGGGAAAGAATGATCAGGGAATTCGTGAGGGACGACATAATCCGGGAATGGGTCAAGGCCATAGCAGTCGCCGGCGACTCAATAGCAAAGAAGATTAACCGGCTCCAGCGCAAGCAGTTCGATTTCGACTCCACGATGACGCGCGTCAAAGCTTGGGTCGACAACGAAGGCGGTAAACTGATCGTCAACTTGTCGGCCGCACAAGTAGGCTCGGTCCACGCACTTCTGCAGGATCAGATCGCCCTGGGCGTGACGAGCCCCTATATCCTGGCGCAGAGGATAAAGCCGATAGTCGGGCTGACGCAGCGGGAGGCAATGGCTGTGGCCAGATTCATGGGAACGCTCATAGAGGAGGCCGTTCCCGCGAGTGTGATCAACAGCCAAGTGGCCAATTACGCGAAGTTCCTGCATAAGAACAGAGCATCGAGGATCGCGCGTACGGAGATCTCAAATGCCTATAACTTCGGCCAGATGGACTCAATGAAGCAGGCCGTAACTGAGGGCTGGCTACCGGGAGTTCCGGAGAAGTCCTGGATGGCCGGCGGTTCAAACCCCTGTGATATCTGTGAGGAGAACGAGGCCGCAGGACCTATCGCTTTGGACGCCGCATTTCCGAGCGGACATGAACACCCGACAGCTCACCCACAATGCGAGTGCGCCGTGGGATATAGAGTGAGGAGATGAGAACGGATTATTTATTTTTGATACTTTTAGTACTGTTTTTTAATAATTTTTAAGAAAAAAGGAGGCTTGAGATGCCTTATAGCACATTAGGAAAAAACGCGATGCTCGATGCGCTCGGAGACCTATCTGTCTTCGCTTCGCTCCATGAGGGCGATCCAGGAGACAACGGAACTAACGAAATCTCAGGCGGGGCTCCTGCCTATGCGAGAAAAGCATTCACTTGGAGTCCAGCCGTTGCCGGAAGCAAGGACTCGTCAATCCAACCCGTGTTTGATATACCAGCCGGAAAGACGGTCGCTTATGTCGGATTTTGGTCGGCACTATCAGGCGGCGTGTTCTACGGGGCCTCAGCTCTGGTGAATGAAGTCTTCGCCGCGCAGGGGACATACACCCTGCTTGATATGGATATAGGCATTCTGGACGCATAGAAACAGGAGAAGATAATTGCAATATGCAAGACCCGTCTCGGACATCGAGAACCCCGGGGGCTGGGCCACAGCTCCGCTCTGGGAGAAGCTCGACGAAGAGCCATTTGATGATGCCGATTACATAGAGTCACCGAAGTCTGCAACCGGGGCATCATTCACGATAGGGCTTTCTGGCGTTATAGACCCGGAAGTCCATACCGACCACATTATCAGGATTAGGGTCAAAACGGGAGTGTCGGGGACATTCAGATACGAGCTGATGCAGGGAGCTGTCGTGATCAAAGACAGCGGAGATGTAGTGCTTAGTACTGTCGAAACCGAGTACAACATGATGCTGAGTGAGGCGGAGGCTGGGAACATATCGGATTATGAGGCACTCAGTCTTCGAGGCACGGCAGTCGCCACGCAGAAGAATCAGCGTCAAAATGTCTCGTGGATAAGGGTAGACGTTCCCAATGTCGCTGGAGAGGAGCATTCCGGTTCTGGTTCAATCTCCGGGAAGGGTTCGATTGCCGGCACGGCCAAAAAAGGCGGGCAAGGCTCCGCGTTAATATCCGCAGGCGGGACGCTTCTGGCCATTGGGCTTGCGGGAATGATGGGCATAGCATCGATCGTCGGCAGAGGCTCGGTCATTGCGACCGGTGAAGCGACAGTTGGGGCAGAGGAACATTCTGGTGTCGCTGCCATCTCTGGGAACGGTATTCTTGCAGGGATTGGCACAAAGCAGGCTCGCGGTAATTCGGCTATCACTGCTAAAGATTCGATCAGTGCAAATGGCGAGGCTAATAAGGTAGAAGAATACTCTGGCATTGCCGCTATCACTGGACGCGGCATGCTCGTCGGCCTGGGCACAAAGTCAGCTGAGGGAATAGGAACGATTTCAGGCACCGGTACCATCACGGTTGGAGAAGAAGCACCTGCCGCGACAGCTACCGGCACTCAAGTATCCAGAGAAAAGCGGGGATTGCTTCTGATAGCGAATCCCGATGCCATAACTTTCATAGGCAAAAAGAAGCCTGTTTTAATATCCAAGAAATAGGAGGCAATGATGGAAGAGAAAACATTTCCATTCGAGGTTAAAGAGCTTACTGATGAAGGCACCTTCGAAGGCTACGCAGCGATCTTCGGAAAGCCGGATGTCTTCGGCGAAGTCATAGCAAAAGGGGCCTTCGACAAAACTCTCAAGGAAGGGAAGACCCGGCCCATGTGCTGGTATCATGATGTGCGGAATCCGCTCGGCATAGTCGAGCTGGCGGTGGATGAGAAAGGGCTGAAAGTGAAAGGAGATTTCGACCTCGAAGTCCAGGCAGCCAAGGAGAAGCACTCGCTGATGAAAAAGGGAGCGATCAAAGGCCTCTCGTTCGGATTCAAGACGATAAGGGATCTCTGGGATGGCACGACTAGGATCTTAAAGGAGCTCAAGGTATTTGAGGTTTCCCCGGTCACGTTCGGAATGCATCCGGACGCCATGGTGACGAGCGTCAAACAATGGGATGAGGAGAAGCCCTATCCGAACGAACACAGCGCAAGGATAAAGAGCCCGGGTCTGTTCGATGAAAAGACGTTCAAGCGCACTCCGGACGGCACAATTTACGGGAAGATAAAGGTGCCGGCGACGGCGGCCGTCCTCTGGGGCAAGTTGAAAGGATCCGCGAAGCCGTCCGATAACCCGATCCCGGCGTCGATACGATTCCCGACCAAAAACTGGACGGCGGCCCAGGCGAAGAAATGGTTGAAGGATAATAACGTCACATACGAGAGGTTCGAAGCAGCCGCAAAATCGCTGGAAGGGGCGATCGAATATCTTGAAGAAGTAAAAAGCGGTCCGGACTATCCGGCCGTCAATTTGAAGTTTATAGACAACGCCATCCAGGCGTTAACGGCACTTCTCGAGACCCCTGCGCCGTCGGAAGACACCCAGGGTAAAGGGAAGGGCCTATTAGCTCCGATCGTCGAGGTATTGGAGAAGCCGAAAGGCGCAAACACGCCGCGCAAGCACCTGTTTGTAACAACCATCAAAACCCTCGAAAATCCAAACAAGGAGTGAAACATGGACTTAACAGAAGAAGAAAAAAAGGCATTGATGGACGAGTTTCTTGAGAAAGCTAAAGCGGATCTCGCGATAGAGGCAAAGGCGGATATAGAGAAAATCAATAAGCTCATCAAGGATGAGCGGAAGAAGCACGAGGATCTCCTGAAGGGGAAGATCACGGAGGTCGACTTCAAGGCCTATCAGGACAAAAGCCACACAGAGGAAGAGGCCCTAAAAGCCCGGGTCGACGAACTCGAGACTAAGGCCGACCGACCGCCAGCTGCACCAGGACCTGGTGAAGACAAAGGAGACAAGGAGCCTTCCGAAGAGGTGAAGGCGTTTTTTAAGTACATAAGAGAGGACAAGGCGGGATTGGAACCGGACGAGCTGAAGCTGATGAAGATTTCCGACGACGTGTCTGCCGGATATACCGCGCCGATCGAGATCAGTAGCCAGATCATCAAGAAGATTACGGAGTTGTCAAAGATCAGGCAGCTTGCCGAGGTACAGACCATCGGCGGAGCTGGAATCGAGTTCCCGAAAGAAGGCGATGACACCGTGACGGTTGCGTGGGACGATGAGGTCTTGGCCGCCGGCGACTACAAATTCAAGATGGAAAAATGGGACCCGAAGAATCTGAGGGCACTGGTCACACCGCACAGGAACCTTCTGAGTGACTCTATGTTCAACCTCGAGCAGTACATCGTCGACAAGACAGCGGAGAAGTATAACAGGAAAGAGGGAGCTTCCTTCATCTCTGGGGCTGGGACACCGGCAAGGCCCGAGGGAATGCTGACGCACGCCGACGTCGCAGAGGTCATCAGCGGAAGTGCGACCGCCCTTCTGGCCGACGGAATCATCAAGCTCTTCTACAAGCTGCCCGAGGGATACGTGTCGAACGCGAAGTTCCTGATGAAGCGTGCCACGGTGCAGGATATCAGACTCTTCAAGGACACCCAGGAACACTACATCTGGCAGCCGAGCTATCAGATGGGCCAGCCAGAGCTGCTACTGGGCAAGCAGATAATCGAAGATCCTGACATGCCGGCAGTAGCCGGGAATGCCTATCCGATTATCTTCGGAGACATCAAGCAGGCGTACCTCATCGTTGACCGCCAGCAGATCGAGATGCAGAGGCTCGTGGAGAAGTACGCACTCGAGGGACTCATCGGGCTGCTCTTCTGGAAGAGGATGGACGCTCAGGTACGGAATGCGGACGCGATCGTGAAGCAGAAGATTACTAATACGCCTTAAACAATCTAAGAAGAGGAGGAAAACATGAGAGATTCTTACCATGATTTAGTGCCTGAAATCTCCCTGAAGCTCCAGGCTCTGACCACTGCCAAGGACGGGGAGAACATCATCGACCTGCAGGGATTCGAGAGCGCACGTATTGATATTTATTCCGGGACCATCACCGACGGCGACGCCTACACGTTCGAGCTCAAGGAGGGGTCCGAGAGTAACCTTTCCGACGCGGCTGCCGTAGCCGATGAAAATCTTCTTCCACAGGGAGGAGGTGCTGAGCCCGTTTTCGCCACAGCTGACGGCGACAAGATCAAGAGCTTCGGGTACGTCGGAACCAAGCGCTATCTCCGGCTCGACTTCAAAAGCGTCACCGGATCGCCGGCGACAGGTGGACTGTTTGTAGCAGCTATAGTCAAAGGACATCCCCGTCACAAACCTGCAGTATAACGGCAGAGATTCTGCGTGAAATAGAAAGAGTGGGGAGGCCCCCGGGTCTCCTCTGCTCTTTAATTTAAATTAAGAAGGAGAGGTCTAAAATGATCGAATCAAAAGTAAAAATCAGAATGAAGGAGACCGCAAACGGCGCGGACGACCACGTCAACGTCAAGGAATACCGGAAGGGAAGGACATACGATGTTTCCGAGTCCCTGGCCAATGTGTTCATCACCGCCGATCCCCCGCTGGCCACAAGAGTCGCTAAGAAGGAGCCAGAGCCTCCGGAGACAAAAATCATAGAGCCGGAGGAAACCAAGGACGAAGAGGAGATCGAGGAAGAGGCTCCGCCCGAAACGAAAAAGAAAAAGTAGCCTGGCCCCTTTTTGTGGGCTTGATAAACCAAGCCCCTAGGGTCCGGCAGAGGAGAGAAAACTTTGAGATTAAAGCTGAAGACCGTACCAGCCGTGGAGCCGATTACTCTGGATGAGGCCAAACTACACCTGAAGGTCGACACGGCCGACGACAATGCACTGATCAGTGCACTGATCACGACGGCCCGGCAGCTTGCCGAGCGGGAGACAAAGCGGGCGTTCATAACGCAGACCTGGGAGATGTTCCTGGACTACGCACCGCCGGAGATAGAGGTCCCGAAGCCACCACTCCAGGCGACTGGCCTGTCCATAAAGGTCATCGATGAAGCCGGGAGCGAGGCAATCGTGGATCCTACGACTTACGATATCGACGATTCCGAGAACTCGCCAGGACGGGTGAAGCTCAGAAGCGGATGTACATGGCCAAGTCATCGCGGGTTCGCGTCGTTCATAATCGAATTCAAAGCCGGCTACGGGGACGCCGCGACGGACGTGCCAGAGGCATTGCAACAGGCGCTTTTTGTGTTGATAGGACATATGTATGAAAACAGAGGAGGCGAAGGAGCTGTGAAAGCTCGGGTACATGCGCTCGATGAAGCAAAGATCCTTCTTGCTCCTTTTAAAATCTGGACTCTATGACCATGAAAATCGGTGACATGAGGCACAGAATAGCCTTCCAACAGCCGATAAAGACGCCCGACGGGCATAAGGGCCACACGGTGAAGTGGCAGGACATGGTGACGGTCTGGGCGAGCGTAGAGCCGCTCTCAGGAAGAGAGTATTTTTACGCCCACCAGATCCAGGCAGAGGTCACGCATCGTGTGAGGACAAGATACCGAACGGATATCACAGTGAAGATGAGGATCAAGCACAGGGACCGGGTGCTGGAGATAGAGTCTATCATCGACCTGAAGGAAAGACGCGAAGTGCTTGAGATCCTGTGCAGGGAAGCGAAATGAAAATCAGCGTAGACATAAAGGGAGATAAAGAGATCGCCAGAGCCCTGCGGAAAATGAGTGAGGATAAGAAAAGGAAGATCAAAGGCGAGGTGTACGCCTCCGGGCATGACGTGCGGACGGAAGCCCAATCAAGGTTGAGAGAGCAAGGAGCATGGGATTTGGGCAATCTCGCTAATTCTATGATGGTCGATCTTGTGGAAGCAGGCATGGTTGCCGAAGTATGGCCAGAGGCGCCCTACGGTGTGTATGTCGAACATGGGACACGCCCCCATTTCCCCCCGCCCGACGCGCTCGAGGGATGGGCCAAGCGCCACGGATTCGACTCTGCATGGCCGATCTGCAAGGCCATAGCGAAGAGGGGACTGCCAGCGAGGCCGTTCCTTTTCCCAGCATGGCTGGCGGTGAAGGATAAGTTCTGGAAAAGGATAAAGGAGATTCTGGAAAGATGAAAAGCCCTTTTCTTGTTCTACATGATGCCCAGGTCGCAAGGATCGAGGCTGAGACCAGCTACAAGGTCTTCGATGATCTGCCGAAGCAGGAGCCTTATCCTTATGTCACCATGGGCGAGATGACGGCGCGGGACTGGTCGGATAAGTTCGAACCCGGGCAGGAGGTCTACTCAACGATCCACATCTGGTCGCAGTACCGCGGAAGGAAAGAGGCGGCCGATATGGGAGACGGAATCCTGCAGGCATTGTCGAAAAGCCCGCTCGATCTGGGTCCTAACTTCCGGGCGGTGATGGATGAGCTCGACATGAACGAGCTGATAATAGATATCGACGGGATAACGAGGCACGGCATACTGCGCTTCAAATATCTCATCGAGGAGGTGCAACTATGAGTATATTCAAAACAGGAGTGAACATCGGGAAGACGATAGCCAAAAGAGTCACAGGCTTTCCCGTCTACAACGAAGAACCCAAGAAAAAGCCGAAGAAGCAGCCGACGTGCTGGGCTATATGCCCTGATTTCCGGGTGCGACCCCCCGAGACGGTGGACAACGAGGCAGGCAAGAAGGATTACAGCTTCTCGATTCTGATTTTCAGCGAGACCCGCAAGGAGCGAGACGAGGCGCTCGACCACATGATCCGCTGCGGGCAGGAGGAGATAGCGACCGAAGACAAGCGGTTCTGGCTCTACGCCGTCGACTACTCGCTTCATCACACAGTGCTTTTTCAGGCTGAATTAAAATACATCTTTCGGGTTCGTCAATTACCCGAGGAAATCTTATAAGGAGGTAAAACGATGGAAATTCTAATTCTACTAAGTCTTTTGCTGTTCGCATTCGGGACGGTCAAGTTCAAAGGCGCGACTATTTACGTGAACATAAACACGGGGACAGTGGAAAGCCCGACTTGGACGCCGATCGGAGGGCAGCGGGAGGCCACTTTCGACCGGGGCAAGGGAACGATCGATACCACGGACAAGGACAGCGGAGGCAACGAAGAGCATCTTCCCGACGACAAAAATTGGAGCATATCCTTCGGCGCATTCCTGATCGAAGGCAACCCGGGTTTTGTGGCACTTGAGGCCGCATACAATGCCGACGAACTGAAACAATTCCAGTTCCTCACCCGAGCCTTCGAGTACATGGGCAAGGCCACGGTAGAGTCGCTGTCGATCGTGGGTGCCAAGGGCGATGCGGCCGTAGCATCCTTCACGCTCAAAGGCTCAGGCGCTCTCTCGAAGACGGCAATCGGCTAATTAAAAGATAGGAGGTAAATAAAGTGGCAAAGTTAATAACACCGCAAAGAGTCGTATTGACCGGCATAAAGCCGACCTACGAAAACGCACAGGATGAAGGAAATGAGTTCGTGAATTCGGGCAGGCATTTCATCCACGCCAAAACTACAGCGGAAGTGACAATACACATCACTTCCCAAGTGGACTGCAACCAAGGCGTGAATCATCCTGTCCCGGTCGCGATCACGATTGCCGAGGCCGAGAAAATGATCGGCCCCTTCCCCAAAGACAGGTTCAACGATCCCGCTGGGAAAGTCCAGATCACCTACACGCCTACGACCGGAGCTGGCATAACCATCGCGGTCATCGAGGTTCCTTGATGAAGGACTATGTCCTGAACCTCGATAAGCCGCGAAAGCTCAAGTTTGGTTTCAAGGCGACCAGGCTGATAAACGAAAAATTCAAAAAAAGAGACCTCACGAAGCTCGTGGAATTCGCGCTCGAGGAATTCATCTTCCTTGCTTGGGCGGGGCTGATGTGGGAGGACGAGAGCCTGAAGGAAGAGGATGTTGAACGCTTGCTGGACGAGAAGATAGGCGTTGAATACTCACAGACCGATATCGCCAACATCGTAGCAGAAGCCATGACGGCGCATTCGGGAGGCAAACCCGAAAAAAAAAAGGTAAGCGAGACGATCCCCTCGAAGAAACACGCAAAGTCGCCTTCGAAATCGGCATAAAAGACCACGAGGAGTTCGAGGGTCTCACTTGTGCGGAGCTGCAGGAGAGAATCGAGGCCTACGAGGAGAAGGAGAATAAGAGGGAAAAGAAGGAATGGTTTAGGTTCGGCTGGGCCGTAGCAGAGATTGTGAGCCACATAGTTGGGAAGAGAATTACTATCTCGGACTTATTGCCGGAGATGTTCCCGGCAAAGGTATGGACGAAAGAGGAGGTAAAAAAAGAGCTTGCAGAGATTAAAAAGGAACTGAAGATAAAATGATAAAAAAATCATTTATGGTCCGTGTGGGGGCGGATACCAAAGACATGGAGCGCGGGCTGAAGTCTGCCGAAGCGAGAATGAAAAAGTTCGGCGAACAATGCACGAAAATTGGCAAAGGCATGACGATAGCCGGAGTCGCGATTGTTGCCGCCCTTACCATGATAACAAAGAAGGCCTCGGACGCTGAGGAGACATACTCCAAATTCGGAACCGTTTTCAAAGATTCCAGCGCCGAAGCCGAACAGGCCACTGAAGAACTTACAAAAAGGTACGGCCTTTCTACCCTTGCGGCCAAAGACATGCTGAGCGCCACCGGCGATTTGCTCACCGGCTTGGGGATGCAGGGCAAAGTCGCGCTTTCCCTCTCGCGCCGAACCCAAAAACTCTCCGTCGATCTTGCCTCTTTCACAAACTTTCAGGGCGGAGCCAAGGGGGCTTCCGAGGCGTTGACAAAGGCGATGCTCGGAGAACGGGAAAGTGTGAAGGCTCTCGGAATCGTCATCACCGAGGAGATGGTCAAAGAAGAGTTGTTGAAAAAAGGGAAAGAGGACCTTACCGGCATGGCGCTTCTTCAGGCCAAAGCAGAGGCGACTCTGGCCATCGCCGTCTCACAGAGCAAGAATGCGATCGGCGATTATGACCGGACATCGGGGAGCTTGGCAAATGTTACACGACGTCTCGTTGCCCGGCTTGAAAGTCTTTGGGTTATAATCGGCACAAAGCTCATTCCCGTCGCAACCAAATATGCAGGAAAGATAACCGATATTATTGAAAGAACCAAGGCGTGGGCTGAAGCCTATCCCATAATCACAGAAAAGTTAACACACTTTTCGGCGAAGCTAGGCGGTATGTTACTTGTTCTCGGGGGGACGGCCATGGCTATACCAAAGGTGGAGGCCGGGTTCAAGATGTTGAAAAAAGCTGCCGTTGCTTTAATAAGACCGGCGGGTCTCGCAGCCTTGGCCATTCTCGGGATTGCCATATCCATCAGGGAAATCATCAAAACCCATAAGGAAGCCGTCAAGGCCATGGGCGACATGGCGACAGAGGCGCTTGTCATGGGCAATGCGGCCGAGAATTTCAAGAACCTGTGGATAACGGTGCGGAAAGAGGGCGGAGAGACTTTAGAGCAATTCGATGAGTTGATGAAGCGGTTTGGCGGGAACTGGGACATGATTCTCAAAACTATAATCGCAGACCCGAAATTCGCCGCCCTGAAAGCAATCTTAATGGATATTGCAAAAGGGGTCAAAAAAATAAGCCTTGAAGGCGAGGACCTGTCGATCGAACTTCCAGAACAATTCAAGGAAGCTGCCGTTAAATCACTTCCTCCATTCATCTCGTGGGCGACTAGGGTTGCTAAAATTTTCCATGATACTTCCGTACGAGCTGCAGAAATGCGGGCAAAGATGAAGGATATTAAACTCATCTTACCGCCTGTCGCCATCACAATGCCGAAGTTCACCCTTGAGACTGAACTCGGGACGGAAGAGTTTGAGACATGGGGCGAATGGTACAAAGCCTGGGTGGAAGGACTTAAAGAGAAATGGGCCGAAGCATGGCGGGCGGCGTTGGATGGAGCCCGGGATGTCCTAGGCGCATTGAGTGGTGTCTTCAGCCAGTTCCATGCGAACGAGGCGATGAGGATCGACAACGAGGAGAGGAAGAAAACAGAGGCTATTGAGAGCTGGTACGAACAGGAGAAGGCGAAGATAGAGGCCACAATCACGGACGAGGAGGACTTGGCGGAGGCGCTGGCGGCGCTAGAGGAGAAGAAGGCGGAAAAGCAGGGAGCCCTGGAAGAGAAGATCGAGAAGCAAAGAAGGAAGCTGGAACGAAAGCGGGCTAAAGCTCAGAAAGTGGGAGGCCTGTTTGCCGCGGGAATCAATGTGGCCGAGGCCATAACAAAGGCACTCGCCGCCGGACCGATCATAGGCAAGATACTCGCCGGTGTAGTCGCGGCTCTGGGAGCGATCCAGATCGCTGCAATAGCGAGTGCACCGTTACCCGCACTACAGAGAGGCGGAAGGATAGAAGGGCCAGCCTTAGTCGGAGAAGCGGGACCCGAGCTGTTCGTGCCGGGGAGGTCAGGAATGATTATCCCACTGCACAGGGAGGCGAGGCCGATGCTCTCTACCTTCAGCCCTACCGTGAACATTTACGCAAAATATCTTGACGATCGCACGATCGACCGGGCAGCCGAGAAAATCTTTGCCCGTCTGGATAAGGAGAAGGAGAGGTATACATAATGGCCATCAGAAAATTAGGTCTCTCCGAAGTTCTTGCCATCACGCTTCCATCCATCGCAATCGTCCTCCCGGTCACTGTCCGGAAAAAAGTCGAGCTCGCCGAGATGAGCGACGGATCTTTGATGGCAGCATTTTTCAAGGAACACAGGGCATGGGAGATAACCTTTCCTCCTAAACTGATCAAATCCGAACTCGATGACTTAATCACCCTGCGTTCACACAACCAGGTACTCAAATGGCAGAACAACGACGAGTCTGCCCTTTGGTACGACGTGGCGATAACCGATTTCACCTACAATACAAAAGACTACAGGTCTCCGACTGTATACTATTTCGCCTCCATGTCTCTGGAGGAAATAGGCTAATGCAGGACACAGAGTGGGTGAATGCGCATCTCACGGAACTTCTAGCACCCGGCCAAATCCCACTGATGAAGCTGGAGATTGAAGTGGGGGCAGACAACTGGGTCAATCTCTCCGCGCTTGAAGGCAAGAATTATGTCGAAGGCGCCTCCATTTCTTTAGGCGGTGCAGCGGTGACGCCCAAGCCGGTAGGCGGCAAAGTGAATGTCGCACTATCGAACAAGGACAGCATATTCTATCCCCAGCACCCGGACTCGCCGTATAAGGATTACCTCAAAACGGGAAGAAAGATTCGAGCGAGTATCGGGGCGACGTACGGCGGGGAAGACCGTTACTGGCAACGGCTGATCGGCGTCATGGGCGAGCCCAAATTCAGCGCGCCCGATTACAAGGTATCTGTCGATGGCGGGGACTACATGAAGTTCCTTCAGGATGCGGAACTCAGGATTCCCGATAATTATTGGGGGACATATCAGACATTCGACTCCTTCCCTTCTGACGGTCTGATGGGCGATGAACTCTACAACGAAGTTGATGCGATGGACATAAACAACGAAGCGAACAACGTCACGAATTGGCCGGTTACGGGGGCCTGCACATTCGCATCGGTGTACGACACCGGAGGCGGTTCGCAGTATGTCGGGGAGCTGATCTCTACCTCTTCCAGCGCATACACCAAGAATCTGGATGTGGGAACTGTCGTGGCGGGGAAGGAGTATAAAGTCTCTTTCAAATACAGGCGGACCAGCGGAACCGGGAAACTAAGAGTGTCCATCTTGCAGGATGATGGAGGTGAAGTTGAGCTGAATTTCATAGACGAGCTGGCTTCCTTCTCTTACGAGACCGCTGTTATTTATTTCACTGCAGCTGTCAGTGGGCCTGTAAGAATGAAGCTGATGGCCTGGGAAGTGATGCCAGGGGAGCGTCGATTCAGGATAGACCAAATCTCCCTCTGGAGGTTTATACCTTATTGGGAAAGATATTACCCACTCCCGGAAGCCTGCAAAGGCGCTTTTTATGTCACACTTGACAAAGGAGAGGGTGCCGAACCTGTCTGGGAGGGCACCGGAGACGAGGATTGGCAATATGAAAAGAACGCTGAATCGGGGAACGATGTTCCTCCACACCCAGCCAGGATCGTCTTCTTTAACATAAACAAGGAAGTCCCGAAGGGAACGAACAATCTTGTAATTCATTACTTTACGCAGATGGCACCAGAGAATGCGGTCGCCAGAATTCTCTATTTTGCCGGACTTTATGAAAGCGAGGACGCCGCTTTGGACGCAATGGAATATACGCCTACGGAAATACTAATCGATAGAATTTGGTTCAAGCCCGGCTCGAAATGCCTGAACGCCATAAAGAAACTCTGTGAGCGATGCGATTACAGGTTTCATTTCAAGTGGGATGGGACTCCCGTATTCAAGTCAAAGCCGGCGCCTGAGACGGTAGCCTTCGCATTCACCGACCAGAAACATATATCATCTTTCAGCAATTATCAGGCCCGGAACGAGATCAAAAACAGGATAATCATTAAGGGGGAAAAACAGGCCGCACCCGCGAGCAGGGAAGAGACGATGCCACCCGAGCTGAAGGGGGAGGCTTATGATCAGGATTCGATTGACGAATATGGCGAGCGCACTTTGACAATAGATAATCACCTCTTTCAGACCCAAACCCCCATAAACGCTATGTGCGCCTCATTGCTTGCTGAACGTAAAGACCCGAAATGGTTCACAGACCTCGAAATAGAGTACCGGCCAGTGCCCATTGAAAAGGGCGACAAGATAAGCTGGAAGGAGAGGCTCAGTCCGATTCTGGAGATAACACAGGAAGGAGTGGTTAGGGACATAAAGCTAGACAATTTCAATACAATCTATGTGTGCGAGAAATAAATGCCGCTAAAAAAGAAAGAGGTGATGTGGGAGGAGCTTGAAAAATTTAAAGCGGGCGCTTTCTCTCCTTCTCCACACACCCATCCCCGCACTGAGATATCCGATTTCTGGGATGCAGCTTTCTGGGGGAATATTCCCGATAAGCCCTCGACTTTTCCGCCTTCTGCCCACACGCACGATGACAGGTATTACACGAAAACGGAGTTGAACGATGGTCAGTTAGACACTCGTTATTACACTAAGAGCCAGGTAGACACCAAGCTGGCTCTCCAGGACACCCTTGCGGAGATGGGCGATGTTAAAATCATCTCACCTGAGCATGGCGAATTTCTTATGTGGGATGCAGAGGCAAATGGGGGAAAATGGGTATGCTCGACAGGAATTACTGACCATGGGGCACTTTCAGGACTCGAAGACGATGACCATACCCAGTACCACACGGATGCAAGAGGAGATAACCGCTATTTCAGAAAGGTCGAGTTTCTTGCTACAACAGCAGGGCCGACAGATTCAGGGAAGCCCATCAAATTGAACGATGCCGGGCTTGTCGACAACACCATGATGGTCGCTGCCGATGTGGATAAGGTAGACGGATATCATGCTTCTGCTTTCTCTCTGATTGGACACATACATGATAGTCGCTATTACACCGAGTCAGAGGTAGACACCAAGCTCGCCCTCCAGGACACCCTTGCGGAGATGGGCGATGTTCACATCGTCTCACCCCAGGACGGTGAGTTCCTTATATGGGATGCAGAGGCAGAAGGGGGAAAATGGATAGCATCATCTGAGATTGGAGCGCATAACCACGACGACAGGTACTACACAGAAACCGAACTGGACAGTGGCCAGTTGGACGACCGATACTTCCGGGAGAACGAGTTCTTGGTCACAACAGCGGGAGTGGCAGACGCCGGAAAGCCCATCAAACTGAACGCCGCCGGGATGGTTGACAACACCATGACCGCCTTTTGCGATGCCGACAAAGTTGATGGTGAACACGCCTTGGCCATAGTGACAAAAGCGAGGGTTGATGCTAAAGCCTGTGACCACGGGGCATTAAGCGGTAGAGGAGACGATGACCACTCAATATATTACAATGCAGCCCGCCACACAAAGGCAGTCCATGATGCCTTACTCATCACCGTCCTCGGAAGCGGAGCTCTCGCAAAAGACCACGGAACTGCGGCTACCGATATGCTGGTAAATGTCTGTTATGGAACAGGAAACCCTCCAACAGCAAATACCACAACGATTGGTACTCTTTTTGTAAAATATACGGCATAAAAATGGCATCACAAACAAGAAGCGCAGGACTCGGACAAAGTGTTGCCTTTGCTGGTTCGGATAGGGCATGGTCAAGCCCTACTAATATTTATACTTCCAATAATGCATACGCTTATTCAGATGTTGCCGATGGGGAGCAAACAGAATATTTACGAGCCACAACCTTTGGCTTTGCCATTCCACCTGGAGCCACCATAGATGGGATTAAAGTAGAGATTGAAAAAAAGTCCGATGTCCCTGCTGAAATGTATGATTATCGTGTATACATCGTTAAAGCAGGCTCAGAGCAAGGGGATAACAAAGCACTTGGAGGAGCATGGCCTACTTCAGACACATATTTTACATACGGCAGTGCAGCCGACTTATGGGGATTGGCCTGGATAGTAGCCGATATAAACGCTGCTAATTTTGGTGTTTCAATTTCCGCAGAATTTTCTGAATATGATGAATCTTCGATTTGTGATGTAGACCATATCCGCATCACGGTTTATTACACAGAAGTGGCCTTAACAAATATGAAAATAAACATAGGGGACACATTTAAGGATGTTGACGAGATAAAAATAAACATTGGAGATTCGTGGAAAACGGTTACGAAAATTCAGATAAATATAGGCGATGTCTGGAAGACAGTATTTGGTTAACCATAAATTTTAGGAGGAATAAATGGAATTAAATGAATTTGAAACTTTAAGGCTGGTCGAAGAGCGGATAATACTCAAAGTCCACTCCTTCCGTACCTGGGCGGAATTCATCGCCTGGGTCAAGGGGATGACGCAGGCCAAATTCAAAACATTCATTGTAAAGTGCCTCAATGATGTCGTTGCCGACGGGGATGCGAAGAAGGCAGACCTGCTTGAGGCCAAGTCCTCGATTGAAGGATAATCTAAATTAAGGAGATAAAATGAAAATAGACTTTAATTACCAATTCAAGACTTTGGACGGAAAGGTCATACCAGAAAGACCTGATGAAGAAATTGTGGACAAGGACGGCAAGAAAACAACGAAGAAGCATCCGCCATTCACATTGAGGAAAGTCTGCGAGAATGTCCTTTTGATGCCCGAGATAGATGAAAATGGCGAACCGAAAGAAATAAGCGGAGAGGAGAAAGCCAAAAGATATGGTCTTGCGAAGAGAATCTATACGGGGACAGGTTCGGTTGATTTGCAGGTGGAGGATATTGCGCTTTTGAAGAAGCTGATCGGCAGGCATTATCCGACACTCACATCAGGGCAGGCATGGGAGATTCTTGATCCGCATGGAGCAGCGGAGAAGAAGACCGAACCGCAGGAAGAATCCGAGCCGCAAGACACATCGGAAGAGGAAAGCGGGAAAGATAATTAGGGAACTACTTCCACGGTTATGGTTTCTGCTAAAGGCGAAAGCCAGGGTGTTATTTGAAGAATAGGACTGCCTTTGCCAGAGGCGACCAGCCTATAAAAGGTCGTTCTTTCAGGCCAAACTTTCATCGTCCCTGTTTTTTCCACCACGCAGACTCCTGGCCGGAACATGCGGACGGCATCATCATCGCAAAACATCAGTACCTTCCAGGTGTTGACGGTGCTCCAGGAGAGCGTGGAAGATTCGCCGTATGATATTTGGCTCGGGTTTGCAATGAAATATTCGATGGCGGGAAGAAGCACCTCTTCCGGTATGTCCGGCGATACCGGGGATTCGCAGTAGGCAAAGACAAAAAAACAAATCAATCCCAGAATGAAAATTTTAACTCTCATTTTAACCTCCTTCCTTATATTTTATTATGAATTCGCTTATTGCTATCCTCACGAGTTGGCTTATCGTTCTCTCTTCTTTTTTGGCGATAGCTTTAAGCTGTTCAAAAATCTTCTCTTTGATTCTGAAAGTGTAAGTTCTCATTTTCTTTCCTCTGTATTATAATGTAAGACAAAATCCTACAAATGTCAAATTCATTGTGACCGGAATGAGTCCTTGAAAAGTGGGGGTATGATTCATCAAACCCACCCCTTTGCCTTAAAAATGTGTCCATTCTGTGTCCAATTTTCATGAGGAATTATCAGGTACTATCATGAATTATCATCCCCCTTTCCTCAAGAGGACTGGGATTGTCAGGGTATCGGCGCAGGATGAGTGACCTTCTCTACGCAAAAAGCTTTAACAGAGGAAAGCAGCGGAAGTTATCTCTCACTGTGTCCTAATCTATGTCCAATTTTTCGACCGCTTTCTTCTTCTTCTCCCGATCCGTATGCGAGTAAATAAGGCTCATCGTCAGCCGGCTGTGGCCGAGCAACTCCTGGATGGTGATGAAATCCACACCTTTCTCAACTAGCGAAGTTGTGAATACGTGGCGAAGCAAATGGAAATGGAAGTCGGTCCCGGTTATCTTCCTGATCCGTTCCACGGTCCGCCAGAGGACGTTCGGCTGATGGCGGTTCGATATATCAAACACCCACTCACCTTTCCTCGGCTGGGAGCTTATGATCTCAAGCGTCGCCCTATTCAGCGGGACGGTTCTCCTCTTGCCCCCCTTGCCTTTTACGGCAATCTCTTCGTCCTTGATGTCCCGCCATTTGAGATTCAGGATCTCCGACTTCCTCATGCCGGTATTCAGCCCGAAGATGACCAGCCCATAGAATATTTTCTGGACCGGTGATCGCGGGCTATCCGATACGATTCTAGCCGCCTTCAATACCTTCTCCGTGTCTGCCTTTGAAAGCGTCTGTATGGGCGTCTCACGGCGGTAGAAGCGGACTTTCTTCAGGGGATTCGGCTTGTCATAGACCTCCCAGTCGATCGCCTTGTAGAACATCCCGCGGAGGATCTGTAGGTACATATTCACGGTCGTCTTGGAGAGACCCCTTCCTTTGAATTCCGCCTTCAGTCGCTCGAGATGATAAGGCGTTATGTCCTCCAGGTAGACAATCTCCAGGCCTTTGAAGAAGTCCTTTATTTTCCTGAGCCTCTGCACTTCGCGTTGCATCGAGAGTGGTTTCGCGCCCCATCCCCATTCGATATATTGTCCGCAGAAATCGGAGAACCTTGTCTTCTCGCCAAGATGTTTCTCCAGGAGCTTCTCCCTCAAAGGTGCATAGCGGGCCAGGGCCTCGTTCCTTTTTTCCGTTCTGAGCGATCGGCGGATCCGTTTGCCTTTTATGCGCAAATCCAACCAAAAATAGCGTCCATGCCTGACAAGACCCATTATTCCTGCTTGATTTTATCTTTCAGCTCTTCTAGGCTTCCTTCAAATATGAAGATTTTTGAATTTTTCTTTTTGTCTCCCAAAAAATCCGATATGTCGCAATCGAGGAGTTCGGCTATTCTGAAAAGTGTATCAATTCCATAATTTCCTCTTCCTGCCTCTATGCGATTTATTGTCTCTTTTGATACGGGCTTAGGATTTAATTTTTTCCCTAGCTCTTTTTGTGTTTTTATACCGGCTTTTTTTCTTCGTATTTTTATTGCAAACCCGATATCTTTTTTAGAAGTCACCGCCTTTCCTCCTTCCTCCCTATCCAAGTTTTTATCACAATTTATTAAATATTAAAAATCGAAAAAACTTGATAAAAAGTCTTGACATTTGGTCTTTGCGCCATATAATTGTATTTATAATGCAGGATACAGATATAAGACCGTTAATCGCCAGATTCAAAGAATTCATCCTGGAAAGAGATCTCACGCTTCAACAAATAGCCATATTTCTTAAAATGTCGCATTCTGCAGTTGCCGACATTCTCAACGGCAAGACACCAAAACCCCATGAAAGAACTCTTTATAAAATCAAAAAGTTCATAGGGGAGAAATGACTGTCGACCTCAACTTCTATACGGTCAAGCAGGTCTCCAAATTCCTTCACAAGGACGTCGCCACTATCCGTCGCTACATCCATGTGGGCAAATTCCCAGAGACGGTGTTCTTCGGCAACGAATACCTCATTCCCCAGGATTCGCTCGTCGATTTTCTTCATAAGAATTGTCCTGACAAGTTCGCCGAAAACAACATTTCATAGATAATTTTAAGGCAGGTAGAAATGTCTGTAAATCTAAAAATATCGGGAATCTCGGGCTTCAATTGCCTCATGTACACGAACTTTATCATCAGGAAAAAATATTCCGTGGAAACGGTTGCCGAAAAAATGGGCATATCAAAAGACTCCCTTTATCGCTGGATTCGAGGCAACAGGCTTTTTCCGGCAGACAGGCTGTCTGACCTTACCAACGCCACAGAGGATTTTGATTATATCGATTTCATCTTGTCCGAATGTGGCCTGACTGCCATTCCCAGAATTAAGGATAAGAGTACGCTAAAAATGTTCACGCAGATGGTCAAGCTCATGCAGTCGGCAATTGAAAGCTCAGGGAAAGAGGAATGATTGGAAGGCTTAAAATCCAGAAAAAAGGAGGTGCTGCGGAAAGAAGATTTACTTTAAAGATACTGTTCGTTATGTCTTTTGGGGGCGATCATGAGGTCGCCCTCAAAGGGCATAGGGTGAAGGGGAATATACCACAATGTGAGGTAAGAACATGAAAATCAAAGGAGACTGGGAAACTCGAAGGGTATGGATTAACGGGAAAGAATTATTGCCTGGAAGGAGTCAAAAAATTGTCAATCACAGCCCGGACGGATTCAACTGGGGATATGGGGGTTCGGGTCCGGCACAGCTTGCCCTGGCTATTCTTTTGCGGTTTTTATCGAACCATGAAGCACTCTCCCGCTACCAACAATTCAAGTGGGATGTAATAGCCACGTTGCCGCAATCGGATTTTGAGATTGAGGTGGATCCCAAACATATAGGAGGTGAGAATGCCCAAGAAACAAAAGAGCCCACCCTCGGGGAGTGAGCTCAGGGATAATAACTGTCAAGGATTGTTTAACCCTATTCTTACCAGAACCCATCGCCAGTGTCAAGTGAGGAAATCATGGCCATAAAGTTGGCGGCCGAAGCTACCGTGATCACGTTGGTCGTGATGTTCGGCTTGCTCTGGTTCATAAACCAGGCAAAACAAAGGAGGAAATAATGTCAAAAGAAAAAAATGAGCGAGAAAAATCCATTGTAAAAACAGAGCCAAGTCCGCTCTTGAAAGTCACGGCTGAGACTATCAAGAAATATATCTGCGCGGATGCTACGGATCAGGAGATTGAGCTCTTTAAGAATCAATGTCAAATGTTTCAACTGAGTCCATTCAAACGAGAGATCTATCTAATCAAATATGGATCTTATCCGGCTGATATCGTCGTCGGTTATGAGGTATATCTCAAGCGAGCGGAGCGATCAAAACAATGGGATGGAATGGAATCCGGGACAAAAGGCAGTTTGAAGAAAAAGGATCTCATTGGCTGGGTCAAGATCTATCGTAAAGACTGGAAAAGACCTCTCTATCATGAGGTTGAATTTGAGGAATACGTTAAAAAGAAAAAGGATGGATCTGTTACGAAATTTTGGGCGAAAATGCCAAAAACAATGATCAGGAAAGTCGCCGTATCTCAAGGTTATCGGCTGACCTTTCCGGATGAAATGGGAGACTTGCCTTATATCGTCGAAGAAATCGAGCACGTCAGAGAACAAGAAATGCCGGATGCATCAGAGAGGTTTACAGAGGAAACAGAAGAATCAAAAGAGAAAGAGGAAAAGGCTGATGCGAGAGCAGAGAAAAAAGACATTTCCAATTATCAAGTTACGGAGATCTCCCGGCTCGAAGTGAAACTCGTTGATAGATATGCCTTGGATCCAGAAGATCTCCTCAAGCAACAGTTGAATTTTGCGGATAAAAAGGTATCTGACTTTAGTTTGAATGAGGCTGATGAATGGATTTCGATCCTGACGAAATTATTAAAAAGCGAAATGGAGAAAGAAAAGAAAATCGATGAAGAAAAAGTAGCTAAAGCTGAATGAGCTATTCGAATTATAAGCGAGGCCGTTTCATCAAGTCGAGGATGAATCATTTTATCATCATGGCTTTAGGCTGGGAAGAAATCGATTCTGTCGAGGCTGGGAGGATATTTGATTTAATCTCCGACGTAGAGACGGCCGGGACAACGCATAGTCAGGCTCTCATCAAAGAGCCTTTCTATCTCCAGGCCGTCCAGGACTGGAAAGCCGTTCCTGAAAGGAGGCTCCGGGCTCGGCTGATTCCGCAGATCCACAAACTTTTAAAACTCGCACTTTTAGCGAGAATCAAGGAGATGAAAAAATGAAAGAATTTACTATCGAAGAGATTGAAAATGGATTTATTATTTCTGGCCCTGGCCTTACTGAAATGGGAAATGAGAGAGATTTATTTCTCCCGACTATTCATGCCATAGCTGATATTTTGATCATTTGGCAAGATCATGGATTTCAGGCGGCAATAGATAAATCCAAAAAAAAATATGGAGGACTTTATGGATGAAAACAAAATTAAAGCTCTCGAAACTGAGGGCGTCGCTTTAGCAGAGCGAGCGAAAGAGATCCAGGTCGTCGATGATAAATCTCTCCATCTGGCAAATGAATTTATTCACGCTTGCCGGCAGATGAGAAAAAGGATCGGCGAGACGATGGATCCTATCATCAAAAAAGCTCATGGACTTTGGAAGCACGTCCTCGGAGAAAAGCAAAGTCTCGAGAAGAGTCCTAAACGGGGAGAAGAAATGGTCGGTCCTAAAATCGCATCTTATAAGCGAAAAGTCGAGGCGGAGGCTCGAGCCATAGAAGAAGAGAAAGAGAGGAAAATTGAGGAGGAGCGGAAAAAGAAAGAAGAGGCGTTTGAAAAAGCGGCCGCGCTCGAAGAGGCTGGTGACGAAGAAAAAGCTGCCGAGGAATTCGAGAAAGCTGAGAAGATTGAAGAAGAAGAAATTTTGCTCGCCTTAGAGCCAAAATTTAAGCCGAGGGCTCCGGAGACTAAAGGAACGTCGATCAGGCAAAATTGGAAATTTCGAGTTAAGAATTTAAAGCTGGTCCCTCGCGAATGGCTCAAGCTCGATGAGGTTAAGGTCGGAACGGCAGTCAGGAGCTCAAAAGGCAAGATCGAGATCCCGGGAATCGAGACTTATCCAGAAGATAGTCTCTCATTGAGGCAAGGATAATGAACATGATGGAAAACTCCGACAAGATCATCCATTGCCTCAAGTGCAAAAAAATCACTGCCCACATGCATTTGGATGCTTTCAAGGTCAGATGCCTGAAATGCGGAAATATCAAGGACCTGAAGAATCCCTATATTGAGACTGAAATAGCCATCCAAGGCAAGCCAGAGGATGCATGAGAGTGAGGCTCTTTAACCCATTGGAGTCTTGCTTCTCAACTTGAGAGGTAGCATGAAAAAAAAGGCGCTCCCACAAAAAAATCCCATCATTAACCCCCTTTTGCTGACATCCGGGTTTT
>JABUBP010000006.1_pt1 | contig 38006 bp, 30 predicted proteins | sample 7240331 | NCBI WGS metagenome assembly JABUBP01 (sample SAMN07256347, study PRJNA390944) | subsurface metagenome | isolation source: Methane hydrate marine sediment | place: Pacific Ocean: Eastern North Pacific, ODP site 1244 | collected 2002 | reverse complement strand
GCGGGCCGCCGACGCCGCGCTCTACCAGGCCAAGTTCGACGGCGGGTCGCGGTGCCGGGCCGCATCCGGAGACGACCTGGCGAGGCTTCGCGATCTCGTGTCGCGCCACGCCCCCGATCCTGCTCTTCAGAGCGCCGCAGCGTGACCAGTCGGCGAGCCGGCGGCGCTCGCGCTCCCGTTGCACTGGGGGTATGCTGGGAATGCTCGCATGTATCGCGCTTAACCGGTAACCGACCCCTATCGCCACATCGTCGGCGCGTCGGAAAGCGCCTTCCGGCCGACCTGCCTCAGATTGGCCACCGAGGTCTCGCCGCTCCTCGCGGCTTCGAGGATCTTCGAGGCGACGTGAGTGCGAGCCATGGTTTCGTAGCGGGAAACGTTCTCGCAGACCTCGTCGAGGACCGCGCGCAGCAGCGCGGTGGTGTCGGCATCGAGCATTGGAGATCTCACCCATCCGCCGCCCACAGGATGCATGAACCCATCGGCGGTGGCAATCAATCTGGCTCGGTTTGCGAAAAAGATCAGCCGCCGTCACGGTCCCGAACATCCCTGCCGTAGCGCCCGAACGCTGGCCCATCACATTACCGAGCCAGTCCACCTTGGACTCGCAAAGCCGGATGCTATCATCGGCCTCGGCGCTCCTTGAGACCCCGGCCTGATTTCTTCCGGACCACTATTTCGCCGGCGGCCGCAGCGGGCTATCCACCCACTTTTGGGCGGCGGGATCATGCAGCGGATCGTCGCAATCCGGACAGACGTAGCGCTCCCTGCCGTTGGCCGCCTCGTCGCGCACAAGCTCCATCGGCCGCCCGGGCACCGTATTCCCACCCTGATGCCGCAGCGACATGTGACTTCCCCGCCCTGTTCAACCTAGTGCCGTTTTCCGGGCCGGCACAAGCGATGTCTTGACGCGGACCCCGCCCCGCACTCAAATCCAGCATTCACGGATGTTTTGCGGGGGGTAGCGTCGTGGAAGAGTTCTACAGAGGCTTCGCGCAGCGTGCGCGCGACCTGGCGGAGAAAGCGGACCCGTTCACACGCCGGCGGCTGCTCGATCTTGCCAAAAGATACGACGCCAAGAGCAAACCTCTCGGCAGCGCCCGGCCCTCGCCGCCACCTCGCACCAGCCCTCCCGCCACATACTTCGCCAGATCCGGCGAAGCATGACCAAGGACCCTTCCTCTGAGATCAAGTGCCACGCCTGCAACGGAACGGGGCGCGAGCCGGCGCGCGAGATCGCGCCCGGCCGCAGGATCTTTCCGGGCCGCTGCGCGAAGTGTGGCGGCAAGGGACGCTTACCCAAGGCGGAGTGAACTTTTACCGATACGCGGCCGCCCCTACTCTCGCGCCCTGCGGAGAGCGGTCTCAAGCTTTGCCTTCTGCTTTTCCCAGCGGGTCTTCGGCTTTCGCGCGCTCGTCCACGGAGGCGCGCTCAGCCTCAATGGCGTCCGCCTTCTCTTCGTGCTCCCGCTGGGCCTTGTTCAGCGCGGCCTGTGCTTGGCAACCGCCTCCTCGCGCCGCTCGCGTTCCTTCGCCCTTTCGGCATCCTCCTTGCGGCGTTCGGCATCCCGCCGCTTCTGCGCCCGCTCGAATTCCAGCGCCGCCTTCCGGGCCTGCTTGTCGCTGATCTTGGCTGAGGCGCGTCCCTTCGATTTCGAGCGACGTCTCGCCCGCCCTGCTTTGGCCTCGTCGGCCGTCAGCTCGGTCGGCAGCTCGGCGTGCTCCTTGAAGGGACCGTTCGATCCGACGGGCCGCTTGAGCACGACGCCCGGCTTCGCCATCGTCGCGGCGACGATCTCGGGATCGTCGGTTTCCTTCGCGACACCCTGGTGAAACAGGTTGCTATCGGCACCCCACGCCTCCAGAGCCGCCTTCATCGAAGGCGTCGCGATCGCCTGGTCGTACAATCCGAGCGACGTCTGGTAGGTCTTGAGTTTTCTTGCCATCAAGTCTCACGGCTCGGCCTCGCCTGAACTTCCCCGATTTGGGAGTGCGCCGATCGCTTTCCGCCGAAGCTTCGGAACTGCGTAAGGAGTGCGCAGTTTTCCATCAGTATCAGATGTGGGGGCATTGAGGAGCCCTAGTGAGAATTCTTCTGGTCGAGGACGACCCGCTTGTTCGGGAACTGGTCGTCGAAGCATTGCGCGAAGAAGGCTACGACGTGATCCACGCGAGCAACGGGGAAGAAGCGCTGGCGTGGTGCAAGCGGCGGGTGGCGGACGTACTGATCACCGACATCAGACTGCCCGGTCAGGTCGACGGCTGGCAAATCGCCGAACGCTGCCGCGAGCACGATACCGGCCTGCCGGTGATCTACGCCACCGGTTTCTCGCCGGTCCAACCCCGTCCCGTCCCCGGCAGCCTCTTCCTGCAGAAGCCGTTCCATCCGCTCGAAATCATCGAGGCTTTGAAGAGCCTCTCGAAACAGCGCCGATCTTCCTGACCCAGGCGTATTCAAGAGTTCCTGTTTACTCGCCTTCCTGACGGCGCGCTGCCCGGCGGAGTCGGGGGCCGCACTTTCGCACCGCTCTCTGGCGCTCGCTGTCGGAGCGAACCTCCGTGCTTGGCATAGGCGTGCGTGATCTCCGCCCCCATCAGGATAATCTGTGAGGTGTAGTAGACCCAGATCAACACGACGACGATCGAGGCGGCCGCACCATAGGTCGATTCCAGGCCTTGCTTACCGATGTAGAAGCCGATCGCGGCCTTTCCCACTTCGAAGAACAGGGCGGTCAGAAGCGCGCCCAGCCAGACGTCGCGCCAGCCGACGGAGACGTCCGGCAGCCACTTGAACATCATCGCAAAGAGCACCGTCACCACGAGGAACGAGATCAGCAGGCTGACGATGTGCAGAACGCTGGCGGTCATCTGAAAGTCTCACCCTTGGTTATTGCCGCGCCGGCGCTGCGAGTTAGATCTTTGCCACCGCTTGCGGAGGACGTCCGTACCGGGAATAAGGTGCGGACCCCACAAGCTCAGCTCCGCGCCCTTCCAGCATGCGCTTGCGCATCTCGGCGCCCGAGATCTCGCCGGCTTCGTACAGGGTGAGCAGTTCGAGGCAGAAGGGGGAAGGACGAGCGCCTTCCATCGCGCAGAACTGGGCCAGCCCACGCCGGGCGCAGAGGCACCGTTACGGTTGAAGCCGTAGTCGCTTAGCTGCCGCGCGGACAAGAGCGGCGTCATAGTTGGTCCGGGTCGAGCCCCTTCATGAGGATGCAGACCGTCCCGATCTTGAGTGCTGCAACAATATAAAAGCGCCGTCGCCCAGGACTCCGGCGAGATCCGGCGCTGCTTATCGCCGCGCCGTGCGGTGTTTAGGACTTCGACGGTCACCGACCCGTCCTCTTTAATCGCGCGTTAACCGTCGCGGAAACATCGGTTACTTTATGCTACCGCTCTTTGACGCTGCATGTTATGTGACTTATCACATATACGTCGAGCGTGTGCGCGTTCCGATACGCACGCGGAATATTCGCCTGAGGAGAACGAGGATGAGGACCACTGCGAAGCAAGGCCGGAAACCGAAAGCAAAGATCAACTCGATCGCAACGGCCTCGTCGCCGATCAGGTGGTGGCGCTCCATCGCTGCGCCCAACTTCCACGCGGCGGCGCTGGGCGCGATGCGCTTTGCTGTCGAAAAGATCGAGATGGTCGGCGAGCCGCGCTGGCACGCCGCCGTTGCCGGCGACGGAGCCGCCGCGATCGGGATGGCGCTTGCGCTGAGCCGCGACGACTCGTTTCGTCACAAGTTCGATCTGGTGATGACCGCTCTGGTTCTGTGCGCCTGCGAAGGCGACGCTACGGCCTGCCTCGTTCTCTCCACCGTGATCCGGCGTCTGCCGGGCGCCGGCGCTCGCGAGGCGCGCCTGGCGACATCGTGGCTGGTGAAATCTTTCCGTCCCTTGGTGGCGAGGAAGTTCTCGGAGGAGACCTGATGATAAGCAACCCCGCTCATCCCGGAAGCGAGAGGTTTCTTCCCAGCCGCCGGCACCGAAGCGTTCGTCATAGTCCGCGACACGTGCCGGGGGCTTGCTTGGACGGTCGCGACGCTGCTGCAACGTCGACATCATGCGCCGCAGGTAACCAACCCGGCCACCTAGGCGGCAGACAAACGACGGTTCGATCCAGCCTTGCTCGTCGAACCCGCTGCCTACGGCTTCTTTCTCCGGACATCCGGAAGATCGATTTCATCCTCACTCCTTCAGAATCTCGATGAAAAACGAACCCACGCAACTCGCTACGCCCGAGACGCAAACGGACGAACCGTCACCTTCGATCGAAAGCTCGTCGCCCGTAGCCGCGCCCGCTGCGACGCCGACCGACAATCCGTCAAAAGGCGGCGATGCGCTGCGCGTACCGTCCGGCTTCGCCCGGCTGCTTGCCGCGCGTGACAGAGCGCGAAAGGCCGAGGATGGCGGCGATCCTGACTTCGATCTTTCTTCCGATGCCGCCGACGACGACGGCCCTGGGACTACGGCGGACGACGGCGGTGCGCCTCGGGACCCGCGCAAAGCGCTCGTTGCCGCCGCGATCACCGCGGCCGTTACGCCGATCGTCGACGAGGCGCTCTGGGGAAAGTCGACCCAGGCCGTGGTGGTGTCGGTCCCGGCAGCCGATTGGATCGTCCCGGTCAAGGAATTCTTCGAGCAACGTCCCTTCGGAAAAAAGTGGCTCTGCTTCGCGCGAGACGGTTCCGAGCGCCTTCGCCACAAACCGTCAATCGGCAACGCCGAGGTGGCTTCTGCACTGGCGAAAGGAAGATCCGTTATCGGCATCGCCGTGGATCCCGAGCAGGTACTCCCGTCGACGCTCGTCGCGGGCGCGGACCATCGCATAAAGATCAAGCTCGACGAGTCGGTCCTCGGTGGCACGCTTAGCGACCTGTACGGCGAGGCGCCTCCACGGATCGACGAGGTTCATCTGGTCCGCCTCGGGCTCGACGACATTGTGGCCGCCATGCGTCCGGGAGTTGATGCGCGTGAAGTCGCTTCTCGCATCGTGGCGGCCGCGACCGCGAGGGGCGGCGCCGGAAATGCCGCAGACGTTCCGGATCTTGCCACTGCGGTCGAGTACGGCGCCGCGCGCGCTTGGGGGATGGCCTTGGCACGCGACATGCGGGACTATCGCGCGGGCATCATTCCCTGGAGTGCGGTGGACCGCGGAGCCGTCTTCTTTTCCGGTCCCGGCATGGGAAAGAGCGTTCTCGCGAGGAGTATCGCTCACGCGTGTGAAGCCTCGCTGGTGGTCGGCAGCGTGGGCGAGCTTTTCGCGGCCAGTTCCGGGCATTTGGATGGAGTGATCAAGAGCATGCGCGAACTGTTCGCGCGCGCTACGGCTTCCGCGCCTGCGATCCTCTTCCTCGACGAAATCGATGGACTGCCTTCCCGCGAATCCTTGGACTCCAGGAATCGGGATTGGTGGATGCCCGTGATCGAAGATTTCATGCTGCAGTTGGACGATGCGACCAGCGGCAGGAGAGAGGGCATCGTGGTGATCGGCGCGACCAACCGGATCGACGCCATCGACCCGGCCATTCTCCGGCCCGGACGGCTCGAGCGCGCGATCGAGATCACCGCGCCGGACGCCGACGGAATCCTCAACATCCTCCGCTTTCATGTCCAGGGAGACGTATCCGACGACGAGCTGCGCACCGTGATCGGACCGCTCGAGGGGTCGACGCCTGCCGAGATCATGCAGACCGTGCGCAGCGCTCGTCGGAAAGCGCGGCGGGCCGGGCGCCAACTTTCTATTGAGGACGTGAGGAGCGCGGCGCTTCCGGAGTCGGAACTGCCTGCCGACATGATCTACAGGATCGCGGTGCACGAGGCCGGCCACGTCCTGGCTGCCTATTGCAGCGGATTTCGGGTGGAATCCGTCCGGATCGTCGGACGGGGCGGTACCGGCGGCGTCACGCGCATCGACCAGCAGAACCCCGTGGCGGTCACGAGGCCTTGGATCGAACGACACGTCGTCGGACTTCTTGCAGGTCGTGCGGCCGAGATCGTTTTGCTCGGCTCGGCGTCCGCCGGTGCCGGGGGTAGCGAACGTTCCGATCTATCGGTCGCGACGCGCTTGCTCGCCGCGATGAACCGATCGTACGGATTGGGAGACGATGAATTGATCTATCTCGCCGACGCCGACGAAGCTCATCGTGAACTCGACCGCGATCACGTTGCGCGCGGAAAGATCAATGAGATGCTCAAACGGTTGCAGGCACGCGCCGTAAAGGTCGTCGAGAACCACCGCCGGCAGGTGACAGACGTGGCCCAGGCTCTGTCTCGCCGTCGCTTTTTGTCGGCGGACGATATCGACGCCATTGTCGGACCAAGTCCGCCGTCGCCCACGCGCTCGAATGGGCCATAGACATGCCGCAACAGATACGGTCCGGCATGGAGAAGCGCGTTATCCTATCACTGTGATCCTGTCTCAGAATCAGGCATGGAGCGGCATCACCGCTGTTGCGGTGAAGCTCTTCAGACGTCCGAGTCAAGCGGTCCCGCAGCGTAGCGAGGACAACGCTTGACGCGGCGGCGCCACCACAAGCTATGCAAAGGGGTGCAGGCGAAGTCCTGCAACCCTGCCATGCGGCGAGCGGGAGAGCGCGAGGGGAACCCCTCGCATCCTAAACAAAAAGAGTGCGCCGAAGGCCCTCCGCTTGGGTATGTGCGTGCAGTTGTGAACCCTGATGTGCCGTCGCGTCCGCTTCCTTCTTCCGTTGATGGCCTTGCAGTGAGTATCGCGTCCGGCGCGCTCGACGTTGCCGAGCGCGCCGCGCTGATCGAAGGCATGCCTCTCATTTTAATGGATGATGGGAGCTACGATCTCCATCTCAATCGGTTCTTCCGCGCCTGTCTAGGCATGGGCGCGCACTCGCCGAACACCTAGCGTTCGTCCGCGCGGGATATTTTCGTCTGGGCTCGCTTCCTTTGCGAGCGGCGCGGCGGCAAGACGGTCTGGCAAGTCCACCGCCATGACGTTCTGGCGTTCCATCGGGCACGCTGGCTGTCGGCGGCTCCCTACCGCATCTCGGCATCGAGCTGGAATCGAGGCATCGCGGCGCTCGACAAGTTCTATCGGTGGGCTGTCGAAGAAGGGATCATGACGACCTCGCCCTTCAGCTACGCTGTGACCCTTCACAGGACGGCGGGGACGCGTGCGTTGTTGGCGGTGACGGCGAACCGCTCGCGCGAGCGTGCCGCGCGGCGGCACGATTGCGTTTTGTTGATCTTGGCAGCTATCTGTTGTTTAGCGACGTTGGGTTGCGCGGAGGTCTGCCTGACGGTTCGGAAGACCCGACCTGGCGCGGCCGCAATGGCGAGCGCAATGCATTGTTCGCCAACTCCTGGTTACGACCGGTTTGCGGTTGTCCGAGGGCGGCAGCCTGTTGCTCGCCGATCTTCCGCGTACGTCGGACTCCGGCATGCGTTCGGTCCCGTTCGACCTTCCCGGCGCGGTCGCCAAAGGCGGACGACCGCGCCGCATTCGCATCCCCCGCCGGGTCTTAAAGATGATCAACGACTACATCGATCTTGAGCGCGCGATCTCGGCAGCCCGGCGAGAGCCGATGGTGTCCGATCCGTTCTGGTTGACGCCGAATGGCGAGAAGGTTGCCGACGCGATGGGCAGGCGGGTCCGCCTCAACCGGCTGACACCGGGCGAACGCGGCCGTGTGCTGATTGGCGCACCCGGCAGAGCGCAGCATGCGCTGCTTTGGCTGACGGAAGGCGGCGAGCCCGTCCCGTCAGCAACCTGGGAAGCGGCCTTCCGCCGCGCTTGCGCGCGCTGTCGCAGTTTCGGCATCGACGTCAACGTGAGCCGCACACGCTGCGGCACACCTTCGCCGTCAAGATGCTTGCCATGCTGATCCGTGAGCAAATCGGAATCGTGTTCCATCCGCAGGATCGGCATGGCGCAGCTTACCGCCGGATTCTCGGGGATCCGCTGCAGAAGCTCCAGCACCTGTTAGGCCACGCCAGCGTGACCAGCACCTACATCTATCTCGATGGCCTTGCTGAGGCACAGAAGCTGGTCGGTGCGCAAGGGCGAGCGCGGCCAGCTGGTGGTGTTCTGGAAGCAGGCCGATCGCGACACCGATCGTCAGGACGGCGACGAGGATCGCGACGAAGCGGCACGGCGCATGTTCGCCCGCGGCTACAGTCTTCAATTACGCGCAGGTTGACGGCTACACGCCGCCCGAGATACGACCCTGCCTGAGACAGAACGCATCGCACATGCCGAGCGCTTCTGTGCCGCCCTCGGTATCAATATTCGGCACGGCGGCTCGCAGCCCTGCTACATTCCATCCAAGGACTACGTGCAGATGCCGGCGTTCGCTACCTTCCGCGACGCCATCGCCTATTACGCCGTCTTGCTCCACGAATGCGGGCACGCCTCCGGCGCCAACCCATCGCCTCGATCGCGATCTCACCGGACGGTTCGGCTCGGCCGCCTATGCGATGGAGGAATGCACCGTTGAGTTGCTCAGCGCCATGATCTGCGCCGACCTCAATCTGAACGTCGAGCCGCGGCCCGATCATGCCCGCTACATCGCCTCTTGGCTTGAGGTGCTGCGCTCCGACAAGTGCGCGATCTTTACGGCCGCGAGCAAGGCGCAGCAGATCGCGGACTGGACCAGGCGCAGCAGGCGGACGCTCACCACGAGGTCAGGGGCTCCTCGTAGACGCCCCCCAGCCGCGGATGTCTGTTCAGTGCTGCCGGCGTCGGTCGATCGGCTCCTCGCGGAAGAGTGTCTCGATCAGCGGACACTCCTGTCGCGAGCCGTCCGTACACTGCGCGACCACGTTCTTGAGCACTCGCTCCATGCGCCTCAGATCGGCGATCTTCGCCCGCACGTCATTAAGATGCGCGACAGCAACGGCGCTCGCCTCGGCACAAGGCCGATCGCGCTCGTCGACGAGGCGGAGTAGCTCACGGATTTCATCGAGCGAGAAGCCGAGCTCGCGCGCTCGCAACACGAAGCGAAGACGCCGCTCGTGCGTCGTGTCATAGCTGCGATACCCGCCCGCCGTTCGCGGCGGCTCGGGCAAGAGCCCAACTTTCTCGTAATAGCGCACCGTCTCGAGATTGCAGCCGGTCCGCCGGGCGAGCTCGGCCCGCTGCAGGCATTTCACCGCTGTGTGATCGCGCATCGCAAGATCTCTGTTGACCCTGTAGTCACTACAGACCGCATGTTACGCCCCAGTTCGGATTTCGACAAGGAAGGTGAGGTCGGGCATGGACGCATCACGACCCGGAACGGCAGGCGTTGCGCCGGCGGAGAATGAACGCGGTGATGCTGGACGGCAGCACTTGATCGCCGCCGGCGGCATCCTCGGCGCGCTCGCAGCTTCCTCCTGTTGCATCGTGCCGCTCATTCTTTTCAGCCTCGGCATCGGCGGCGCGTGGATCGGCAATCTGACGGCGCTCGCACCCTATAAGCCGTTGTTCGTGGCGGGAACGGCCGGCGTTCTCGGCTACGGCTTCTACCTGGTCTACTGGAAGCCCCGACATGCCTGCGCCGATGGCGCTGCTTGCGCGCGGCCGATCCCCAATCGTTTCGTAAAGCTCGCACTCTTGTTCGCGACCGTGCTCGTCGCCGCTGCCTTCGCTTTCGACTACGTCGCGCCCGCACTGCTCGGCGCCTAACAAAGAGGAGACTCGCCCTATGAAGAGGTTTCTTAGCGTTCTGGTCCTGGCCGGTGCCGTCGTCGCAACCCCGGCCTTTGCGGCCGAGCGCACCGTCACCTTTGCGGTCGACAACATGACCTGCGCCTCCTGCCCCTATATCGTGAAGACTTCCATGGCGGCGGTCCCGGGGGTCTCGAAGGTAACCGTTTCCTTCGCAGCCAAGACCGCAACCGTGATCTTCGACGATGCGAAGGCGACGCCAGATTCCATCGCGGCCGCCAGCATGAACGCAGGCTATCCGGCACACCGGAGGCAACAAGGAAGTTGATATGAATGATCGCGCGCTGATCTGCACCGGCGTGGTGGGCGCCGCGATAGCTGCGATCTGCTGCGTGACCCCCATTCTTGCTGTGCTCCTGCCCCTGGTCGGTTTGGGCGCTTGGCTCGGCAGCGCAGACCTGGTTCCGTTTTCAATGCTTGTCGTCAGCCTCGCACTCATCGCGTGGGAGCTCCACCGCCGCCAGGCCCATACCTCTCGCTGTGAGACCAAGAACCACAAGGAAAGGCGTGAAGCTGTGAACGATTGCTGCGCATCTTCCAAGTCACGAGACAGCATTGCGCCATCCGCGTCGGCGCCCCCGCCGAGCTACGCCGTGCGGCCGGGCGTCGCCTTCCCAGATTGGTCGGTTGTTACCTCGCCGTTGGTCAAGGACGCGTTGCTCGCGATGGTCGGATCCGACCATGTGCTCACTCGCTGGAGCGGCTACGAGCCCGCCACGGACCAGGTTCGCATTGCGCTCCTTCAGCACTATGTGGAACACGGTCGGGCGCCGACGCCAGGCGCACTTGCCGAACGCGCGGGGCTGAGCGAGGCGGCCATCCAGCCACTCCTCAGGGAACTCCGTCGTCGCGATCTCGTGGTGCTCGACGGAGAGCGGATTGTCGGCGCCTATCCCGTCACCGACCAGGATACCGACCATCAGGTCACGCTCGCCGAACGCACGCTCAACGCGATGTGCGCAGTCGACGCGCTCGGCATGGGCGCCATGACCGATCGCGATCTCGAGGTCGCATCCCGCTGCCGACACTGCGGCGCATCGATCCGGATCACCACGCGGGATCGAGGCCGGGCGTCTGCCTGCATTGAGCCGCGCTCGGCCGTCGTCTGGCTGAGCGTGCGCTCCGAAGACGGATGTGCCGCCAACTCTCTTTGCACGGCAACTGCCTTCTTCTGTTCGGATGATCATCTCTCCGCGTGGCGCCGCACGCGCCCCGCCGACGAGCCGGGGTTTCGGCTGTCAATCGAGGAAGCGCTGGAGGCCGGCCGTGCTCTGTTCGGGCCGAGCCTCGCCGGCATCGATACGGCGCCGCGACGGTCGGGCAATCCGCCGAAGAACGCAATAGCCGCGAACCGGCCCATGCGTGTGAACGGTCGCAATGGTGACGCCTACGACCTCGTCGTGGTCGGCGCCGGCTCGGCCGGCTTCTCGGCTTCGATCACGGCCGCCGAACAGGGTGCCCAGGTCGCGCTCATCGGCAGCGGCACCATTGGCGGCACCTGCGTCAACATCGGCTGTGTGCCATCGAAGACCCTGATCCGCGCCGCCGAGACGTTGCATAACGCTCACGCGGCGGCTCGTTTTGCCGGCATCATGGTGGAGGCCGAATTGACCGACTGGCGGGCAACCGTTCGCCAGAAGGATGCGCTGGTTTCCGATCTGCGTCAGGCCAAGTACGTGGACCTGCTCCCCGCCTACAACGGCATCGCTTATCGCGACGGGCCGGCGCGCCTCATCGACGGCGGTGTCGAGGTGAACGGCACGCGCATTCCCGCCTCCAGGATCATCATCGCGACCGGTGCACGACCGGCTATCCCCGCTATCACCGGGATCGAGACCGTGCCGTATCTCACCAGCACGACGGCGCTCGACCTTGAGGAGCTGCCAACATCGCTCCTCGTCATCGGCGGCGGCTATGTCGGCGCGGAGCTCGCCCAAATGTTCGCTCGCGCCGGCGTCAAGGTGACGCTCGTCTGCCGGTCCCGCCTGCTTCCCGAGGCCGAGCCCGAGATCGGGGCAGCGCTCACGAGGTATTTCCAAGACGAGGGCATTACCGTCATCTCCAGCATTGCCTACCGTGCGATCCGCAAGACCGACACAGGTGTTTCACTCACCGTCGCGCGCGTCGGCCAAGACGTCGCGATCGATGCCGATCAGCTGCTGGTTACCACCGGCCGTACCCCCAACATCGAAGGTCTCGGGCTCCCTGAGCGCGGCATCGCCGTCTCGCCGAAGGGCGGCATCGTGGTCGACGACCGCATGCGCACGACCAAGGCTGGCGTCTATGCTGCCGGCGACGTCACCGGCCGCGACCAGTTCGTGTACATGGCCGCCTACGGCGCCAAACTCGCCGCCAGGAATGCCCTTAATGGCGACAGCTTGCGCTACGACAACAGCGCCATGCCCGCGATCGTGTTCACCGACCCGCAAGTTGCGAGCGTTGGCCTGACAGAAGCGGCGGCGCGCAGAGTCGGCCTGGATGTTCGCGTTGCCACCATCGGCCTCGACCAGGTACCGCGCGCACTCGCTGCTCGCGATACGCGCGGGCTGATCAAGCTTGTCGCTGACGCCGGAAGCGGCAAGCTACTCGGCGCCCATATCCTGGCGCCGGAGGGCGCGGACAGCATCCAGACGGCAGCCCTCGGGATCACATGTGGCCTGACGGTACAACAGCTTGCGGACGCCATCTTCCCTTATCTGACCACTGTGGAAGGCTTGAAGCTCGCAGCGTTGTCCTTCAACAAGGAGGTCGCGAAGCTGTCGTGCTGTGCTGGCTGAGCGTCGCCGGGCCGCCCTCGCGATCCTCAAATCTGTCTCACAGGCGTCCGCAGTCGGAAGCCCTCGGATTTCGGGCAACTGACGCTCAAAAATCCAACTGAGACGGGTTGACTGTTCAGATAAAGCGCCGGTACGTCCTCCGCCTTGCGCTGCCGCCGGCGGATACCTCGCGATCTCGAAGCGGCATCACCCGCCGTTAACCGTCTCCGAAAATCGGTAGCTTTAAGCTACCAAAGCCGGATAGTTCGTGTTATGTGATTTATCACATCTTTGGCCTCTCTCATGGCTGCCGAGGACTGGAGCCAGATCGATGACTGAAACGGACCTCATCCATACGCGCTCACCGATCGCGCGAGAGCAGGAGTACGAGCGGATCGCGCTTTCACTGGAGAGCTGCGGAAATTACCGGCTGCTCCGCCGCCTCAAGCCGCGCGTTTTCAAGTCTTCACGCCGAGCGTTGTCGACCAAACGGGCAGTCTTTCTCGATGTCGAGACCACCGGTCTCGACCGGCAGACGGACACGGTGATCGAGCTCGCCATGCTGCCGTTCGATTACGAGCCTGACGGCAGAATCGTCGGCATCGACAAGCCGTTCGTCGCCAGGCGTGATCCGGGTCGCCCCATTCCGCCCGGCATCGCGACGTTGACCGGCATCACGAACGAGATGATCTCCGGCGCCGTGGTGGACGACGAGATCGTTCGCGACATGCTGCGCGACGTGTCGCTGGTCGTCGCCCACAACGCCGCATTCGATCGTCCGTTCTGCGAGCCGTTGTGGCCGGAATTCGCTTCCAAGGCGTGGGCATGTTCGCTGAAGGAGGTGGACTGGGCCGGAGAGGGTTTTGAGGGCGGTCGTTTGTGCCATATCGCGGCGGCATACGGCTTCTTCTTCGACGCGCACCGGGCAGAGGAGGACTGCTACGCAGGAGTCGAAATTCTCACCCGTGACCTCCCGCGAAGCGGACGTCCGGTCTTCGCCGCGCTCCTGGAATCGGCTCGAACGCCCAGACTACGCGTGCGCGCCGAGGGAGCGCCCTATGGCTCCCGTCTGCTCCTGAAATCGCGCGGATATCGGTGGGATGCAAGCGGAAAGGACGGTCCGAGCGCCTGGTGCGCGGAGGTTGCCGAGGACGCGTTGGACGGTGAAGTCGAATTTCTACGTCGGGAGGTCTATCGGCGAAACGACGCAGCCATTCCCCATCGCCGCGTCACCGCCTTCGACCGCTATTCCGACAGGTGACGACGCGGGAAGATCGCCGCAGGACTGCCTGCGGCGTCGACCCCGACCAGCGACGCAGGAGAGCCCAATGAGTAATCATGAAGCCGCCGACCGAAAGGTAGCGGAAAGCCGAGAAGGCACCGATGCACGCCGGCTCGAGCGGAAGAAAAACGAAACGCCGCAACCCCTCTCGCCCGAGCGAGAGCAACTGCTGCGTAGCGTCTTGGCCGTCATGGCGCTCGCAGCGGTTGACGGAGAGGTCCGGCGACGGTCTCAAAAGCTTCGTTCGGATCGAGCGTTGATCGGATCGACGGCGATATCTCGCGCGGAATCGATCAAATCGTAGCCCTTCACGGAAGCCTAACCACGTCCGGGCAACCGAAACTTAAGCAGTCCGGCAAACTCGTAAGGACGGTAGGCGAGCATTAAAGTTTGGCCGGAAGGTTAGGCACCCGAAAGTTCGATAACGGAAAGCGCCGTCGAACGCGCGAAAGCTCCGAAAAGGATTGCAGTGATGACCAGACCCGAAACGGCAAATTCCGCGACCGATGAAGGTGAATCGTCGACCAAGCCGGGCGTGCAGGCGGCGGCCGTACGAGTCTTGTCTTATGCCAGCACTTCCAGCAAACCGTACGATGTCTCGCTTGAGGATCAGATGATCACCATGGCCGAGTACAGCTCGAATCAAAAGGGCTGGGTCGCGGCGGGCAAGGTCGTTGACGCCGAGAGCGGCAGGCCGCTGCGGACGCGGACGGCGCTCCGGCAGATTGAAGATGCCATGCGCGCCGGCCAGGTCGATGCCGTGCTGGCGACCGAACCGAGCCGTTTTAGCCGGAGGCACTCCGAACTAGCCTATTTCATCGGCTTGGCCGAGCGCTGCGGCGTGCAGGTTTGGACGACGACAACCGGTCCGATTACGAATATGATGGCCGTGGCGCTGCACATGGTCGCCGGCTTGGGGCTTGACGACAGGCGTTGCCACACCGCGCGCAGGCTCAAGGCCGTCAATGAGGACGGCCGTCACGTTGGCCCTGCGCCCTACGGTTACGACGTGGTTCGCTCCGGCGGGCAAAGCGGCATTCTGAAGATCCGTCCCGAGGAGGCGCTCATCGTGCGGAAGATCTACCGCTCCTACCTCGACGGAGCGTCCCTGCTGGCGATCGTGAAAGAGCTGAACGAGATGCGCATTCCGTCGCCTCGTGGGGGAAAATGGAAAGTGACGATGTTGTCGAAGGACGGCGTTCTCGGCGTGCTTCACGACATGACCTACACCGGCTTTGTCATCTCCGGAATTTACCACACGTTCGAAGACGCAACCACCGGGGCTCGGATGCGGGTCTTCAAGCCGCGCGCGGAATGGAACATCGCCAGAGGGCGACACGAGCCGATCGTGGCGGTCGAAGTATTCGACGCCCTTCAGAAGCGTTATGCCGGCGAACGGACCGCCGCCTGATACCCGGGACGGAGACGGCTTTCGCCGGGGACGCGAGACGTTCGTGGTTTCCGATCATGCCGGCGCGATTCATCAGGCCACCGCGCCGCTCGAACGGGCGCCAGTGGCCCAAGTGTGCAAATAGACTAGCGCCATCTATGCTCCGCCGACCTCACGCTCTGTTTGCCCGGTCTGCGAGGAGCAGATCGGCGCCGTCTGCCAGCTGACAGCGAGGGGCAGCATCCTAAGACGGCGACAATGCGTTCCACGTTCCGCAGCGGCGAGACGCGTTCGTCGCGCCCAAGCGCCACGGCATCTTGGGGTGAAAAACTGTGGCTCGCGCGGCGGATCGAAAGCCGCAATTGTAAAACGGCCAACTGCACAATTCAGCAGGGATTAGGCTGCTCGAGCGGAAAGTAGCCCGCAACAGGCGGTAGAAGCCGCAGCAAGCCGATGATCGACTAAGCAAATTGGATCATCCGGCTTACGGATCCGGGCTAAAGATCAATGCTCGACCTGGATCTCAGGTGTCTATCAACGGGCAGTTCTCGTCTGCGGCATGCATCCCCGACGAAATCGCAAAACTCTGATTCGAACGCCGCCGATAAATCCATCACGACGTCCGGTCGTTATCCAACTTCATTCTGCGCGGAGGCGGAGCCAAAGACCGGAAATGTCCCGCCGCGAGCAGCGCCGAACGTCCTCGTATTTTCCAGAATTCATTACATCTTCCTCAGACCGCAGAAAGCGACCAGCCCCTCCTCTCGCGCTTAAACTGTGTTTAGTCGCTAGGACGGCGCGAATCGGACAGAAGAACAGTCCACTTAGCGAGTGGTCGTCACATCCGTCGGACGCTGTGGACTGGTCCACATGATTAGCTTCGGTTAGTAACTGGGGGAAAATGTTTGTCATCCCCTGCGATGTGTCTATCATCGCGGTTGACTCCAACGACCGACCGACCGCGTGACCGAAGCACAGCAGAAGAAGCCGGAACAGAAGCCGTTCAAGGAGCGATTCCCTGCCCGGAAGTCGGCGGCCTTGCGGACGCTCGCCGCCAATCTGCGCAGGTTGCGCAAGGATCGCGGCTGGAGCCAGGATGCGCTGGCGGCCGAAGCCCGCATCGACCAGAACGCCGTCAGCCTGATGGAAAACCGGCGCTCAAACCCGACGATCGTGGCGATCGAAAGCCTCGCCAAGGCGCTCAAGGTGCCCGTCGCCGAACTCCTGACGCCAGCGAAGACTCCGAAGACGACGCGATCGGTGAAGGCTGACACATGACTATTCCGGAAAAGAGAACTTCGGCGACAAGATCGTAGGCGCATCAGTCCGGGCCGCCAGCACCCCTTTCCGAGCGGGCCAACCGGCCGCGGACTTGCGCGCCGAAACCTAAATTAGGGCGTGCGGATGGATGGGCGATGGGCCATATCGATCCGGACATGCAGAGGTGGCTGATGGCCAGGACGAACTCCACAGCGATCGATTCAGCAACGGAGCTGTTCACTTGCCGGTGTGGAAAGACCACATGCCATATGCACCGGCTGCGGCCGTTTCGGGAACACATCAAGCGGCTCTGTCGAGCAATCGCGGTCGCACATCAGTTGGAGCTTCTGACGTCGCGAGATCCGGAAGTGGACTGGGATGCGATCCTTTCCCGCTCCAGATGGCGGCGAGCCTCTGAGGACGCTTCCGCCGACACCGCTTATGTCGATGATAGCGAATCCATCGTCTGGTGCGACACAGCATGGGAGTTCGAGGAACTGAGCAGCGAAATTGCCGCCAAATATGTAGCGGGCCCGAGCATCTTCAATTTTCTTTGGTGCGCCCACGAAGCCGCGGTCGGCGCTGCGGGTGGCGGCCAATTCAAACGTGACAAGGTAGCCGTCCGAGGCCGCCGACTGGCCCAAGGAAATCCCAGACCCGAAGACGAGTTTCCTACCGTCAACGGACTGTACCGGTTCGCCGAATTGTGCCGCCGGAAATGCGGCGACCTCGACTCCGAGATCGATCGTATCGCGCACGACTACAAACTTGCGGGCTCGCCGCCGCGGCCGACTTGCGCGCATCTATTGAAATCACATTGCGCACGGACATGATGCCGTGCCGACGGCGGCCTGGGCCGAGAACGGGAAGGGCAAGGCCAACTTCGTCATCTTCCGGATGTACGCCGTGGGTCGTCTTCTGCTCTTGCTCATCCAGGAATTCGCTTTCCAATCGTTGATCGATCCCTCGGCTCCGATTCCCGTGACACTGAACGAAAAGAACGCCCCGACACGCAATGGTTCGGAAACTGCAATTGCATGAATTGAGGGACGCCGAGCTGCTCGCCGACCGGGGATAGAGACGTCCGTCGGAGAATCATCGGCCGCTTGCCCCGGCGGATGCGGGCGGCCCGCCCCGTCTTCGGGATCTGTGCCGACGCCGAGCTCCGCCGGTCAGGCTTTTTGGACCTCGATCACGATCGGATGAAAGCTTCCGGGGATCTCGCTCCCAGGCAGAATGGAGTGGCCGAGGACGATCTGGACGATGTCGAACGGAGTGTCCTTCAGGGGCTTCTCGCCCTTCGCCGATTCCGACCTCATCGCAAGCCCCGCCTTGAGCTTGCGATAGAAGGCCGGATCGTCCCTGAGGGTTCGCGGCGACGGCGAGCCGGGCAAGAACTCGTTGGGATCGACGTTTCGCAGCTCCTTGCGAAAGATATCCAACAGCTTTTCGGACAGCAGCAGCCACTCTATGACCTTGGACTTGTCCCGTCCGGCCAGACAGGTCGCTAGATCCTGATCCATGGTGGCCTCCGCAAGCAGAGTTGCCCCACTCCTTCCTCGCAGGAACATTCGAACGCCGACGCGTTGCCGGGTCGGCATGGCGGCCAAGGTACCGACCCGCCCCAAGCGGCCGATGAACGCCTGCTGGAGTTGAAGGGCGAACGGCGTTCGGAACCGGCGCACGCGCCTCAGGCCGGAATCCAGCCTGGCCGGCAGGTCGTCGACCATCCAGGTTTCGACCGCGAGCGGATCCCAATCGAGGGAGTACTTCTTTCCGTCGACCATCATGATCGGCGTCTGAATGCTGCTCCCTCCGATCTTCTTCGCCGATCGTTCGTACGGATGCACCGATCCCTTCAGAAGCAGCAGGCGATCCGTGTTGCCGTGCTGCAGATCGCAGGCCTGCGAAAGCACCACGAAAGCGTGCTGCTCGACATGCTCCGGAACTCCATCCTTTGCGGCCACCGCCTTCGACTCGGCGAGGAAGACGTCGCCCAATCGCGCGGCCTTCGGATTGGCATCTATTTCCGCTTCGATCCTCGTGCGATCGCCGTGCTGGAAGAGCGCACCGTCCATCATGCGGTCCGATTCCTCGGTCGGCATGAATTGAGCCGGCGGATATTCCTTCCAGTCGATCTGGTTCAATCGCTTGGCGTCCCTCACGAGGTCGGTATCGCCCTCCAGGATCGAATGCAGGTGAAGGTCGTAAAGGTCTAGGATGTAATCTCCGACCGGCTCCTCTTCTGCCTCCAGGATGAGGGCGTTCATGTTCGCGTAGTCGGGAAGGTCGAGCGTGCGAATGCTCGCGAGAAACTTCTCGCGTGCGCCCGTGAGAGCTTTGTCCCACGACAGCACGAATCCATTGAGCTTCAGGGCATCCGGACGGGAGACCGCCAGCTCGTAAAGCCTTTCCACCATCGTTTCGGCATCGCCGAGATCGCTTTTCCTCACCATCCGGAATTGACAACCCAGGAGTTCCGCTCGGTCCCGCACGGTGGGCCCCAATTCGTGCAGCCGGGGGCTCTCCGAGAGCAGTATGACCGTGGGCGGGCAATCACGTCGGCGATCGACGATGGCTTTTATTCTCTCGATCGCCTGGTCGACGGCGCCTGGCCCCTCCATGTATCCGAGGAAAAGGTCCAGGAAGATGATGTTCGCGTCATCGATCGCGTCGTGTCCATCCCTGCCGTAGGTGTTGCAGATCAGCCCAAGTCCGCCCTTGAGCAGATCCTGCAGCGGAACCAGCCGGTCCCTCTTGTTCTGGCGGACTTCGATGAATTCGACGAACACCGCGCCGGCCGGCTTCAGTTCATCCCGCAGTTCCCATGCGATCTTCAGAAAGGCGGGATCCCGGGACAGCTCCGATGGGTCCTTCGCGTCGTATTCTTGGTACGTTGCGGCGAATTTTTCGTGGTCGGCGTCCTTCAGGTCGTCGAAGAACCTGTCCCAAAGAGCCTTGGGAATATCTCCCGGCCGCGGCATGTCGTCGAACGCATCATCGACGATCGCGGCGATCGTGAACTGCTGCTCGGCCAGCAGCTGCTTTACCTGCTCTATCATTTCTCTGGCTCTGGAATTTCGAGAACGAACGTGTTCAAGCGGCCGCGGTGGACCTTGCGTTCCTCCGATAGAAAAATCCTTCCGCCGTTGTGCTTGGCGCAATCGGCCGCGATGTACAGTCCGAGGCCCTGGCGTTTCGACTTTCCTTTCGTCGAGAAGAACGCCTTGAAGACTTCGTCGCGCAGGGATGGTTGGATGCCCGGCCCGTTGTCGGTGTACTCGAGTAGGTTCGGAAGTTTGCCGATCGAGATCGCGATGTTCGGCTTGTACTTCTGCTCGTCGAGCGCCTGGAGATCCATCCAATAGATGGAATTCTGGATCAGGTTTTCGATGATCTGCACGAACATGCCGCGTACGCCGTGGACCATGACGGTCTTGGCGCCGCGCTCCACCGTGACGTCGATCGAGACGTTGTGGCGCTTGAATTGGGGAGCATGTCCGGCAAGCACGTCGCGGACCATCGCGACGAAATCGAAGGTTTCCTTCCGCTGACGACCTGAGACGCTGAGCGGATCGAGGACCCGAAGCCGGCGGTTCATCGTCTGCATCTCGTCGCGCAACGACTTGAAGAGGGAGTTTACCTCCGCAGGGAGACCTTCAGCGGGTTTCTGTGACAGCAGCGCGAGCGTCGTTTCCGTCGATCTCGCCAGTTCGTGGGCGACTATCTCCAGCATTAGCCCCACACCGGCGAGCTGCAGCATGCGGTCGCGCTCGTCCTCGATCTGCTCGGCGCGCTCCTTCGCCGCCGCGAAATAGGCCATCATTTCGTCCACGAACGACATGAGCTCGCGGAGCTTCGGCTTCTCCTCCGCGTGGCGCGCGCCGAGCTCCTTTATCGAGGTAACAGCTCTTTCCTGCAGGGACTTGACCTGCTTTTCGGCCTTGTCGAAGTCGATCGACTTCGGTTGGTGCCGCTCCTCCACCTCGTTGAGGAAGTTGAGAAGACGGTCCTGGATGACGAATTTGAGAAGCTCGACGAACACCTCCTTCTCGTCGCAATCCTTGAGACCTTCTCTGCTCGTCTGATCGATCAAATGGGGATTCTTCGTACGCGAGATCGAAACCCGCCCGATGAACTGCGACTTGTTCAGCTTGTAACCCTGGGAGGCGAGCGCCTTGCGGTCTAGACCGAGCCAGTCGTTGTCGTCGTCGCCGTACGGAAAGACACGGTAGCCGTTCCGGAACAGCATGATCCCGGACCACAGCCGCTGCAGATCCTGGATGTGCTTGCGATCCCCGATGCCGTCTATACTTCGGAACAGGCGACGATTGTACCAGTAGAACTCGAAGGAGAACGGTCCCACCGTCCTCAGGGCGGACGCCGGGACGTCGTCCGCCAGCGACTTGAGATCGATCTTTTCGAAGTGGAGCCGACGTTCTTCCGGAGGGTTGCCCTTGCCCAGATCGCCGCACCACAGCTCGACGTCGAGTTGAGGCTTTCCTTTGACGATCGAGTGTTCTCCCGTCGCCTTCGCGTGCGCGAGCTCGAATATGGCCCGGTCGAGCCGAGGGATGTCGACCCGGCTTCCGTTGAAGATCACCGCTATCCGGAACCTGCGCTTCGACCTGGAAAACGGATCGGACAACCGCGCAAGCTCGGACGTGCAGATGCCAACCATCCGCTTGGCCGACCAGTTGGAGGCGATCCCGGATATCCTGATCGTCGTCCCGCTGCTCTCCGGGTCCGGTTTCCTCGCGCCGACCGTCGGCACCAGCTCGATGTCCTGGACCATCTTGTCCAGGTCGTCGAATACGGACCAGTCGACATGGAGATGATTCAGCCGCTTGTCTTCCGAGGTCGAAGTGGTCACGTCCAGTATGGAGCCGAGCCGCATCGCGGAGAGGCGGCCGACACCTTTTTCTCCCAGATACCGGGGCTCCGCATCCTTGGTGCGCAGCTCGACGTCGAGCGAGCGACGCCGCGACGGCGTTCCGATCACCAGGAACGACTCGAGCAGATCCTCCTTCGACATTCCCCGCCCGGTGTCCCTGAATTCTATCCAGTTCGCGGCAAGGTAGGCGCTCGTCAATCGCGTACGGAAATCGGCGGGCGATTCGGCCCGGTCGACGGCGGTGGACAGCGCCGTGCGCGCCTCTGCCGGCGAGTTCTCTATGAAGGCAGCCTTGGTGGAGGACTTCAGTTCGGCGAAATCGGCCTCCAATTGCTGCGCGGCGGAGGTATCGTCCTCTTCGATCTTTCGCGCCTCCAGCTCTTCGGCGCTGGAGAGAGCATCCACGAAGGCGCTATGCTTCATCGCTATGCAGAAGTGGATTTCGACGCCGTCCGCCGATTTCGCATCGATGGCGTTCTTCACGAGTTCATAGATGGCGACGGCGTCGGAGCTTATCAGCTCGGCACCTAGCTCGAGTACGGTTCTGGCAGCGACCCTAAAAGCCAAACTTCCACCGGAAGGTTCGAGAAACGATCATTTCAGAGCGATCAAACTACCTTGTACCTCGTCAACCGGTGAATGCGGCTTCCCGGCTTTGGAGCGGAGCGGTCCCCTGCGTAAGCCCGACGACCGTTTCGATGAACCGAGAGTCGACGAAAGGGACCTGGGAGAAGCAAAGCCCGCGCTCGCCTTCGAGCTTCGCGAGCATATGCCCGCGGCCCAGCAGCCGTTCGGCTCCTCTGTCTCCCAGCGCGATCTCGGACGTGCCCTCCGAGTCGACGCGCAGGATCAATCGATTGCCCAGGTTGGCGCGAAGCTGCATCGGCATGACGTTCGCGTCGGGGCGTTGCGCGGCGAAGATCAGGTAGATCCCCGCCGCTCGCGCCTTGATCCCGAGCCGCTGCACGACCGTGGAGACGGCCTCCTTGTACGCGTCGATCAACATCCATTCGGCGAATTCGTCGTGGACCAGCCAGATGACCGGCAGCCGTTCGCTTTCGGGCGCCTTCGCGTTGTATTCGGTTATGTTCGCCACGCGTCGTTCCTTGAAGCGGACATATCGGCGGTCCATCTCGACGACGAGTTCGGCAAGCCGTTGCGAGGCCAATTCCTGCTCGTCGATGATGCCTCCGTCGAGATGAGCCAGTCCCTCGAAGGCGAAGTAGTCCACGCCCTGTTTGGGATCGATCAAAACGATCCGGGCCTGTTCGGGGGTATTGGTGGCGGCGATGGCCAACAGGATGTTCTGGACCAGCACCGACTTCCCGCTCCCGGTACTCCCCGCTATCAGCGTGTGCGGCGCGTGGATGCGTCCAGGCGACAGATACATCAGACTGCCGTCCGCTTCGCGGACGCCGACGAGCAGGTCCTGATTGCCCCATCCGGCGCTCTTCGGATTCCAACGCGCCCACACTTCCCTGATGTCGACGACCTGCCGGACCTCCCTCTCCACGGCGATCACGACCGCGCCCGGCTCGGGCCGGACGGAGATGACGTTGAGGCCGAAGGTGGTGAGCAGTTCGGATCGCTTCTTGAGGACCTGATCCACGGTCAGGTTGGCGCTGCCGGCAAATCGAAGAAGCGCGCTATTCGGCGTCATCGAGGAACTGATCAGTTTCGCCTGCAGCTTCATCTGCTGAAGAGCGGCGCGCGCCGAGGACGAGGTCTTCGACAGCCACTGTTCTTCCGCCTCGGACACGCCGGAGACCGAAGCCTCCGTCAAGAGCCCCTGGATTTGCGGATATGCCCATCCGTCCGGAACGGTCGGCGCGGCCGCCTCGAGCAGCACATCGGAAATCTCGGAAGGAATCTCGGGACCCTCCGCGGACCTGCGCCGCAGCGTCGGATCTTCGGCGGGCGCCATGTCCGATGTCTGCTTCTTGCCTGCGGACTTCGGCGGCGCCGGCGTGACGACCGGCTCGCCCGACCCGGGCTTCCGCCACGTCGGATCGGACGTCAGATAATCCGCACCGGCGGCGATGCGGATTTCCCGTGGACTCTGCTTTTGCCAGTAAGCGAGAAGAAGCTGCTTCAGCGTGGTGCGGCCGTAGATCTCCTGGTAGGCGTCGGCGACCGACGGCACGGCGTAGGCGTCCGTGCGGTCCGCTCCCTCCACCGCCGTCGGGACGAAGACATGGGAGTACCCGCGGATGTGGATTTCGCAGCGCCCCTCGCGGATCGCCCTGCGCCATGCCGCCAGATCGATGCCGCTCGCGGCCGGCAACCGGATCCCGTCGAGCACCAGATCCGCGATGCGGGACAGCCAGGAATCCCGGTCGAGGCGGTCCGGGTTGCCGAATATCGCTTCGCTGATGCGGTGCATCGTGTCCCGCAGTTGCTTTTGCGATTCCTTACGTTTGACGGCCAGACTGGCGTCTTCGACGTATTTCGCCTCGGTCACCACGATCGTGAGCCGCAACGTCCCGTCCGCGGACACCTGCGGGCTGAGGGTAAGGAGATCGGCGAGCTGCTCCTCGCGCTGGCCCATCCAGGCAGCGTAGTCGTCCAGAAAGTACCATCCGACGGCTCGATCGTCGCCGATCTCGTCCTTTACCAGGGCCCTGCTCAGGACCACTCCGATGAGCTCGCTTGCGCTCTGGCCGCGTTTGGCCGCCCGGAGCACGATATCTCCCGAAACATCGTTGGCGTCGCTTATCAGCCGCTCGGCCAGCAGCGCGAGGTCCGCGCCGCTCAATTCCAGATTCAGCGCCCTCAACCGGTGCAGGATCATGGATCGAAGCAGGCTCACAGAGGCGCGCGACGAGATAATGACGTTCCGCCCCTGGGTCGCCGATTGCTTGTAGCGGATGATGCGGACTTCCTGATTCAGCAACTGGCGCCGATCCAGCAACTCGTCGAAGTTCACTACCCAGTTGCCCAGGTTGTGGGTCTCTTCGAAGATGCGGGCCGTGCGGCCATCTCGGAAGTCGAGTTGCCTCACCGGCAACAACCTGCGATTCCTGTCGTCGTCCCAATCGCCGCGGAATAGCGAAGCTAGTGCCGTAAGATAGGACCACCCCTCGCCGCTTTGGACCGGACAGCAGAGGTACACCGAGGACTTGAGATCGTCGGCGGCCGCCGGCCTCCGACGCGACCAGCGGGAGGGCAGAAGACGGGTTATGTCGGCCGGATCCGCGGCCTCCTTGTGCCATTCGAGTCTCGCGTGCCTGGAGATAACGTCCTGCGAGAACACTATGTCGTACGGACAGCCGTCTTTCGGGTCGGGAGGAGGCGCTTGATCGGCGATGACCGATATGCGCAGCCGAGCCATGAAATCTTCCGTCGCCTCGCTTGCGCTGTAAGTGTCCGATGTCGTGCTGGCGCCCAGGATCGAATGGTAGAGATCGCGAAGACGCTCGGACGCCACGTGACGCAGCAGAACCTGACAACGGACGTCCTCGTCGTCGTCGTGGATCGACCCGATCTTGTCCACGACGGCCTGCGGAAGCCGGGCGGAATCGCAGTTGAAGAGCACCACCGACATGTTGGCGCGTTCGTGCGGATGCAGCGACAGGTACCGTCTGACCAGGTCGACGACGCAATCGCTGCCCTCCGCCGGACTTTCGTTGGTATCGTCCCCCTCCTCGGGGGAAGTGATCGGTGGCTCGTGCAGGCTGTAGTCGAGCAGCACGTCGCTGACGGAGAGAAGCTGCGGCCCGTCTTTTCCCCACGTCGCCACCACCTCGGGATAGAGCGGGTGCGACAGATCTTGGGAAATGTCCTTGAAGAACAACCGGGCGTCGTCGCCCCTCGCGCCGGGAGAATTCAGGAGCAGATCGACGAGTTCGGATACGAGCTTGGCTTTTCTCCACATCGCCGCGAGCCGGAAGGGATGCCATGGAGCAACGACGGCCGCGGCGGCCCCGCCATCCACCGGCACGAGCCCGATATCGAGGATCGGCTTGAGCAGGTTGTCCCGGTTGCTGTCGCCTTTAGCCAGCGAGACGATGCCGTCCAGGAGGTACGCGTAGGATTTCAATTGATCGAGGTTCGCCTCGTCTCCCGCCCCGTGTTCGGAAAAGCCGCCGATCGCCTTCCTGTAATCCCCGACGAAAGAGTCGAATCGGCGCTCCAGGTCGTCCGCGACCGCAGGCCTGAGAAACTGGCTCTCCCTGCAGTTTGCGAGATTCCTGCGCCATATCTTTTCGATGTCGCGCTCTTGCTTGTAGACCGGAACGAAGGAGCCCCTGTCGCGGTCGTAGGCGGGAACGAACGTCTTCACGTCCGCCAAGTCCACGGTCTTCGCTCGGGACTTCGCGCCGGCAAACTCCCGCGACGCCCGGCACACGACCATCGGATGCTCCGAGAGCCGGGACCAGTCGTCCGCCAACTGGCTCGACACGGCCGTCGGCTCGAACTTCCATACGATCTGCGTCGAACAGGTGACGGACGCCCCGGTATCGGTCTGCGTCTCCAGCTCCAGTACGAACTTCAACTGGAGGGCCGGCCTGGCTACCGAACGGTTCGCGGAGTATTTGCCCGCGGCACGCCATGTCGCGACCAGATCGGCGAAATCGAACAGATCGCCGACGTCCCATGAGACATGCTCGCTGAACAGTCGCCGCAGACCTGCGTACCGATGCGCGAAGAAGAGGCCGGCGTCTTCGTTGAGCTCCCGGAGGTCGCGTTTGGTCGCCCTGTCGCAACGGATCCGAAGTTTCCTTCCGCTTCCGGAGGGTCGCCTATTGAACAACGGCTCCATGGCAGAAGCGATACCGGCCAACAGGTCCGTGGTCTCGATCGAACGTCCGTAGACGAAGCGGTCCCAGGCGGACTTGAGCTTCTTGTCTTCCTTGAGCTCGTTGCGGTGCGCTTCGTAGAAAGCGGTATCCTCTTCGCGAAATTCGGTGGTTTTGCGTCCGATCAGAAGCTTGAGGTATTCCACGTCGTCGACGGAGAGCAGACCGTCTTCGCCTTCGGCGTAGAAGTTGAGGGTTTCCTGCCCGAGATTGTACTTCTCCCGCTGCAGACCATCGAACAGCGGCTTGACGTCTTCCCATTCGCATTCGGCCAAAGCGGCGGCTTCGGCATTCCATCCGCTTCCCGCCGCGACGAACCGCTCGACGACGGGGTGGCAAGCCTCCGGAATGGCGTCCTTGACCTTCGCGAACGCGGCGGCGAGGTCCTCCTCGCTGAGCAGCAGTTGGCTCGGAGTGAGCTTGAGAAGCAGGCTTCCGCGCTTGCGCGCGGCGTCCGTGAAGAACCTTCGCCAAGCGGACGTGTGGCCTCTGGATTTCTCCTTTATCCCCTCGAAGTAGCAACTATCCTTCGGCAGCCTGAGAGCGGCCAATGCGGCCCCCAGCGCGTGGATGAGAGGATGGCCGTCTTCGGCGACACCGTGGCGGGTCCGCAGGACGTATGTTGCGAACCGATCGAGCGAGACCTGGCGGATATCCCGCAGGCCCGTCGACGCCTTTTCCCACCACTTCGCATGCTCGGAGGAGAGATGCAGACCGGCTGACGCGATCCGGATCCATAGGTCCAGCCGATCCATGATTTCGGCCGGTCCCAGCCGAGCTATCTCGTGGAGCGATGCTTCTTCGGTATGCTCGACGCTTGCGAGCAGCAGGACCGGCTTGCTGCATTCCGCGTTCCTCAGGTACGTCGCCGGCTTCGTGGTAAGGACCGCGTCGGGCAGCCCGTGGTTTCCGACGTACGAAACCGGCAGCTTGATTTCGACCTTGTCCCGAAGATAGGCGTCGTTCAGAACCGCACGCGCGACCGCGGCGGTATGATCCGCGCTGAAGTTGAGGGCGAAGCGGGCCGTCCCCTGCGGCGTCGCCGCGGCGGAATCATCCGGTATGTCATCCCGCAGAAGCGCCGCACAAACGGCGCCCACCAGTTCTGAGACGTTCATGACGCAGCTTTCCCGAGCGGATTCTCCACGTAGGCACACGCATCGGACAGGCGGCGAAGCATGCCGAGCGTGCGCAGTCGGCTCTCCAGCCTGTCCGCATTGGCTTGGAAGGCGCGTTTGTCGAATTCCTCGGGGCTCAAGACCTGCATGGCTTCGCGTTCGCCGAAGACGAACCCGTAACGCCGGAAGAGCACGTCGAGAAACTCGCCGTATTCCATGCGAACCGCGACATTGGCGAGAATCAGCGCTTTCAGCAGGTCGTCGGTCGGCGCGTATCTGAGCCGGTTGGTGCCGCGGCGCGAAACCAGGCCGGCGCCTCCTCCGTAACTGCGGTGAACGTTGCCGACATGCTGCTTGTGACGCGCAAGCGCGGCCTTCCGCAGTTCGATCAGCAGGGCGGAAGGGTCCGCGGGACCTTCGTAGTCGTCCTCGGCTCGCGGCCATCTCACCTGCTGGCGCATCAGTTCCCGACAAGCGGCGAAGCCGGATGCTTCGCCCGAGGCGGCTCGCCACTGCTCGCCTTCCCCGATCCGCTTCACGTACTCCTCGACGGCGCGTGCGGACATCTGGCTGTTCTGGAGGTAGCTCATCATCGAAAGTTCGCGGATCAGCGTCTTGCGCGGCGCGACGACCTCGCAGATGAAGTGCGGCTTCTCCGCTCCGCAGACCTCGGCAGCCACAACGAGCTGATAGAGGGCGAGATGGAGCGCCCCCAACGTCGCAAGATGGGGATAGGCATCGAAGCGCGGCAGACCCAGTTCGAAGAGATTGAGCCAATCCTGACTCATCGCGTCGAACGTCGGATGGGTTGCGTAGGGAAGGTAGCTGTCTCCTCGACTTTGGAAGTCCTCGGGGACGTCCGGCTGCATCAACGCCAGCAGGCGGTCGCAGGAGTCGTTCGCCTCAAATGCCGCGGCGAGGTGCGTCTGCAAAGCCGCCGCATTCTTGGAACGCGTGAGCATCTGATAGAGCAGCTCGCCTGGCCGGCCGAAATAGATGTACTCGCGGCTCGCGGAGCCGCCGCTCACGTTGAGGTCCTCGTAGATGGCGTGCCGGCCGAAGGGGAAGATGAAGCGCGAGCTCCACCGCTTGTTGGAGGCGCTTTCGATCGTGGACGATCTTATCATGCCGACGAGAGACGCGAATTGATGGAAGGAGCGAAACCGCTTCTTCAGGTACGAGAAATCGAGACTGGGTATCGCCTGCGCGTGATCCTGCATCCATTGGAGCCATAGCCGCCAGGCGGTCGCATCGTCCGCGTGCTTCTCCGCGATGCGGAATAACTCCTCGTTGTTGTAGAGTATGTTGCGGAGATACATGCGCTTGTAAGGGCGGAAGTTCAGCGGTTCGGGTCGGTTTTGATCGTCGACCGAAAGCCCCTGCAGAAGGCGTCCTTCGCGATGGCACGCCTCGGCGACCGTCAGGAATTCCAGGAATATGAGCCAGGGACTTTGAGCGTCCCACAAGCGATGGCCCCAGATCTGTTCGTCGACCCACATCTTGTTGTCCGGGTGGGCGGCCGGCGGCGGCGGACTAAGCAACTGCCACCTCCACGGTTTCGTCGATGGGATTACCCATCGGGTCCAGACTGAGGAGCCTGAATGACAGTTCGGTCGCGCCGCTCTCGGTCTCATGGGGCTTGGCGGTGGACAGCAACGAGCTCTTGAACGCCAGTATGTCCTCGTAGCACTCCCGGGAGAAATTTCCGGGGAGCGCGCCGGCGCTGACGCGCATCAGGAATTCGTACCGCGTCAGATTCAAACGGAGGGAGCAGAGCTTTCCTCCCGGGAGCGAGACGTCCAACGATGGGAAACCCCGCCTCGTCGTTATCTCGACGGATTCCTGCCCCCGCGGCCGAACCGGAATTCGATCTTCGAGCAGCTGACTGACCCGGGCGGTCGAGAGCGAAAGGCTGGTCGCCAACAGCAGTTCCCGCTCGGTGGAAACGAGCATGCCGGTGAAGATCCGGTTCAATCCCTTCACGAGCCGTTCCACGATTTTCCTGCCGACCGGCTGACCCGCCTTCAACGGACCGGCGACGTCGTTCAGAAACTCTCCTGCGCCGGTGAACACCGTCATGTGCCAAAGCTCGAGTTCGTCGGCGAGGTCGGGCGGGATCTTGAAGAACAACGCGCGACGTTGGTCGACCAGCATGTCCAGGAATTCGTGCTCGTCCCCGGTGACGTTTTCGGGTCCCTCCACGTAGTCGTGCTGCGCCGCCCGGAATCTGTCCGTCGCTCCGTAGAAGGCGTCCTCGACCATCAGCGACTGGTAGTAGGGAAGCAGCTTCTCGTCCTCTGCGCCGAAGATGAGGATGTTGTCGATGCGGTTCGTCGTTTCCTGACCAATTCCGAACCTCGAGAAGTATTCGAATATTTCGAGGGATTCGCGCTTGGTGCCGGCGAGATTGGCGCCGAACAGATTGCCGTAGACGCTGGCCTTGTAGCCCGCCCCCCGCTCGACGACGCCTCTGACGTCGCCGGGCAGCAACAGCTGCTCCTTGGCCTCCGGATGTCCCAGGATCGCATTCACCAGCAGCATGAGCACGCGCCGGATCGGCGTGTGAAGTTCGTTGAAGTCGCAGAGCTGGAAGAGGCTTCGGAGTCTGCTCTGCAGGAGCGGCGCCTTGAGCAGTTCGTAGTTCCGGCGGATGGGGCATCGGGGTCCGAAGAAGCCGAACTCCTGCTGCTCCTCGTAGCATCTCGACCATCCTTCATGCTCCAGAAGGGCTGCCGAGACCAAGTCGAACACGGCGGTGCTGGACACGGTACTCAAGTTGAGGAACGTCAGCTTGGCGTCAGGCTCGGGATCCGCTTCGTTGATCAGGCGTGCTTCCAACATTCCGCGCGTGCGCACGGCGTCGGTACCGGAGGCCTTGCGCCAGGCTTCCATGAGCTGGCCGTCGTTGGCCGTCAGCAGGAACACGTCCTCGGGCTCGTCCGCGAACAGCGAGGCCGCCATCCTGCTCAGAAGTTCGCTCTTGTCGACGTACCGGCCGGCGTCGTCCGTATCCGGAAGGGCGGTGAAATCTCTGATCACGTGGACCGTCACGGTGCGGCCGCCGATGACCACGTTCTTCAGTTGGAAATAGATTTCGTTCGTGGACCATTCCTTGCTCGATCCGCCGAGCATTTCCCAGACCCGCCCGCAGAGATGGCTCTTGCCGTCCCCCGCGGTGCCGGTGAGGACGACGGAGCGCGGCTCCCCCGCTCCGGTGCGAAACACGGAGAACAGCGCGTCTTCGAGCGGATGTTTGAAGGATATCTGCCGGATCTTGAGTCGTCGGGCGGATCGGCTGATGTGCTCGTCGAACATGCTTTCGTTACGGGGCAGCGGCCCGTACTGACGCAGGAACCTGATCCATTTTTCTCCGTCGGAGGCCACTAGCGACACCGCTCCGTCGTCTTTGCAAGGTCTGCGGTCAAAGCGAGCATACCAGGCACCCGTCTCTTAAGTGGCCGTCGTCCTCGGGCTCAAGGCCGCCGAGCGTTTCGACCAGCGCCAGGTTCTTGCGGCTGGCGCGCTTCTTCGCCTCGCTTGCCTCCCAGTTCCGCTTGATCTCCGCCACTCTCTCCGGCCGCTCCAACTGCGCAAGCGACTCCGACCGGCACCAGTAGAACTGTTCGCCGAAGCCGAGGCTCCGCTCCTCGTATTCCTTCGCGCGCTCGAACAGATCCGGATGCCGCTCCTTCAAACGCACCCATTCGATCTTCTGCTGGTAGAAGCAGAAGTAGCAGCCGGATCTGGACCTTCCCCACGCCATGTACGGCGGAAGGCCGAGGCTCGACTCCTCGAGGATCCTGATGATGTCGGCGCGGACCAGGCCGTCTTCCTGGAAAGGATAGACCGCCTTGATGTTCGGTTTGGTGCTGATGTAGCCCGTGCGGTTTTCGTCCGCCCTGAGGCCGACGTAGTTTATCACCGGGCCGTCCCCGATGTAGTTCTCGAAAGGCTTGAGCTTCAGCATCCTGGTGCACCACCGGCGGTGATTGGATGGGAGCATGCCGCCGTACACGGAGAGCCAATGATCGAAGGTGTCCGTCGGCGAAGTCTTGACTATCGGCTTGCCCAGGATCGCTTCGAGGCGCGCGAGAAAGTCGTATGTTTCCGGAAGCTCCTTGTCGGTGTCGTGGAAGATGTATTCCATTTCGGGAACGCGGTCGCGCATGTAGATCGCGAGAGCGGCGCTGTCCTTTCCTCCGGACAGGCTCAAGACGTGCCGCGGCTTCTGGCCTTCGAAGAGTTCGTGTCCCAAGTTCGCGTAATCCGTCACTGTGCTGACCTCGAATTCGCCGGGTGCCCTGCGTTGGCATTGTCGGCGCCGGCTTCGTGCGTTCCACCGAGCTCCGCCCAGAGCATGCGCGCCAGTACGTCGATCCGTGCCTGCTGGTCCTTGGGAAGCAGGTTGTTGAAGACACCGAAGAGCTCCGCCGTCGCGGCATCCTCCTTCAGGCGGGGTTCGATCACCCGGACGAGATCGACCCCATCGCCTCTCGTGAGATTCAACCGCACGGCCATTGGATTGGGCGCATCTCCACCGGCGCCGAACGCCGCGACCTCGACCTTCTTGAACAGTTCGGCGAGGGCGGAGATCTCTTCGCAGAACCGGGTCTCGTCTCCCGGAAGCCACCGCGCCGGAGGCTTCGATACCACGTAGCTGGCCAGAGCCTCGGCCCAGGTGTCGTCCGAAAGTCCCGGATCCCGCAGGCGGAGCGCGAACGTCCGCAGCCGCGGTTCGCGGGCCGCCAGCGTGACGCGGGCCGCGCGCGCTGCCAGCTTGGCCCGGTCGAACGTCTTCTTGTCTTCTCCGATGGACTCGGAGACGCTCGCGACGATCCGCTCGAGCAATGCGGGATATGCGCCCCGCATCTCTCCGATCGCATCCTGCAGCGATGCCACGAAGCCGGTCACGAGAGCCGCGTTGGGCGCATCGCCCGGATCGAATTTCCCGATCCCGCAGGCCTGAGGAAGATCCTGGAAGAGCAGAACGACGGGTTCGCGCGCGGACAGGAGCGCGTCGCGGACCGCGATCGCGGTGGCGCCGAGCGCCGTCGACCGGCGTGTGGACTCGGGCAATTGCGCCGCGAATTGGCAGAGGGGCCTCACGACGTCCAGCAGATCGGGCCTTCTGTCGCCTCCCACACCTTCCGCGAACGCGCTCGCCAGATGATTGAAGACCTCGATCCTGATGCCCTCGACGAGGCAGTGTTGGATCTCGAAGGTCGCGGGTGACTTCGTCAACCTCAGAAAATCCGCAGCTCGCATGCGATGGAGAAACGTGCCGTGCTCGTACACGGCGAGTTCGTGTCCTCTGGTCTGCAGCAGGATCGCCAACAGCAGGGGCGCGACTCCCGCCCTGACCCCGAAGGGCCGCGCCTTCAGCTCGGCCAGAATGTCCGCTACCGATACGCGGCCGCCATGCGCCCTCTCGATCTTTGCGAGTATCGCATTCAGCGCGGGGCGAAGGCGCAGGACGTCGGCCTTTGCGCCGGGCTCGACGATCTTCATGCCGTGGCCGTCGCGCACGTGGATGCCGCCCTTCTGCAGTACCGAGAGATACATGGACTTTTCGGGCGGCGCCTTTTCGGCGTCCATGCCGAAGAACGGCTTGTCGCCGGACGTGAAGAGGCCCTCGATCAACCGCATCCTGGCTGCGGCCGCGGCGCTGCTCAGACTGTTCCGGTTGAGAAGCTCGTTCGCGATGAGCGGCGATTGCGGGTAGAGACCGTCGCAAATCTCCGAAAGAAGTGCGGAGGCTCCTCCGCGCTTCGGAAGCACGACCTTCTGTCCGGCGAGAAACCAGTCCATCTCGAGGACGGCCGCGCCTTGCGTTCCGACCAGCTTGGCCGCCTTCGCATTCAGGGCCCGATGAGCCGAAGCCGATTGCCGGGTCGCCTCGGCCAACGCATACGCATCGCCGGACAATTCTGGGGTGTTCTCGGTCACCCAGCGCCACCGTTTGAGGTCCTGCAATTCGACGGCCAACGAGCGCAACGGGCCCGGGATACCCAGGACCACGTCCTTCCGTTCCGCGAAGAACGGAGAAGCCGATGCCTCGATGGCGGCGGCTCGGTCGGCCTCGCTGTCGGGCAGGACGATGACGACGAGGCCGTCCGCATCGGTATCCTTTGCGGCGACCTGGGAAATGGCATCGACCTTGGCGTATCTGACCTCGAAGTAGCGCATCGTACCGCTTTCGACGTAATGACGTCGCGCAAGCAGTGGTTCTCGATCCAAAAAGGGCAGAAGACTGTCGGCGACGCTTTCGAGAGGTCCGAGAGCGCGCGATGCCGTCTGAAAGGCTCCTTCCAGGTCGACGCTGGAATTGGGCCAAAGACGGTAGGCGCCGTTCTGGCCACGGCGGAAAACCAGGCCGGCCGCGGTCAACTCCTTCAACGCAGCTTCGACCTCTCTTTCCTTCTTCGGCGCGAAAGCGGCGATCAGCGCACGGTGGGTGGCGGCGAGATCGTCGGCGTCTAGAAGGTTCAGGACGCCGATCGCCTTCAGCAGGCGTTCCGCAAGCCGACTGAGGTCGTGAGCCCCGTCGATGGTCTCGAGGATGCGGAGCCACTGGCTCCGATAGCTGGCTCCGGCGAGTTTGTGCCCGAAGACGGCGCGGACATAGTCGTAGAACTCGGAGAGGTCGTACCAGGTGCCCGGGTCGATGGTTCGGTTGGAGAACGACTGGACGCCGAACGGGTCGGTCGAGAGCAGGAATCCGAAAAGCGAACGTTCATGCTGGCCGAAGCGGGCGAAGAACCTGACGACGGCAGGCAGCACGGTGGGATGGATGGGATAGGTTCGTCCCGAGCCGAAAACATCGAGATTGCGCTTGGCCGATCCGATCCAGCCGGCCGCGGCTGCTGCATTCGCGGTACGTCTGGCGGCAGCGCAGACCGCGTCCGGAACGCGACGAAGGTCGATGTTCAGGGCTCCCGAGACGAGAGCGGCCGTGTGGGCCAGCGGCTGGTCGAAGACGATTTCGTCGAATCGACCCGCCACCTTTTCCCATTCGTGACGGACAGCCGACGGCAGGCTCTCCGCGTAGGCATGGAAACCCTGGTGGAGCAATCCGAGCAGCACGAACGCGCGCTCGCCGCTGCGGGCCGCCAGCTCCGCCAGACGCTGCAGGACGTAGACGTCCTCGAATTCGGGCCGTTGGGCTGCGTGCTCGAGGTTCTTTCCCAGTTCGTCGATGACGAGAAAGACGCCCTGACCGTTGTCGCCGGCATGCTGACGGATCTTCCCGATCAGCTTCTCCAGTCCCTTGAGGTCGCCCGATCGTTCGACGTCTTCGGCGAAACTTACGATATCGAGCACCGCCTGCGGAATCCGCCCTGGTTGGGCGCGCCGCTTGCGGAGAGCCTCGGCGACGCCGCGGGCGATGGCGGAATGATTCCTTCGCGGGAGCCGGTGACCAGGACGGGAAACATGACCGGCACACGCTTCGGCCAATCGATCGCGCGGGCGATCTTCGAAATGTCCGGCGGCGAACGATCGAAAAGCAGATGGGCAAGAACCAGCGCGAAGGAGGATTTGCCGACGCCGTAATCGCCGGTGATGCGCCAGGCCCGGCGTCCAGATCCCGCGGCAAGACCTTCGGCGATGCGCAGGAAGGCGTCCGCCATGGAAGGCGTGACGATGTAGTTCCTGCACGCCGCGGCGTCGTGGAAGTCGCGATCGATCTGGACGGACCGAAGGAATCTGGTCGGAATGTCGAACAGGCCGCCGATAGTCTTATGCATGTTCGGGCATCTCCGAGTAGACGTCGGCCAAGGTCGGGGCGCGCCCCCCCTTCTGCCGGGACAGCAGTCCTTGGACGGCGGAGGACTGATAGTTGAAGGCAGCCGTACGGCCGGGAGCTCCGACGCGCTCGAGCCTGTTGCGGACATCGTCTTCCGGCAGCTTGAAGACCTGACCGGGCGAGCACGGCGCCAACGCGACCTCGCGCAGGGTCAACGACTTTTCGCCCGGTCGGAAATTGTCCCAGAATTCGGAGATGCAATAGGCGAACAGCGCATCCGATATTTCCGGCTTCGGTTCGCGCCTGAACGAGTAGACGCTTTCCCAGCGCTCGCCGTCGACCTTTCGCTCTCCTACGGGCTGCAGCAGCGCGAGCTGGACCAACGGACCATCGAGAGAATCCTCGATGCCGACAGCGGCCGACTTCGTCGGGCGATACGTGTGCAGGAAGACGTCCAAGTGCTGGGAGAGGGTGATCGCCGAGTGCGAGTGGCCGAGCTTGACCGATTCCCTCGCGAACGCGCCGAGCGCTTCCGAGCGCGTGAGTTCGGGATAGGGCCAGTGGTTCAGCAGGAAGCGCCATGCGAACAGGCCGCCCTTCCGGCGTGAGGAAAGCTTCCAGTGGAGAAGCCACAGAGTGCGGATATCTTCGAGGTACGGATCGAATCCCCTCGGGCCGAAGATCGCGTGCGCGAAGTCGGTCAGACGAAGATCCCCATTTTTCGGCTCCGCCAGGCCTGTCGCCTCGACCCAGAACCGGAGCGACCGAACCATGTTCTTGCCGATACCGAGATCGACCATGGCGGCCTGCTCGTCGGCGAACGCCGCCGGATCGGCCTTGATCGCCCTATAAGCCTTCGGAAGCCACGCGTAACGGCAGGCGAAGGTCTCGTGTCCGGAGAACCGCAGCACCTCGTTCGGGCTCGAGATCAACGCGCCTTCAATCATCCTCAAACTCCCCGCATCGATCCGGCGACTCCGCGGACGGCCGCGACGATTTCGGCGGCGGCGCGATCGACTTCGTCCTGGGTAGTGTACTTCCCGAGTCCGATCCGGATCGCGCCTTCCTGCATGTTTTCCGACAGGCCCATGGCCCTTAGCACGTGAGACGGCGTCTGCGCTCCCGACGAGCAGGCGGCGCCGGTCGAGACCGCCACCTTGTTGCGCAGCCTGGCGATGACCGCGTCGTTGGGTATCCCCGGCGCAGAGAGATGAAGGTTGTGCGCCAGCCTGTTGCCACGGTTTCCGTTCACCACGATGTCGGGAAGGCCGCGTAGGAGGTGGGTTTCCAGGCGATCGCGGCACGCTCTGATACGCCTCTCGTCGCCGGCACCCTCCACCCTCATCAGACGGCAAGCCTCTCCAAAACCCGCGATCCCGGGGACGTTCAACGTGCCGTCATGCCCCAGGACATGCTCCGTGATTTCGGAATGTACCGCGTCGCTGCTGACGGCAAGGGCTCCGACCCCTTTCGGGCCGTAGATCTTGTGGGAGCTGAATGCGAGATAGTCCAGATCCCAATCCAGCACTCTCAGGTCCGCGCGTCCGACCGCCTGGGTGCCGTCCACCAGCACCTTCGCACCGGCCAGATGAACGTCGCGCGCGATCTGCTCGACCGGATAGATCGTCCCTACTTCGTTGTTCGCCCCCATGACGCAGACGAGATCGACGTTCTCCGATAACGCGGCCTGAAGACTTTCCGCACGAAGGTTGGCCTCGGCGTCGACTTCGATCCAAATGACTTCGGCAAGCCCGGAGCGGACCCCGATTCTGATGGCATCGAGCACCGCCTGATGCTCCACCGTCGTCGCCGCTATCCGCAACACCCGATTGCGGCGCGTCGCGATAGCGTGACCGACGGCGAGCCGAATGGATTCGGTCGATCCGGAGGTGAATCTGACACCGGCGGCGTCGGAACCGATCAGGCCGGCGACTTCCGCGGTCGCCCGCTCCACGAGCTCCAGCGCCGCCTCGCCATGCGTATGGTCGACGCTGTTCGCATTGCCGAAGACGTTGACCATCGCATCGAGTACGACGTCCGCGACCCTCGGATCGACCGGGGTGGTGGCATGGTGGTCCATATATATTGGACGCGCCGAAGCGACCCGGTCGTCCCGGGCCGGCCGCCCTCTTTCGGCCAGCTCGACCCTGTTCATAGGTCGAACCCGAACGGGACCGCCGCGATGTCGGCGCAGTCTCTCATGGCCCGGGATCCGCGAGCGTCCCGAAACGCGGCCTGCAGATCGGAGAACGAAAACTGCCGAGGAAATCCCGGCGCACCCCCACGCTTCATTATTTCACCGCCCCCGCCTTCCGTCGCACCAACCATTCGGCGGCAGCCTTTTCCAAGACTTCGGAGGCTGTGGTCCCCTCCTGAATTGCGGCATGCTTCAGTCCCTTGATCGTTTCCGCCTCAAGCGTCGCCAAAAATTTGCGCAGGTCGTTGCCCTCGACCGGTTTGCGCCCAGGCTTGCCTCTCCGAACGGATTTCCCCTTTTCTTCCATGCCGTAGTCCGCCCTGAGCCCGATCGAATCCGTCCCATACGTTGTAGTTACCAGCAAGCACAATCGCGCGACGGCCGGCCTTTTCCCCGAAATCCGACCACTGCCCTTCTCGACCACCCCCTCGAAAGGCCGTCAGATTCGCAGGCAGATGCAATAGGTTAGAATGAGTCGGATATCTATTCTATTTATGCCATTCAGATATATAGATGTGGACAATCGATCCGGTGACTGGGTGCCCGACCTATCATCGCCGAACGCGTGGCAGTCAGAGCGTTTTCCGGAACGTCAGCTTATTCCATACCACCCCTTCCCGGGCGAATATGTCGCCGTCGACGACGTCGTCGACGGGCAGGATGCCATGTTCGGCGAATGTCGCGCCGAGCAGATCGACATCCGTATCGTGGAAGCCCCGTTCCGGCTCGCTCCCGCCGGATCGTATCGTCAGATTGACGATCCCGCCCTGCGCGGTCAGGCGGGCGACCGTCGCGGCGGATTCGGCCTGTAGCGTCTCGGGAACGTGCATCCATACCGCGCTGAGCAGCACGAGATCGTATGTCGCGCCGAGGCTTGCG
>JABUBP010000005.1_pt1 | contig 39305 bp, 29 predicted proteins | sample 7240331 | NCBI WGS metagenome assembly JABUBP01 (sample SAMN07256347, study PRJNA390944) | subsurface metagenome | isolation source: Methane hydrate marine sediment | place: Pacific Ocean: Eastern North Pacific, ODP site 1244 | collected 2002 | reverse complement strand
TTTGTGCTTCCAGTGGTTCAGCCTGTACTTCCAGCATCCTGGAACCCTCTCACGTTCTAATGGCTATTGGTATCTCTCCTGAAGTAGCCCATAGTTCGCTTCGCTTCACTTTAGGAAAGGAAAACAATGAAGAAGATGTCAATTATGTTCTTAAAGTCTTACCCCAGATAGTGGAAAAGTTGCGTAGTATGTCACCCATCTATCAAAAAGAGAAATAGAATTCAGTCAAAAAAGCCTTGTAAAATAAAGGAAAAAATCTTTCATAAGTGGGGAAGGAATATATTTTTGTAGGTTCAAGAAATATGTATAAATTTATTCCTCCCCTTAATGGGAGTGTATGCCCCCGGATAAAGGTGGGGGTGAAATTGGGTAAGAAGTTAGTTAATACTGGAAGGAATCTTAGAAAAAATTCTACTGAGGTAGAAAGATATTTATGGAGATATTTAAGAAGAAATCAGTTAGAAGGGTTTAAATTCCGACGGCAACAACCGATAGGAAGATATATAGTGGATTTCGTTAATTTTAAAAGAAAGATTGTAATAGAAGTAGATGGCGGACAACATGCAATTGGAAATACAAAAGATAGGAAAAGAGATAAGTGGTTAAGGGAGGAAGGGTTTGAGGTTCTAAGGTTTTGGGATAATGATGTTCTTAAAAATATAGAAGGTGTTTTAGAAGTTATAAGGGACAAACTTTTACTATCCCCTCACCCTAACCCTCTCCCACAAGGGGAGAGGGAATAAAACAAAGATTTTTGACAATATTTTCAGTCAAAAAGGGCGCCGGTTGCGACGAATAAGGAGCAACGACCGAGCGAAGCGAGGGAAAGGCGCGGGCGCGAGACGGTGAGCGCCCCGGTCGGATTGAGCGAAGCGAAAGGGTCGCCGTCGCGACGAATAAGGAGCAACAAGTTTGGCGACGGGTTCGAGATGGTGAGAACCCCGGTCGGATTGAGCGAAGCGAAAGGGTCGCCGTCCCGATGAAATCGGGACAAGTTTGGCGACGGGTTCGAGATGGTGAGAACCCCGGTCGGATTGAGCGAAGCGAAAGGAGAAGAATATGGTGAAGAAAATATTTGCACCAGTGGGAGAAAAAGAGGTTACGCGAGCTATTGTAGATGAGTTTGCCAAACAGTTTTCCCAATATGTGGAAAGCGATTGTCTTATTGTGGGTGGTGGGCCCAGTGGATTAATGGCCGGGAAGGAACTGGCCACTCGTGGACTTAAAATTTTAATTGTAGAGAGAAATAATTATCTTGGTGGGGGTTTCTGGATTGGTGGGTACTTAATGAATAAGATAACAGTGAGAGAACCTGCGCAGAAAGTCCTGGAAGAACTGGCTGTGCCGTATAAGGAAGTAAGCAAGGGGCTCTATGTAGCAGATGGACCTCATGCTTGTTCCAAACTTATTGGAGCTACCTGTGACAGTGGGGTGAAGTTTGCCAATATGACTGTTTTTGACGACCTCGTGCTCCGTGAGGGAGGTAGAGTGAATGGTGCTGTAATTAATTGGACTCCTATATCCTCTTTGCCTCGTGAGATTACCTGCGTTGACCCTGTGGCCTTAGAATCCAAAATGGTAATCGATGCTACTGGACATGATGCCTCGGCAGTGAGAAAATTGGAAGAGAGAGGACTAATAAAAATAAAGGGTATGGGAGCAATGTGGGTAGAGAGGTCAGAGAATCTGGTAGTGGAACACACCGGGGAAGCTTATCCTGGCCTTATAGTAGTGGGTATGGCTGTGGCCACTACTTATGGTCTTCCCCGTATGGGGCCTACTTTTGGGGCAATGCTTCTTTCGGGAAAGAGAGGAGCAGAAGTAGTATTGGAAAAATTGGGTATCAAGAAAAAATGAAAATTTTCCTTTATGATGGCAGCAAGACTCAATCTTTAAATATCAGGGAAATAGCCCGGTATCTTAAGGAGAACTCGGGTGGCGCCAAGGTTGAGGTTAGAGGCGATTTTATTGGTCAGGTTACAAAAGGAATGGAGGATTCCTCCCTGAGAGAGTTGGCTGAAGAGATAGCCAGATGTAAAATTCGAGACCTTCGTAGTTACCATTCTACTTTTGATCCACTCACTGCTGAGGTAGAATACGAGAAAAGAAGACTGCAAAATTCAGAGAATAAAAGTTTTGGCATACTTTATGACGGCTTCAAGCTCCAGACATTATATCAGGACTTGATAACAGAAGAAGAACGCAGTTGGCATTGTCTGGCGATTATTTTTACAGACCAATTATTCGGAACCTGGGATGAACATAACCGTTGTTACCATGCCCGGGTAAGCGTGTATGGGTTTCCCACCATTATTTCCACTACGGGTATCGTGGAAGCTCCAGCTAAACCCAGGGAATTCTATTTACAGAAACAATGGGGAGTTGATACAATTACCCTGAAGAAAAGATTTAAAGATAAGTTTATTGACTACGACGACACGCGGCTTACTGAAGTAATGAAAGGCTACTGTATACAGGCTCTATTTTTTTACATATCGGGCGAGCCTTTTTGTGAAGATAATAAATGTAGACTCTATAACGCACACTGGCAGGAAGAGGTAATAAATGCACAGCTCGCCAAGCCCGAATTTTGCAAAAAACACGAGATGCTAATCGATGACATCAGGAATGGCAGGTTGAAGATTAACCACTAAAAGATTCATCCAACCCCTGAGACCCTGATTTTTGTAGGGGCTGGATTCACCCCGCCCCTCTGGAGGGGCGGGATTCACATAAGGAGGAATGAATGCCTAAAACTTTTGCAGAGATTAATGAAAAGATTAGAAATGGTGAAGCAGTGGTGGTAACTGCTGAAGAGGTTATTGACCTTGTAAGAGAAAAAGGGGAAAAGAGGGTTGCTGAGGAAGTAGACGTGGTAACCACAGCTACCTTTGGTCCAATGTGTTCCTCTGGAGCTTTACTGAATTTTGGGCATAGCGATCCGCCTATAAAGATGCAGAAGGTGTGGCTGAATGATGTTCTAGCTTATGCGGGGGTGGCAGCAGTTGATGCTTATATTGGAGCAACTGAGCTTTCCGAAACCAGAGGGATGGAATATGGCGGGGCACATGTGATTGAGGATTTGATTTCAGGCAAAAAGGTAAGGCTTAGAGCTACTTCGCATGGAACGGATTGTTATCCCAGAAAAGAATTCGACTCTTACATTACCTTAGACTCGATAAATCAGGCAATTCTTTTTAATCCCAGGAATGCTTATCAAAATTATTCAGTAGCTACTAACTCGTCGGATAGAACAATCTATACATATATGGGTATTCTCTTGCCCAACTTTGGTAATGCAAATTATTGTAACTGTTCACAGCTCTCACCTTTAATTAATGACCCCTTATATCGCACTATCGGTGTGGGAACCAGGATATTTCTCGGTGGAGCACAGGGTTACATTGCCTGGGAAGGCACACAACATAATCCCCGCCAGAAGAGGGATGAGAAAACCAAAATACCGCTGGCTCCTGCAGGAACCCTGTGTCTGATAGGCAATTTGAAAGAGATGAGCCGCGATTTTCTAAGGGCAGCAATCTTCCACAAGTATGGTGTTACCCTTACTGTAGGGGTGGGGATACCCATTCCTGTCCTCGATGAAGAAATGGCACATTTTGTCTCCATCTCCGATGAGGAGATATATACTACAATACTTGATTACAGTGTTCCCAGAAGAGAAAAACCAAATCTGGGCAGAGTAAGTTATAAAGAGTTAAGAAACGGGGAAATTGAAATAAAAAAGAAGAGGGTTCCTACTGCACCACTCTCCAGTCTTTACAAAGCCAGGGAGATAGCTCAGGTTCTGAAAGAGTGGATTAAAAAAGGGAAGTTCTTCTTACAAGAGCCCATTCAACGGTTACCGGTGGATGAGAAATTTAAGCCTTTAAATATTAGACGTTAGACATTAATGTCTGGATTGTTAAGGAGGTTTACATGGCAAAAAAGAGGATAGTGTTAACTTTTCCTCCCGAATTAGTTGACCAACCGATAATTTACCGCCTGGTTAAGGATTACGATTTAGTTCTAAATATCCTGCGCGCTCAGGTCACACCTAAAGAGGAAGGAAAAATGGTGCTGGAGTTGGAAGGGGGCAAGGAAGGAATTAACAAGGGTCTGAAATATCTGGAAGATATAAAAGTTGATGTCCAGCCACTGGCTAAGGATATAAAACTGGATGAACAGGAATGTACCTCCTGCGGGGCATGTATAGCTGTGTGCAGTCCTAAGGCGCTGTCCATGAATAGAGAGAGTTGGAAATTGGAATTCGATCGGGACAGATGCCTCCTCTGTGGTCTCTGTGTACCCGCCTGCCCCCTTGGGGTCATCCAGGTAGAATTCGACTAATAAGAAAAGGAGTAGCTCCGATTCATCGGAGCGTATATATCCTATTTTTAAGAGAGTAATGAATCATGAAAAGAGTAGTAGTGGCAATGTCTGGCGGAGTTGATTCCTCGACTACAGCAGCAATACTAAAAGACGAAGGATACGATGTAATCGGGATATTTATGTACCTCTATCCTTTTTGTGAGGAGACTCATCATCCATCCTTCCGACGGAATCGCTGTTGTAGTTTACAGGGGGTCAATGATGCCCGGAGTGTAGCACTCAAGTTGAAAATCCCCTTTTATGTCCTGAATTTCCAGAAGGAATTTCAGGAGAAGGTTGTCGACCATTTCTGCCAGGAATACCAAAAGGGCAGGACTCCCAATCCCTGTATTCTCTGTAATCGGGATATAAAATTCAAGCTCCTATTGGAAAAAGCAGAAAAGTTAGGGGCTCAATATTTAGCCACAGGTCATTATGCCAGAATAGAAAAGAACTCCCGAGGATATCTTTTGAAAAAAGGAGTAAAAGGGAACGGAGAACAATCCTATTTCTTATATACTTTCACACAAGAGCAGATGGCACGAATTTTAATGGTTTTGGGAGGTTACGGGAAGGAAGAGGTGCGAAAGATTGCCAAGAAATTCGGTTTACCTGTGGCTGATAAAGAAGCAAGTCAAGAAATCTGTTTTATAGATGGAGATTACCGAAAATTTTTGTCTTCCCACTTTTCTTCTGTTCCCGGAGAGATAGTTGATGTTAAGGGAAATGTTCTGGGTAAGCACGAGGGCGTAGCTTGTTATACTGTTGGTCAAAGGAGAGGAATCGGAGCTTATGGAAGACCTTTTTACGTAATTTCCATTGACCCTGAGTATAACAAGATTGTAGTAGGTCCTGAACAGGAACTATTTTCTGAGGAACTTATTGCAAAGGATTTGCACTTTATATCACCAGAAGAAGTAAAAAGGAACCTTGACGTAGTAGCTAAAATAAGATACAACCACGTGGGAGAGGAAGCAGTAATATCTCCTATAGGTGATGGCAAAGCGTTAATCAGATTCAGAAAGTCCGTGCGCTCAGCTACTCCTGGTCAGGCAGTAGTCTTTTATGATGGAGATGTGGTTCTGGGAGGAGGAACGATAGAGAAAATAGTTAAATCCCCCTCACCTCAGTCCTCTCCCAAAGGAGAGTGTTGAATAATAAGGGTCTTTGTTCTTTGAAAATTGGTTGCACTTCTCGTCAATAAATGGTATAATTATCGTCGGGAGGTGATGGTAAAATGAACTGGGAAAACCAATCGAAGCAGACCAGTTTTTACCTACAACAGATGGAACAACGCATACCAAAAGACGATATATTTCGTATTATCGACGAGAAAATAGACCTTTCTTTTATTGACGAACTGGTGAAACCTCGCTATTCGCACTTAGGCCCAATCGGCTATTCACCCCAGCGGCTGTTCAGGATGCTCATTGTAATGTACATTGAAAATATCCGCTCTGAACGAAAGCTGGTTGAGCAGTTAAATGTCAATCTAAGATACATGTGGTTTACCGGGACTGACTTAGATAGCCCGGTGCCTGACCATTCAACCTTTAGTGTCTTAAGAAACCGACTGGGGGATGAGCTATTCAAACAGATATTCCAAAGAATCCTGTTAGCTATAATAGACTTGGGCGTAGCTCATCCAAAGTCAATCTCAGTAGACTCAACCTCTGTCTTAGCTGATGTCAAGGTACCCAAAGATGCAAAAACAGATACCAAGCAGGTTACATCTCCTAATGACCCTGATGCCAGATATGGCCGCAAGTCTAAGAAAGAAGGCTTCTTCGGTTATAAGGCTCAGATGATGGTTGACAATGACAGCTCTTGCGTACTTAACATAGATGCCAAGCCAGCAAACTTTGAAGATTATAACCTTGAAGAAGAATTTATCAAAGAACCGATTAAAAAAGGCATAAAACCTAAAGAAGCAGCCTTAGATAAAGGTTATGACTCTTACAGCGTCAGGCGTACTTTCAAAGAGCAAGAGATAAAAGCTGCGATACCAGTCAGAGCAAGCAAGCATGATAAACTCAAGCTATACAAGCAAGATGCCTTCAAGATAGACCTAAAGAATAAAGAAGTCATCTGCCCAGCAAAGAAAGAGCTTAAATACTTGAGTTTCAATAGCAAAAAGTTAACACACACATTCATAGGCACAGACTGTGATAAGTGCAAATTAAAGAAAAACTGTACTACTGGCAAAGCCAGACAAGTGAAGATACATCAGGCCCACTTATTGAAGGAAGAAGCTATTAAGTTTAATAGAACTAAGCGTTACATATCCATTTTCAAAAAGCGGGGTTGTGTAGAACGAGTTTTTGCTGAAGCTAAGCGTTATCATGGCATGCTAAGGTCTAGATTCAGGCGGCTTTGGAAGCTTAAGATACAGCTTTACCTTACTGCCATTGCAATTAACCTGAAACGCCTGGCCAAATTCTTTGCACAACAGCCTGATACTTGCACCGGTACCGCAAGAGCAAGTCCTTAAAAGACAGGCTTGCGGTTATTTCAAAGAACAAAACAAATAAAAAGAAAGAAAAACAAAAGCTAAGCAAAAATAAACAACTATTATCAAAATATTATCGTCCTCATATCCTATTATTCAACACTCTCCAAAGGGGAGAGGAGATTCCTAAGTTGTAGCGGCAAAGCGTCCCGATACATCGGGACAGCTACATTTTATTAACCTTCTGTAAAATTTCAAGAAGTTTGGGACCGTTAACTTTAACCGAATATCTTTCCTTAACTGTCTTTTGACCCAGGAAACCAAATCTCTGCCTTAGAGCTTCGTTCTCAATAAGTTGCGATAACTTCTCAATCCATTCCTCATCAGAATCGGCCAAGAAGCCATTGACACCGTCATTGATAATTTCACCATTTATCCCCACTGGAGAAGCAACTGCTGGAATTCCCACTCCCATATATTGAATGATTTTACATCCACACTTACCCAAAGCCCAGTTATCATTATTAACAGGCGCTACCCCGATGTCAAAACATTGCAAATCGGAAATCTCTGTTTCCAATCTCCAGGGTCTGGTAACTGTTTCCACCCCGTCAACTCTATAATCCACTGTACCAATGACAGTTAAACAGATATTATATCTTTTAGCAAGGACTGTAAACACATTTTTCAGCCGGTCAAGATAGAACATTGTGGTTTTGCTTCCTATCCAGCCAATGTTTATTCTGTCTTTCTTTTCTTTCTTCTTAACAAAATATGTTTCAGTATCAACAGATGTTGGTATTACTTCAACGTTTCCATTAAATCTTAAAGCATATTGTTTCAAATATTCGTTCCCAGCAATGACATAGTCACTCATTCTCAAAATTCTGGGAATGCTATTTTTATACCGAAAATTATAGAGAGCACTTCTCCTTTTTGGTGGCAGAAGAAAGATAGCGTCATCAAAATCGAAGACCAATTTCCTATTCAATTTCTTAATAAACTCTTCAATTAAAGGATAGGCTTGTGGCAAGATTTCTTTCTGCAGAAAGACAATGTCACCCCCTCTAATCATAGTTAAATCTATTAAACGTTTTAATACTACTAGACCAAAATAAGGCAGTTTATTGACAGGCCTATGGGTGTTATATACTTTTGTGAAATGATTAGAGGAAATAGCAGGGCTAACTCTAAAATTGACGCCTTCCTTTTTCAGGAAATCGAGATACTGATAAACGCGATGCCTACTGGAAGGTCCTAATTGTGAAGTTTGAGTTAAAAAGATAATTCTCATAAATTAGAATCCAGCCGACGAAGTCGTTGCGAGCGACTGTAAGGAGCGTGTAATCGACCCGAAGGGTCGTTGCGAGGGCGAAGCCCGTGGCAACCTCGTTATAAACTACGAGATTGCTTCACTTCGTTCGCAATGACAATTTGTGTCAAATCGCTTCGCTTCCCCGCAATGACAACAAAAGGATTGTAAGCACAGATTCAATCTGTGCAAACTCACTTTTGCTCCAATATCTCTTTTGCCTTTTCTAAATTTGATCTGGCCTGTTCATAGTTCGGATTAATCTTGAGAGCTTTCCTGAAACGCTGCAATGCTTTCTCCAGTTTTCCCATATCAGCGAAGGTAAGTCCAAGATTATTGTGGGCTTCGGCAAAAGAAGGATTGATAGCTATAGCATCTTTATATTCATTTAATGCCTTACCATATAGTCCTTTCTCCCTATATGTATTCCCCAAGTTATTATGCATTTCTGCGAGATGTGGCTTTTGCTTCAATATCTCTCTTACCTTCTCTAAATTCGATCTGGCCTGTTCGTAGTTTGGATTGACTTTAAGAGCTTTTCTGAAATTTCGCACTGCGCTCCCCAGTTTTTCCATATCAGCGAAGGTAAGTCCAAGATTATTGTGGGTTTCGGCAAACCAACGGTCAATTTTTATAGCCTTTCTATATTCCTTTAATGCCCTACCATATCGCCCTTTCTTCCTATATCTATTCCCCAAGTTATTATGTACTCTGGCGAGATGTCGCTTTTGCCTCAATATTTCTCTTACCTTCTTTAAGTTCGACCTGGCCCGTTCATAATTCGGCTTGCACTTAAGGGCTTTCCTGAATTGTCGCACTGCCTCCCTAAGTTTTCCCATCTCAGCGAGGGTAACCCCCAGGTTATTATAGGCTTCAACGAACCGCCTGTCGAGACTTACGGCTTCCTGGTATTCTTCTAATGCCTTAAGGTAGAGGCCTTTTTTTCTATACGTATTCCCTAAATTATTGCGGACCCCGGCCAGGTTAGGATTAATCTCGATGGCCAACATATACTCATTTATCGCCTCGTCGTATAGACCTCTATTAACGTAAAGGATGCCCAAATTATTATGGGCTTCAGCAGAACACGAATTAATCTTTAAGGCTCTCTCATACTCTTCTAATGCTTCTCTATACAAACTTATATCCCTGTAAACATTCCCCAAATTATTATGTACCTTCTCATCACCAGGGTTAAACTTCATACACTTCTTATACATAACAATTGCCTTATTATAGTCGCCACTCCTTCTGTAGTAACCTGCCCTGTCAAAGTAGAGACTTGCCATAAAAGGTTTAGTCACCCAGACTAGAAGAAGAATAGTTATGAGTACTATTGCGCTCTGTTTTATTATTAAAGGACGAATATTCTCCTTAGTTTTTTCTAATTTAGGACCGTCAGTATTTAATAACCCAAGCCAGAGCCAGAATAACATGCTTGTTGTTGGCAAATAGAAAGAGTAATGGAAAAAACTATGAATCAGCACTGCTGTAAGGCTCGACAGAATGATGATGAGTAAATTTGGAGAATATTTTGACTCACTTATTTGCTTAAGTCGCTTAAGGCCTGTCCGGTAGAAAGTCACAATAAGCCAGAGAAAGGTTCCTAAACCTAATATGCCTGTATTTGTGGTTATTTCCAGGTAGTCATTGTGGATGAACTTCGACAATCCTTTAAACCTTCCATATTTCTTTGTTCTGAGATACTTACTTTGATATTTTGGATGTATCTTCTTGAAAGTGCCCATACCAGTCCCCAATAATGGGTGCTCTTTTATTATATCAATGCCAGTGCGCCACATAACAAATCTGTGCCTTGTTGCCGGATCTTTGAGGTTAGCAATGGAGAGGAATTTCTTAGTGAAAGAGTGGCGTTTCTTACTATAATCATATCTTATCAATAAACCAAGACAAATAACCATTAAAGAAATAATAATAAGAGATTTTTTGCTAAATAGGCTCTTAAAAATTTTCTCCATTCCTCCCTCTGCCATCAGTTTCGCGCCAGCAAAGAAGGCCATAGCTCCCATAAATCCTACCCAGGCTCCGCGGGTGCGTGTATAAATTAAGGCAATCAGAGTTATTATCGTCACTAAACCGACCATTATCTTTAATTTTTTACTAATTTTTTCAAATAAAAAACCTGCACTTACCGGCATTGTAAACACCAAGAAGCTTGCCAAAACATTTCGGTTTTCAAAAGGGCCTGAAATAGAGCCACTTCTAACAACCTTTAAATTTAGCAAATCTACCCCGAAGTACTGGACTATACTATAGATTGAAATGAACCCGGAAACGAAGATTAATGAAACCATTATTTTTCTTATCTGTTTTCTTTCCTTAATAACGTTTGACACAAGCACGTATAACCCGGCAAGGAGAATAATGGTGAACAGGCTATAGACACTAATGTAAATATCAACCGAAGAGAATAACGATATACTGCAGGCAATTATATAAGCAACGATGGGATAGTTCAATCCACTTTTGACTAATTTGTATTTGCCTTCTGTCAATAGATATAAACTGGCTGCTATGATGACCAGTACCTGAATAAACGTTATCTTCATTATTGATATAAACCAGGGATTATAGACAAACCTTGCATAGAGAAGCGGTGTTCCAATAACTAATGTTAATATGATGGTTCTTATTATTTTGTTGATTTTTTTCTCACTGACTCTATTTTTCAATCTAATATCCTTTTTCTCATATCCAATGTAAGGAGCGTAGAAACCGACCCGGAGGGTTGTTGCATGGGCTAAGCCTTCCGCAGCCTCATGCCAAATTACGAGATTGCTTCACTTCGTTCGCAATGACAACGAATTCACTTTTGCCTCAACATCTCTCTTACCTTCTTTAAGTTCGATCTGGCCTGTTCATAGTTTGGATTGACCTCAAGAGCTTTCCTGAATTGTCGCACTGCTTCCTTCAGTTCTCCCATATCAGCAAGGGTAACTCCAAGGTTATCGTAGGCTTCGGCAAAAGAAGGGCTGATAGCTATAGCCTCTCTATATTCCTTTAATGCTTTATTATATAATCCTTTATTTCTATACATATTCCCCAAATTATTATGCACTCCTGCGAGATTAGGATTAATTTCCAAAGCAAGCATATACTCTCTTATTGCCTCATCATATAAACCTCTATTAACATAAAGGTTGCCCAAATTATTGTGGGCCTCAACGAGATGTGGATTAATCTTTAAGGCTTTGGCGTACTCTTCCATTGCTTCTCCATATAGACCTATATTTTTGTAAACATTTCCCAGATTATTATGTACTTTTTCATCACCAGGGTTAAACTCTATACTCTTATTATACATAGCAATTGCGTTCTTGTAGTTGCCACCCATGCTGTAGTAAATCGCCCTGTCAAAGTAGAGACTGGCGATAAAAGGCTTGGTTACCCAGAGCAGAAGAAAAATAGTTATGGCTACTATTGTGCCCTGTCTTATTATTAAAGGACGAATATTCTCCTTAGTTTTTTCTAATTTAGGACCGTCAGTATTTAATAACCCAAGCCAGAGCCAGAATAACATGCTTGTTGCTGGCAAATAGAAAGAGTAATGGAAAAAACTATGAATTAGTACTGCTGTAAGACTGGACAGAATGATGATGAATAAATTTGGAGAATATTTTGACTCACTTATTTGCTTAAGTCGCTTAAGACCTGTCCAGTACAGAGTCACAATAAGCCAGAGAAAAGTTCCTAAGCCTAACATACCCGTATTTGCGGTTATTTCCAGGTAGTCATTGTGTACGAACCTCGACAATCCTTCAAACCTTCCATATTTCTTTGTCCTGAGATACTTACTTTGATATTTTGGATGTATCTTCTTGAAAGTGCCCATACCAGTTCCCAATAATGGGTGCTCTTTTATTATGTCAATGCCAGTGCGCCACATAACAAATCTGTGCCTTGTCGCCGGATTTTTGAGGTCAGCAATGGAAAGAAATTTCTTGGTGAAAGAACCGTCCTTTCTATAATCATATCTTATCAATAAACCAAGGCAAATAACCATTAAAGAAATAATAATGAGAGATTTTTTGCTAAACAGGCTTTTAAAAATTTTCTTCATTCCTCTTTCTATCATCAGTTTCGCGCCAGCAAAGAAGGCCATAGCTCCAATAAACCCTACCCAGGCTCCACGGGTGCGTGTATAAATTAAGGCAATCAGAGTTATTATCATTACTAAACCAACCATTATCTTCAATTTTTTACTGATTTTTTCAAAGAGAAAGCCTGCACTTACCGGCATTGTAAATACCAGGAAGCTTGCCAGAACATTTCGGTTCTCAAAAGGACCTGAAATAGAGCCACTTCCAACAGCCTTTAAATTTAGCAAATCTGTCCCCAAGTACTGACCTATGCTGTAGATTGAAATGAGCCCGGAAACGAAGATTAATGAAAACATTATTTTTCTTATCTGTTTTCTTCCCCTAATAACATTCGGCACAAGGACATATAACCCGGCAAGGAGAATAATGGTGAACAGGCTATAGAGACTGATGTAAATATCGATTGAGGATAGGAGCGATATAGTACAGGCAATAATAAAGGCAATGACAGGATAGTTCAATCCGCTTTTGACTAATTTGTATCTGCCTTCTGTTAATAGATATAAACTGGCTCCTATGATGACCAGTACCTGAATGAAAGTTATCTTCATTGTTGATATAAACCAGGGATTATAGATAAACCTTGCATAGAGAAGCGGTGTTCCAATAACCAATATCAATATGATGGTTCTTATTATTTTGTTGATTTTTTTCTCACTAACTTTATTTTTCAATTTAATATCCTTTTTCTCATATCCAGATTTCCCAAAATCTCCTAATAACCCCACATAAATCTCTTAATATTTCTCTACTTCCTCGAGAGTACTCTTTGTCGTGGTTGTTTCCATTCATTGAATTGACTGATATGATGACGGTTCTATATAATGTTTTCAAAATCAATCCCAAAAGGTCCATCTGTTTCACTATCCATTCCGAAAGAATTCCATAGTGTTTCCTGAAAAACTTGTGTCTGCTTTTGTATCCCTGAATTCTCATCTTAGGCATGTTCAGTCCGGCGCTTTGACCTCCATAATGAATTATTTCCGCTAACGGGATAAAGTATATCTTCCACCCTCTTTTCTTAATCCTAAAACACCAATCTATATCCTCATAATACATATAAAATTGCTCATCCATTAATCCTACCTGACTAATTATTTCTTGTCTTACCATAAGAGCTGCGCCCGTTGGTTGGTCGACTTCTCGAATATCATTATGACCCCAGTAACCAATTCGATGCCTTCCCATAATTTTACTCTTTGGAAATAACTTTTCCAGTCCCGTATTTTCAAAGAAGGCGGTAGTTAAGGTGGGAAAGCTTCTACAGGATGGCTGCAATCTTCCATCAGGATACAGCAACTTACATCCCAATGCACCTGTCCGGGGATTTTCATCCATAAATTCTACCATTTTGTCTAATGCATTGGGTAAAATAACTGTGTCCGGATTTAGCAATAGTACGTATCTTCCTTTGTACTCTTTTAGACCTTGATTAGTGGCCTTGGCAAAGCCCAAATTTTGGCAGTTTTCTATTAACTTAACCCTAGGAAATTCGCTCTTGAGCATATCCATACTGCCATCAGTGGAATTATTGTCCGCAACGGTTATTTCAAAATTTATTTCTTTTGTATTACGATAAATAGACCGTAAGCATTCCCTTAAGTGATGTTTCACATTATAATTAACAATTATAATCGATAAATCGAGCAATTCCTTGCCTTTCTATGAATACCTGCTTGGTTGGGCATACTGTAGCAGCAAAGCGTAAGCTTTGCCTCCCTTCTTAGCAGAGCTATCGCTCTGCAGCTACATTGCGAGAGCAAGGTTATCCCTCCCTTTCGGGAGGACTCCAAAAAATCTGGAATCCTTGCGAGAGCAAGGTTATTCCTCCCTTTTGGGAGAACTCCAGATGCATAGAGCTATTTGGTTGAGGAATGTTTATATTGCCAATTAGTCAGGCACGCAAAGAGAGATTGTTTAGAATTTTGGACTTAGAATTTTGAAATCCCTATGGTATATGGAGTGTTAGCTATAGTTCTATTGAGATTATTCGTCCCCTCGGTAGGCAAATTGCGATAAAAATCGTTAAAATTTTATCAAAATCGAGAAGGTTTGTCAAACAAAAAACGCTTTTAGGTTTTCTATTTGACAGGTCAGTCTTCAATTTGCTAAAATTCTCTACAAATTTGCAGAAGATTTCTTGACTTTCCTAATTTATTGTAAAAATAAAGAAAATTATGGAAATAGAAAAATACCTTAAAATAAAAAGAGAAGATATCAATGAAGCGTTGAAAAACTGCCTCCCTAAAGAAGATACATATCCCCCCAAGATACATCAGGCAATGAGGTACAGTCTGTTGAATGGAGGCAAACGAATCAGACCAATCCTGACCCTGGCTACATCTCAAGTCGTGGGAAAGAAGGCCGACCTTCTAATGGCTGCTTGTGGTATGGAGCTAATTCATACTTCCTCTTTGATTCTTGATGACCTTCCCTCAATGGATAATGCCAATTTCAGGAGAAGACGACCAACTACCCATAAGGTATTCGGCGAAGCGGTAGCAATACTGGCTGCCTATGGCTTGTTAATGAAAGGATTGGGCCTTGTCGCTCAGAATTGCCGAAAAACTAAAATAGATAATAAGGTTGCCAGTCAAATTATGGAAGATATTTCGGAAGCAATCGGTTCTTGCGGGATGATTGGTGGACAGGCGGTCGATTTAGATTCTAAAGCTATAGATTTAAAAACATTGGAGTATATCCATACCCACAAGACCGGAAACCTTTTTGTGGTAGCCTGTGACACTGGGGCAAGACTATGCGGAGCATCTGAAAAAGAGAGACAGGCTTTAAAGAATTACGCCAGAAATATCGGTTTAGCCTATCAAATAAGAGATGATATTTTAGATTTTGAAGGTAAAAGAGAACTGACAGGGAAAGATGAAAGGAAAGATAGAAATAGAGTGACATTTGTTACCGTTTTAGGAATGGAGAAGGCAAAAGAGCTTACCGCTGAACTGGTAAAGTCCTCCATTTATAACCTGAAGATTTTTGGTCCAAGAGGGAAAATCTTAAGGGAATTGGCAGAATATATTGTAGAACGAAAAAATTAGTCAAGGAGTAGTGAAGCTGAATTCGCCGGCTCAAGATGTCAAGAAAATTCAAAATTTATTGGGAATTTATGAGGCCGTTTACCCTCCTGGCTCCCACAGTCGGGTTTATAAGCGGAGGCTTAATTGCCATTGGTGCCAGTAGTCGAGTAGTACTAACCTTTGCCTATATCTGTCCAATTATTTTAGGTGCCCTCTCCGCTGCATTTCTTAATGGAGCCTCTAACATTGTAAATCAATATTACGATATTAGTATTGACAGAATAAATAAACCAAACAGGCCTCTCCCTTCAGGCAGAATTTCTCTAAAAGAGAGCCGGCTATTCAGTATTCTGCTTTACTCCTTCTCATTCTTTTTGGCATATCTGGTTCCTAACAAGCAATTTATTATTATTGTCCTAATGACTGCTCTAATTACCTTCGCCTACTCCGCACCGCCTTTTAGAACCAAAAGATGGGCAATAGCAGCCAATCTAACCATTGCCATTCCCAGAGGATGTCTCCTCATAGTCGCTGGCTGGACAGCAGTGAGAAGTTTCTTTAATTTTGAACCCTGGTTCATCGGCTCCATATTTGCCCTTTATCTTTTGGGCGCTGCCTCTACCAAGGACTTCTCTGACATAAAAGGTGACAAAATGTTCGGATGTAATACCCTTCCCATAATTCTCGGAGCCAAGAAAGCGGCAATCGCCATCGCTCCTTTCTTTGTATTGCCATTTCTATTAATTCCATACGGTAAAATTAATGGCATATTGACCGGGTCACCTATGATATTATACCCGTTAACGGTCATCCTTGCGGTCTGGGGTAGCTACACTGCTTATTTGGTCTTGAGAAAGCCCGAGGAACTGACCCTGGAAACAAATCACATCTCCTGGAAACATATGTATCTAATGCTTTTAGTAGGACAGATAGGTTTTGCCTTGGCTTACATTGTTTGAGGAAGACTTTCAGATGGAAGAAAAAAAGAAAATAAAATCAATAATGAATGATATTATTAAGGGAATTAAATTTGCTCTGGTCTTTGGCCTGAACATAGGATTTACCATTGGCATTGTAAAAGGTATAAGTCTGGCATATTCAAATGGATACTTACAGGAATCATTATATAATCTTGCTTTAGGTATAATACAACCTACTCTTAATAGTGCGATACTAAAATCAGTTATACTAGCTATAGTGCCAGTTTTATTCATCACCATTCTTGTAAGTATAATTAGAACTTATAGAGAAAGTGGATTAGCATTTATTTCTTCTCTTATAATATTGTTATACATAGCGAGCTTCAGGCGAATAACTCCATTCAATTACCTTCTATTTATTTTGATTCTTTATGGACTACTCTACCCCATCGGTATCAGTGCAAAACTTCAGGAAAAATTTAGCTTCTTAAATAAGTTAGCTAATGGAAAATTGATACTGGCGCCAATTATCTTAATCCTTATCTGTAATGGATTTATCTATTCGTATCGGTTGAGTCGCTCTAAGGGTCCGAATATAATTCTAATTTCCATTGATGCCTTAAGGGCAGACCACCTGAGTTGTTATGGATACCATAGGAATACATCCCCCAACATTGACAGGTTAGCAAGTCAGGGTGTTCTATTTAAAAATGCCTTTAGCCAGGCTACATGGACTATTCCTTCGCATACGTCAATCTTCCTCTCCCAGTATGTCTGGAGACATAAAGTAGACAATCCTGACAAACGACTGGGTAATTCGTTTACCACACTGGCCGAAATATTAAAAGATAGAAATTATACTACTTGTGCTTTTATAGGAGGAGGATATCTTTCAACCAGATACGGGTTTAATCAAGGATTTGAAATCTACGACGATGGGAGTCCGCGTAGACGCGGATATCATGAAATATCATCCTGTATTAATAAATTGTTAAGTTGGTTAGAATCTGTCAGAAACAAGAAGTTCTTCCTATTCATCCACACTTACGATGTTCATGCACCATACAATCCTCCTTCACCATATTTCGATTTATATACGAAGGGACGCTGTGAAGGAGAGCACTTAAGGACATCGAGAGGCATCATACCAGGGAAACTGGATGCTTCAAAGCTTACCATAGAAGAAATCGATTACATTATCGCAGTGTATGACGGGGGTATCAATTATATGGATGACCAATTAGGAAAGATATTTGAGAAATTAGACCAGCTAGATATTAATGACAACACAATCATAATCTTGACTGCTGACCACGGAGAAGCTTTTAAAGAGCATGGTAAACTGGGCCATCGCGGCAAGCCATATATAGAAGAGATACATGTTCCTTTAATAATGAAGGGCCCGGGAATACCCAGAAATAGAATTTACGAGAATTTCGTTCAGCATATTGATATCGTTCCCACTATACTTGAGATTCTGAATATTCCTCAAAGAGAAGAAATACAGGGAAGAGGCATATTACCCTTAAGGAATAATTGCGAAATTGAAGAACATTTCACTACTTACAGTTGGGGAGGGAGCGGCGCTCAAGGACCCGTTTCCTTGAGAACAAGGCAGTGGACATACATTATGAACCATAATAGGCCTGATGAACTATATGACAGAATAAATGACCCGAAGGAACAAAACAACATAATCAAAAAGAGACCGCTCATTGCTCAAGAATTAAAGGAGGAATTGAAAGATTTTATAGCTCTGACAAGTGAAGCAAAACCGCAGGTAGCTGAGAAAGTCCATATTGACGAAGAACTAAAGGAACAGTTAAAGTTGTTGGGTTACTTACATTAATCAATTTATGGTATTCTGCGAGGACTTTCAGATGGAAGAGAAAAAGAAAATAAAATCATTAATGAATGATATTATTAAGGGAATTAAGTTTGCTCTGGTCTTCAGCCTGAATATAGGGTTTATCATTGGTATTGTAAAAGGTGTGAGTCTGGTCTCCTCGAATGGGTACTTACAGGAATCATTATATAATCTTGCTTTAGACACAATGCAACTTAGTCTTAATAGTACAGTGTCGGTATCAGTTATACTAGCCATAGCAGCAGTTATTGCTTTGATGATAATTAAAATTTATAGAGAAAATGCATTAGCACTTATTTCTTCTTTTATGATATTGTTATACATAGCAAGCTTTAGACGAATAAACCCGTTTAATTACCTCCTATTTATTTTAATACTCTATGGGGCAGTCTACCCAATCAGTATCAGTGCAAAACTGCGGAAAAAATTTAATCTCTTAAACAAAGCAGTTAAAGGAAAATTGATGCTGGCGCCAATTATCTTAATCCTTATCTGTAATGGCTTTATCTACTCCTATCGGTTGACTAATCGTTCTAAAGGACCAAATATAATCCTCATTTCTATTGATGCCTTGAGAGCAGACCACCTCAGTTGTTATGGATACCATAGAAATACATCTCCCAATATTGACAGGCTAGCAAGTCAGGGGATTCTATTTAAAAATGGTTTCAGCCAGGCTACCTGGACTTTGGCTTCCCATACCTCAATCTTCCTCTCCCAGTATGTCTGGAGACACAATGTAAATAGCTCTCATACAAAAAAAAGATTGCCTGACCCCTGCACTACACTGGCTGAAATCCTGAAAAATGAGAACTATGCTACTGCTGCATTCACTGGTGGAGGAATAATGTCCTCCAAATACGGGTTTAATCAAGGATTTGAAATCTACGATGATGGTCCCCCAGGAAGGCGCAGACATTATGAAATATCATCTCATATAGACAAATTGCTAAGTTGGTTAGAATCTGTCAGAAATAGAAAATTCTTCCTATTCATCCACACTTACGATGTCCATTCACCATATAATCCTCCTTCACCATATTTTGATTTATATACGAATGGATACTCCAAAGGGAAAGCGTTAAAGACATCGGAAGGCATCATAGCGACCTTCGAGACAGATGCTTCAAAATTTACCCCGGAAGAAATCGATTATATTACGGCAGTGTATGATGGGGGCATCAATTATGTTGATGACCAATTAGGAAAGATATTTGAGAAGTTGGATCAACTGGGTATTGATGACAACACAATCATAATCGTCACCGCTGACCATGGAGAAGCCTTTAAAGAGCATGGTAAATTAGCACATTGTCACAAGCCATATATAGAAGAGATACATGTTCCTTTGATAATGAGGGGGCCGGGAATACCCAAAAATAGAATTTATGAGAATTTCGTTCAGCATATTGACATCGTACCCACTATACTTGAAATTCTGAATATTCCCCAAAGGAAAGAGATGCAGGGAAAAAGCCTGTTACCCTTAATGAACAATTGCGAGATTGAAAAAGATTTCAAAACTTATAGTTTCGGACAAGATAGAAATAAACCTCAACAGTCATTTTCGATGTCGATAAGGACGAAGGAATGGACATATATTATGAACCAGAATGGACCTGACGAGCTGTATGACAGGATAAACGACCCAAAGGAACAAAACAACATAATTGAAAAGAGACCACTCATTGCTCAAAAGTTAAAGAAAGAATTGGAAGATTTCATAATTTTGACAAGTGAAGGAAAGCCGCGGGTAGCTGAGAAAGTCGATATTGATGAAGAACTAAAGGAACAATTAAAATCGTTGGGTTACTTACATTAATCAATTTATGGTACTCTGCGAGGACTTTCAGATGGAAGAGAAAAAGAAAATAAAATCATTAATGAATGATATTATTAAGGGAATTAAGTTTGCTCTGGTCTTCAGCCTGAATATAGGGTTTATCATTGGTATTGTAAAAGGTGTGAGTCTGGTCTCCTCGAATGGGTACTTACAGGAATCATTATATAATCTTGCTTTAGACACAATGCAACTTAGTCTTAATAGTACAGTGTCGGTATCAGTTATACTAGCCATAGCAGCAGTTATTGCTTTGATGATAATTAAAATTTATAGAGAAAATGCATTAGCACTTATTTCTTCTTTTATGATATTGTTATACATAGCAAGCTTTAGACGAATAAACCCGTTTAATTACCTCCTATTTATTTTAATACTCTATGGGGCAGTCTACCCAATCAGTATCAGTGCAAAACTGCGGAAAAAATTTAATCCCTTAAACAAAGCAGTTAAAGGAAAATTGATGCTGGCGCCAATTATCTTAATCCTTATCTGTAATGGCTTTATCTATTCCTATCGGTTGAGTCGCTCTAAAGGACCAAATATAATCCTCATTTCTATTGATGCCTTGAGAGCAGACCACCTGAGTTGTTACGGATACCATAGGAATACATCCCCCAACATTGACAGGTTAGCAGATCAGGGTGTTCTATTTAAAAATGCCTTCAGCCAAGCTACCTGGACTCTTCCTTCGCACACATCAATTTTCCTCTCCCAGTATGTCTGGAGACATAAGATAGACAATCGTAAGAAACGGCTGGGTAATTCATCTACTACACTGGTTGAAATATTAAAAGATAGAAATTATACTACTTGTGCTTTTGTAGGGGGAGGGTTTGTTTCAGCCAGATACGGGTTCGACCAAGGATTTGAAATCTATGATGATGGCAGAGGTGGTGGCGCTGGAAGACGGCTCCGTGAAATAGCATCCTATATTGATAAATTGTTAGGCTGGTTAGAATCTGTCAGAAACAAGAAGTTCTTCCTATTCATCCACACTTACGATGTTCATTCACCATACAATCCTCCTCCACCATATTTCAATTTATATACGAAGGGACGCTGTAAAGGAGAGCTCGATTATATTATGGCAGTGTATGACGGAGGCATCAATTATGTTGATGACCAATTAGGAAAACTATTTGAGAAGTTAAACCAACTAGGTATTGATGACAATACAATCATAATCGTCACTGCTGACCACGGAGAAGCGTTCGGGGAGCACGGTAAACTGAGCCATGGTTACAAGCCATATATAGAACAGGTACATGTTCCTTTGATAATCAAAGGCCTGGGAATACCCAGAAATAGAATTTATGAGAACTGGGCCCAGCATATTGACATTGCTCCCACTATACTTGAGATTCTGGATATTCCCCAAAGAAAAGAGATGCAAGGGAGAAGCCTGTTACGTTTAATTAGCCATTGTGAGATCGAAGAACATCCTGAGACCTACAGCTTCGGACCGGATAAATCTGAAGGAGGATTTTCAATGTCGCTGAGGACAAAAGAATGGACATACATTATGAACCGGAATGGACCTGATGAGCTGTATGACAGAATAAACGACCCAAAAGAACAAAACGACATAATCAAAAAGAGACCACTCATCGCTCAAAAACTGAAGGAGGAATTGGAAGATTTTATAGCTCTGACAAGTGAAGCAAAACCACAGGTAGCTGAGAAAGTCCATATTGATGAAGAACTAAAGGAACAATTAAAGTCACTGGGTTACTTACATTAATAGGGACAGCGACCATTTTCTGTAGCGAAGCAACGCTCTGTGAAAAATGGGATTTTTGAATGGAAGAGAAAAAGAAAATAAAATCAATAATGAATGATATTATTAAGGGAATTAAATTTAGTCTGGTCTTTGGCTTGATTATAGGATTTATCATTGGTATAGTGAAAGGTATCAGTCTGGCTTACTCGCAAGGATACTTACAGGAATCATTATATAATCTTGCTTTAGATGCAATACAACCTCCTCTTAATAGTGTGATACTAAAATCAGTTATAATAGCTATAGTGCTAGTTTTATTCATCACCATTCCTGTAAGTATAATTAAAACTTATAGAGAAAAAGGATTGGTACTTATTTCTTCTCTTATAATATTGTTATACATAGCGAGCTTCAGGCGAATAACTCCATTCAATTACCTTCTATTTATTTTAATTCTCTATGGGCTACTCTATCCAATCGGTATTAGTGCGAAACTGCGGGAAAAATTTAGCTTCTTAAATAAGGTAGCTAAGGGAAAATTAGTGCTGGTGCCAATTATCTTAATCTTTATCTGTAATGGATTTATCTACTCCTATCGGTTGACTAATCGTTCTAAAGGACCAAATATAATCCTCATTTCTATTGATGCCTTGAGAGCAGACCACCTCAGTTGTTATGGATACCACAGGAATACATCCCCCAACATTGACAGGTTAGCAAGTCAGGGTGTTCTATTTAAAAATGCCTTTAGCCAAGCCACATGGACTCTTCCTTCCCACACATCAATTTTCCTCTCCCAGTATGTCTGGAGACATAAAGTAGACAATCCTGACAAACGACTGGGTAATTCGTTTACCACACTGGCTGAAATATTAAAAGATAGAAATTATACTACTTGTGCTTTTGTAGGGGGAAGGTTTCTTTCAGCCAGATACGGGTTCGACCAAGGATTTGAAATCTATGATGATGGGATCCCAGGAAAGCGTAGACATTATGGAATATCATCCTATATTAGTAAATTGCTAAGTTGGTTAGAATCTGTCAGAAACAAGGAGTTTTTCCTATTCATCCATACATATGACGTTCATGAACCATATAATCCTCCTTCACCATATCTCGATTTATATACAAAAGGACACTGTGAAAGGAAACACTTAAGGACATCAAAAGGCATTCTACCCCAAAAGCTGGATGCTTCAAAGCTTACCCCAGAAGAAACCGATTATATTATCGCAGTATATGACGGCGGCATAAATTATGTTGATTACCAATTAGAAAAGATATTTGAGAAATTAGACCAACTGGGAATTAATGACAACACAATCATAATCGTGACCGCTGACCACGGAGAAGCTTTTAAAGAGCATGGTAAACTGGGCCATTGCGGCAAGCCATATATAGAAGAGGTACACGTTCCTTTGATAATGAAGGGTCCGGGAATACCCAGAAATAGAATTTATGAGAATTTCGTTCAGCATATTGACATTGCTCCCACTATACTTGAGATTCTGGATATCCCCCAAAGGAAAGAGATGCAGGGGAGAAGCCTGGTACCTTTAATGAGCGATGGTGAGATTGAAGAATATTCTGAGACTTACAGTTTGGGACCGGTTAAACCCCCATTTTCGATATCGTTGAGGACAAAAGAGTGGACATACATTATGAACCAGGATGGACCTGATAAGCTGTATGACAGAATAAACGACCCAAAAGAACAGAACGACATAATCAAAAAGAGACCACTCATCGCTCAAAAGTTAAAGAAGGAATTGGAAGATTTTATAGCTTTGACAAGTGAAGCAAAACCCCAGGTAGCTGAGAAAGTCCATATTGATGAAGAACTAAAGGAACAATTAAAGTCACTGGGTTACTTACATTAATAGGGACAGCGACCATTTTCTGTAGCGAAGCAACGCTCTGTGAAAAATGGGATTTTTGAATGGAAGAAAAAAAGAAAATAAAATCAATAATGAATGATATTATTAAGGGGATTAAATTTAGTCTGGTCTTCGGCTTGATTATAGGATTTATCATTGGTATAGTGAAAGGTGTCAGTCTGGCTTACTCGCAAGGATACTTACAGAAATCATTATATAACCTTGCTTTGGGTACAATGCAACCTACTCTTAATAGTGTGATACTAAAATCAGTTATAATAGCTATAGTGGCAGTTTTATTCATCACCATTCCTGTAAGTATAATTAGAACTTATAGAGAAAGTGGATTAGCATTTATTTCTTCTCTTATAATATTGTTATACATAGCGAGCTTCAGGCGAATAACTCCGTTCAATTACCTTCTATTTACCTTAATACTCTATGGACTATTCTACCCAATCGGTATCAGTGCGAAACTGCGGGAAAAATTTAGCTTCTTAAATAAAGTAGCTAATGGAAAATTGATACTGGTACCAATTCTCTTAATTGTTATCTGTAATGGCTTTATCTATTCTTATCGGTTGATTAATCACTCTAAAGGACCAAATATAATCCTCATCTCCATTGATGCCTTGAGAGCAGACCACCTCAGTTGTTACGGTTACCCTAGGAATACCTCTCCCAATATTGACCAGCTAGCAAGTCAGGGTGTTCTATTTAAAAATGCCTTCAGCCAGGCTACCTGGACTCTTCCTTCCCACACATCAATTTTCCTCTCCCAGTATGTCTGGAGACATAAAATAGACGATAGTAACAAACGACTGGTTAATTCGTTTGCCACACTGGCTGAAACATTAAGAGATAGAAATTATACCACTTGTGCTTTTGTAGGGGGAGGGCTTCTTTCAGCCAAATTTGGGTTCTTCAATCAAGGATTTGAAATCTACGATGACGGGATTCCGCATAGACGCGAACATTATGAAATATCATCCTATATTAATAAATTGCTAAGTTGGTTAGAATCTGTCAGAAATAGGAAATTCTTCCTATTCATTCACACTTACGATGTTCATGAACCATATAATCCTCCTGCGCCATATTTCGACTTATATACGAAGGGACGCTGTAAAGGAGAGCTTGATTATATTATGGCAGTGTATGATGGAGGCATAAATTATGTTGATTACCAATTAGAAAAGATATTTGAGAAATTAGACCAACTGGGAATTAATGACAACACAATCATAATCCTGACTGCTGACCATGGAGAAGCCTTTAGAGAGCACGGTAGACTGGGCCATGGACACAAGCCATATATAGAAATAGTACATGTTCCTTTGATAATAAAGGGACCGGGAATACCCAGAAATAGAATTTATGAGAATTTCGTTCAGCATATCGACATTCTTCCCACTATACTGGAAATTTTGAATATTTCCCAAAGGAAAGAGATGCAGGGAAGAAGCATATTACCTTTAATGAAAATTTGTGAGATTCAAAAATGCCCTAAGACTTACAGTTGGGGACGAGATAGAAATAGAATACCGCAAAGACCATTTTCGATGTCGCTGAGGACAAAAGAGTGGACATACATTATGAACCAGGATGGACTGGACGAGCTATATGATAGGATAAACGACCCAAAAGAACAGAACGACATAATCAAAAAGAGACCACTCATCGCTCAAAAGTTAAAGGAGGAATTGGAAGATTTCATAGCTCTGACAAGTGAAGCAAAACCGCAGGTAGTTGAAGAAGTCGATATTGATGAAGAACTAAAGGAACAATTAAAGTCATTGGGTTACTTACATTAATGAAAAATGTTATTTTACCGGTTAAACTGTACGACATCTCCATCGGAAGACTTACGACACAGACCCAGCATCTTGGAGTTCGCGCCGAGAGATTTTAACCCTCGATGGAACCGGAGGGCGGCTTTCCCTGCTCCACCACAATCCATTGTGCATATGTGGAGGATTTTCATATTAATTTCTTTATTAATTTCCTTAAAAACAAAAAGTGGCATAACTTTTTCTTCTCCCCATAAAATACTTTTTTGTGCGGAGCTACACCATATTCGCTTTGTACTTTAGCCAACTCATCATAGGGATCTATTTCCAGCTCTATGAGTTTCTTATAGTATTCTCTTTCCCACGGTGGCGTACGAGATGGCCTGTGCTGAACAACCACATCATCTATAATAGCTATTCTTTTCCCCTTAAGGATTTTACCCCATAACAATTCAATTCCCCAGCCTGATTTATTAAGAGTAAATGTATTTAATATGCACCGTAAAATATCTGTTCTAAAAAGAGGGCATATTCTGTCAACATGGTCAACATATCTCAAGATCATATATGGACATCTCCACATATCCCAATCATAAAAAATTCCGCCAGCTATCGTAGGATGCGCCATATCTAAATTATACTTATGAAAAATTCTAAAAAGACGGTTCAGCGTTGCAGTATCCATGACAATGTCGTCATCGGGCATGCAGACGGTATCGTATTTTCTTATAACGTCACTTAATCTATGAATTGCCTTCGCTATTGCCTCGAACTTAAGCATTCCTTGGATTTGTAAATGATAATCCGCCTCGTTTCTATATCTATTTTCTTTATCTCCATAATAGATCAATGCTAAATCAAAATTTTTCTTTCCACCCGTAATCCAGCACTTGTGGTTTGACATATCGCCTACCGAAGCTATTACAAGATTTCTTTTTTTTAACATTAGTATGTTTGAAAGGGTCTTTGCCATAAATATTTAAACGCCACCTGACTCATACTATCATAAAAACAAAGCGTATCCTGATTGAGTGAAAGCACATGGCTTGTAAAAAGGATTTCTCCTTCAGGCAGACTAAAGGGTATCATCTTATGTGTATACATAGCATAAATCAAAGCGAGTTGATCCCTTGTATTGTATTCAAAAAGGTGATCCAAAATTCCTTGGCTTAACAAATCATATTTTGACCCGTGGATTCGTCCAACAATCTTATTGATAAATACAGGCCCAAGCTTAGGAATACCTAAAGATTGAAATAAAATTTTTTGCTTCTGTAGTTTTTCAAAATCTATTTTATCTGGCCAATTAAGGATAGCATTAAATTCATCCATCCACCCTCTCCGCATCACATGCGCTGTAACAAAAAAGTTATACTGCTCAATAATGTCAAAAACATGGAGGAGCCTTTTTGTCTGATTTGTAATAATAAGGTCGCTATCGATATAGATACTACTTTTTATGTTTTTAAATAAGAAGGGAACCGCCCATTTAATAAATCTGTTCCGATAGCGGTCCCCATGAGGCCAGTTAGTAATTTCGCCTATTTGAATAATACCAAATTCCTTTGGGCAATTGTTTACTTTTATGTCTTCAGAAGTAACGATTAGAACAAGTATTTTCTCCGTTTCTGCAAGGTGCATTATTGCTTTTGAACTCTTTAAATGCATAATGCATTCCTCGAGGTATTTTTGCCCGAAAGGCGCGGTAATCAACGCCTTATCCGCTTTATAATCATCAAAACCATACTGCTGTTTAAACTGTAAAATTGCCTTTTTAATTTGATTGAACATCACAACCGCCAAGTCTCGCCTATAAAAACATTTTCATGGGAGTTTCTTAACACCCCAACTTTAAAAATGTTTCAGATATTGTATATAGTCTTTGCATATTCTTTCAAGAGAGGTCTGCTTACGAACCTCATCCATCATATCGAGGGCATTATGCCATATTTTGGTTCCATACGTTTCTTGAGCAAGCTTTAGTATTTTTTTGACACTCTCTAAGTCACTATTTGTGTAATATGGATATAAGCTGTCAAGCAACTCGGTAAAAGAAGGATCGCGACTCAGTATGATATTTGAATTTGTGGCGGCCGCGCACGATAATTTCGCATTTGGCTTGTAATTAAAGTCGTCGGATCCCTTTTCTCTTATAGAAAAATGGCAGTTATAATTTAAGATTTTTTCAAATAATTGTCCCTCACCGATAACACCACTCCAAGGTAGCAAGCCCAATTCAGGAATGTTTTTCAAATATTCCTCATTTAGGTTTTCAGGGCCGCCCACATATGCCAAACTGAACTCCTTAGCACAGTTGGGCTTAAGCCGTGGGTCCCAGTGGTGGTATATTACTTCCGATATACAACTATTTTTAAAATACTGCTGCCAATCACGTCTGGATTTACAATTAGCAAAGATAACGCCATCAAAAATGATAAGAATCTCTCCCTCCTCATCAAGAAAATCCTGCACAGAATCATATTGCTCAACAATACAATCTATAATGTCCCAAATCAGTATATTTTTGTTTTCTTTCAAAGCGGCGACAAGAATACGGTTTTTACGAATTGCATTTTTTACAAATATAACTATACTATCTCGTATTTTTACGGCACTTCTGTAATCATAGCTTAGGTCAATAACACTTGTGTGAATACCTTCTTTTTGAAGTTGACGGCTCATCTGGTATCCGCGCATAATCGCTGACCCATAATTTTTACTCTGGACAATAAAATATACTTTCTTCATCTAAACTTGCACCCGAACAACTCAATATTCCTGACATAACGTAAGGCAACCATTCGTATTGTTTCTTTACGGTAATAAGTCCAATACTCATTACCTTTTGTACCGTCAATATACTGAAGTTGTGTAGTGGGGACCTTTATTATCTTACATATTTTAGCCTATTTAAGAACTACCTGTCCTTAAAAACACTATACTTACAACCTGCCTAATTTCCATTTCAACCCACTTTTTCGAATTTTTCTCGCCGGAAAAGTTTCCAAAAAAAACACTCGATTTTTTCCCAATTTTGTGCTATGGCTTCGCAACTCCTCGTGGAAGTAGAAGTAGAGAGTTATTTAATCCCTCTTCCGTCAATATTTGCCTGGCGGATTAACCACTCTACTTCCAAATTTTCTCATGGCCGCATGTCGTGAATTATCACCAATCTCTACCGAGAAAAAGCCTGTCTGAATCTATAGCAATCCAGTAAGATGTATTTACAATTTGAAAAACTTCACCAGCTGTTCATATCTGACACCTTTGCATATAAATCAATGACAAAAATTTGCCCGTTATCGTATATCCTCTTTCTCGTTACTCCCATCTCGTCCAGATCATCATGAAACCTAAGGGTAAACAATGCTTGTTGTTTAACCCAAGTATCGGGCGTATGTTTCAAGTGGTGAAGAAACGCTCCTCTTTCACGAACACCCTCGTCACCGTAAGAATACATAATGTATCTAATCCCTTGGGAAATAAGATAGTTGGCTACCGCATCACCCCCGCGAAATACCGGCATCCCCGGCGAAGGCCCCAGAATTAACATATCGACAAAAAATATTCTGTTGCGCTTAAAATCCAGTAAAAAAGGAGATCTCAACCGAGTCAAAATAATCTCTCTTGCGGGAACCGCATATTGCGCCTTTCTATAAGCGGCCATTTGATTCTTGTAATACTGCGGAACTTCTTTCCCTTGCCGTATCCCCGTATATATTTTCCGGCAATAATGAGGAAACACCTTACGCAAATTCGGGGCCACGCGTCTGCCCAAAGGGTCCGCGAGTAACCATAGTATAAATAAAGCAACCAGGATGAAAGAAGCCCTCCTTAATATCCTCTTCTGTAATAGTGCTTCATCCGAAAAGACATACAACACTGCGCAAGTAAGGCAGGCAAAGAAGAAAGGAAACGTGTACCGGGGTCTATTCCCAAAGAAAACCCCCATAACAATAATTCCGACCACACCACTGATAGTGATACACACAGATTGAAGCGCATCTTTTCTGCAGGAATTCCTTAAACTTACAAGACATAGCGTTATCAGAAATATTACGGAACCCCGACTCAACGCCGAATAAATAGCTTTTAAACTGTGTCCCAACGTAGGTAGAGGGAAATCAACGTAACCGTAGGCACTACGGTGGTATCCATTTCCTAACAGCGGATACCACATGGTGCCTGATGACTGATACGAGGAGACCATCCAGGGCAGAAGCAGAAGAAAAACAAAAACAGAGAGGATAAGTAATTCAAGTACAATATCTTTTTTTGTGTGGTAATAGAGAAAACGCGCACAGTAAGTGATGCCCAGGTAGATTGCGCAGAACACAGCAAAATTTGTTTTTGAAGCACAAAGCGCTGAAACAAGAAGAGCTCCGATAAACACGTAACCGACTCGTTGATGCCGCTGAATAGTTTCCTCTCGGCCAAAGACACGAAACAGAGCCAAGAAAATGGCCAAAGCCATTCCGTGAGACGTGCTACTCAAATGGGGCGGGTTGATAAGCAATAAGAAAATAATCAGGGTCATAAGCGTAGTGGTTCGAGGAATATTCTTCTCTTTTGCAAACCCCCACAAAAGCCCAGCCATAATAATATATGCTAGCCCCCCCTCAATGATATAAAGGTTTTGAATTTGTAAGAAACAAAAAACAAGAACATGCAAAAAGGAGTGCCCGCCTAGAGCAAAAATCCTGCGTTCACTAAAAGGTTCCTTGCCGAGCGAGCCTGTCTGAAGCATCTTTTGGGGAAAAACCAAATAACCGTGAACATCATCAGTATGAAAATTGAACGGGACATTAACCCATGCGGCATAGCGGGCAAGAAGAAGAATGAGCACCAAGAAAATCCCTAAGACAGCTATTTTATCTTCATGCCATAAGCGGATAACACTTTTAGGCAGCTTCAGTAGGTAATCTTTGAGACGACGGGAATCAAAGAAAAAGAAAGAAAAAAAACCAATCTCTATAAGGAATAAAACTGTCGTTCTGCTGATAGCCCCAAAAAGGTTGAGAATACCACCGAGGAAAATAGTTAGAGCAACTCCCCACGCAGCCCGCTGTCCCCAATCCACTTCTTTTTGAGGAAAAAGAAATCTGCTCAACAGACTCCCCAATCCAATAAATGATAAAAGAAGAAAAATACCCCATGAAAATGATAGGAAATAATAACAAATGTTTAGTAGATAACTAACCATAGGGCAGATTTCCGATGCACTCTTTAATACGATGAACTCCTTCTCCTCAAATCCTTATGTGCCTTCTCCCGAAGAACTCTGCTCTTCAGGAACCAAAAACACCCTTCTATGAAGTTAAAATAGTAGCTTTTGACAACTCCCCATGCCTAAAGGCAGGGGATTCTCCAACTTATACCATTACTGGTTTTCGTATTAGGAGTTCCTGCTTCGCTGTGGAAGCCAACGCCTCCACTCCACAGGCTATCACCGAATGTCCTTCGGCTAAGATATTGATACTTGCGTTTAAGTCTGCGTTTTCTGTATGTCCGCATTGAACACAATGAAACTCTGCTTGACTTTTTCTGTTTTCCTCGGCAATATGGCCACATATCCTGCATTTGAGAGAGGTGTTCTTTGGAGATATCAGTATTAACTCTCCACCCCACCAGCTTAGTTTATAGGAGAGAAAACTTTGAAACATATGCCAGCCTTGATCAAGAATAGAACGATTTAACCTAGACTTGGCTTTTACGTTATTTCCGGGGTTTTCTTTTGTTCCTTTAGCTGATTTAGCCATATCTTTGGTGTTTAAGTCTTCCATGACAATTAAGCTGTGGCTTTGGGCTAATTGTGTGGAAGTCTTATGTAGAAAATCTTTGCGGAGATTGGCTATATGGTAGTGGAGTTTTTCTATCTTTTGTTTGGTTTTTCTCCAGTTTGAGGAGAATTTCTTTTTCCTGGCTAACTTCCTTTGAACTCTAGCTAACCTTTTTAGGTTCTTCTTTAGGGGTGATACCCCATGTATAGGGGTTCCATCCGAACATTGGGCAAATGTTTTTATTCCTCTATCTATGCCTATTGCTGATTGGGATTTTTGTTGTGGTTTGGGTATAACTACCTCACAGTTAAAGGCAATGAACCAATCTCCACAAGATTTTGATATGGTTACATGCTTGATTTTTCCTTCAATTTCTTTTGATTTGGTGAAACGGACTATGCCCAGTTTGGGAAGTTGTACCTGTGCGACCTTTTTGGATAGCTGATTCATTAAGGTTATTCCCTGAGGAAGCCGGAAGCTGTTATGGATTGCCTTCTTTTTGAACCTGGGATAGCCTCGACCACGAAAGAAATTTTTAAATGCTTGGTCCAGGTCCTTATTGACCTGCTGAAGAGATTGTGAAGGACAAAGAGATAACCAGTCAAACTCCTTTTTCCATTCTGTGAGGAGTTTATCTAAATCAAAGCGTGATAAATTTTGGTTCTTCTTCTCCCAAAGTTCTTTCTTTAGGGCTAATCCCCTGTTCCATACATAACGGCATGAGCCTGCTGTCTGGTTACAGAGGGATTCCTGCTCGCGAGTTAATCGAAGTTGATATTTAAAGCTCTTTGAGATTATCATTATACAAACCCTAATTGTAAGAAAATGGGGTCAGTTCTATTTTTTGCCCTATCACAACTCTATTTAACTATTTTAATAAATCAAAAATAGAGCTGACCCCATTTTCTTTTATATCCCCATGTCTAAAGACAGGGGCTTTACGGCGTTCTTTTGGTAAATAAGAGCATCAATCGCAGATGACGCCAGCCATCCTGCCATGTCTTGAGATGAGATTTACCAGCTCGTTTATCTTTATATAAATTGCACGGAACCTCGGCGATCTTCAACTTCAAGACAGATGCCTTAATTACCATTTCTGTCGCCAATTCCATACCACCAGCCTTAAGTCTCATTTTTTCAAAGGCGTCTTTAACAAGCCCCCTCATTCCGCAATTGACGTCTCCGATGCCTGTCCTGAAAAATAGGTTCATGGTTGCGGTTAGTACGGGTGTGCCAACGTATCTATGGAAAAACGGCATGGCGCCTCTTTCAATCCTCCCTTTGAAACGGTTCCCGATTATAAAATCGTAGCCATCCCTGAACTTTTCAACAAAAACAGAAATTTCCTCAAAGTTATAGGAATCGTCAGCGTCTCCCATGATCAGATATTTGCTTTTCGCAGATTGGAACCCTCCTATCAACGCGTGGCCATATCCCCTGCGCTCCACTCTGATGACTCTTGCGCCCCGTTTCTCCGCTATCTGAGCAGTGCTGTCGGTAGAACCGTTATCAGCGATGACGACTTCGCCTTGTACCCCTTTCATCTGCTTGAACGCGTTCAGTGCCTTATCAACGCATATCCCTATTGTCTTTTCTTCGTTTAACGCAGGGATGACTATAGAAAGCTGGATTGTTTCTTCTTTCATAAAAGTGCCGAGACGTTTTTAGACTATAGAACGCGTTATTAAAACTAATATCACGGTAATTCCATCCGAGGAGTCCCCCGATAAAATCAGGGGTGAAGCACATCCCTCCCTTTCGGGAGGACTCCAGACCTTTCTACATTTACTTCCTGTAGCAGCAAAGCGTAAGCTTTGCTCTTCCTGTTTATCTACCTCAGGAAGAGTTTAATCCCATAGTAAGTTCTAAAAAGTAAACGCATCAGTGTAAGTTTACAGCTATATATAAAATCATCAAAGCCGTAACCTTCCATAAAATACCTTCCTTCGTAGGGCAAAACTACCAGGCTTACTCTTATTTTGGGAGCAATATCGGTAGGAATCGAGTTCTTTTTGCAAGCTTGATACATATGGCGAAAAATTAGAAGCATATCCTCAAACTTTGGTGATGGCTTTGTCTGGTAATCTGTTCCTGCCAGAGGACGGAATATACAGATAGTGGGAAATGCTCCTATACTGGTAATATAATCTATTGCCTTAAGCGTGTCTTCAACTGGCTCTAAGCCAGCAATAATCTCGCCAGAAACCTTGCCTTTGCCCATTTTTCCCACTGTATACTCCATAGCCCTGAAAAAAGTCTCCTGACCCAAAGTTTCTGCTTTACCAGGACAAACTTCTTGAAATACTTCCTTATTGAAAAATTCGAAGCAGAATGAGAAATGGTCTGCTTTCATTTCCATCATCATATCATATTTAGACAGTTCCTTCTGTGGCGGACATTGAACTCCGATTAAAAGACCTGTCTCTTCCTTGACCGCCTTCACATAAGGAACCAAAATATCCAAAGCCTTTCCTTCACAGTAACCGGTGTTGAAATGAACGAAAGTGATTCTCGATTCTTTTCGAGCAGCGACTGCGGTCTCCACCACATCCTGGACACTCTTCTCCGCCTCTTCAGTAACTCCCACATTGAGTCCTGTGGCGCAGAACCTGCAATTCTGTTTTGGCTCACTTAGCCAATAGCTGCACACTCTGGCTGGATATATCGCTAAATAAGTGCCCTGCAACATACCCACTCTGGACATCAAGGTGCCGTTACTCGTTCTCTTCTGATACCATAAAGGCTGAGAAGGTATTGTGACCTGACATAAGTCACTTCTATCTCTTGTGATATAATATCTACCTTTCCTTTTTATCAAAAGAAAAGGACTCTCCTTAGCAAACTCTTCCAGAACAGGTATATTAGCATATAGGTTATCCGGAAGAATCATCTCCAGTCCACTTCCCAAACCTGCTCTTATGCGGGAAACCAGGCGAGCATCCTTCTCCAAATCGCAGGTAGGGTCAATCCTCATCCCTTTGCAAAATAAATCCAGCTTCAATATTCCTGGATTCAACTTTTCCAATTGCCTGTTCATTTCTCAGTTAGCTACCCGAAATTTTATTGGTTTTCCATCCATCTCTTCTGGAATTGGCAGGTCGAAAATCTCAAGCACTGTAGGGGCAATGTCAATAATGGAAGGCGATTCCCGAACAAATTTTTTATTGGAGAGAAATATTCCTTTGGTTATGGAAGGGTCTAAAGAACAGTGGTCTCCGCTCCAGTTCGACTTATTTTCCACAATTATTTCAGGAGGGATACCTCCCAGTGCAGTCTGCCAGGAGACCCTGTAGCCCTCATTAAAGCCAACTACGAGGTCAGGAGCCTCCTTGAGATACTTTCCCTTGTAGATATTTTCTCTTTTATACACATCCACTATTACTCTTTTACCAGTTACCGGGTCTCTTAAATTCTTCAGTTTGGTTACTATTTCCTCCTTTAAACTATTGTATTCATCGCCTGGTTTTACTATCCCATATGCTTCTCTACCTTTTAAATTTATATAGATACAACCCAGCCCCAAAGCATATGCCTTAGTTCTCTGCCAGTCAACATTTGGCCAAAACTCACCCCTGCCAAAGAGGTCTTCCAATTTATATTCTTTCCCTTTCTCAGATGAGAGGGTCATATAGCCATTCTTGACCAACCAGGTATTAAGGTTCACTGCCTTCCTGAATGAATGGAAACCGTGGTCGGAGACCACAAAAAGTGTAGTGTCCTCATCCACAAAAGGCATAACTTCTCCTATTATTTCATCCATCTTCTGGTAAACTTTCAAGATTGCGTCACCATATTTCTCTGCCTTCTCTCTATCATAAGCAGGGTGAGTCTCATCAATCAATCTCCAGAACATATGTTGCACCCTATCGCTCGCTTGAAATATAAAGAGGAACAGGTCAAAGTCTTTCTTCTTCAGCATATTCATCATTATTTCTTCCCGCTGATTCATAGTGTAGAAGAGGTCTTCTAAAAAAGTCTTCTCATCAATTCTACTTTCATTCAGAGCCCAGGTATCGATAGCCCAGCCCAGGGTCTTGTATAGCCCTATCTCTTCAGCCAGCTTCTTGCAAAAGGATTTTGGATAAGAAATGGGAAACGGTGGTTTTTTGGGATAGAAGTTTATTGGGCATAGATAGAGCCTGAATTCAGGCTTAATACTTATCAGATAGAACCTTCCCATTCCGTATACTTTTATCAAAGGGTTCATCTTAAACTTAATCACGAACCAATCGCTCCACTGGCCAACGTCCAATTTCTCTTCTTTATCCTGAACCTTTATTATCGCCTGTTTATCGTTGATTATTTCAATCTCCACAGGAACCAATATATCTTCACGCCTCCTCGATAATCTATTCCTTGGTCCGTAAATTATCGTCTTTATCTTTCTATCTTTTACTTTAACCTTAGTGATTTTTCCTCCCATCTCCGTATCGCCTTCCTCACTTACATCGGTAGCATAATAAGAGAACGTTCCCTGTGTTCCACGAATGTCGGGTACACCCAGACCGGAAAGAAGTTTCCCTCCTACCACCTTCTCGGGAGGAAATGTGACCGGTACCTGCAAAACTATGCATTTAAGCCCATTCCAGGAGGCTATCTGCCAGAAAGATGTCCCTTTTCTATTGCAGGTAACGCTCGGTTTTTCTATAGGAAACAATCGTAACAAGAACTTCCCTTCACTGAAGGAGGTAGTGGCCAAATCAGGCATATAAGTTTGCGGGTCTCGTTTGAGGAAGTCGAAGATGCCCGTCTTGCCTGGATTGGTGCCCGTGGCAAAGCTTGACCAGGCAACAGGCGATTCCGCAGGATTAGTTGTCCCCAGCTCCAGGAAAGTTCCACTTTCTCCAAGCTTTTTTAAATTGGACAGATTCCCCTCGTCCATCCACTTTGATAGCAAATCCGGGTCAATCCCGTCAAATCCTAAAATAATGACCTTTTTCTCTGACAGACCAGGGTTTGCTCCTTTCCTAACAGAATTATAAAAAAAGAGCCCTCCAGAAATGAACAAAAAAAGTATTATTATAAGTAATAAGCGAACCGATTTTCTCTTAAGCATAATAGTCATTTCGCCCTCCATTTCTAATAGACACTGTTCAAAGTAGCCCCTTCGTCACCATACCCCCTCCCGAAACCGGGGCGGGACAAGGCAAAGGTGAATGTGTGGCTTCCCCATTGCCAAGGAATTTGAGAGATGGTCGATTTTCAATTCTATAATAAAGGATTAACCGTGTCAAGATAAGTCTCATTCATTACGGTAGGAAACAATTGGATAGGAAACATAGGAAGGCATTTTTAGAGTAGCGATTGGTCGGCCACCATCTATGGGGCCGTTTATGGTCGGGTACTGTTTACGGTACCATTTGGTTTTTGTAGCCAAATTTTGTACGGTTAAAACCATGCCTACAAACGTCGTTGCGAGCGACTGAAAGGAGCGTAGCAATCTCGAGATTGCTTCAGGACTTCGTCCTTCGCAATGACAGCCTAGCCCTTGTAGGCACAGATTTCCCAATTGAAAATCGGGATGCATAATCACCCTTCACCCTGAAGGATGAAGGGCGACCGACCACATCCTTCACCTGCCAGTAATACCTTAATACATACCGCCAGGACCGCCAGGCATAGGAGGCATGGCAGGTTTTTCTTCCGGTATATCGGTTACCAGAGACTCTGTAGTCAATAATATTGAAGAGATACTGGCAGCATTCTCCAGAGCCAGGCGAGCTACCTTAGCCGGGTCAACAATGCCCGCCTTCATTAGGTCTACGTATTCTCCAGTCTCAGCATTTAATCCCACCCCTGGCGAGCTCTTCTTCACTTTCTCCACTACCACAGAACCTTCAAAACCGGCATTTTCCGCAATCTGCCTTAAAGGCTCTTCTAAGGCCCTCTTAATAATATTTATCCCCGTCTGCTCATCTGTATCTTCTGGCTTCAATTTAGAAATAGCCTCGACTGCTCCTAACAGGACTATTCCGCCACCGGGTATAATGCCCTCTTCTACACCGGCTCGGGTAGCGTGCATGGCATCTTCAATCTTGAACTTCTTTGCTTTCATCTCAGTCTCAGTAGCTGCACCCACATTAATTACAGCTACTCCTCCCACTAACTTCGCCAGTCGCTCCTGGAGCTTCTCTTTATCGTAATCCGAGTCGGTTTCCTCTATCTGTTTCTTAATTTGCGAAATTCTCGCATCGATATCTTTCTTATCCCCAGTACCTCCCACAATTGTAGTATTTTCCTTATCCACGGTCACCCTCTTTGTCTGGCCAAGCATATCCAGGGTTGCTTTATCAAATTTCATCCCCATATCTTCCGAAATTACCGTTCCCTTTGTGAGAGTTGCAATATCCTGTAACATCTCTTTTCTCCGGTCTCCAAAGCCCGGGGCCTTAACTGCTGCACACTTCAGCGTTCCCCTCAACTTATTGACCACCAATGTGGCCAGAGCTTCTCCTTCTATATCTTCAGCTATAATGAGGAACGGCTTGCCCGTTTGAATAATTTTTTCTAATATCGGCAGGAGGTCTTGCATAGAACTGACTTTCTTATCGGTAAGCAGAACATAGGCATCTTCCAAGACCGCTTCCATCCTCTCAGCATCAGTAACGAAATATGGGGAGATGTATCCCCTGTCAAACTGCATTCCCTCTACAATGTCCACAGTGGTATCAGCACTCTTTCCTTCCTCCACTGTGATTACTCCATCTTTGCCCACCTTATCCATAGCTTTAGCAATTAAGTCCCCAATCTCCTGACTGTTGGCAGCTATGGAAGCTACCTGTGCAACTTCCTCCTTAGTCTTCACATCTTTTTTCTTCTGCTTTATTTCCTTTACTACTATCTGGACTGCCCTATCAATTCCCCTCTTAACATGAATAGGATTGGCTCCAGCAGTGATGTTCTTTATCCCCTCACGCACAATTGCCTGGGCAAGGAGAGTTGCCGTAGTAGTACCGTCGCCAGTGTCGTCGTTTGTTTTGGAGGCAACCTCTTTTATCAATTGAGCGCCCATATTCTCAAAGGGATCTTTCAGTTCGATCTCTTTAGCTATGGTCACCCCGTCATTTGTAATGGTGGGTGAACCAAATTTCTTATCCAGAACTACATACCTACCCTTTGGCCCCAGAGTGATTCTGACTACATTTGCCAGCTGGTCTACACCACTCATTATTGCCCGCATCGCTTCTTCATTAAACTTCATTTGCTTTGCCATTTTATTAACCCCCTTTTAAATTCAGTTAATAAGAACGAACGAGTGACTTATCAATATATTACCTGTCCTTCTTGGCTTTTACTCAATGATTCCCAGTATATCCTCTTCCCTTACAATTAGGTAGTCTTTATCATCTATTTTTATTTCATTACCAGAATACTTACCGAAAAGTATTCTATCCCCCACTTTGACATCCAGGGGAAGTGTTTTCCCTTGTTCAGTAATTTTACCTTTTCCCACTGCAATAACTTTACCTTCCTGAGGTTTTTCTTTAGCGGTGTCAGGAATAATAATTCCGCCCTTTTTCTTTTCCTCTACTTCTTCCAAAGGTTTCACCAGCACCCGGTCACCCAATGGTCTAACCTTCATTGAGTTCTTCCTCCTTTCTAAGATATTCCCACCCTAAGGATGGTGGTAGCCGCAACCTTTAGGTTGCGAAGTCATTAGCACTCATAAGGCAAGAGTGCTAAATATATATTTTTGAAGCGAATAAGTCAAGAGACAAAAATTCCCAGAATCCCCGTTTATTTCAGAAAAATTGCGATTTTCTCCCAAATACTCCAATTTTCTCTGTTTTTTGCCAATGCAATTTAATTGGTAGCAAAACCATACCTGGTCGGGCACTCTTTAGAGTGCCAATAGAGTGCCGATGCCATCACCCCGATATTTATCGGGGAAAGTGCGACCGACCTACCCCGGGCGTGCACCACACTGTATGGTTTGATATTTCCTCTTTAACAGTTTCAAAGTTATCCACAGACTTTTCCACAAAATCCACATGCCTATTTCTGACCTCGAAAGTTTCGCTCCCAGAGTAGCCTGAGCCCTTCCAGAACCAGATTTTGATTTACCGTATCTATCATCTCTACCTCTGGTGCGATGAGATTGGCATATCCACCGGTAGCCACAATTTTGGGATTTCCTCCAATTTCTCTCTTTATCCTGGAAAGTATCTCTCTCACCTGTCCAATCGCACCATAAACTATTCCTGCCTGCATACTCTTTCCGGATTG
>JABUBP010000004.1_pt1 | contig 41081 bp, 63 predicted proteins | sample 7240331 | NCBI WGS metagenome assembly JABUBP01 (sample SAMN07256347, study PRJNA390944) | subsurface metagenome | isolation source: Methane hydrate marine sediment | place: Pacific Ocean: Eastern North Pacific, ODP site 1244 | collected 2002 | reverse complement strand
TATACTACTTAAAGCTATCACCTCCTTAAAACTACTTGCTCTTACCTTCATTATTTCTTAGGGATTTTAAGTTTATAGACATCTATGGCCGTTCCACCTAACACTTGCTCAAATTGTTCATCGGTCAGGTTGAGTGCTCGATACTTTGCGAGCTCAGCAGCTCTATTATTTGGAAGATCAGCACCCATCATAATCCGGTGAGCTCCCAATTCATTCACCCACCACTCTATTTCAGCACCAACTGACCACGAAGTCTCCAGATAAATATTTGGGTAAGTCTTAGCTGTGCCGTATGCATCAGCCGAGACTATTACCCCTCCAGCGTGAATTATGACTATGGGAAGGTCTGGGTACTTCATAGCTTGTGGAATGCAGGCGGAAGGTAGGGCAAACGGGAGGCCTGTTCCAGTGTGCACCTCAATGGGCACACCAAACTTGTTTGCCGCTTCAAAGACCCAGCCCCCTATTTCACTGAGCGGGCTAATAGCGTGGCCAATAGTGTGTAGCTTTACTCCCACAAAGCGCAAGCCCTTAATACATCGCTCTACCTCGGCGAAGTACTTATCCTTCCCTAGAAAACGTGGATTAACACTGACAATGCCAAAGAACCTGCCGGGATGCTTCTTAGCTAGCTCAGCTATCTCATTGTGGACAGCAATTGCATCCGGCGCACCGGGGTAAGGTTGTAAAATAGCAACATCAATGCCATTTTCGTCCATTGTACGGACAACTTGTTCCTCCGTAGTGCATATATCGAAAACGGTACAGGATCCCAAGTGTGAATGGGCATCTACTATAATCATTTAATTACCTACTTACTTAAAGCTTTACGCTTCTCCCCGTTACTTTTTATTTACATTGGTTATTCTGTCAGCTATCTCTTAAGACACTATCTGAAGCCAACTTTCCTCCAATCGCCCAGTTGTGCTTGGGGTTATCCTTCATAATAATTTGCACTACTTCTGGAGGGATACCGATTTTAACAAATGAAGAAGTTATACCCTCGGCGATCTGTTTCTTTTCTTCTATGGTGCGTCCTTCCCACATTTCAACGATGACTACTGGCATAATATCTTCCTCCTTATATTTAGTTGGGGCAGTCAATATCTAGCAAGGTAAAGTCGATTCATATTAAATTTACCTCCTTCTTGAGGCAGGGTGCTAACCCCGATTACAGTCATGGCGCCACACTGGACGAGTGAAAAGGCAGGCTTTATGGATACCTGGCCATGATCTCCCGAGCGCCCCGCCCGCCTTTACTTTTCACTAATCCTCCGAGACATGGAAAAGATCATCAAGCTTATATCCGGGAAAGGCTTTCATTGCCCCAATGATGAACCTTCCGCTAATGTTACGGTCACCTCTTCTTACGCTGTAAATTAGGTCTTTAGATATTTCCATCGTCTGGGCTAACTCAACCACGTTTCGGTATTTCCCGTTAGATAACTCAAAAACCCTTGTCTTCAGTTTCATTGCCCTCTTACCTGTTTTCACCTTTTATTCTCTAGTGGGCCCTGCCGCTAAGCCCGATTAACCCCAGGGCTCCGGTACGGGAGGGGTGCCTACTTAAATTAAGCTGGTGGGATAGAAGAGAACCCCCAGCACCCTGGTTTCCCCCGGCAGGGCCCGCCATTAGGTGTCTGTCCTCAGACAGATTACCGGGGGTAAGTCCTTCATGGTCGTTAGCCCTGACGGAGCCTTTATAACCCTTGGGATTAAGTTAACAACCATGGCTGCGGTAGCTAAATCGCCAGGTGTGCCACCTTTAATAATTACCTCCATATTAGGTACTCCGGTAATCGATACAGCATCATACGATTCCTCAGCACCTATATAAGCTTGGAAGTCAAGCGTTATTAACTCTTTACCATCTTTCCAGCCATACCCTGTCTGCCTCACACCAGCCACCTGTCCCGGCTTAACTGTCGTAAAATTACTCCGGACCTCACTTTTAGCAATTACTGGCTCTATTGTCTCTGTGATATCATCCAATTTCCACCCCAAGCCAGCAGCAATCATTGCTATTGATTCAGCTAGGCCAACATGCCTCAATGTTCGTGCTTCAACAAGTGTATTAAACTCTTCAATCGTCTTTCCTGCACCTATTTTTTCCTGAAATAGAAGCCGTCGTGGAGAGGCATCCTGTATTCTAAGTGCCTTAATTCGCTCAACCTGCTGGCATACTCCAGTCATAAAGAGTGGCCATATATCCATGAGGAAACCGGGATTCACACCTGTGGCAAGCACTGTAACCTGGTATTCTTTAGCTAGCTTGTCAATTGCAGCTGCAAATTCAGGATGTTGCAAATACGGATAGGAGAGTTCCTCACATGTAGAAACTATATTGATACCAGCCTTTATCACACTCTCCAACTGGGGGTAAATATCCTTTAGGTAAGAACCTGTTGCATGAAGGACAATATCAGGTTTAGTTTGATGTAAGACAGAATCAGCATCTTTAGAAATAAATACTCCTAATTTCCGGTTAATATTTGCCACTTCTCCCAAATCTAAACCTACATTCACCAAATCAATAGCACCCACTATATCAATATTTGGTTTCTGTGAGGCAAGTTTAGCTATGCTGCACCCTATGGAGCCACATCCAAATTGCACTACTCTAATCTTTTGAATTTGGCAATTACAGTCAGGCTTCACGCCTTTCTGAGGAAAAGCATGGCTAGCCTGTAGCTTGTCGGGTATATTTAGTAAACGATAGAAATAGAATGGATTGCGAACCCCACCTTCTTCCTTTGCTTTGTCCGTCCTATCTATTTCCTGATCAACCAATCTTATCAGTATAGCGATATCACTTTGTTCCAGTGTAACTTTCATTTATTTACTCTTTCAGTATTACTCTCCCCCTTCTTTTCAGGAGCCTCGGCTGCCTTTGTCTCGGGAGGCTCAGCCGCCTTTTTCTCTCGCTTCTTAAGGAAGTCTAGTTCTCTTTTCTCAACACCTTTCGCTTCTGGTTCTAAAAGCCCCACTCTTTTTTGATACCATTTTGTATACCTTTCTAAAAAACCTTAATCATCTCCAGCACTATCATCACTCACCCCTCTTGAGGCAGGGCGCTAACCCCGATTACAGTCATGGCGCCACACGGGACGGGAAGAGGAAGAGGAGGAAACTCTTTTACCTTGATTTCCCGAGCACCCTGCCTCAAGAAAACTGAAAGGGCTCAAAGAACACCCCCACTCGGGGTCTCTGAGCCCTTTTGCTTGACTTATCTTCGGGGATTGTTTTATAATAAAACTACATAAACTCATTATCTTAACACCCTTGGAAGAGACCTGTTGCTGCAGGTCTTTTCTCTTTTGAATCTAATTCACTACCTCCATCACTTATCCCGTCCAGTAGCTGCCTCCAAAATCGATCGGGCTACCCTAACCCAGTCTTCATCAAAATAACGAACGCCGGTTACATCGGTGAAGGTCGGCTTGGGAAAGATGCCTCGTTGCAGGCGCACATCAAACTGAAATCGGCTCAACCCCAGTCTCTTGAGCACCTGAGAAGCTGTCGAATATTTCATGGTTAACTCTAACTTGCGATTTGGCACAATTTGAACAATAGCATAACATCAGATATTTGTCAAGTGGTATCAAAAATATTTTTTTCGGCTATCGCGAGGGTAAGTTTAACCTTCATCTTCTACCCTTTCTTTCCTGGGGTTAAGGTTCCTAATTCTACGCTAAAGTCACGCTTGCCATCTCCCCACCAAGGCAAAAAGCGGCGATTTTAAGACCTGGCAAGGCTAGGTGCTACCGAAATTACCCTTAGAAATTGCCCCCAAGCGGACTTGACACAGCCTCCAAGCTGTGCTACAATTCATATCATAATGCCAGGAATAACTATCGATAATGTCTATGAAACCACTGAGGCTGCCAAGCTAATTGGGATCAGCTATGCTACTCTATACCGGTGGATTAAAAGCGGAAAGCTCACTCCGATTCGTATAGCTGGGCGGACCCTTATCCCAAAGAGCGAGGTTGATAGGCTAAGAAAAGAAGTTGATAGGCTAAGAAAAGAAAGAGAAGGATTAATGATAACTTAATCCTTCTCTAAAGGAGGCAAACGAGGCAGTGCAAACCTCAATCTCCTTACTTTATTCTAGCACGCCTCGAAGCCCTTAGGCAAGGAGGCAAAGGATGAAAGAGAAGAACCTAAGCGAATGGCTCAAGGCCAAGTGTGACGAGGAGGGGTTATCCCTCAGGCAGGTGGCTACTAAGGTGGGGGTGAGCCACCAGACTATTGCCGGTCTTATGAACGGCAAGGAAGCTTTGCCCCAAACCATAAAAAAATTGGCCAAAGCCTTCGGCGGTGGCCATCACCAAACGCTAGCATTGGAGGATAAGCTGCTGAGCTTGGCAGGGTATCGCACCGAGCGACCAGAAGAGGAACTCAGTGAGCCACTGGCTCGGCTGTCAGATAAACTAGGTCAATTTAGTGAGCCACAGCTCACGATAATGGAGCACTTTGCTGATTTAATCTCTGAAATAGGGGAAGGCAAGGAGTAATGGTTAAAGAGATCTTGGGGTATATTTGCTTTGCCGGGGCTGCTATTTCGTTTGTCACCATGTGTCTAATCCCAAAAATCCAGCGCCAAAGAGAGGCGAGCCATTGTCACCGAGAAAACCAAAAAACATGAGCGAGCCATAGTCTTAGAGAAACCCAGTAGAAGGGAGCGAGCCAGTGTAGAAGAGAAACCCATTAGGTCAGAGCGAGCCAATGTAGAAGAGAAACCCAGTAATAGTGAGCGAGCCAGACTATAAGAGTAACCCATAAGTCAAGAGCGAGCCAACAAGGTTGAGAATCCCAAGAGAAAAGAGCGAGCCAGAACAGAGGAGAAATCCAGCATACTAGAGCGAGCCAAAGGCAATGAGAAAACCAAATAGCTGGAGCGAGCCAGTGTAGAAGAGAAACCCATTAGGTCAGAGCGAGCCATAATAGAAGAGAAACCCAGACTAGGTGAGCGAGCCAAAATAGAAGAGAAACCCAGACTAGGTGAGCGAGCCAAAAGAACTGAGTAACCCCTGATAAATGAGCGAGCCGGGAGGAAAGAGTAAGCCAATTGCTAAGAGCGAGCCAAAGGCAATGAGAAAACCAAATAGCTGGAGCGAGCCATAAATGATGAGAAACCCAGGCAAATTGAGCGAGCCAGTAAACCCGAGAAAACCAGTCAATAGGAGCGAGCCAGAAAAAAAGAGAAACCCAGCTAATGAGAGCGAGCCATTATCCAAGAGTAACCCAGACAATATGAGCGAGCCAATATATGTGAGTAAACCACAAATAAGGAGCGTAAAATGACAAATAAACTAACCTCATTAACCACAATGGTAGATGCTGCCCTGGCCATAGAAAAGTTGAGGGTAGCCTCGGAGGTAAGACAATCTCACCTTGCCCTACAAAATAAGCAAGACCCAGAGACTGATGAACTACACCGACTTCTTAAAGACCTAGAAGATATCCTTGATGAAAGAGTTGCTGACCTTATTGAAAGCCACCCAGCCTATCCCTGGTTCAGTTGTGTAAAAGGTGTTGGCAAGGAGAATATCGCTAAAGTGGTGGGACTTATGGACATTGAGAAAGCGGAGCACATATCTAGTCTATGGAAGTTCGCCGGATTCTCTGTTGAGGATGGAGTAGCCCCTAAACGGCGTAGGGGTGGCGGAAAGCTGGAATACAATAGTCAGCTAAGGAGCATGTGCTGGCGGCTAGGTCAGTCTTTGATTCGAGTTAAGGGTAGCTTCTACGATTATTACCTCAAGGAGAAGGACAAATACTACCAGAAGTATGAAAACCGAGGTGTTAAGATAGTACCAGCCACCAGCTTACCAAAAAAGGAAGATAAGAGTTATGAGACTAGCGACATGATGAGTGAAGGACATGTCCATAACCAAGCCATGAGGAAGATGATAAAACTCTTTCTAGCCTGCCTGTGGCTTGTCTGGAGAGAATCTGAAGACCTGCCTGTAACCAATCCTTATGCTATAGATATATTAGAGCATAAATCATTGATAGGCCCGTGGGAGATGACGGATAAGCCGGGGAAGTAGAGAAAACCAGTAAAAGGGAGCGAGCCAGCGGACATGAGAAACCCAAACAATATGAGCGAGCCATAATGCTAGAGTAACCCAGAAAAAGTGAGCGAGCCGGGAAGCGGGAGAAACCCACAGATTAAGAGCGAGCCAATGAAAAAGAGTAACCCATAAATTTAGAGCGAGCCAGAAAAGAAGAGAAACCCAGCTAATGAGAGCGAGCCAGCTTAAAAGAGAAACCCAAGAGGAGAGAGCGAGCCAAGATATCAGAGAAACCCAGATTAAGTGAGCGACACCCTGGGGACACAGGAACAAAATAAATAAATAAGGAGGCCATACCTCAGGAGTAACCCAATAGAAGAGGGCGAGCCAAATTATATGAGAAGCCCAGTGGTATAGAGCGAGCCAATGGAAGCGAGAAAACCAGCATACGAGAGCGAGCCATAACCCTGAGAGGGCACAATAGGAGGTAAAAGACTCCAAGAACCAATTAGGAAGTCATATGAGCCAAAAGGCCCAATAATTATGAACTTTGGTATCATAATATTGACCCCTTTAGGGCTTCCTCAGCGGCTGATAGGGGTTTATACTTCTTTCCATGGAGAAAAACATCAAGATGAAGAAAACCAAAATACTTCTTGTCAACGACCAAACCGTGGTCCGGCAGGGCACCCGGCAACTCCTCGAAAAAGAGGCGGACTTTGAAGTGGTTGGTGAGGCGGGCAATAATCTGGAAGCGGTTAACCTAGCCCATGAGCTCAAGCCGGACATAATCCTCACGGAAGTTCGTATGCCCAAGATGGGCGGAGCGGAAGCTATCAAGCGGATCAAGACAGAGCATCCCCAGACCGCCATTCTCATTCTGACTATGCGAGACGACGAGGAATACATCGTTGAGCTTTTGAGAACTGGTGCCGCCGGCTGCTTGCTGAAAACTATCTCCAGCGAGGACTTGATGCATGCCATCCGCTCAGTCCGCGCCGGGGAGTTCGTCTCAGACGGAGCACTGATGGAGCGACTCCTAAAACATGCCACCAGACCACAGCCGGTGGCGCTCGATTATGGCGAACACCTGACACGCCGGGAGACCGAGGTGTTAGAGCTGGCGACAAGGATGGGCAACCGCGAAGTTGCTGCTCATCTTGGTATCAGCGAGCGTACGGTCAAGGGCCACCTTACGAACATTTTCCAGAAGCTGAATGTTGCCTCTCGTACCGAGGCAGTGATGACCGCATTAACCCGCGGCTTGATTAGCCTTGAGGATAAATAGGATATGTCGATTGCACAAGCGATAAATCACAAAGACTGGTTACCACCACCGGGGAACTTGGGGATGGGGGACTTTTGGACGGGTGGAGGGGAATACAACATGACAGGGTGGAATGTTAGACCGCTACACCACGGGGCCGAACTGGAGTATATCAGAGCCTATTTGCGGTGTCAAGGCATGGCATCCCTGGACGAAAGTCCCCTAAATCCGATACCAAAGTCACACACACTAAAGTCCGACACGCCGCTGTTTATGGCCCTAGGGCGACTCCCAACAGCCCGTGGCGAAAGTATCGGTGTCACCCCGTCCCCGCCAAAAAGTAGCAATACTTTTTGGCGTTTCTTATTCTCTGGACTGGTGGTAACCTCTTTAACGCCAATTCAAGGGAGGTTCCACCATGAGAACAGAACTAGCACTTCGAGAGTTCCTTGCCAGCCGGGTTGCGTCTAACTTCAGTCCCGCGACCATCGGATGGTACAAGGACAGGCTTATCCCCCTTGCTAACTCCTGCCCTACCCTTCCGCGCCGTCCGGAGCCGATTGAGCGGTTCCTGGCGACCATCCAGGGCAGCCCGGAAACAAGGTGGGGTTGCTATCGAGCCCTCAAGACTTTCTTCAAGTTCATAAGTAGCCGCCACAGAATTCCCAACCCGATGGATGCCATCAGCCCGCCACGCCACCCGAAGACCCTCATGCCGACGCTAGAACCCAACGAGCTATTGAGGCTCCTTCAGTCCGCTCAAGACCCGCGGGATAGGGCGATATTGACCCTGATAATAGACAATGGAGTGCGGGCTGGCGAGGTGTGCTCCCTCCTCAAGCACAACATCAGACAGGAAACGGTGGTGGTTCAAGGCAAAACGGGCTGGCGCGAGGTTCCTATTTCCGATGAGACTAGGCGACTCCTCCTCCAGTTTGCGGCCGGAAGCCCGGGCGACCATGTGTTTCACGGTCACAAGGGTCCAATCACGAGGCACCTTATCTATGCCATAGTCCGCCGTCACATGGAGAAAGCGGGCATCAAGGGACCGAAACTTGGGTCACACCGTATTCGTCACGCTTTTGGCAAAAACTACCTAGTGGAGGGTGGCGACCTGCGCTCCCTCCAGGAAATAATGGGGCACGCCGACATAAAGACAACCGAAAAATACGCCTCGCTCAACCTGACCGATATCGTCAAGAAGCACCGAAAGTTTACCCCGCTTAAGGCTGCCCATGCCGCGGCTCAGGAGAGCCTTTTCAGTGAGCCTGAGATATTGAGGGAGGCCGAGAAGATACTTAAAGGGAGCTCCAAAGGATAAATTTCGGAGGTAAAAGGAGGTAAATATGCCATCACCGACACTGACAGATGAGCAATTAGCTAAAAAATATGGTCGGCGAACACCAGGCGGGCAACCGCTATTTGAGCCATTCGAGTGGGGTTATCGTTGCCCCAAAGGGCATAGGGGGGAGTCCATTACTTGGTCGGAATTTAACAATCACATCTGGTGCCACAAGTGCCAGCTGGATTACCCCTCTGAAACTTGCCCCATGCAGAGGCCCAGTTGGATGGACCCTGATGAGTTTGGAGCTTTCGTATCTAGACTACCATTCAAGCCAAAGATCCTACCTGGCGTAGATCGTTCCATTGAGCCTCCCCACAAAGGAGAAAAAGCATGACTAATGCATTAGAACAGATACGATTACCAGGTGAGACGAAAGGCTAAGTATTCCACGAAGAAGACTTAAATGAAGAATTGTTGAGGGTCTGTCTAGTTAAGTAATCGGTATAAAAGAGGCGATTTTGTCAAGTGAGGAATTGTATGGGGCAGGGGAGCGAGGGTTGGTCGATGAAGGATACACCTTTGGCGACCGCTTTAAGCTGAGCGGCTTTTTACCTTTGCCATGATCCTGCCCCGCCAACAAAAGGAGGGTTTTGTTGAGATGATAGTTAGTTACAGTGGGGGTAAAAACAGCACAGCCATGCTTATTATGATGAAGGAGCAGAATATACCCATTGAGGCTATTGTCTTCGCTGATACTGGAGCCGAATTGCCAGAGACATACGATTTTATCCTCAGAGTGGAGGAACGGATGAAGCAAAAGATAGATATTGTCCGGCATCCATCAAACTTCTTTGATTGGTTTTATCGCCCATTTATAAGGGGCAATCATGAGGGCGAGATACATGGCTTCCCCAGGATGTTCTTGTTCCGGGGTCATGGTGGGGGTTGGTGCACTCGCAGCCTGAAAATCGACCCATTGGCTAAATATGCTCAGGGACGAACAATGGCAGTAGGTATGGCTGCCGATGAATACCACCGGACTTTTGGGAGCACGAAAAGATTTCCAAAGGTCTACCCCCTTTGCGAATGGGCGATGACATCCCTTGATTGTTATAACCTCTGCGTTGAGCATGACTTGTTAAATCCCATATATCACAGGTTTGGCAGAAGTGGGTGCTGGACATGCCCAAATCAGTCCATAAGAACATTACGGGTGTTATATGCTGGGTATCCTGACCTATGGCAAAGATTGCTACAAATGGAAAGGGATAGCCCATTTTGTTTTCGCTCGGATTTCAAGCTCAGCGATTTGAATGCTAGATTTCTAATTGAATTGGGAACACGGCAACCATTATTAACTCACGGAGGCACTAGCCATGGCTAGCGAAATTATTTTCGGTAACCGAAAAAAGTATTCCTTAGAGAATACCGAGTAAAAGGAGGAGAACTATGTCAGCAAGACTTTTAGAAATCTCTACTACAGTGAAGCTAGTAACCGAGGAGTGCTGTGCTTGCGGGATACTTTTTGCCATGCCGCAACAAGTCAATGAACGGCTTAGAACCAAGGGGGGCACCTTCTACTGCCCCAATGGTCACTCGCAGGTCTACACCGAGCCAGATATTGAGGTCCTGAAGCGTAAGCTACGGGCTGCCGAAAGCAAAGCAACTAACCTAGAGCATAGCTTAAATGGTGCCCTAGATGACCTATCCGCCAAGAAGAAGGAATTGCGTAGCGTGAAGAGAAGGGTGCACTCCGGCATCTGCATACACTGTCACCGTCACTTCGACAATTTAGAGCGCCATATGAAGACAAAACACCCGAGCCAAGTAGCTGAAAAATAAAAAGGAGGTAACTATTAGAAATGAATGACCGTGATTTAACCCCGGAGGAAGATAAAAAACTTAAAAGCGGCGTTTGTCCAGAATGTGGTTCAGAGCACTTTGTAGAAGGTCCTTGGGGAGGGCTTGCTGTCAATATTGCTTGTGAGAATGGACACCGATTCTGGTATGCCCCGCCGTTTACATCTAAATATCAAGGTCTAATAAAAGTTGAGCACGAAGGCGATCTGCTGAGGGCTTACTTCTAGGGGCAACAGAACTGATGAATTGTTGAACAGCTTGCTGGGGTGTAAGCGAATAAAGGTAGGAAACAAGGTACATCGTATCATTTACACCAAGAGCGACACCCCAGCAGGATTAACCAGGTATTCTAAGAAGAAAACTAGGGAGCGGAGTCGCGGGGTAGAGCAGAAGGTCAGCTCGCCAGCCCCATTAGCTGGAGGTCAGAGGTTCGAATCCTCTCCCCGCTACCAAAAAAGAGGTAAAAGATGGACGCAGAAGTAAAAGTCCCCCTCAATGAAATCCGGGTTTGGGGTAAGAGAGCCATACTCACACGAGCTAGGAAGGAGCATAAATGCGCTGCCTCTGGGCTCCCAATAGAGAAGGGAAAGGACTACTACTGCATTTATATCTGTGGTGCCGGTCTAAAGAACACAATATTCCCTGCTAGAGTGCGCGTTGAATTCATACACGACTATCTAAATTTCGGAGGTAGGAGATGCCAATAAAGGATATATCGGAAATTAGGCGTATGCCAAGGCTTGGGAAAATAAGATTAGGCGAAAAAGTCAAGCCAGAAGAAGAAGGAAAGAACCCCTATCCCCGGGCCACTGACTACTTTGTGGTACCCGATGAGATAAAGGAAATCGTAGGCGATACGCCCAAGAAGCTGAATATCATGTTCCCGACCGAGAAGACAGGCGAGTTTGCCCAGCAGTGGCTCCGCTGCTATTCCTTCACCCAGGGCTTGGTCTGCAAGGGAGATGGCAGCACAGCTATCAGGAAGATTGACGTGGAGACAGGAGATATCGCCCGCCACACCACTGCCGAATGGGTTTTCAAGGAGTGGGGGTGTGATCCAGAAACCTGCGAGCAGTACTCGGAAAAGCAATGCCGCCGGGTGATGAATCTTCTCTTTCTTATACCCGACGTGCCCGGAATTGGCGTCTGGCAGTTGGACACCACTTCCTTCTACTCCATTGTCAACGTCAACTCATGTGTCGACCTTATCAAAAGGCTTTGCGGACGAATATCTTTCATTCCCCTGACCCTATCACTGGAGCCACAGATAGTTGAGCCGCCAGGTATTAAAAAGAAAACGGTCCACATTCTCCAGATTCGCAGTGATGTTAAGCTAGCCGCTATTCAAAAGCTGGGCAGGGTGGCGCCTGAGGTAATTATGCTGCCGGCGCTCGAAGAGGAGGAGGCGCCAGGGGACCTCTACCCTGAGCAGAAACTCGTTGAAGCTGAACCCAGGGCAGGCAAAGAAAGAGCACCAACCGAACCAGGAGAGGAGAAATCCCCCAATGATATCACCGAAGATGATGTGCCCGATATGAATGCTGTCGTTAGAGTCTGCTTTCACTTCTGGGGGATGCAGCCAGTCGAGATATGCGGGCAGCTCGGCTACAAGACAATGACAGACTTAAATGCTTCGGGAATATCACCCTGGGAAGTCTGGTTAACGATAAAACAACTGAAGCAGCCCCCGGAACCAGAGGCAGAGCCCCAGGAACCAGAGGAAGAGCCTGCTGAGCTGGAGCAAGCCGAACAACAAGTCGAAGAATTGTGGCCAGAGGATATCCCCAGCGCAGACGAGACTCAGCCAGAACCAGAGCCGATTGAGGAGACAGGGGGGTTCATCAATATGGACTGGCTAGAGGAACAACTGAAAATGCTACGAGACAAGAAGCTCAAAGCCTGGTCCGAGAGTAATCTCCTATCCTACATAAAGACTACCTACAGAGTCGAGGGTAAGACCGTGCTCGAGGCTGTAGCGAAGCTGGATAAAGGAGCAGCTACCCACTTCATGAAGAGGGTCCAGGACACTTTGCAGATGGTATAACTATGGACTTATTCTAATATTTTTTAGGAGTTTCCATGAGACGAGCTATTGCCCGAGGCAGAATAGTCCCCCAAAGTCTGTCCACAGACCCCAGGCTGGGGCGCCTTTCACTAAAGGCTGCCCTACTGTTCCCTCTAATGTGGATAAATTCTGATGACCAGGGCCGTCTCTCTGGAGACCCCGACGAGATTAAGTATGCTACCTGTCCCAACATTGACCATATAACAAAAGCAGACATTCCTGAGCTACTAAAGGAACTTGAAAAACAGGGATTTATAAAGGTATACGCCACCTCAAAAACAATGGCCACGCAGATGCTTGACTGGTGGGAAGAGCAAAGACTGCAATGGGCTTACCCTTCCCAATACCCGCCGCCGGGGGGCTGGATGGACCACTTGCGCTACCATCCCACCCCGAAAGAGATAATAACTGAGAATTGGCCCCCAAGTGGACTACCTAGTAAACCACCTAATACACCACCTAGTGGACTACCTAGTAAATTGCAATCAGAGGTTTCTCAGACTCTTCCTATTGAAAAAGAAAAGGAAAAAGGAAAAGGAAATAGAAGAGGAAGAGGAATATTACCTAGTGCACTAGGTAGTAGATCCCCTCCCTCACCAGCTGCTTCCCTTAATTTTTTCATAGAAAGCTTCCAAAAAGCTTGGGGTAGGAAACCTAATACTCGAGAGGCCGCTCAATTGCGGGATCTGGAGAAAGAGATATCCTCGGCGGCCGGCACGCCTGAGCAGATACACGATGCCTTCAAAGAGGCTGCTATGCAAAATAAGTTGCACATCAGCTATGTCCGGGCGATTCTCCTTGACTGGCTGGGCATTGCGAGGGGGCCACCCTAATGGCTGTAAAATTCAGATAGGAGAGGTTGGAAATATGACTGAGAATTTAACTAATGTCGCCTGGAAGTGTAGGGAGTGTGGTGAGGTTACCTATCACCCCGATGCCGACAGGAATGCCAAAATTGAAATAAGAACGGGGACCCTGTGCTGGAAATGCTTGAGGAAAAGATGAGGATTGAGGTACCGTTCTTACCCCCGGTTGAGTACTCCCCCAACTGGCGAGGACATTGGTCTGAGAAGAATAAGGCTGGGAAGGTGTATCACGATGCTGTTTATTATTGCTGTGTGGATGCTAGGAATAGAGAGTATCGTAGGGACTTCCCTCTTGCCAAGGCCAAACTTAACCTGACCGTTGTTTTTGCTGAAATACGACTGAGAGATCTAGATAACCTGCTCGCTCGCTTCAAGCCGGGGCTCGATGCTGTAGTTGATTCAGGTTTGGTTCTGGACGACGATGTGGAACACTTAGAGATCGGGCAGGTGGAAGTAGTTGTGGACCCTGAGCGAGCTCCTCTCACCATAATTGAGCTGGATGAGATAAAGAAACTCGAGGAGGAATGATGGAGTTAGAGAAAGCAAGAGGTATAGCTGAGAACCTTAAATCCCTTCTTGCACCTGTCTGTGAGAAAATTGAGATCGCTGGTAGTATCAGGCGCCAAAAGCCCGAGGTGGGGGATATCGAGTTATTGTGCATCCCCAGGTATGTTGCTGGGGTTGACCAGCTGGACAGGGAGATAGGGGCGCTGATGATTCAAGGAATATTGGGCTTTCGTCGCAACAAGCGAGGGAGCAGAATTTATGGGCCCAAAAACAAGTTGCTGATTCATATCAATGGCATCGGGGTGGACATCTTTTCTACCGATGAGCAGTGCTGGCCTGTTGCTCTCGTTGTTAGGACCGGTGGGAAGGAGACCAACAAGCGCATTGCCACGGCTGCCCTGAGAAAGGGATGGCGTTTTCATGCCTATGGCTCAGGGTTTTCTACTCCAGATGGTGAAATTGTATGCCGCTCCGAGCAAGAGGTATTTGAGGCGGTTGGTTTGCTCTATCAAGAGCCCTGGGAAAGGAGATGAAAAGTGAGACGGACAGTATTTCTAATTGTCAATAGTCAGACTGGGGAATGCCGAATAAGAAAGGCACCATCCGCAAGCCCTTTAGAGTATGTCTTTCGGATAGATTTAGAAATTCCCGATAACCCTCTGCCAGCGGTAATAATCAAGATACCGGTGCCAGCGGCGCCGGCGGTGGTTACCGAGGTAAAGGAGATTCCCTTCGGGGTTCCCTGGGCGATTTCCGAGGGGATAGTGAGGGTAACTGGACTTGATGAAAAAGGAGCGGTAATTTTGGACTATACCGATGAAGGCTTGTCGCGGCTCCATAGGGAAGCTGGCGGAGAAGAGCGAGAGCTAGAGCCTTGGGACCTACATCAATATGCACACAAGAAGTGGGGACTGTCCTATATCTATGTTGAGCCAGACCGATGGGAAAAGCTACTGGGCAAAAAAGAGGGTGAGGGTGAGTGAGGTGAGTAACTGCACGCACCATTGGTTACTAGATTCCGATAATGTTGGAAGGTGTAAATTCTGTGGTGAAGTGAGGAACTTCGGGAATCTGCAGGGGCATGAATCGAAACTCTTGGGGCTGCCATCAAAGAGAGGTGGAGTTAGGGGTAAGAGGTCGGCCGCTGCCAAGAAGCTCTGGCAGGACCCTGAGTTTCGGGCTAGGCGGGGTGCGAAAATGAAGGCGGCGTGGCAAGACCCTGAATATCGGGCCAAGCAGAGTGCTGCTCATGCATCACTGCCGGGACGACACCATAAAAAGGAGGCACTGGTATGAATAAAGTTGGCGACATTGTTGAGTTCATGGGGAAAGGACCTGTCCATGGTATCCTGAGCCGGCTTATATGGTTGTTTGAGCGGTGGTGGGATCGCTGGGGCTGGCATGTGGCATTCATCTGCGGTTATGACAATGACCGTGGTCCGCTGATCTGTGAGTCTGTTGCAGGGGGTGTTAGAGTCATCCCACTCAGAGAAGTTGCTGGCGGCTATGGTGAGTACAGGATCCATTCCTGGTTTGAGGAATCACCTGAGCAGAGTAAGGTTGATGCCTATGTTGAGAGTGTACTCGGGGCCAAGTATGATGTGGCTATTTACTTCTGGACTGCTTTGCAGTATCTGGTGAGACACTTCTTTAACCACAGGATTCCGAGACTCTTGGATAACCGGTATACTTGCTGGGAGAATGTCTTCTTCTTCTGCCGGGAAATGGGCAAGCCCATTCAGGCTATTTATGATTGTCCTATGATCACCGACCTTCTAAAAGGGCTGGGAGCCTGCCAGAAGAGCTAGTTTGAGCGGGGGCGACTATTTTACCTTCCTCATGAATTTACCCCAGATGACTCCGCCAATAGCTACTAAGCAACTACCACCGGTGATTAAGAGGTATCCGATATGGCCTCCTGTCGCCATCTCAATGCCTATACCACTACCAATGGCGGCAATGCCTATCAGTTCTAACCCTATCGGCAGTAACTTCTTAGTCATCTCTATCTCCTCTTAATTTTTGCTACTATAGCACGATGGTGGATAAAAGCCTATTCTATTCCTAGTAGAATGTCAGTCCCTTGAGGACTGCGTATTTTCATATCAATCCTGCCGCTACCAACTCAGATGCCATATTGGCTGACTTATTTTCTAGTCCTACTTCTTCATCTCCATAAGTGTAAATGTAGGCCATATCAAAACCCTCTAAAAAGCTCCACGAAGTTGAATAATATGTAAAATGCTCATCGGGTTTAACACTTGGTTCAGTGCCATACATTTTAATATGATTAGTAGGATCGCCACCGCTAAACTCAGCTAAGACCCTGACCTCTTCGTCAATGACTGCTGGAGTATCAAACTCCACTTCTAGGTAGGTGATTTCTGTTGGCACATCCTCAGCGTCCCCCCAGTCCTTCGTGAGGATTATAGCATCATCAATTTTACGGATACGAAGGGTTAAAGTGCCAGTTGGTAAACTGCTCTTCTGTAGCCAAAAGCCGAGTTTTGTAATCTTCAGATTAGGAACAGTAAGACGCTGGCCACCACGGACCACCGCCTCACTCTGAAGGTTTATCAAGGAACTCTCATACAGTGTCTGTTCTTCAGTTGCCATTACTCACTCCTATAGCGAATACCATATTCTTAGTCCCATCTGGACATCATTAAAGTTTAGCAGATCCTCATCTGCTAGGGCCAGTAGCCACCGCAGCTCATAGGTTTCATTAGCGTCAACTTCACTGGCTACATTTATATTACCGACAACGACATCGCCACCTTCCCTAGTAGCAGCAGCCACGCCAAACTGGTCATCAACGAAGTTAATGGCATCTATCCAAGTTCCAGTACCCTTATCTATCTGGATCACCTGACTTGTGAGAGCTGAAGTTGCCCCATCCAGCTTATTAGCGGTCTCAGCGTGAGTATTCTCCTTCATCCCAAACTTGAACATAACGATAGCCCGGACTATAGTCGCATTTGTCGGCAGATCCTCTACTGTTACAGCCGGCAAGGAGATAGTTGCGGGAGTATCACCATCTAGAGATACTTCTTCTAGATAACCACTCCAGAAGTCCATAGGACATAGAACTCTCTTCTGCTCTGTGACTAACTGCTTGATATAGCCCATTAACTCGGTGGCCGTATCAACTGCTCCTGTGTGAGCTGTCGTAGCCTTATCCCCTAATGACGCCAGAAACGGATGGACTAGAGCGACTACATCGCCTTCTTCAATACCGTTAGTCGTCCAAGCAGTATGTTCAAGCTGTCCACTTCCGGTAGTGTAAGCAACTACTGGCCTAACTTGGCCTAATGGTGCCGCGCCATCAGCCTCAAGCACCACTATGTCATAAGGGGCTCCAGCCGTCGGCTTAAAGAAGTTCGCGCCTTTTCCTGCCAGGCTACCTACCGTAAAATGAGTAGCATCTCCAACCGCAGTTACAGTTCCTACATAAATCAGTCCTCTCATCATATCGAGGACATCGTACAGCGAGACTCCAGCAGGGAGTTTGGTGCCAGCGGTGTTCTGGCCAACCAGAAACTCAACTATCGGATTCGTATTGCCGAACTGGCTACCCATATCGCCAACTAAGAGTCGGCGAAGATTTGCTATTGTACCAGCAACTTCTGCTGGCTTTCTCTGTGCGTGTATCAGGATATGACCCGTCAGGTAAATGACGGCCCTGCCCAGCGTAGTTAGCTTATTCGCTTCGTAGCCGGCGCCAAAGAAGGCTAGGGTTGCTGGCAGCTCTTCACCTTCCTCATCCAGACCTATCGAGGCATCTTCGAGAACTCCGGGAAGAAACCCGAGCACTACATCGGTATTAGGAGCCCCTCCGTTCCCTACGTCAACATCAACAGTAGCAGTAGCGTAGACAATCTCGGTCAGGTCCTCATCACTCATATCAAGCGTATGGTACGTGGCGCTGGTTGATATAGTGCTGACACCTTTGACAAGACCGGTCACCCCCTTATAATAAGAGCCCATGCCAAGCACTGAAGCCTCAATCTTAGCAGACACGTCAATGGTCGTCTTGTCAGCGGCATCATCTCCGTCCGTGCCCATCTCTAGGTAGGCAGCAGCAATCTTATCGAAGCATAGGATGGGAAGCCCTGGTACGGTCTTTATATCAGCCAGGTTGTCCGTTGCCCAGCCCGTACTACTGTTACTACCCAGCACGCACAGACTGTAGATGGTGAAGTTCGGGAAGTCTAGGGCATCAGTCTGAACGATATGGTCAACCGTACACAGTTTCTCAAGCTCGGTCTTGATTGCCGTATTGTCAGTGCTGATGCTGTCTACCGCCTCGGGTGTGATAAACAATATCCGAGCATGAGTATGCTCCTCGTAAATCTCATCAGCCAATGCCTTCAGCGAGTGCCTCGTATTGTCAAACAGGCTTGCATTGGCTGGATCGCCCGTACTCAACAGTTTGGCAAGCAGCGAATCATTCGCAACGCTGGCAGGGAATACGTCGGTACCGTCGGCTGCCTCAGCCAGGCGGTAAGTGTTTACCACCAGTTGCTTGAGATAAGCCATTGCAGCCTTTACGTCACTGACTGCGCCAGTGGTAGCAGCAGTATCTAGAGCACCCAGGACGGCCGATATATCAGCTTCCCTAACCACCCTGCCCCAGATATAGAGGTCAGGATACTCAGTGGTAACTGTATCAATGGTAACCTTTATCCCGGAGAATGTGATATAGAAAATATCCCCAACGTTCCAACTGGCGCTAGGGAAGTTGTAGGTCATATAGACTCTGCCTGCTGCCTCGGATGAAGCGGTTGAACCCACTATCTCGGTATCAGTAGCAACTCTTATCCGATGGACAGTGTATGTGCCAGGGGTTATCTCACCAGTGGTAATGACGTTACCTGATGGGTCATGAAGTATAATGCCGAAATCAACATCATTGTCTACCTCAACATTTCTTGGGCCGTATGAACCCCAGAAAGCACCCCCAGCTAACGAATCTATCTTATCCTCTATGCGAGCAACATCCATCTCCACAGAGGAGATATTGAGTATCCTGAAGATAGTCCCTGCCTTTATCTGAGCACTGAAGCCAGCTCCCTGGAGAGTGATAGCCCCCGTGCCGTTATTAAAGGATGCCGATCCTTTATCCTCACCTCTGGCATCACCACTCATAATGAGGACAGTTTTCTCAGGGATGCCACTAGGTGAGATACGGGGATTGTCAATAAGATTGGAATCCACCAGGGTGGTGCCATCGCCAGCACCATCTTCAGTGGTAATGCCATTATAAGCAGTTAGTGTTCTAATTAGCGCATCTCTCGAGAGAGCGTGTCCTCTACTTGCCATCCTTATAACTCCTCCCTACCTAATGCGTGGCCTCTGCTTATTACCAGCGCGGTGGCGAAACTTCTGTCGGCTCCGTGGCTTGTCCCGACCGAGTTGGTGGCAAAGGCCCTGAAGTGATAGGTAGTACCTGGTTGTAGCCCCCCTATGACCTGGGAAAAGGTCTCACCGGTTGTCTTGCTCTGGGGGGGAGTGGTCGTGCCATAGCCGATGGACAGCCCCCACTCGAAGCCGCACTCGCAAGCCTCACCTCCATCATCGTCAAGAGTGCCGTTTAGGGTGGCTGATACTGCTGCCAACCCTGTGGCTGCGCCGGTAGTTACGGCAGGAGCCCCAATGAGTGTCCATTCATTGTCTTCGGCATAATCATCACTCCATATGTCACCGCCTTCTACCCAAGACCATGCTCTGTAGTAATAGTGCGTTGCTTGAACAAGGGGGGTATCATTGAAACTGTTGCCAATACCATAATAAGCTTGGTCCCCATCAGTGACATCGCTTGGATAGCTTCCAATCTTCCGTCTGACCATCGTTTTCGTGGCACCGGTTCCCTTAATCCAATTGACATCTATTTGACTACTGCTTTGACCCACACATGCTAGGTTACTGGGGGCGTTAGGCTTGGTGGTAAAGCTCTCTTCACTGCCGTAGCTATAGCCCGCCAAGTTGTGAGCATAGGCCTTGACATAGTATTTTGTCCCAGGCGACAAATCCGTTATTGGACGGCTGAAAACACCCGTGCCAAAGGAGTCCGTTTCCTCGGATTTGTTATCAGCTATAGTAGGATTGCCAGTAGTGTTCCAGCAGATGCCCCTCTTATCACAATTCTCACTACCAATATTAGTTATGTTGCCATTGCCTATGGCAGTTTCTTCTTCGACCAATGTGGCTGGGTTAGTGGTTACAGTAGGCGCAACATAAAGGGAATATCCTAGGGCAAAAATCTGAGCTGCATTTTCTAATCTTCCTTGCCAATCACTAGTAGGGCAATAAGCAGCCACATGTTGTGTGCTAGAAAGATATCTTCCAGCTCCAGGTAGTACATCATCAAGAAAATATCGCCCCCCTAGACCAGCAATCTCCAAGAAAGCGATTACAGCGGTGGTGGGCAACCCCTCACCCAAAGGAAGAATAACACCCAAAGCCGTTGGGGTAACATCTAACCCATTGACCAAAAAGGCGGCACCTGCGGTTATGTAGCCAACTAAGAAAAGTCGTGTTCCAATATCAGAACGGTATGCTTCTATAATCTGGTTGGCATCACAGCCTACTACTTGCACACCGTTGCTTCTTTCGGATACGAAAGCAGTAGTTCGATTATCAGTGCTTCCATTCATTCTCAAGCCGTAATTGTGGACACCACCATAGGCGAAAACATCAACCATAACCCCTATAGCAGTTGCTGGAATTAAATTCAGCCCCGCTGGCCCGAGATTAACCTGCGTCCAAACTAGATGTGGTGCGGCTGGGGATATATCAACAGGCTCGGCAAGAAATTCAGCCCCAGGCATTGTATAACCTACTAAATAGAGCTGAATTTTAGTGGGGAAGCCACTGACATTATTAAATTCAAAGACCCCGTTGGCATCTAAACCAACCATTGAGTAGCAGTGCTGGTTACCACCCACACTTTGCAATCCAAGAGTATGAGTGCTGCCTTTTGGTCTGACACACCAGTCCCTAACAACAGGATTGTTATTCTCAACATAAAGGATAGCACCAGTAGCTCCTGCTGGGACTAATGCACTGACATTTACATCACTCCAGTTATAATTAACCCCTGTAACTGTTATCTGGACAGGTGTTAATGGAACAAAGCTTAGTGGCATTACTACCTCTCATTCTTACGGCATTCCCAGCCTCTTGGCATCGTAAAATTCCATTGGGATTATGCGAAGAGTTCCTGTCTATAGCTGGTGCGCCTACAACTGCCATTTCTTATCTCCTACTCCTGCACCACCGCCCAAATAGTGAGGATTCCTGCTGTTGGCGCCACGGCCGCTGTTATCCTGATGCCGATAAACGGTGTCCAGTCGTCCCAGGCCGGGCCCACGCTCAGGTTGCCATTGGCAGCCAGGGGCAAGGCAGGTCCGATGTCAGTGGCTCGCCCCCTATCGTCAACGATATTGCCGATGACCTGGAGGTTGACCGCCTGGTTTAGCGATGACTCAGCCTTGAACATGATTCGTTTGCCTTTGGTCCAGTTGACCATTCTATCTGTGTAGAAGGTGCCTGCCGCCCTGATGGCATGGCTATATACCTGCTCCGGCTCCTTGGCTACCCAGTCTGTGCGTATGGCAACCTCCACGGCGGGTAGTATCCCTTGGGCGGCCAGCCACTGCTGCATCGCTGTAAGTAGCTGAGTTTGGCCCTCAGCTACTTCTGCTAGCACCGGGACCAGAGTTGTCAGGACCTCGATTAAGTAATCCAGCTTTTCCTCAGGCGGGGCAGCTCGTGCCGGCCTGGCTGCCACTAGTATGGCAATAGCTGTCGCTAGTGCACCGCCTCCTAGGCCACCGACTACTAACCCTGTGCCAAGACCTCGCTCTTCTGGTTTTTGCATTACAACACCCCGGACATAACTTTTGCCCAGACATCCCCTGGCAGTTCATCCCTGGTGGCCAGCCCCCACCTTGCCCTAAATATATTTGTCATTGCCACCTTAAGCACGGTGTACCTGATGTTGATGGTCCTACTCACCGTTGCCTTGAGCTTAATCCTGAGCTCGTGAAGTGCTGGAATAAAGCAGCTAATCTCTTTATCAAGAGCGGGCTTAAATGTGAGGGCATCTACAGTATAAGGTTGGCCCAGCACCCAGGTTGGGAACTCCACGTAGTCAGTCACATAGTCCCTATCAACAGCTACCTTGATAATATCGGCGGAGGCAGTACCCGGGTCAGCTGATATTTTAGTCAGGATTAGAAATTGTCCGGGTAATGGGTGAAGGGTCTCGACATCAACCCCGGCCGTGGGCACGGTAAGTTGGAAGCCGTGGGTCTCTTCCTGGATAATCTGGTACTCTCTGGCGATTTGCTGAGCTAAAGGCAGGGGTAGGAGCCCCTTCTCCACGGTATCGGAGATACCCAGGTCTTTATTAAGCTTCTGCTCCTCGGCGGTAAGCGGGATGCCGAGCCGGAGTTTATGGGCTACCGTGGGCTTAATGACCCAGAGGGAGAAGAAGGACTTGACGTCATCTATGTCGCCGGCCGACGAGTTATAGAGGTTGTAGTAGATCCTGCTTTTGGCTAGGAGAGAGAAGTTGTTTGGCAGCAGGTCAAACATTGAGCCGGCCAGAACATCAAGGGTCTTGTCATCCACCTTGAAACGCATCTCGATATTATTATTCCGGTCAACAGCGACCTCTGATAGCCAGACCAGTAGTGGGGAGAATTGCCTGATGTCAAGTAAAGTGGGTGACGACTCACTATGGGCGAGAATATCAGGCAGAGCTCCATCTGGCAGCTGCTCCGGATAGTACAGGACCCGCTTGATAGTTGCTTCGTTAATAGTCATGACGACCTCCTTTAACTATAGATAATCTCAAATTCATCAGAAGTCCACACTGCTCCTACCCTCTCACCGCTGATGTCCCTCCCCAGAATGGTAATACGAGCAAATTGGTATCCGGGTGTAACTGGTATAGCCAAGGTATGGGCCTCTTCAAAAACCTGCAGCTTCTCTCCAGGGTCAAGATACATCCAGCTACCTGGCTTAAATAGGTAGACCTGGAAGTAAGCGCCCACATTGCCTATGTTCTTTATTTCCCAGACAAAGGTAACATCGGTATCGGCGGGCCACCGATTTATGTATCTGGTATATACTTTCTTCCATGTTTCTAATCCTTCCCACCAGGCATAACCCGACCGGAACTCGGCATCAATAATTTCCTCTGGTAGTGGCTCTTCTTCCGGCGGCAGTTCCTCTTCCTCAGGCTCCTCTTCCCTCGCAGGCGGCCAGCCGCCTGCAACTGCCAAGGCTAAAGCAGCCATGCCTCCCAGCGCGAGGCCACCAATCACAAGCCCAAGAGTGGCTACTGGCCCTGTGACTTCGTTACTCACTTTCGGCCTGTTCCTCCGCCCTGACCGCCCTTGGAGCATCCGTTAGACATTGTTACTCCTCCTTAAAAGATAATGCCTACCAACGAGCTACTTGCCGCTGATAGGCAATATCACTTTGCTTCTCACCACGGCAAGACTCCGCGGTAATATTCCCTTTTCCCCCTGCGGGCTTAACTAACTCTCAGGCTCGGGTTCAGGTTCAGGCTCTGGTTCAGGCTCTGGTTTTGGCTCGGGCTCGGGCTCAGGTTCAGGCTCTGGGTCGGGTTCGGGTTCTGGCTCGGGCTCAGGTTGTGGTTCAGGCTCTGGTTCAGTGGCCTTAGCCTTCTCATAAGCCACCAACCTGGCGATCAGAACATCCCTATCGCCAGTGTGGTCTAAGTTCCATTGGTCGCATATGTTTATCAGCTCGCCCTGGTGCCTCTTTTCAATCTCCCGCTGAAAATCTGTTTTTGCCATCTAGGTCCTCCTACGGTGCTAGCTGGAGCATATAGGCCTGGTCACCGCCGCCGGCAGAGGTTCGTGGGAGCAGGTACCCGGCACGCTGGTGGGAGTTAGTGCCTACGGTTACCCTCTCTGCCAGTGTAATTGACCCGTCATGATAGAAATAGACGTCACGCTCATCCGCATTCAACCCGAATGGGTTACCGAACGGTGGGCCGTGGCAGAAGCCGTAGGTCTGGCCCCAGAAGTGGTAACCTAAGGTAACAATAATCAGGCCCACGCAGACAAAGGAATTAAAGCCATGCGGGCCGGCCCATGCTGATTCTATATTACCGTAGATATTTGGATACCATCCACAGAACATGCCACTGGGAACGTCAAGCCATAACGGGTCTTTCAGGGTCAGAGTCACATAGCCGCCAAGAGTGGCCGTATTACTCTTAATCCTCAACATCTGGGTATGGGGCATTCTCTCCGGGTTCACGGCGGGGCTGAAGATTGTGAGCATGCCGTCTTTGTACTGGTCGAGGGTTCCCGTTGCATCGACAACGGTTATCGTCTTGCCCCCAGCTGAGACTGCGCCAAAAGAGTTGCCCTCATGCAGCGTATTGGCATTGGCAAGCCCATGGAGCACATAGGCAAGAGCGCCGCCAGCTTTGCAGTAGTGGAATGTCCGACCCATAGGGCCTGGTTCCTTATACCTCAAGCCTAGGGGGTATTGAGCGTCTAAGCTCTGCTCAAAGATACCTTGTTTCATTTACCTTTCCTCCTTATGCGTTAGTGATTTTGTCACTAGCCTGGCTTTCTACCAGTTCGTGACGCCTTCGGATTTCCAAAAATCTTAGCCTTTAAGTTCTACCCTTGTCCCGGTGATACAGGCGACCAGGTCGTTAATTGCTACCGCTGTGCCATCATCATTGACAACAACCATACCGATTTCTCCCCAGATTAAATACGGTCTCTCGAGCTTGGGGATGGCATAGTAGAACGGGTTCTCTGGCAAGGTATTGAAGATAAACGGGTAAGTCAGCCCAAAGTGCAGGGGGTTATCAGCATAGGTGGTTGGGATAAGCCCCTTGGGGTGGTAATCCCCAGCAATCTTCAGTGCTGTCTTTGCTAGGTGACCGGCCACGTCGGCCCTGATGCCAAGACCCACGATCAGCAATGCGTTGAGTGCATTGAAGTCGAAATACATGTTCTCATCGCTGTCATCAACGTTCTGGATATCGTAGCGGAACTGGTAATCGCCCTGCATGCCATCGGTGGCCTTCTTGTTATAGGCGTAGCGGATAAAGGGGTTAATCTTTGGGATAGACTGATCCTTACCACCAGGCAGGGTCTTCCAGGTGTCTCCGTTTACCGGTATGGCAGCCTTGGCTAAGGTCAATGTCCTGCCCCTGGCTCTATCTATAAATGCGGCGGGGAAGAGCATGGTGCCAAAGACCCGAGGAAGCTCAGTTTCCTTGTAGACGTAGCCCCACAGCCTGATACGGTAGTCGGCAGTAATTTGAGCAGCTCCCGCCAGACACTCAAAGGTGATGCTCTCCGAGTATTTGAGGGTGGTGGAGAGCAGCGGGGCATTGCTCATGGGAGTGCCGAAGCTGTAAAGCTTATTCCCCCAGATTGACCTCTTGGGTGGTGCCATCACTGACGAGAGGATGCCAGATAGCGAGACATACTCTCCGTACTTCTCACCATCAAGGACGGGGATGATTCTCTTCAGTGGCTCCTCACCGCCACCAGTGACTGGGGAGAAGATTTCGGCAAAGACTACCTCGGCTCGCTCGTCCCTCTCCAGTTCGCCAAGCACATCTCTTGGTGAGGGTTTTGCCGTGGTATTGGCTGCCTGGATTCCGGTGTGGATGTAATCAGCTAAAACTCTTAACTCATAATGTTCCATTTGAACTTACCTCCCTTTCCATTTGGAGTAACAAATGGTTGTTTCGACTTATTTAATTTCGGGGTTCCTAGAACTCCAGTGAGGATTTGACGCCAAGTGCCCTTGCAGCTGCTTCCTGTGCTCTCTGTGCAGCGCCTGCCCCTAGCAGCTTAACGTCCCTATCACCTTGCCCTAGGTTCCTTCTCCCAGCAACGGCGGGTATCAGCAGTGCTGGCAGCGAGTAGGCGAGGCCATAAACACCACCTGCAGCCACGCCCTGGAACACGTCACCAAGCATGCCTCTGGTGAACAGGGCACCACCGATTCCTACCAGCGGCATACCAAGCAGGGTACCCCAGGTTAGGATAGGGCCAGCAGCACCCAGCTGTGGCGCCATCCTGACTACTACCCCCCCAACCACACCAGCGATACCTGCGCCGCCCAACCCGGCTGCCACCCTGGTCATCTCTTCTGCCCTTGGTGCAGCGAATGCGATTGCTTCCTGTGCCATGAGTTTGTCCTCCTACGTTTATTTTTTCCCGCCTCACCTTGGCGGTGGAGCGAACACCTGACCAAAAAGAAGAGAGGGCGAACTCTCCATAGACTTTTCAGCCTAAGTGTTCGCCCTCTCTTTAAGTTACAATATTAACGATAAACTATTTATTTTTCTTTGTCAAGCCTCTTAGGGAGCAACGACCTAGTAAATTCTGCTAAAGCGCCTACGGTAATAAAGGGAATGTTAAACTTCCTAGCCAGGGACTTCAATTCCTTAGCGTTCATCATATCCCCGGAGTCAGAAACCAACTCACAGAGGATGCCACCGGGATATACTCCGGCGAGCTGGCATAGCTCAACCACGGCCTCAGTATGCCCACCGCGCCCAATTAGCCCATCAGGATGGGCACCCAATAAATGAAGATGGCCTGGTCGTGCTAGGTCCTCAGGTTTAGTGTTGGGATCAATTATCTTCCTTATGGTCAATGCTCTATCTTTTGGTGAAATGCCCGAATGTTCCACCTCTTTAGCATCAACCGGGCTGTAGAAGGGGGTGTCAGTTGCCCGATACCTCGAGGGCAGGGAGTCGATTTCGAGCTCTCGGAGCCTTGCCCTGGGTAAGGCTAGGCAGAGGAGTCCCGAGGCTACCCTGGCAGCGAAGATAATTGACTCAGCAACTATTTCCTGAGCCGGGATAGCCAGGTCTGCCTCGCCCTCGTTCTCCGAGAAGATAATGACAAAGCGCCTTTCCCGGAAGGCTTTTATGGCTGCCTCAATCCTGCTAAAGAGCCTCATTTTACCACCGATGCTTCTGCCATCAAGTCGAGCTTGGTAACCTCATCCCGCCTGAGTGCAAATATCTCTTCCAGGGCACCAGGCCACAATTCTATTACCTCAGACTCGTTAAACATGCAATAGGGGCAGTAATCGAGAGGGTCGAGAACCACTCGAGCCGATGTATAGGTGGTTTCTAAAATCTGGCCATCCAGCTGACACCAGGCATGCCCGTAGCCCTGATACATACCCACAGCGATGTGGGCCTGAGTGAAGTTCTTCAGCAGGGAGGTCAGGAGTATAGAGGTATCCTCACAATCACCTTGCCCTCGGGCTAATGTCTCGGAGGGTACCTGCCAGAATTCCCCGGCATTTCTAACATCACTCCTATAGTCTACATTCTGGCACACGAAATCAAATAGCTGCCAGGCATCAGGCCCAATTTGAGTGTAAACGGCGAGGACATCGGGGTTTGAGGGTTGAATAAAATCTTGCAAATAATTCCATTGCCCGGGGTAACGGACCGCAACCAGAATTTGCCCGTCCTGATAGTAGACTCTCTGCCTCGAGGGCCGAGAAAGTAAAAGTGCCATAGTTCCTAAAAGAAGGCACATCAGTTACTCCCTAGCTGCACTCAAAACGACTGCAGCCCCAACCCCTAGAACACCTAAGCCACCAACAACAGCCAGCGGCCATAAAGCCAGTGCCGGTACGGCTTCGTAAAGCACCTCAGCAGCCACATTATAGTAATAACTCCCCAGGTCAGGTATGAATACCTCTCTGTAGGTAGGGTCGGGTATATCTGACCACTCCATCTTATCAAAGTCCCAGAGGTAAGGACGGTATGACTGGATTTCATAGAGTACGATTAGGGCTGTTCTAGCTTCATTCCATTTGGTAATCTGTAGGGACATGACCCTTAGAGGAAACGCCAACCCATTTGGTATTTCAAAGGTGGCCGCCTCTGCTATGTCAAGCCTTTCTTTACCATCCCAGCCTATAAAGCGTATCGGGACAGTTATATCCCAATCGGTTAGTGACAGCGACCAGTTCTCAGCCTCACTGGGCGTGTTTCTTAATTGAATAGTTACTTCATCTGCCATGTTACCCCTCCATTATTCTCGTTTAGCAGTTAAAGCGATAGCGGCGGCGCCAACTCCGAGAACAGCCACTCCGCCAATGATTGCAAGTGGCCACCATTCTATCGGAGGTGCTTGCCTGTCTCTTAGCTCCTTCAGCAGCGCCCGCAGCCCGTCGTCAGTCATTTCTTCCAGTTCCTCAGCGGTTACCTCATACGGTGGCTCAAGCCTTGGCGCCTTGTAAAGTATCATCGGGATTAGGTCTTCTCTCCCAAGGCCTTCTATTATCTCATCAGTTAGTGCCGGTGGCTTATGGATAACCCGGTCAACCGCTTTAATTAGCTTTTCTATTACCCAGCCAATAATCCAAATACCGAGAACAGATAAACTCCCAACTATGATTGCTTTCCAGGGGAGAGATACTAATACTGCTCCTATAGCTACCAGCCACGGCCAAACAGGGGCAGCTACCCCCTGCTCCTCAGAAGCCACAGCAGCCCTAATTTCAACACGGTAGTTAGTCCAAAACAGAGGAGCAGTATCCTCCCAGACTTTTACCTCAAGCAGACTGTTACCTTCAGCTTCGACAGTACTAGCAAAGATATCGGCTAACTTCAGACCACCCCATTGTGTAAAAGGAATCTGCTCAGGGGTGAGCGGAAACTCTATGATGCAGACCTCATCCTCGCCTTCCCAGACATACGAAGCTGGGTGGATAGTGTGCTGGATAAGTTCAAATTCTGGGGGAACTTCAAGCGTGGTGGTACACAAGTCTCCTTCGTAACTATCAACGACAACAGGGTCATCGGGGTTCATAAGGAGACTGGCAGCTATGGTATATGTTCCTTCTTTATTCAGGTCAAACCGGCCGCCAATAAACTCATGGTCATCACCAGGGTCAAGCTCTATTTTTATACCGAAGACCGATACCCAGTCCTGGTAATCCTCGACTACTACCCCCTCAGGGTCTTTCACTACCCAGTGAATGCCCATGTGTTGGGGCACGTTCGCATCGTTGCGCCCCCAGATGTGGACCAGTCCTGATTGGCCAATAGGAACGCTGGAGGCTATGGGGAGCAACTCAGTAGACGGGCCAGTCGGCCTAGTAGACGGGGATATCACCTCTAGTTTCATCATATTCCAGCTCCTTCTTGATGATAGTGCCGGCAAAGATTGCCTCTTCAACAACACACAGGACCCCCTCGTAGGTGTCAACCGTGACTGGGGCATCAGGGTTCATAAACAGTGCTATTGATATAGTCCAGGTTCCCGTCTTATTTAGGTCAAAACGCCCTGGAGAGATGAACTCATGGGTACCACCGGGGGTGGCTGAAAATGTTTGCCAATCAGAATAATCTTCGGCTACTATTCCATCGGGGTCCTTGACTACCCAGCCAATACCCAGTTTCTGGTTGGTAGCCATGTCATTGCGCCCCCAGACGTGGACTTTACCTTCTTGTCCGAAAGGCACACTGGCACCCACAGCCAGCAGCAGTTCACCAATGGTATCTGGCACGCTAATAAACGGGGATAATGCTTCTTGTCTCATCATATTCCAACTCCTTTCTGCTTATTGTGCCTTTATATATTTCAGGTGCCACGGTGCACAGGTCTCCAATGTATCTGTCAACAACCTCTGGGTCGTCAGGGTTCATAAGCAGCTCCACCCACATGGTATATTTCTCTTTATCTAGGTCAAACCGACCGCCAATGAATTCATGCTCACGCCCAGGGCTTGTAGTCCCCCACTCCCAATCTTCATATTCCTCAACAACCATACCATCAGGGTCAGCAACAAACCAGTAAATTCCCAGCTTCTCGCTGGTGGCCATATCGTTGCGCCCCCAGATATGGACTAGCCCTCTTTGACCCTCGGGAATATTATAAACTGGAATTGAAGCCCGAGACTCATCATACTCTAATTGCTTTCTGCTTATTGTGCCCGCAAATTCTACTGGCACCACCACCTTCTCAAAGTAAGCCTCGACATTTTTGTCACTGCTCATATAGAGATTGTAAGTTGGGCTTGTCCCACTGGCATCTCTCCCCCAGCCGGTAAACTGATAACCAGAGAGAGGGTGGGCCGTTAGCTTTACCGTGGTATTGGCGGGGTAGTCTCCACTGCCGGGGTCAATGTAGCCACCATATGCCCAGGTGGGAACAAAGACACTAAGGTGGAAGGTTGCTGGCGCAGGTATCTCTAAGCTGACTACTTTACTAGCAGCGCTATCATAAACATAGCGGTTAACATCCCAGCGCTCCACCCAGACGAAAACGGTAGTATTGCAGTCCGGCATGGTGAATGAAGCACTATAAGTCCTAGCCTCTCCACCTTCAATAACCTCATCCTTAGTAAAAATGAGATCAGTAGGATAAAGGTCTGGAACCGCATGTATCTCAGTTCTAAACGCATAGAGATACTCCGTGTTATTCCAAAGTCGAACAGATACCGAGACCCTTTTGCCTTCCTCAGCACTACTGGGAGCGGTTATTGATATGCTGGCCATCAATCCCCTCCTCTATTACTTCCTCTGAGCGACTAGGGCAATACCTAGGATGGCTAAAGCACCAAAACCGAGAGCAGCTAAAGCACCAATACCGAGCACTGCGGGGAGGGCTTTAGTCTTTAAGCTGACAACTTTACTAGCACGATTATCGTAATCCCAATGGACAACAAACCGATGCACCATGACCAAAACGGTAGTATTCCAAGCGGGCATGGTGAACGATGCGCTATAGGTCTTAGTTATCCCATTTTCAATAACTTCCTCAAAGGTGCCGATTATCTCATGGGGTTCTGGGACCGCATAGATGTCCTCGACCGCATATATCTTCACTCCGAACAAAAGGTCAGACGCTGTGATATTCGTTACTTGGGCAGATACCGAAACCGGTTCACCTTCTTCAGCGCTATTAGGAGCAGTTATTGCAATATCAGTATAAGCCATTAGCTCTCCTCTACTTACAGGGGCCTTTCTGTCCACCGCTTTTACTTCCAGCACCCGGTCCAGATCGCCCTGGGTTACCGCCCCCACGACCATCACGAGGGCCTGTTGCCCCACTTGGAGGTCCTTTTCCATCTTGTCCTGGCATATTACTCCTCCTTCAGGAATGCCTCAAGATTTTTAAGCTCCTTTTTCTTATAATCTCTTCTACCCTCCTCCATTATAGTGGCGAGTTCTTCATTTTGTCCAGCGAGCTCTTCGAGCACCATTTCCGGGGTCACCCCCAGCTGGAGAAGAGTATTGCCATCCCGCTTATGTGTTGCCTTCTCTTCAGGGGAGCAGCCGTTGAGATAGGTTCCAATGATACTAATACCCTTGTCAGCCAGTATTTTGAGGTTGTCCATGCCCGCTTTCTCGATTTCCTCCCTAATTTTACGAGCCGCCTTTATCGCCAGGAAATGTTTTGCTGTCCTGTCAAGCAAACCTCTCATCCCAGCAGATCCTCTTTGGTGTATTCCCTTCCACATTCGGGGTTGGGACATTTAATCGGTTGGCCCGCCCATCCAGCAGGGGGGCTGAACTTAGTATGACAGTCTCCGCATTCAAATACCTGCGGTGCTGAAGACTCTGTTGGGGCTTTGGTTCCCGTAGCTTCACCTGCTGCTGCCTGCAAAGCCTTAATGCCATCACCAAAGTTTTCTCTCACCGTCTGGGCCAATCCCATTAAGGCGTCATGGCGCCCATCAGCTCTCCTTTCCTCATTTTGGAACTTCCTCCAGTCGATGACATGGCCTAAGTCCATAACAATAGGTTGGCCATCGGGGCCTTTTATCTGCACTGGCAATCCTGTAGACGGATTACCACCGGATGACTCTGGGATACCCAATAGAGATCTTAGCACCGGGCCAGCAGCTTTCGCTTGATCCATAACAGCGACAAACTCGGTGATCTGCTCAATAAGGGTCTTGGGCTGGGTGGTTTGCCCCGGCTGGGGTATATGGGTCATTATCTCTTGCCTCATGAGAAGAAGTTTGTCAGCAAGCATCTCTTTTAATGCGGTAGCATCAGAGCCCTTATTGAGGTAAGGTCCCAGGGCAGTAAGAAGCTCCGAGAGTTTTTCCGGGGTAGATGCTGGACCGGCTCCTGCTTGAGCCGTCCCCGCAAATCTACCCTTTAATGCCCTTATAGCCATGATGTCTTTAGCGTCTGCAAGACTGTAGTCGCCAAGGTTCTCACCGACCCTTACCGGCTCGTCGTCTACGATTATATACTCCCTGCCTCGCTTACTTGCAACAACACCCCTTCTCTCTTCATCCGCCACTGTCTTGCCAACCCCGGTAAGCTCAGTTTCAAGCTCGGGTGGAATCGCTTTGTGAAGTTTGGCGCGCCAGGCGTTCACCCAGACGCCCCTCAGGTCATCAGCGATGTCAGCTTGACCGAGGGCCTGCCACACCCACTTGATATCATTGAATTCTCCGCTCCAAACAATGTCGGTAGCCAAGACAATCCTGTCTTCCTTTATGCCTATGCGCCGCCCAATAGCCTCAAACTGCTGCCTCGGGGTGACCTCCTCATCCAGCATAGTTGGGTGGACTCCCTTTTCTAAGGCCTTTTTACCTTCATCGGTTATCAACCAGCCTTCCTCGCTGCTGCCATCCACAGTCCCCTTAGCTTTCTCCCTCTTTAATTGCTTAAGCGTTGTCTCGCTTGAAGCCCCCAGCTCCTTAGCCAACTCGCTCGTGGAAACTGCAGCCCCTTTCGTACTTAATACCTCCAGTAGCTGTTGTATGGTTGCCATATCTCCTCCTTTGTCTTGTCTTTTAAATACAGCAAAGCACAAAAACCACCAAAAGTCAAGTCATTGTCTTTTCGGTGTTTCCTTGACTTTTAGTAGATGGGGGGTATAATGGAGTAAAGAGGAACCTGAGAGGGGGGTGCCAACTATGAATTGGCTCGACCTAATCACCAATATTATATCCCGCGTGCCGATCGAGAGAGTCTTGTTTTCTCCCCGGGATAATACCAAAGCCCTGGAGGAATTTGTAACCAACATGAAACAAACTAAGAGCCAAAAAGAGGCCCCTTCAGAGCAAAAGACGACATCTACTATTCAGGAGCCGGCAAAGTCGCCCGAAACGGTGCGACCGGAAGTAGCCGAGACCATTACTGAAGAAGGGAAAGCATCGAGCATCGAGGCGGGCTGCGTCCCGTGTAGCTTGGGCCACCTCAGCGTATGTTCCGGCCTTATCAATGAAGCAATGCGGTTCGGTAGGTCAGACGGCATGGACTCCAATGAAGTTATTGACCGAGTTAGCCACTGCCTTTCCGAGCTGAACGCCCTCGAGCGTGAGGACCTGACATCTGAAATGATAATTGACCTACCCTCATGGGAAAAGGAAATTGCAGTCGATGCATTAGAAACCAGCCGGTCAACAAGACACCTTCTTGAAAAAATCACCACTACTGATGAACTAGAGAAAGCAGCAGCCAAAACACAAACTGCCTATACTCAGATCAGCAGAAGGTGGTTCAAGGAGAGGGTGGCCAGAATGCCCCAGGAGGAGAAGGCCGAGCTGGCTAAAAAGGCAATGAAACAATTGGAGGAAAGTTAATTATGGCTGAAGAGAAACCGAAGTGCGATATAGACGACCTGATGTGTCAAATGCAGGCGCTCCACTATCTGGATGGGTTGGAAAAACTCCTGGGAACCGAGAAGTTTCAAGGGAGATACCCGGAGTTCAAGGGGTTGGGTGATGTGGTAAAAGAGAGAATGGGCGAGCAGCGAGGCACTATAAAAGAAATGATGGAAAGGTGCGGCATAGACACTGGTGAGTTTGGGAAAGAGGAAGGGCCAATTGAAACGGAGATCACAGCAGAAAGCTAGAGAAAAAGTATGGATAGGTCAGCTTATAACACCTGTATGATCCCGTTTATGAAGGGTGGAGGCCCAGACAGAAAACTTCGCTTCTGCGCCGGCGCCAAACTATGTTCCGGGAGAGCCAAGACCGAAGAGGAAGCCAAGCAAATCTGCCTTACCCAACCTGCAAAGGCTCCCAAGGTAAGGAAAACCAGAAAGGGCTCCATAGACACCGAAGCCCTGGCCACCTGTGTCATCAAGTCTCTGGACGGATCGGAAATCACCCTGAATAACTTGACATCTATCATCGCTGACTGCACAGGACAAAAAGTCGCTAAACCTCTCACTCGAGAAAGGTTCATTAAGCAATGTTTCAAGGAAAACGGTACTCCCAGTGAGATGGGAGGTTATGATATAAAAGAAGCTCAGAGGCTACGGTCATTTTGCACAGTTAAGTGGAAAGAGCGGGAGACATCGTCGTGAAAAAGGATGACTATGTTAAAATCGTAGCTGTAGATGGTAACTACCGATATGGCTACATAGAAAAAATCCAGGAAAGAGGATCCATCTTGGTTATCAATATGTTCGATGAAGGAATAAGTAAGATTGCCTATGATGCGGCTTCTGATGCTATAGTCGGTCAAGATTCAATCGATTATATATCACTACTCACTGAGGCAGAGAAACGAATAGTACCCTTACTCTCCGCCAGCTACAATACAAACGAAATCGCAGCTGCAATGTCTACCAGCCCTAAGACAGTTAGGGCGCAGCTCCGGACGCTACGAATCAAACTACGCCTAGATACCAGGGCCCAGCTCATTGCCTTCTCCCGAGCCTTAGACTCTATGATAAGAAAACAGGCAGCTGAGAAGAAAGATTGACAGAACCAGAGCAATTAGTCAGACTCAAATTAGAAGATGGCACTTTTATAGTTTTTCGTCGGACAGAAAACAATGAAGTCCATGTCTGCCATAACGACCATTGTGTTATCTTGCCCAAGGCTTCCGGGCAGGTAACCCTGGATCTATTCGCATTACTAGCACCCTTCGGAAAAATAGAGGAGGAAACAGATGAAACCGCATGAACAGGACACCCAGGATTGCCTAGCTATAGAGGACAATAAAACAGCTCTCGCTTGCTTAAAAAAAGTTGTGGCTCAATATTCTGAAAGCGACGTCTGCCGGCCAAAGTTAGTTCTTCTGACCAGCAAGGGATGCCTTCCCTGCAAAGGAGAGGCCGCTCTGCATGCCGATGATATCGCCAAGGGGATCGTGCAACAAATAGATTTTACATCCCCTGAAGGTATGGAAATCGCAAGGAAAAATGATATTGGTTTCATCCCTTCCCTCCTTCTGCTGGACTGCCATGATAATCTCATAATGCCCGCTTAAGCGTTTTCGTTGACCAAAGGTTTCTCCCTTCTGTATTATTAAATTAAATAATCTGGGGAAGGAGAGAACATTATGGGAAAAGGTAGAACATTAGCTCATGCGATGAAAAGCAAGATTACCCCGTTCGGGCGCTGGTGCCCACCCGCTAACGCACATGCCCGGTGTGTTGGTGCTGCACTTTATGGCAAGACCGGTGGCGGACGTATGGGTGTGAGGGAACGCTTTACCGAAGCTAGCAAAAAGTGCTAAGGTAAGCCGAAGCTGACAGTCCGAGATTGAAAAGGGAGCCACTAAGTAGCTCCCTTTCTCTTTGCAATACGGGCGTTATGCTGATTTATAAACTTGAGCTGCTTGGCTCGTTTCTTGTCATCCGCCTCTTGTTTCTCATCAAGGTCTCGGACACACCGAAGACACACACCATCGCGGGGACGGAATCTCACAGCTTCTAATCCACACCGGGGGCAAAGCGCTCCACCTACCTGTTCCCACTCCTCTGACTTTCCCTTCCGCCCCGTCCTACGGGACCCACCGTCAATAACCCTCAGGTGAGGGTCAACCAAGCGGAATATTTCAGAGGCTCTCTTCTTCTCCATTTATTCCTCTTTCTTTTCTCCCTTCTCCTTTTTGATTCGCTGGTATGCTCGATTGAGGAGCTTCATAGCCTCGTCATAGCCCCCTCTATCAGGATGAAAAATTACCGCTAGGTTCCTGTAGTTTCTCTTGACTTCTTCCGGACTCGCAGTTGCTGGAAGTCCCAGCACACTATAAGCATCAGCCAGGGGCATATCTGACTGTGGCGGAGCTGCCGATTCCCCTTGGGGGAGTTCCCTGGGTCGTTGCTGAAACTCCTTGAGCCAGCCAGCGACAGTTTTCCCTGTGAACCGCTCGAAAGTAGTGTCAACAACATCAACAAAATCCAGTAGAACCGATAGGCTATTCGCTTCCTTGGGCTTTGCCTTACGCTTTGGCATCAGTAGTACACCGTCACCTCAGGATAGAGTTCAACCATATCGTTAATCTCCTCCACGAAGAAGTGCTGCTCATGACTGGGGGCCAGCCAGCCAGAAAAGTAAAGGGGGTCGGGCAAAACAACCACAACATTATCAGCCACTCTTGAGGCTTCAGCTAAAGCGAACTGCCAGTTATCCAGGTGCTCAAGCACATGGGATAGTAGCGCGCACCCAAACTGTTTATCACCAAAAGGCAGAGGGGCAGTCTCTATATCGAGCTGCAGGAACCGGGGCATGCCATCAAGGGCAATGTCAATATTGGCCAGAACCTCAGGTGTCTCAGCTATTACCTGTGCTTGGTAGGTGCGATGCGGACCGGCGCCCAGGTTGATTATGCCCTTGCCATTACTAAGCCTCTTTGCTTCCTCTAAGGCTTCATCTTTGGTAGCGGTCATATGTAGAAGATCAATGGCGGCGCAAGCTACTGGGAGCCCCACTGCACCACCTAATATCAGAGCTAAGCTATTCATTTTCTCTATTATAACACCTCTGACTGGCCCCGGTTTGACTTCTAATTTTAGGTAGATTATAATACATTCCAGTAGGAATGACAACTATGATAGATAAAGACGAGCTCCTCGCAAAATACTCCTCGAACCTTCCTGATGGTAAATACCGGAACCACTATCTAAGCTATGCCCAAAATTTCCTTGCTTATGCCGATAGCTTAGATAAGGAAACAGTAACTAAATACCTGGCGAAGCTGAAAAGGCAGGGGAAAAAACCAGGCACAATCAACTTTGCTTTTAGGGTGATACGAAGGGTATTCGTAGTGAATAAGCGGGACTGGCCGTTTAGGCGAGGAGAAGCTCCGCCTATCACCCAGCGCGATGAGCACAAACCGGCCCTGGATCCCGAGCTTATCAAAGTGATGATAAAAGCGGCCAAGGATGGCAAGCTACACGCGGATGAGGCATTAGCCCTTGCTCTATCGACAACCTATGGTTTGCGTCGGGAGGAAATGTGCAATTTGGAGCCAAGGGATGTGGACCTTAAGCAAAACACTATCTTTATTAGCACTATTAAGCACGGCCGGCAGAGATATCATTTAATACCCCCTGAGATAAAACCGTACTTGGCGGAGCACGATTTTAACGAAGAATGCAGCCTTATTAAAATGTCCCAGCTGTTCTGGAGAATAGTAAATGGCTCAGGGCTTGAAGCCCTTAGAGGCCATAGGCTGGGATGGCATTCTATCCGCCGCCCACTTTTGAGTCTACTCCACAGCTCAGGCCTCGATCCCTTTGCCGTTCATAGCTTTATGAGATGGAAGGGGGGGATGGAGGCCGACCTAGCTATCGATGCCAGGTATCACGCCACATCGTTTGTCGGCTTGGATGGCGAGAAGCCTATTACCATGGAGGCTCAAAGCGATAAGGAAATATTCGAGAAACACCCGTTCCTGGAATTTTGGAGGTGAGTTATGACTGAATGGCGAGAGGCCTTTTGCCCGCTATGCGGGCGGACTATGGGGAAAAGAACAATTTACAATATTCCCGGCAAGCCCTATTTCGGGATAGAAAGACAAGACAACCTCTGGGAGAAAACCCGGGAGTTCACCGGCGCTAAGCCCTTTGGCGTGGTCAAGTCAAGCGAGGGGAAAGGAAGTATGCAGTTTGAGCGGTACTACGGACTTGAGGAAGATGAAGAGGGTTACTTCCCCTTAATGAAGGCCAGGCTATTGAATATTATATCTGAATGGTTAGATAAAGAATGGTTATCGATGGAGGAATTAAAATCAATCATAGGAAAATAGCGTTATATCTGGTTCGCTTATATACTGACTTCAGTAAAATGTTCTATTAAGAATGTATTGACAAACGGGATATTTTATGCTTATAATATTATAGTAACTTAAAAATTGAATATAAATTATAGCTATCAAGAGTTGCGGTTAGGGAACTGGCCCGGAGCCGCACGGCAGCCTTTGAGTCTTTCTTAAAGGTGCCAAAGCCAGCCCCCACTAGGGGAACGATAGGTCACTGCTGATCAGCAGTGAAAAAGGAAGGCGGAAGACCTCCGCCCGGGGGTCTTTTTTATTGCTTTAAGAAAGGAGGTAAACCAATGACATTGGGATCGTTAATTTTCATGGGAGTGGTCATAACCATTTGTTTGACTGCGGTGATTGTCATCGTGGCGAGGTGGTTAACTAACTTTATCGTTGAGAGGTGGTGGTCATAACCATGAGTACTAACCGCTCAGCACTCGGGTTCCCAAGGCGGCTTGGGGGCTCGCCGCGGGGCGATTAGCCCTAATAAAAGGAAGGGGGTATATAAATAATGTTGGGATTACAGGAACTTGCACGAGCTAATGAATTGGCCGCTGAAAGGCAAAGGGGGAATCCCGGGGGCCGCTTAGATAAAGCAGGGCTAATCAATTGCCTGAAACACCCCGGGTTAACCCCGCAATGCTCCAGATGCCTGAATTACACCGTTTGTCTGAAGATTAGCCAAGCACTTAACAACTAACCGCCCGGCCCACTGCTCCGGAGTTTTACCAGCTCCGGGGCAGAAGCCAGCCGGTTAGAGGCTGAGACTAAAGAAAAGAGGTTAAGCAATGGAAATCAGAAAAGGAAAGCTGGTCCAGTTCGGCGGGTCCTGGGGAAGTGGCCTGGGGACCCTGGAGATCGAAGACTCCGAAACCGGCGAGCGTGAGCTTGTGCCGTGCGACAATGGCGCCACCGTCCGGGCCCTCGAGGCCGCTTTCGGCAATGTCATCACCCCGGCACACACCGCCAACGGCGACGGCTACAAGGGCCGGGAAGTCTACTGGTCACTTGACGAGTTCGGGCTTGTTCTTGCTGGCTTTACCCCGGTCGAGGACGGCTCCCCGGTCTTGGCGGGCTAGCAAACAATAAATAAAAAGGGAGGGTTACAATGACAGAAGTAGGACAGGATCTTATCTGCGCCCTGTGTGGCGAGCCAATCGTGCCAAGGGACCCGGGGGACAGACCATACACTGGGGATGCCGGCACGGCATATGAGGGCAAGCCGATATGCGATACCTGCTACGATGAGGACACCTGCGAGCCGGCGGCCACTATTTACTACGGCGGTGATCATGATGAGCCGCACCTCATAGGCTCCTGCCGCAATGAAACCGAGGGCGACTTCAGGGTCAAGTGGCACTCAACAGACCCCTGGCGTGGCTACTACGAGTGCGAATCGGGCGAGTATGTGGAGGTCTTCACCGATGCCATACTCTCCGGCCACGAGTCTGAAGAGATGCTTAAGAAGCTGTACGACCGGGTGCTGGAGAGGTTTGAAGAGGAAGATATCGGCTTCGCTCGGGTATTCTGCCGGAGCTCCAATGTCTTTATGACTAGCCTGGAGATCTGGGTCAAGAGAGACTTCGTGCAACTCCTGAAGGCCCATGCCATCATTGCCCAGGCCAAGGGTGAGGTGGACTACGACAACCCGCTCTACTCCACCGGGATACTCTTCCCCAGGGAGAATTTGGAGAAGTTCAAGGACCTGTTGGGGAAAAAGTATAATATCACGACCGACAAGGATCTTGCCGACCTGGCGGCTGAGAAGGGGAATGACCTGTTAGCGGAGCTGGTCGAGGCGGCGAAAGGGGGAGTGAATGAAGGCTAAAAGAAGAAGATTGGGTCAATACCGGTGCTGGCTTTGCGGCAAGGACCTGGAGATAACCACGCCGCCGTACCTGCGGAATGGCAACTGCCACTGCGAGGAGGAGGGGCTGCTAGGAGGCGGTTGCGTTCCTTATGGTTTGACCGAGGAGGAAGTGGAGAGGGCGAGGCAGGAATACGCCCGGACGCACGGGGAGTCGAGGTGATAAGGCAAAATGAGTTTAAATGAAAACAGGCGGTCAATAAAACTGGGCAGGTCTGCGGATCTGCCGTCGGCGGTGAAAAGAAGCCTGGGCATTGGTCGATTCAAGGCAAAGGTGTTTCAGCGACCGGGGGGTGAACTCATTGCCAAAGCCATACAGGACATAGGCGAGGTTATAATCAAGCTGACCTATATCAGCGGCAGCGACAAGGCCAAGTCCGTGGAGCTAACCGAAGCGGAACTGCACCGGGTATTGCTGATGGCCAAGGATGTCAGGAAGATGACAGGCCGGCCAAGTGAGGAAGAATGCGATCAGGCCTGGCTCGAGGAAGAATAGGTCCTAAGGGTGAGGGACAGCCCAAAGTTGCCCCAGCATATTAAAAACTGATCACGGGGAAGGGCAGAACAACCGGTATTATTAATACCGGCCTGAAAAAAGGAGAGAAACTAGAGGGTACCCTCCTCAATGGGGATGGTTCGGGCATAGAGTAGCTTCTCGGAGACCGCTTTTTCGTTGTAGGCCTTGAGCAGCTCAATAAGCCGTTTCCCGACGCACTCGTCCGCGGCATCCCGGAACTCAACATCGAGCTGGACATTCCGCTCAATGTCGAAACCGTTGTCCGGTCGCCGCCACTTGCCGCGAACCTTCCATTCGGTTTTGCCCGTGAGGAAGTCAAAGTGATGGGCTTTTGGTTGGGCAATTATGATGGAGAGGAGTTCCCGGTCCCTAGCATCGCAGGCCTTCTGGATCTCCTCGTCGTAGAGGAGGGCGTTAAGCTCATCCTTGATGGCCTCGACTGCCATCTTTTGGGGCTCCGGACCAATTTTGCATGGGCAAAGTACCATAGTAAAATAATGGTAACAAGGACAGTGGTTAAAAGTCAAGTGGGGGTTGAGGGTTCAAATCCTCCGGCTCTCCAAACTAATTTCTATTATATTGTAACAGAAATCAGATGGCAGGGCTAGTGTATTACTAATAATATATGACTAAGGGGTCAGCGGTTCAAATCCGCCGACCCCCTTTTGGCTCGCTCCCTTTCGGTGGGTTTCTCAGGTGTTATGGCTCGCTCGTCTGCCATGGGTTGCTCTTTGTCAATGGCTCGCTCTTTTCTCTTGGGATTCTCAACCTTGTTGGCTCGCTCAACTACTTTGGTTTACTCACTTCT
>JABUBP010000003.1_pt1 | contig 42421 bp, 72 predicted proteins | sample 7240331 | NCBI WGS metagenome assembly JABUBP01 (sample SAMN07256347, study PRJNA390944) | subsurface metagenome | isolation source: Methane hydrate marine sediment | place: Pacific Ocean: Eastern North Pacific, ODP site 1244 | collected 2002 | reverse complement strand
TGCTAATAATTGTTGGCAGAGATGCCATAGCTGACTTCGCTCAGACCGCCTATGCTGCCGGAGTGCCTGATTTTGAGGAAGCCGATATTCTCCTGGTAACGCATGTGTCTGGCTTAACGGGTGCACCGCCCCCAGCGACGGTGGACTATACTGTTGACCCCTACAATGCCACCGACTGGGCTGATGGAGCAAAGCCTGCCGTCGAGCACATCATGTTCAATGCGGGTGCCAGGCAGTTTAAGATTGCATCTACCGTTGCACCCGATGTAGGTAGCCTGCTTCTGGTCGTAATGAGGCCAAAAGGGGCGCGAGTTAAGGTCAGCTAGTAAAGCAGGATAAACTGAATATATCGCCGGAGACTTGCCGGGGATGAGGAAGGATGATATTGCCCATCACGGCAAGCCCGGATGGGTAATATTGTTTTGGAGGTAAGAGATGATTACTGACGCCACGGTTCGTTTAATCAAGTTCCCCCCGGAGAAGATACCGGACTCCTGGTTCGGCAATGTCCCCGCTCTAGCCGAGGTCGCGGTGCCCATCCTTGACTTGAAGAGGTTCACCCCGTATGTTCTTACTCTGGCCGATATCCAGCTCCCCCCTGATCCCGATGTGATAATGAGGGCCAGGTATAATGGAGTAAGGGTGGAGGAAAACACCGCTGCGGTACTTGTTGATAATGTGGCTAATGCCCTGGTAGGAGCCTGGAGTCTGACGGCAAAGGAATTTCTCTACTATAACCTCCTCGGCATTGCCGGCGCCATCGACTACTACACTCACTTCGGGGTATGGGGTATCATACCAACCGTCGCTGATAAGATGGCTTACGGCATAACCCTCAGCAATGAGGAAAAGGAACTTGCTGAAAGGCTGAGCATTGCCAACCCGGTGGAGAAGGGTGTCCTGCCCTTACCTAGAGATGTGCAGATTGCCCGGGAGTACCTTGTCCTTGGAGAGGAAACACACTCTCGAAATATAACCGTATCGGCGACTGCTGCCACCATAGAAAATATCTACGCTAAGGAAAGTGAGTTTATTGTCCTGACCAGGATAGCCGCTCAGCCAGGTGCCGTGGCAGACGACATCCGTTTCATTGTCGATAGGGATGATGACCACAACTATGCCAATGTCAAGACCTTCCCCTTGAGCCTGATACCCGGTGGTGAGGTGAGGTGCTTCATACCGGCCATGGAAGAAATTCGCCTAAGCACCATAGCCGCCGGTGTCGTAGGGCCACATCTATTCAGATATACCATTCTTCGTTGTCGGCTGACAAATTTATTGAGAGTGCGTTTCGGTTTAGTGAGCCAGGATGAAATTCCCGGGGATACCTGGTCAAAGGTTCGGGGAGGAATTTTGTAGATGGATAAGGCTGAACTAGAGGTGCTTTAATGGACCCAATCGAAGAGGTAGTCCAACAACTTAAAGAGCTAAATGCTACAAACAGGAAGCTACTGGAGATTCAAGGACTGCACTTTGCCCTTGAACCAACCAGATATATAGCTAGGAAACTGCGCTCTGGGGAAGCGATCGCTCAGGTCGGGTTCTGGTATCAGTTAGTCGGGGCTGGCGCTACCGCCACTATCCAACGTGCCAATCCAGAAGGCTATGTTGCAATAATGATTTCTGAAGGTATGAGAGTTTCACAAAATGGCGTTTTTGAATTTACCCGGATGGTAGATGATAGTATCCTTCCCGAGGTATATATACCACGGGCTGTCGACTTTGATTTCAGTTGGTCAGAGGCAATCCCTTTCGCTCTTGTGGTAAGGGATATGACGACGATTACCATCACCAACCACAATGCTGCCGAGCAATGGATGGTGGGAGGTTTCATTTTGGCACTTTTCAGGAAGGATGTCTGGGAGAGAGACTCAAAACTTTTGGACATAGCAGCTGAGAGATCTATGTATCCGGCGCCACCACCACCAATGCCACCAGCGGCATAACATACGGAGGGCGAATGAATAAGACGAATGATAAGGGAAAAAATGATGGAAGGTGGAAATGCCCCACATGCAAGGTGGAGGCAGACGTCAAGGGGCGTAATATCAAAATATATGTTGTTGGCTATACATGGCCTTTACACTGGGACTGCCAGTTTGCCCGGGCCATAGATAGCATAAATTTTGATGAGCTGGAGCGTGTTTCCTGATGGATATAAGACGAGCAATCAGAAATGCCCTTGGCGGTGGCTCTGATATAGACATCCCCACCGAGTTTAGCCAGCTAAAAGAGGCGCTGCGTACTTTGGCTGAGGCTTCGGTTGACACAGGAATCGCCGACGCCACCAGCACCGTCGATTATCTTGACGATTCCTCAAAGAGCTGGCCACCCAGCCCTGGCGGGTTTGAAAACCTGATCATCGAGATAACTGAGGGAACTGGATTAGGAAATTTTGCCAAGATAGCCTCCAATACCGCCACCAGGATAACCTTTGTGAGTGCGATGCCGGTTGCCCCCGACGCGACATCCAAATACCGCATCGGCTTCTTCGGCAAGATGGCTGGGGAGATTAGCTCAAGGGCAATCAGCAAGACTATCAAGGATTATGTCCCCGGTGCAGTTGGCACCTTCTGGCTCCCCGAAACGGGTCATATTGACCTTTCCAAGCTTCTAACAAGCAGCTGGGGAATCTATGCCCCGACCACCGCCACCATGGTCATCAATTGCTATCTCAACATCTCCCACGACGGTGGCACCACTTGGAGGCGAGCCGCAGGCTACTCTATTGCCGATGGTGATTTTGTCAGGGATGAGTGGAACACCATCGACTGCCCATTGAAGCTGGCTGAGGCTAAACTGGAGGTGGTCATCGAGACGGCATATCCTGCGGAGCTGGATTTAATGTGCATCGCCAAGCCTTAGGAGGTGGGGATGGTAAACGGAATGTATGCCCTAATAAATGGGGCCATTATTGTTGATAAGATTGTGATAATTGCCCAGGAGGCCGAGCCAGCAGTTCCGGCGGGAAAGTTCAGGATTTGGCACGATAACACCCCGGCTGCAGAGAGGCGATGGCTGATACTGGGGACTGACGGCACAGTTGTCGGAAACCAGAAGGTGGAAATAAGTTAGGAGGTGAACTATGCCAGCACACGGAATCCATATAAAGACCGTAGAAGACCATCCGCTTGATGTCATCCCGACTATGGATGAGCCCCATATTCCCCCTGAGATAGCCAGGGATACCGAGGTTGACGGCAAGATAGTTACCCATAAGGAAGATGCCTCAGCCCACCATGCCAGATACACCGACGCTGAGGCAGATGCTAGAGCAGATGCTAAAGTCGCTACCCATGATGGACTGGCCAGCCCCCACCCGGAGGCCACGGCCATTGGCGGAAAAACTCTCGGCTTGGCTGACGGCGATGTAGCAGTATTGCCAGTAGCTACCGAGGGCGATGTTCTCAAGCGAGGGGCTACCGGCTGGGAGCCAGGACCTGTTCCTGCTGAGATTGCCGTCTACAAGGCGGAGGCCGAGCCGGCGATTGCCGCTGACAGCGTTGCCATTTGGTGTGACACCACCGTTGGCCTGGAGAAATGGTGGCTGGTATTCGGCACTGACGGAACCGTAGCCGGAAATAAAAAGGTAGAGATGGGTTAATGGCGAAGCACGAAACAGTAACCAAGGCTGATGTTGATGCGAAGATTGCAGCTATTCCATCGGATGATGTTGCAGCTACACCTAGTCTGAGAACTCTAGGCTCAGGAGCACAGCAAGCAGCAGCAGGTGACCATACTCATACGCTGACACTAACCCAAGCTTTTTATGACGGTAGCACCGGGGCTAGTGGTACTACTTCTTGGGTTACGAAGGTTTCTACCTCAATCCCAGCTAACGCAAAAAAGGTCATGGCTTGGTGCTTTGGAACTTCTGAGACTTCTCTAAAGGAGGGCTATTGTAGAACACTCTATAACGGTGTTCAAGGAGCTTATTCAAGCGGTGCTTATTTTTTCGTCAATGTATCACAGTGGGCGGGAGATGGCTTAGGGTTCGCTGCTAACTTGGATGTGCAGATAAAGAGGCACTCTGAGGCAGACTATGTAAGATATGGTTATGGCGCGCGGTATGTAACTATAGGATAAAGGAGTTTCTATGTTCACTAGAATTTATAAACTTCCCATTCAAGGAAAGGTGTTAAACGACAAACCACTGACAGGTGATGAGAACAACCCTTTATGTGTTATACCTCTTGAAGAGTTACCACAATTTAATGAACTAGGTGATATGGGACACAGTTTCACTGTTTTAAGCTACGATATTGATAATGAGGAGTGTGAGATAGAGCTTCAGGCAAATGATGCCTTGCACGAATGGTTGTTAAATCTCTTACCCCAACTAAAAGATATTAAACAAAGTAAAGGGTGGAACTTAGATAAAACCGAATTGATTAAGGCAAGAATAGCTAGAGGAGAATAACAGGACGCAGTCCTCAAGGCACTGAGGCAACCGGAGGTAGAATAAAATGCCAGAAGAAAGAAGGATATCCCCGGCGGTAGTCATTATACCGGTAGGTTTAGGTTTAGGCCTGGCCGCAGCGGTGGGAATCGCTGCCTTAGCCCGGGCAGCACCGCCAGAGGTCTATACCTGCCCTGTCTGCGGCGATGAATTTGGCACCCTAGAGGAGCTACAGTACCACTTCACCGCGTCTCATCCACGTGAAGAAATTCCCATTGAGTGGCAGTAAAGGAGGTTATTATGCAACCACAAATTGAAATCAAGGGAATCCAGTGGCTGGAAAGCGAGGACCCGACCTTTGAGGCCGGGGAGGTAAGGACAGCCATAGCCCAGATGACCAATCCCACGGCGAAGGCTTTTTCATACACTGCTGAGCTGTACCTTGATGTAACCAAGGTAGCCAGCTCAGGCCCAATCGCTTTTAGCCTAGCTCCGGGAGAAACAAAGCCAATCAGTTTCCCGGTAACTATGCCAGCTTTTGAAGGTACTTTCCCCGTTTACCTCGATGCCTTTGTCGGCGCGGAGTTGGTTGGTGCCTTCCAAGCCACTGAGGACGTTACGGTAGTCATCACGCCAGCCATAATAATTGGGCCAATAACCTGGGAGTAAAAGGATGCCAGAATTTACCCCTGGGGAACTAAGGACAGCCATAGCTTCGATGTCTAACCCGACAGCCAAGAGCTTCAGCTATACTGCCGAGTTATACCTTGGCTTGCCAAAAGCGGCAAGCTCTGGCGCGATATCTTTCTCCCTGGCTGCTGGTGAGACAAGGAATATCAGCTTCCCGGTAACCATGCCTGATGCCCCAGGGACATACCCAGTTTACCTCGATGTCTTCGTTGCCGGTCAGCTTCTTGGCGCTTACCAGGCTACTGAGGATGTGATCATCACGCCTCAGGAGGCCGAGTTCTCTATGCCAGCACTTATTGACTTCTGGATAGATCATCAAATCATAGTAGGCTACTACTACCACAGGGTTTGGTTCGGCGTTACCATAACCAACAACGGCTCACTGGCTGCAACCCACACGATAGAATACTACGTGAATTGGGGTGGCTACTTTGAGCCGAAGACAATACAGCTTACCCTTGCTCCTGGGGAGAGCATAAACTTCAAATCTGCACACTATGACATGGACTTCAACAGAGGCCCAAGGGATGCTCTCTTCACCATTATTGGGGACTGGGTAGGAAACAACAGAGCCGATGGGCACCTCGTAAGGGGCGACGTGACAGTGGGAAATCTCATTTGGGAAGGACATGGCGAATGGTAGGAGGTCAAAATGCAAGAAGAAAGAATTTCACCAGCTCTAGTGATAGTGGCAGGTTTAGGCTTAGGTCTGGCTGCAGCGGTGGGAATCGCTGCCTTAGCCCGGGCAGCTGCTCCACCCGGGTGCCTAAAGTTGTACCCGGATCGATTTTATTACTTCATTTACACCGGGCCTAACCAAACCTTTAAGGCTGCCCTGGGGGAATGCTACTCGGTCATTTGGATCATAGAGGTTTACGACCCAGAAACTACCGACTACTGGGCGCCGGCAGACCCCAATCACGATATCCTAGAAACCGGCAGCAAGTGCCGGGTGATGGTGCAGGGAATCTGTACCCTATGCGGATTTGAACTCACTTAGGAGGTGAAAAGTGGACATAAGCCTAATGATTATGGAAGTCATCACCGGACCCGAGATAATCGCGTTGGTGGCATTGATGGGGTGCAATGTCATCCTGTCAATTATAGCTGCTATCGCCAAGGGCGAGTTTACCTTCCGCAACTTGGGCGATTTCGTCGGGACCCGGGTGGTACCCCTGATTGCCTACGTGGTTGTCGCCCTGCTGGCCGAGGCACTTGACGACTGGACAGCCGCAGCGATAGCTGTCTACGCCGGCCTAGTCGCGCTCTATGGCGCCGGGATAGCCGCCGCCATCAAGGCACTCACCGGAGTGAGCATCCCCAGCATCTTCACGGAAAAGAGAAAATAGAACAAGATGGGCATCAAGGATAAACTCAAAAAACTTAACCCCTTGCATAACCCGGATAGGCTAAAGAGTGCTAAGAAGCTGTGCCAGACTATATTCGGTGTGGGGGATAAGCCTGACGCGAAGAAATATCTGAAATCACCCGATCTTGATCAGGTTGAGGTAGCCACAGCTCTAGTAAGGATAGAAACCGAAGTTGCGTGGATAAAGAGGATACTGTGGTTTGCTCTTATTGGTGGCGGCGCATCACAGATATTCGGTTAGTTACAGAATCCGGGCAAGAAGGCCCCTGCTTTAGTTGGGAATGGTTGACTTTCTATCTCCGGAATACCTGCCATAGTCGCAGGATCGCCATATAAAGAACGAAAAGAAAGAGAAAACCGACAGCAAAATAAGTTAGGATTTGCACCTTGTCTCCTTTCAACAGTATAACACTACTGTTGAATTTTCCTCAACGCCCCTATCTGACTCTCCACCAATGCCCTTACATCCCGCCCGCACTCAGGGCAGTGGCTACGGGAGCGGTTTAATGTCTTACCCCAAGGCGGAAAATTGCGATAAGTAAAAGAAGGACGGAGCTCGGCACCACAGTCGCACTTGAAAACAACCTCAATTAGCTTCGTGCCACACTCCCCGCAATACCGCTCTCTTGAGGAGAAGCAGGTCTCTAAGCATTTAGGACAGATTCTAGCAGTCATCTCATTCACCTCCTTTCAACGAGGGAAGTGCAAAAATTATGTTAATCACTTCGGTAACCTCCCCACTAGCCTTAGAAACTTGTCAATGTTCTGCCGGGCCCCATGTAAGAAAGGGATATCGTCAACTTTTAATATTCTTCTCCGTGGTTCTTTCCCATCTGAACCCTTATAAGCCATCGGGTAGACCTCCACATTGTAGGAAGCAAGAATTTTTACCCTCTCTATACACTCCTGTTCGATGAAAGGAAATCCATATAGAAAATAAAAGCGCAGCTTCCTAGGGCTTAACCCATTAGCCAACAGTAACTCAATCCCCTCTCTTAGCACTCTTTCATAGGCGATATCGTCAAAGGCAAATCGCAGCTGTTTGGTTTTTACCCTCTTTAGATACCACAGATTTTCCTCATTCAGTAGCCTGATATCCAGTCCCTGATTGAAGTCCACCTCGAGATCCTCGGCTATTAGGTCTTCCATCGTCTGCCGCCAGTTTGAGGATGCTAGAATGTTGTTATCTAGCAAAATTATCCTCCGGTGTTGGCGATGCCAAAATTCATAAATGCGGGTCCAGGGCTTTATGTAGCCTTCCTTTTCGGGTACACTACACCAGTGACATTTCCTGATGCAGCCCCGAGATGTAAAACCAATGCTGGCATCTTTCCAGGGTGGTGCTACATTTGAATATAAGCTATAGTCCGGCATCATGTGCTCCACCTCTGGCGGAAGCTCACCCCTGACGTCAATCCCAGCGCCGCCGACAATCGCCTCATCGGGGATGATGGTTCTCCTCTTGGCACTCCAAGTAAAGACGCAGGATGCATAGGTAATATCTGACTTCTCAAGTGGGAAGTTCAGATATACCTCATCTCCCTTTGATTTGTGATAAGCGGACAGCTTCATTAACGCCAAGTTGGGATGGGGGAGCCTTTGCTTAATAATATCTAAATCCATCAATAGAACCTTGGCCTTAGTTGTCATAATTTCTGCACTTCCCTACTTTCAACGGTATGATGCTACTGTTGAGTTTTCTTCTGCTCTCTTTTTACCTAATCTCCGATAGACATCATCAATACGGTGTACCAAAGTCTCACCCTCTTTTGTAGTGTGGTATATCTTCTGCCTTCCCTTTGTGGTAATCGTCAAGAATCCCCGCTTAGCCAGTAGTGGGAGATATTTATTTGACAAATACCAACTAAGATTGGAGCCCAATATGATATCCCCTAAATTCGCCTCGCCAAGTCTCAGAATATCAGCCATAATCTCGAACTCCGACCTTCTCGCTGAAGGAAAAGGGTCCATGATTCCTCCTTTCTTTGCGTATAATCTCTGTTATGCACTTAGCCCTTCTTCTTCGTTTTAGCTATCAGACCTTCCATCATGCTGATATTAACCTTAGTGCCCCAAGATAGGAGTTCTTGCTCATCAGTTTTTTGGTCGAGGCCACTGACAACGCCGGCATAGAGTTTGCGCTCTCCCTGGTCGTTCTCACCGACAACAAAGCCAAAGTGACCCTGCAGGGTGTTGAACCACATTGAGTCTATAACTTTCATCTCAATCTCCTTTCAACGGTATCACAGTACTGTCAAAATAATGTCACTTAAATTCCTGGCAGCCGGCTTCCCTGGGTAGACCTCGTACGCTTATGGCCATTGGGGCTATATTTCAACATCAGCTGAACAACCCGCCGCACCTCCTCATCCGTAGGGGCGATCATTAGCTGCCAGGCGCCTCGAGCCTTGCGGACGTCCCCAATGCCGTAGTCATACACCAGCTGGCCAATGAGGGACGCGAGATCCGGAGGGCAGCTTTCCGCCCGGGTTAAGAATCCAGTGCAGACCTCAATGAACTCTTCCCGCGAGTACTTTGGGAAATGGGCATGGAGGGCAAAGCGTGACAGGAACTCCGGGGGCATCTTGGCGGAGCTATTACATGCCGCTATTACCATGGTATCAAGCTTTATCCCGCGTGACCTTCTGCTCTTGGTTTCCAGTACCTCCCCACTCTCCATAAGACCGAGAAGTACTGAGTAACAATCGTTGTCCATCTTGTCTGCTTCATCAAGTAGAAGTACCGAAGGCTGGAACTCGAAAAGAGCATCGGAAAGCCCTGCCGCGGAAGTACGGGAGCCGAAGGCTATATAGGCATCCGGGACGGCCGAGCGCACCCCTTCTAACATGATGCTCTTGGCACATGCCGGTGGCCCCTCGAGCAGAAAGTTTATCCGGCGCCGAGCTTCCACCGCCCGGGCGATAGCGTCTTTGAGGTCATCAAACCCCACAACTAGGTCCATAGCCTCTAGGACTGACGTAGCCGGTATCTTCGCGAACTCGCGTTCCATCGATGTCGCCCAAACCAGGCTACGCCCCTTCTCACTTAATTTGTACTTTGTCAATACAGCCGTCTTCACGGCGACAATGAGTAGCCCTTCATCTAGCAGGCGCTTGATGTCATTTCTCGAAGCTCCGATGGTGTAATACTCCCAGCTGCGGTGTTGCGGCGGCCGCCGGTCCCTGGTATCATGCTCCCGCTCATAGGCTCGCCGCAGAATTTCCATGTCATTCACGTTCACGTGCTCCCTTCAAGATAAGGTTAATTATCTACAGCTTCCTCTCTTCTTCATCAGTAGTCTCACCCAGGGACGGATCTACTTCCTCCCAGAACGAAAGGCTTATAAACTCCCAGCACTCAGGCTTAATTTCTTTCTTGTGAAACCACCTTTTAATCCCACTATTCTTATTCCGCATCAATACACAGTCCTCTATCCTGGCGAATTTGTGACAAGAGAAACATTGTGGTGCTTTACTCACTTTATCTCCCTCGCTTTGCATATCACCTCGTAGGCATTTTGAAGGCGCTTGAACTTGTTCGGGTCCCCACCTTTATCCGGGTGGTAAAACATACATTTCTTCTGGTAGACATCCTTTATCAAGCCGTCGGGGTCATCGGGGCTTGCCCCCAGAATGCCGTAGGCTTCCATCAGGTCATCGTGGGCCTTCATCTCAGGCGTAGCCCGCACCAGCTCAGTGGTAGAGGCTAAGCCAGCATAGGAGACCCCCTGCTGCTCAGCGATCCGCAGCCTGTCCAGGAGAAGAAAGCACTGGCGCAGATTTATTTCCTTTCGCGGAAAGGCAAAGCACTCCAAGTGCTGCCACTTATTAGCCCGGAAGTAGTTAACAATCATCCCGGGTCCGCGGTAACCCCTATCCACCTTCTCCTTCGGTACCGCCTCAAAGAGATCAATCTCCCACTTACGAAAGCAGTCCCTCAAGTCGACTAAAGTCCTATCAATCGGCGGTGCTTTGAATACTCCTCCCATTTAATTCTCACCCCCTTTCTACTTTCGCCAGCTCTGTTGTCTTTGTCTCAGCGCCCTGGACCTGAGTAACCATCTCAAACAGACACCGGAGTGTCCGTCTCGCTTGGTCCCTGCCGATATTCTCCTTGGCGGCGATAAACATAGCCAGAATCTCATAGACATCCAGATCCCGCCGGCGCAGCACTTTGAAAATCTTGCTAACCGCCGTCTTGGATACCCCCGCCCTGGACGCTACGATAACAGCCACATCTTCCTGTTTCAGCCCGAGCTTACTTAATGCCTCAGAGGCAGCGTTAATGTGCTCGGCAGCCACCGCCAGCTTCTGTTGGGTTTCGTATATGCCCTTTATGAATTTCTCCATTTCCTCTGATAAAGTAACCTTGACCTCAACCATCGTGTTTCACCTCCTTTTCCCTTAGATGCCGCAGGTCGATTACAATAGTCCTGTCTTTCGTTGTTACCTTCGCCCCCATATCCTTCATGGCTTGGATAAAACCACTCACATCAGGCACCCTGTTGGTCTTAATGGTCTTGGACAGCACTGGTATCACCTTTTCTTCCATCGTCTCTCACCCCCTTTCCTCTGGACGTTGGTACGGCAAGTCAACTGCCTCAAATACTTCTTGCTCTGAGTGACAGACAATTTCGCCATGGGGAGTAGAGAAACCCGATCCGTAGGCGTGAAATTTATATCCCCTCGCCTGAGCTGCCATGCAGATGCGTATGTTAGTTTGCTTGCCACCGGTCCTGACCACCAGGGCGACCGGCCAGCACCTCTCGGTCGTTGAAAAGATATCCACCCCGATACCACTCGGCCGGTGCAGAAGCAGCTTGTTTTTGGGTCCATAAACCTTTCTCCCCAGCTTGTTTAGCCGGTAATCCAACATGTCGAAGTGGATGAGTGTCTGTATCTTGGCATCCAGCATGTCGACGCCAGCGATATATTTCGGAATGACCAGTAGCTCAATGTCACCGACGTCGGTCTTTTGCCGGCGAATACTACCGGCTATCACGATCCTTTCACACGAAGACTCCAATACAGCTTCAATCTTCTCTGCTATCGCCTTAGCCTTCTCTAGCTCTATCATTCCTCTTTTCCTTTGCCCTTGAAGAGGCAATGCTCCTTCGCCCCCTTGATGCAAGCCGGCCTGTCATTGCAGTACCTGATATTCTGCTGGCCGCCCGGTACCACTTGGCCATTGATTACGATGGGTTTGGAGAGCACAGAAATCTTGTCGTCTGGCCTCTCTTCGCCGCAGACATGGCACGTCCAAGTATCAAAACCAGTAACCATTTTTCTCCTTTCTGCGTGTATTATACGTCTGCTCCTTCCCACTGTATCCAGCCGCGGAGAAAGAGCACTGGTGGCCACCATAGCCGGAGCTGAAGGAGCCAAGTGAAAGTCTGATGTGGCCACTGCTCAGTTTCGTCAGTGTGGAACCAGAAGAATATTGCCCACCGGTCCCTCTTAGCAGATTTCACAAGCATTACCCCGGGCCATCCCCAGGGAGGAGTCCAACGAAAGGCCACTTTATCCTCTTTGGATATTTCATTCATTTGCGTATAACTCCTATTACACGCTACCATCTCCGTCTTACCTCAATTCCCTTAAACCACCATCGCATCATCAGGTAGAATATAGCTAGCCCGATGACGCTACCACCAAACAAGCATAGAGCTGAGCCGACCCAGAATACTGGCTTAATTACTAGGCCGACGATTGCGACCCAGCCACAGACGGAAATCAGCATTATCGCCATCACCGTTCCTGCACCTTTTAGCTTTATCATCTTTCTGCTACCTCCAGCCTGGTGAGCAGTGCCGCCTTGCAGATGGCTTCCGGAAGAGAAAACCAAGATAGAGGTAGCTTATGGTCTTTATGACCATCATCCATAATACTTAACTCAGAATATGACCAGTGAATGTCCCACGCCTCTCCGGGTACATCGCAATGTATTTTTAGACAACAGAGCATCTGATTCCCTTTCTCATCCTTCATGTTCCTCATAGCCTCCACCACCTGCCAGGCAGCCGGGATGTCTGTGGAATAAGGAAGAGGTGTCATATCAAGAGATCTGATTCCAGTGCGAATAAGCCACCTTCCCTCTCTATTTTTATAAACTGGCTTGCCTAGCAGCTTAGCTAGCTGGGCGTCTAGCTCTTTATCAGGTTTCATTGCCAAGATTTCTTCTTCAGTCATCTTTCACCTCCACTACTAGCCATCTTCTTGTGTCTCGATCTTCGGAGTGCTTGGTTCTTCTTCTTACTAGAGGTGAGAGCGCCGGGAACACGTTTGCCAGTCTTCTTTGCCATTACTCATCCTCCAGTCTCTTAATTTCAGCCAGCCAACCGCTCCATATCGCGGTATTCTTTGAGCTGTGCCTCAAGGTTTCTCTGCGCCCCAGTGAGCTCCTCGACTTTCTTGGCCAGTCGGCACACGGTACCGGACTGGTTGAAGATGATGCGCAGCACCTGGGGATAGGTGAGGCGCTTTCCGGGTAAGAACTTCGCCTGGCGATATATCACTACCCCGTATTCATCTGTTCCGTTTGTGCCGAGGACGCCGGCGTATGGGTAAAGGTCGGCGCAGATAAGGCTTGCCTTGTTGGCGATATCCCTGGGAACGGCAAAGTAGAAATATCTCGCAATGCATCTGGTGGGGAGATTGTTACGGAAGGCCCAGTGTTTTGACTTCTTGGCATCCCGCTGCAGGTCTGCCAGGGTCACCTTTACCTCGGTCTCGATGAGGTACCGGTTTTTGTCCACCGCCAGGACATCCGCTCTCTCTTCGTCGGCATAGGCACTCAAGTTATGGCTTACCTCTAGGGCAATCACTGGGCACTGCCTCACATAGCGCCAGTATGATGCAATAATTGCTTTAAGTTGCTCGCTATTCATTCCGCTTTTCTATCCTCATTTCTCCAGCTCCCGAATCCTCTCCTGTTTATTCACGCCGGCGGTCCTCTCGAAAGTCCCAGCCAGGCATGTAGCACTTTCCGGACATAGCTAATGTGCATCTTGCCCGGATGTCCAGCGACATCACGGAAAGCCTCTTTAATCGTCTTGAGCGGGCAGCCGCCCGCCGCAGACAATTCCTCTGCCAGGTCTCTCAATTGAGCCGACTCGCGGGCACTTGGCTCGCGGGGAATAACTTTCTCAGTCTCTCGAGCTGGCACTTTGCCCCATTCAATCTTAAAACATTGAGTTAATTCTCCTAATATTTCAGATTGATCAGTGGTAGGTGAGGGTGAGGATTTACTACCTAGTGCACTAGGTAATCTTCCCTCTTCCTCTTCCTCTTCCTCTTCTTTTTCCTCTTCCTTTTCTTTTTCAATGGGGGTTGTTAAGGGGGAAGACTGTAGTGTACTAGGTAGTGCACTAGCTGGTGCACTAGGTAATTTACTAGGTAGTAATTCACTAGTTGGCGGTGGCCAGTTCTCTGTTATTATCTCTTTCGGTGTCGGATGGTAGCGCAGGTGGTCTGTCCAGCCCTCTGGGGGGGGGGTAGCTTGATGGATAAGCCCATTGGAGCTTTTGCTCGTCCCACCAGTCTAGCATTTGGATAGCGTCAGTCTTTGATGTTGTGTATACCTTTAGAAATGCCGGCTTTGTGGCGGCTAATTCCTTCAGGAGGCCTGGGATATCTTCCTTTGAGATATCGGGGAGATTCGGGCAGGCAGTATACTTGATTTCGTCAGGGTCGCCAGAGCACCGCCCCTGGTCGTCGCAGTTTATCCACATTTTGTCGTAGAGTGTGACAGCCTTTAGGCTAACCCGACCCATTCGAGGGTCTGTTGACCGGCTCTGGGGGACCATTCTACCCCGGGCAACGGCTCGTCTCATATATTCATCCTCAATTGCCCAATTTTAACGCCTGAACATCCAACCCTATTTACCTTTATCCCCAGGCAGCTCTCCAAGCTATCTTGCTATAACAAAGACGCCTGCTTTTCCCGCCGACCATTTATCTCCCGGGTAAAGTCCTCCGCCTGCTCCCGGGTAAGCCTCTGCAATACCTCGGTCAGTGTTCCCTGGGGGCTTACCTTATATTTGCTCACCAGAAAGGTCTTCATAGTGTCGTCCGACCACTTGAGGGCTTTTTTGCTTTCATCGAGCCAAGTGGGGTCAATGTTGAAGCCCTCGCCCTCGATAGCCGGCTCCGCGGCGGGCGCGACAACTTTCTCCTCACCTTCAGGGGGAGTTTCCACCTCTTCTATTTCTTCAGCCTGGGCCAGCACCTCTTCAGGGTAAAGGTCGTCTGGTGGCTCCTCCTCCTCAAGAGTTGGGAGAAGCACCCGGGCGGGCCCCTGGCGGGATATCCTGATGATAGCGGCCAGCTTTACCTCGGCCCTGACGCTGAGGACGTGGACGGTTTTCCTGCCGACACCGGGTGGGGTAACTTCCTGAGGCCCGATGGAGAGGATAAGCGGAATAAAGGCAATTCTACCACGAGTGAAAGGCCTCATGAAGCCGTCAGGGGCGAGCTGGGAGTTGATATTGACGATGGAGTAAAAGGAGCTGGTATCCAGCTGGTAAACACCCAGGCCGGGGACCTCATGCAAAATGAACAGGAGCGACATCATCTTCCGGCACTGCTTACTCCCGATCATCGGGCAGTGCTCAGGTTCACAGATGCCGTCGCTCAATACCCACTCACGGGTATCCCGGTTGGCGAAGTCGCCGGTGGCAGTATCAACCTTGCGCTTGCAGTGCTTTCCGTCCCCTTTGCAGATCAGGCCCTGGGAATAGGAATAGCACTTATACCACTGCGGCGCCACCAGCTCCAGGTCGTCAGAGGGGAACATAACCGGGAGCTCCCTGGGGGTGTCACCATGGACGACCTTGACTTCCTCAGGGCAGACGAAGTAATCAACCGCATGGGGATAGGGACCGCGCTGCCCTTCCTTTTTAATACCAAGCCGTATCTTCCCTAGCCTTGGCAGCCGGCGGATATCGCTAATCTTTTCAATCGGACTCATGGTTACCTCCTTTCTAATTCATTCATCCCTGCCCACCAGCGCTATACTGATGGGCAGGCACCAACGAATTACTCCTCCGCCTCCTCCACCTCTATGCTGCTCTGGTCGAAATCGGCAGCGCTGACCTGGTCCTTGAATGCTTGCCTTGCGCCATCCTCATCTTCGGCCTCGACAGATAGAGTTAGAGTTGCTTTGAACTTCATTTTTACCTCCTTTCAGTAAGCAAAGATATGGACTCTTGACTTACCGTTATTTTTGGTAGCGGGGGCAGGATTCGAACCTGCGTAAACGGCTTATGAGGCCATTGAGCAACCACTACTCCACCCCGCGACGCCGCTACCTAGAAGGCGACCTCTTCTTCAAGCTCAAAGGCAATACCATAGCAACCAGGTTCATCTTCATCTGGCATGTGATAATAGGCCCTCAACCCGCCTATGGACCAGTCCTCGCGTCCTTCTTCTAAACGCTCAATGAGGTCGTATAGCGTCTTCTCTATCTCGCCCCCTGAAGGAATATGAGGCTCTTGCTTACCCGGTGACCATTCCCATTTCAAAAGCTGGTATACCGGCGCCACCCTGGCGGCAAAGCCTGGCACCATCTCATTCAACTTAGCTTTAATCTCTTCAATAGTCATTGTCTATTTCTCCTTCTTCTTGTGTCTCGTCCTTCGGAGTGATTGATTCTTCTTCTTACTAGAGGTGAGAGCACTAGGGATATGTGTACCGGTTTTCTTTGCCATTACTATCTCCTTCTTGGTAGCGGGGGCCGGATTCGAACCGGCGACCTTCAGGTAATGCGCCCCTGACGAGCTGACCACTGCTCCACCCCACGACACCGCTACCTCATACGTCTTCCAAGTCAGCTAGCGGCACAAGCTCGATATCTTTAGGGTTGGCCCAGTCATCTCTATTCAATTTAAGGGCGTATTCTGGCTGCCGATTCTCCTCAACACACTTCCCACAGAGCAAAGCAACCGCCTTGCCGCCAGTACCATCCAGGACACTACCCCAGGTCGGATAATCCCACTTTGCTTTCTTTTGCAGCATTGTGGTTCTTGCCTTGGTGTCATCACCGGTGATGGTTTCCTTGCAGGCACAGCAGGGTCGTCCAGCGAAACCCATTTGTTCTTTTTCTTCCGGGGTGCCATTATCCACATCTTTGACCGCCAACTCGAGGTGGTCCCAACATTCCGGAAAGTCCGTGGCAGTGAGGGTAATGGTGATGGCCTTCTTTGATTGCTGATACATGGCCTCGGCGAGAAGCTGTACATTTTCTCCGACGCGTTCCAAGTGAACGCCGCCCCACATCAGCCCAGGACGGAGCTCACCTACGGGGCAGCTCTCTATCATCTTGTCGAGCATGTACTTAGATATGGCTAGAGTGATGGGTATCCCAGGGTACCGCCGCATGGCTGCCTTGATTTCTGCTTGACTTACTTCACTCATTTTAGGTACTCCTTGCCGTGCTAACTTCCATTTCGCCTAGGCGTGGTCTCCATCTGCCTCTAAATGCCTTGCGCATTCCCGCTGCAGGCCCTCCTGGGTGGCCCCCGTCTGGCTGAAACGGGCGATGAGATCACCCTGGTGGCGCAGCTCAACGATGTGGTCGTCGGGATGCTCCAGGGTAAACCCCCGGTCGGCAAACTCACCGAGACCCTGAATTTGCGCTTGTGTTGTCATGTAGACCTCCCTTCTAGTATTGCTTCTGCCTCCTTTACTACCTGGGTCTTATCTGTATCAAAATCGAAGCTCTGCTGGGCAGCCGCGGCCAGCCCCTTCAGCGGGGTGCAGCGCTGATGATTCCGGGCCATCCGTACGGGGTTATTCCGGATATACCTAAGGGTTGTCTTGAAGTCTTTGTGCCCCATGATTTCCTGCAGGATACTTGGGTCGCAGCTCTCAGCGGCGGCGTAATTTGTGCAAAAGGTATGACGAAATGTATGCGGTGAGCACCGCTTGCCGTCAATGCCGGCTTGGTGGCAAAGGTGGCGCACCAAATTGTAAATGCCCTGATAGGTCAGAGGCCCACGCTTCCCCAGGAAGACGTGCTGCTCAACGCCGCCGCCATTCCTGAGTGCCAGCAGACGCCGGTAGGTGGTATCGCTGATCGGGACCGTCCTCGACCCGGTCTTCCCCTTGAGAACCACAAAGCCCGGTATCACGTACTCCCAGATCAGGTTGGCACACTCGCCCGCCCTAGGCCCGACATCCAGGAGCAGTGTGGACAGGGCGCGGTCCCTGGGGGAGAGCGGCAGACTGAACAGGGCATGGAGCTCGCTATCGGCGAATATCCGCATGTATTTTTTCGTTAGCTCTGGCGGCATGACCAGTTTCATAGGATTGGGTATTTCCGGTGTCTCACCAGGCAGTGTGGGATGCCAGAGTTCGAGCTGGTTGTACATTGCCCTGATGGTGCGGAAGCGGGAGTGGACAGTTTCCGGCTCAACACCCTTGGGGTTCGCTTCGGACTTGATGGGGAAGCTGTTGAGATAGGATTGAATAGGCTGAGGGGTCTTGGGCAAATCGGCGGGGAAGGACCTCTGAAAATGCGCCAGGTGCATCCGGTAGTCCTTCAGAGTCTTGGGGCGTTTTCCGCCCCGGCTGAGCATAAATTCCTGAATGGCTTGTTCAGTTAGCATAATATCACCTCCCTACCTTCATTAGGGGCAGGTATCCAAGCTCTTGTCACCCGCGCAAACACCAATTTCTTGGTCAGTGTTTGGTAACAGGACTTAAGTAGGGCTAACGCACTAGAGTAGAAAATGGGCGCGTTGATATCAGCGGGGGGGCGTGATATTATGGGGATGTTGGGGGGATTGTAAAGCTGACTCTGGATCAGCTTTTCAATCTCCGCTGTTTTTTGGGGGGTAGCCAAGGCTACGATTGAAGGTAGAATATCATTCAAAAAGGCGGGAAGGGGGCTGGATTTTGATTCTGTGATGTCATGCACATGACACCTGACGTCGGTCGCTGGGGAATCGTCTAGTGGTAGGACACGTGGCTCTGGACCACGAAGGGAAGGTTCGAATCCTTCTTCCCCAGCCAGCTTTATCATTTTCATCGATGAAAGTCTGGTTGTCTTCATTTCTTTTTCCTTTGCTTTCGCTGGGGGACTGCCCTGGTTAAAAGCCTAGTGCTCACTTTTTCTCCTTTGAAGTGGTCGCAGGGAGCCGGCGCCTCAAATCATCCACGTCGGCCTTTGTCATTTTTATGGTCAGAAGATAAGCCAAGTTAGTGTTGATGCTCAATATGTATAGTCCCCTGTCTCTGTCGAGCGTCACACTGATCCTCTCACCGAGGTTGGTGTCAAAACTTGGCTGATCAGTATTAGCTCGCCTATCAATAAGTGAAATTTCCATTTTGCTCCTCATTCCCCGCCCTTTCTATTTATTGACCGGAGGCTTGAGGCTTTGGTAGAATGAGGCGAAGGTGGTGAGGTTGTCCAGCCTCTAGCCCCTTTGACAGGTCGCTGACTAATCCTCAGCGACCTGGTTATTTTTCTCCTTCTTGAGCCTCTCTATCTCGCTTTTTGGAATCAGGGTCCGCTTATCCACTCTAACAGGGATTAGCTTGCCCGCCTTAATCCACCGGTAAACCGTAGCGTAGCCAATCCCGAGTATCTGAGCTGCTTCATTGGTATCGTAGAGGTCTGGCATGTCGATGACTATTTTGACCATAGCAGCCCCAATGATACACACACTGTCTCAGTCTGTCAAGTCCTTTGGTGGCAATTTTTAAAAAGAATTTTTGGGGGTGTCTCTCTCTAGGTCTTCAATTCGCTTCTTTTTCAACCGATAGACTTGGGGCTGAAAAAAGGCAAAAAAGAAATTCCAAAGCTAGTTGCCCGACCTGGCACCTCATTTTCGAGGCTAGCACGCACCAGGATAAGAATCTGGGCGCTTCCCTAGGTGGTGAATGGTAATCTACCTCTGGTTTAAGAGGGGCTTCGCCCCTCTCCTTCAAAGGAGAGGGGGACTAAGGAGGTGAGGTTACCAAATAAATTTTAAGGGGGTGAGGTAGAAAATGCGGACAACTGTCCGCATTCTTTAAGAGAGGCTTCGCCTCTCTTTGAAGGGACGAAGTCCCTCTAATGTATCTATCTATGCCGGCAGCGGCGGTCGCCTGGCGGGACCCGAGCTGTAGCACTCCAGAGTGTCCAAAACTGCCTCAAAGTGATGCAGAGTGATGTAAACTGACTCAAAATGATGCAAAGTGTTCAAAACTGTCTTATCCTGGCGCCATAGACCGCCCAGCTCGGGCAGATAATTGTTGGCGATCGCCAACAATTAAACCCCTTCCCCTTACCAAGGGGAAGGGGAATTTAGTGCTCCTTTATCCACCGAATAAGGTCTTCTTTTAGGAAGACCCGTTTCCTGCCAATCTTGTGGGAAGGAAGCCCCTGCTTCATGAGCCTATAGAGTGTCTCATGGCTGATGTTCAAAAACTCTTGGGTTTCCTGAAAGGTATAGAATATCCGTTCGATTTTTCCTGACTTTTCTTGAATTAGCTTGTCTCCTCTTGATATAAAAATTGGCTAATGATACCACAGAAGAGGGAAAAGAGGCAAAGGTAGGAGTTATGTGCTCTGATGTGAATTTAATAGATTTGGTAAGATTTAGTGAGCACCCCCTTGACAAAGATGGGTCACTATAGTATATTCACAGTATGCCAAAAACCGTTCCTATCAAGGTCAGACGAGAAACCAGGGACAAGTTGCATTCCGTCAAGAACCCGGGACAATCCTTGGATGGCATTATAACCCAGATGATTGATTTGTGGGAGAAACAAAAGAATCAGGAGGCTGTTGCGGCAGCCAGTCGAGAAAAAAGGCAAAAATGAAAAGACCTGCAGCAACAGGTCTCTTCCAAGAAATGAATAGGCGATGGTGGGTTAGACCATCTTTACTATTATAGCACCCGCCTAATCCAATTTGCAAGAAAGGGGGCTGGGTGCCCCCAAGGAAAGGAGATACTGGAATAATGATTCACTGGGCTTTTTTGATACTGGCTTTCTTTGCCGGCGCTGCCGCCTGCTACGGCTTCCTGTGGTACATGGGCGGAGTATATGCCCGGGTACTGAAGGCTTTTGAAGTCGGCGCTAAAAGAATCAAGCTCTAAACGGCAGCGGCCTTGCCGAAGAATAAGGTGGCAGGGTGCCGGGAAATCAAGGGGGGGGGGCGTCACCAACCCCCAAGCGCTGAAGCTACCCGTCCCGTGGGGCCTTGACCGTAATCGGGGTCGCACCCTGCCGCAAAGTCCCAAAAAGGGGAGGTGATGCCAATAAAAAATAACCGGGGCGGTGGTGGAGGAAAGAAAATATAAATGAAGGAGTTTAACCATGAAGAAAATTTTAAGTATCCTGTTTGCCGTGGTGCTGGTGCTGAGCTTCAGCCTAGTGACGGCGGTGCCAGTGGCGGCAAGTGATACGCCAAATCCCACCTTCGCTACACTGGATATGACCGACCCCACTAGCCCCACTACTCCCTCTACTGAAATCAGCATCGGGTGGGAGCGTGACCCTGTGACAGGAGCCTTTTCAGGCGATGATGTTATTCATGTGACCACTTCCGTTACCACATCGGACATTGCCATGGTGATAGTGCCTACCGCCTTCACCTTGGATATTAACACCACAATTAGCTACTGGGGCTACACAGTCGGTGGCGATGTTAAGGCTCTCGACGAGATATACCTCTTCCTCGACAATACTGGCGATGGAGCTCCTGATGTCACTTTGCTTTCCCACCAGAAAGGCCCGTTGCCCCCACTGTTTGGACAGTGGGATGAGTGGACTTTGGGGGATGAGAACAATGAGTGGCACACTTTGCCCGACTATGAGGAAGTTCTTGACATTGCTACTTACACGGAAGGCAGTTATACCGTCGTAGCTATAGCTCTAACAATAGGGCCACCTGGTGGAAGCACCGGTGTTAACGTGGATGTTTACTTCGACCAGCTTACCGTCGATGGGGTGGCTCTTCTGGACAATGATACTGGCTTCATAGATGTTCCGCTACCTCTGACAGGTTTCCCGGCACCATCTATCCAAGATGCCATCGACGCTGCCCTTCCCAGCACTACCATAATTGTGGCGGCGGGAACGTATCCCGAGAACATCACGATTGACAGAACACTGACCCTTGAGGGTGCACAGGCAGGCGAGAATGCCAGAGGAAGAACGGGCCCTGAGTCTATCATAAACCCCCAATCGCTTGGGATTTGTGATGGTGATACTGGGAATGATTTTGGGGTTCTGATTTATGGGGCAGATACTATAGCGACCTTTGACGGCTTCACGGTCGAAAACTACCATAGAGTGGGAATCCTAGCGGGATCCTTCACACTGGCGGAGGAAGACCCTTCTGTAGTCCACATACTGAACAACATCGTCTCGGAACCCATAGGTCAACACAACAACAACTGCATTCAAATAGGCCACGGGACCACCGGAACTATAATTGGAAACGAGGTCTTTGGAGCATTCCTCGAAACTCCAGACTACTCAGGGTCGGGAATCCTCGTGGCCGGCTCGAGCGACGTCTTGGTCTCGAATAACTACGTGCACGACTGTGAGGGAGGCATACAGATTATGGGTACCCCGACTGTCCCCGCAGAAAACAATCTCATCGAGAATAACTTGGCGGAAGGTAATGAAAGCGGCATAGTCGCCCAACAGAACTCGATAGACACTATCATCAGGTATAACGATGCGTTGAATAATGATATCGGAATCGAGTCCGTGGGCTGGATCGGCTGGCCTGACTATCTCCCCTCAGGCACGGAAATCCACTTCAACAACATAGTTGGCAACGCAGATTATGGCGTGAAGAGTTCAGTCTGGGATGAGGAAGCTGAAGCTGCTGATGGAGAGCAAGTCGATGCCACCAACAACTGGTGGGATAGTGCCAGCGGTCCAGGTGGAGAAGGCCGTGGCTCAGGTGATACCGTTAGTGCCAACGTTGTCTACGAGCCCTGGTTGCTGACAGAGGGAGCTCTAACTGACGTGAACCTTCGCTACGATAAAACCGTGGCACTTAATTCAGGGTGGACAATAGTTTCTCCTGGTGCGGAGCTGGAATCCTGGGTAGCGGTTGATGCAGAAGATCTGGTGCTTGCCTACGACGCTGTGGCTGGAGCCTTTGTCGAAGCAACCAATCTGGGCCCCATCACTCCGATGTTCATCAAAACAGAGGCTAGTGGTGGGATAGGCTTCAACTACGCTGATGATTCGCAGGGCATGTTTACCACTAATCTTGAAGCTGGCTGGAACCTCATTGGTATCCCGGAGACAGTTGCTGATGTTGACGCTATTTTGTCTCCGATAAGGCTCGGAGTTAATAATGAGGTAGCTTTGGCGACACTAGCCAGTCAGGGCAACTACAATCCGAGTGGAGAAACTTTCTATGAGTCCATGCTCAACATCAGTGAGGGTGTGCCAGGGGAAGTCGTACTTCATCCCAATGACGGCTACTGGGCTTACATGAACGTCGCCAAAGAGTTCGGCGTGGTGGTCGTGGAATAAGGACTAATGTGATGGGGGGAGTTGAAACATACTCCCCCTACCGCTGAAGGAAGTGTAAAATGAAGACAAAATTAATTTTGAGTCTAGCCCTATCCTTAGCGCTGCTAGCCTTTGCTTCGCCTGTGTACGCCATACCGGCCCTACCACATGCCTTCTACGGTGATGTAGAGATCGATGACGCATCGGCACCGGATGGCAGTGCGGTTGAGGCGAAGGTCAGTGACGGCACTATCATCGCCGTGCAGAATCCTGTCGTCACCGCCGATGGAAGTTATGGCATAGATAGCTTGAAGCTGCTCGTTCAGGGAGAGATTCCCAATGGTGCAACCATCTACTTCTACGTCAATGGTGAAGACACCGGGGTTACCGCGACCTATGAGTCCGGCGGGGGACCAGATAGGGCAGATTTGTCCGTCACTATGCCTGAGCCAGAACCAGAACCAGAACCAGAACCTACACCAAGGGATCGCGGAGAAGGGGAAGGCTACGAACCTCCAGCTCCACCACCGGGCACTACTGATGTCAGGGGAAAGGTGACCACGGCCGGTCGTTTCACAAGGTCGGTGACTGCCACTTCCGAGGATGAATTGTGCACTCTTACCATTCCCAAGGACACGGTAGGCCTGACCGAGGAACTGGAGCGGCTCACCGAGATAACCATACTGGAAATGGATGAGCCACCACCTCCACCGGAGGATGCCCATGTTGTTGGGCTGGCCTATGACCTCGGTCCTGATGGGGCTACCTTCGACCCAGCGATTACCTTAACCTGGAGCTATGACCCAGCCGACATTCCTGAAGGTGTTACTGAGGAGGATTTGGTTATCGCCTACTACGATGAGGAGGCTGGTGAGTGGATTGAACTTGAGGGCTGTGTGGTTGACCCCGTAACCAAAACTATCACCGCTCCGGTTAGCCACTTCACCACCTTTGCCATCGTTGTTTCTATCCCGCCACCGGCACCAGCCGCCTTCTCGGTGACAAATCTCTCGGTTAAGCCGCTGGAGGCTCAGCCCAAGGAGGCAGTAACTATCACTGTATCTGTGGCCAATACCGGCGGTACCGAGGGGAGGTATACCGTAGCCCTGAAGATAAATGGGGTGAAGGAAGCGGCGAAGAGGGTAACTGTGGCTGCGGGTAGAAGCCAGAGCGTTAGTTTTACCATATCCAGAGAGGATGCTGGCACCTACAACATAGCCGTAGATGGGTTGAGTGAAAGTTTTACCGTAGTAGCCCCGGCTCCGGTGGTAGCACCTGCGCCGCCACCGGTACCAGCCCCGCCACCAGTAGCCCCACCGGCACCACCAGAGGTACTTCCGCCAACAGCGCCACCCGTCGAGCCTGGAGTAATCCCGACTTGGGCGATTGTGCTAATAGCTGTAGGTGCTGCTATCATTGCTGGGTTGGTATTCTGGTTTATCAAGAAGAAAGAGCAATGACATCATCGCTTGGCGGGCTCTGCCAGGGGAAATCGGGGTAAATTAAACGGCATTCACCCCTCCCGTGTGGGTAGCCTCAGCCGAAATCGGGCAAGTGGCATCCCGCCTGAAAGACAAAAAGGGGGTCGGGGGATTTGAACCCCCGACCGCAGGGTGCTACAATAAGGCTTGCTGGAGTGGCGGAATAAGACGCTAAGCGTGAGTGCCCGAATCTTTGCCCCGCCGAAAGGTATAGCCGAGAGTACCCCAGTCGAAAGTCTGGGGATGGTAAAGCTAGAGAAATCTAGTGTGGCTTTAAGGGGAGCTTCCCAAGCTAGTAGCAGAGCGGTCTGGGCTTGGGACTAGACCAGAATGAAGCCAGCAAAGGGCACAGTCTATGGGTGAAAGAACCATAGCTCCAGCAAGTATGGCCACCTCGCAGAGAATTGAGTATCTGCGAGCAACAGGGGGAGTTTTCACTCCCCCTGTTCATCATGCCGCCCAGCTCGGGCCAGAGGTTTAGGGAGTATAAACGCTATAAACGACAAAAACCACCACCTTTTGTTGTTAAGAGCACAAAAAAGGGGTCGGGGATTCCCCTGGGTGGTATAATTCTGAAAGGGTCATTGAGTGATAAACTTCCATTTTGGATCATTATTACTAAAGCTTTTGTACAGATTATTTCCCACATGGCTGGAGAAAGCTGTGAGAGAGCTTGACCCCCAGGTAATTGCTGACAGTATACGGCCCGGGATTGAAAAGATGAGTGATAAGGAGATTGACCAGGCGATAAAGAATATTAAAGAGAGGAGCTTTCCCGAAAATTATATAAGTGAATTAGAAAGGGGAGGCATGAAGCTTGATGTGATGCTCCAGTGCCTGGAAAACGAGAAATTCCTTAGACAGCACAGGAGAAAATATCATCCCGAAAGTGAATAAAAAAAGGCCGGGGATTTGAACCCCCGACCCCTTAGTAATATACTAGAAGGTAAACAGTGCCGGCTGCTCCGCCTTTCTCTCGGCTGCCTCTTCCTCTTTTTTCTGCCGCCTCTCAGCTCGTTCTCGCTCTAACCTCACTGTAGTCCTCTTCTGATAGAGCCACGCCTTGAGCCGATTGAGGTCAATCATCTGGTCATCCCTCAGCGACTCCACCCGGATATCCTCTGGCATTTCGGTCTTTTTCCATCGGGTGTAGGTCTTGCCAGCGATGTAGAGGTAAATTTGAGTCCAGTCGTGGTCCATCGACTGAGTAAGTGAGGCTGTGTTGAGATAGGCGCAGGCTTCGGCGTCAGTACCGGTCATCTCCTCCCCTTTGAGTGCCCTCATATTCATCTCCAGCCTCTCCAGGGTAATGGCGGCCTTAAGCCACTCAGGAAGTGTATCGCCCCAGCCTCCAGGAAAGACAAGAATAGGGTCCGTAAAGACACCCACGATATCGGAGATGCCTTTCTCAACTGAAACAGGCTTATTCAATTGTTAGCTCCTCCTTTCTAAACTTAGTTTTTGGCGACGGGCTGGTACCACTGCTCAAAGTCTGCGATGTGTGACTGGTAAAGCAGCCAGCCGCACTCCGGGCATTGCCAAATCACCCCGGTCTTTTTGTCCATGAAAAAGACCATTGGATTGCCACAGACACAGGTAGGTCTCTCCATATTCCTCCTTTCTGGGCATAGTTACCCTTTCAAATTAGGTGCGGTCGCACCTATTCCTTAAACCTGGTTATCGTAAGACAGGCATAGTGGGATCTGAAGTTGTCTATCGGGTGTTCCCACAGGCCGTTGCGGAAGTCAAGTAGCCAGTGCCAGTAGCCCTGGTATTCCTGCTCTCGGACGGCAACCAGATAATCGGTGAATATCCTCACCTGCCCGCTTCGGCTCCCCCACAGCACTACGACGCTGGGGATGTAGTCTTTGGCGAGCCTACCTGGGGGGTAAAAGTCCAGCTGGAGTCGCCTCAATAAGAGGTTGTCAAGCCAGAAGTGCCGGCCGCCGGCATTATACGAGCCAACGTATATGTCCTTGCCCTCAAGCTCGGCAAGGATTTCCATTAGCTTGTTGAGGGCTTCCCTTCGCTTCCTGCGGAGAGGGATTTGAATCACCCTGCTACCTACCCGAACCTCGGTCATCGGCTCTGGCTGCTCGACCTCAACCTTGGCCTCTCCAAAGAGGTCGAGCTGGGTCGTCATTTGTCTTACCTCCTTTCTCTCAGATTTTGGGCATAGTTACCCTTTCAAATCCCGGTAGTTTTTAGATTAGTGATTGCGTAGTGCCGTGCCTCAGGCTTTCCCGCTCCGCCTCTATTGCTCCGTCAGGAATGTCCTCTCGGACTGCCTCAATAACCCGCTTGATGGTTTCCATTCGGTCAAGCTGGTCAATGAGGCGGTTGAGGCGTTGCTCCATATACTGAGGCAAATTAGGTATCTTTTTAGCTTCCCCAGTCTTTGTTTTGGCTTCGGCAATAAACTGGTCTGCTAGCAGAACCTGTTGCTCCACCTCATTCATAGCCTCACTCACCTTGATGGCACTCCACTTGATAGGCATAGCTTCACCTCCTTTCCAGCCACAAAAAGAGGGGATTACCTCCCACGCTTGGGGAGATAATCCCCTGAAAAAAGCAAAAAAGCGGGGTCTCCCCCGCTTTCCTGCGTGGCTGTCTTTTTTGAGTATCAAGCGTTCTTATTTGGCTGTTACTGGCTGTTTGGCTCGTTTAGGCTTGCCTGTAGGCTTCTCGGCTACTGGCTCGGCTTGCTCGGTAGGCTTCTCGGTTTTTGCCTTTGCCTCTTTATCCTTTTTAGCTTGCTCGGTTGCCTCATCGGTCATCATTGGCATTACTACCACCTTATAACCGTTTTGGCTAAAGAGCATTGGCGAATAGGCATTGGTAAGGCTAAAGTCCACCATACCACCACAAGCCTTAAGGACACTAGCGAGGTAACCGCCATCCACCCTGATTTTAACCTCACCATCGGTATCGGCTGGTAATTCGGCTTGCCCTTTATCATCGGGATTAGCCATAACTACCTTACCATTACCTACTGTGAGGTCTATCGGGTAGGCTTTACTATCGGACAGGACTTTGAGTGAGCTAATAGCCTTGATAGCCTCTATCGTGTCAAAGTGGGCAAAGGTGTTAAACTCGGTAGGGATTAGCTTCACATAGTCGGGATATTTACCGCTAACGCTAGTCCACTTATAGCGGATTAGCTCGGTGTCTATGGTGAGCGTCTTAATATCCTCTCCCTCAAAGCTAACCCTAGCCCGCTTTGCTCTCCGTAAGGCATTGGCTACACCCTTAAGCTCATCTCCGTTAATCAAGGCTTGCCCCTCTCCGTCAAAGTCAAGGGTAATCATCGCTAGCCTAAAACCATCGGCACTAACCAGTGTTAGCTTACCCTCTTTTGCCACAAAGTTGACGCATTGGAGCACAGGTCGGTCATCATCTTTAGCGGTAAAGGGTAATACTCTGTTCAGTGCCTCTGATAACTCGGTAGCTCCGATATTCAGCTTGACGGAGTTATTAGGGCTTACCCTGACTTCACACAGGCTCATAGGTGTTTTTTCGCCTATCCAAAGTCCGTCACCAAGGTAACTGGTATTAACTCCACAGATTACCTTAAGCCTCTTATCAGTAGCCTGCTTCCCGCTAGCACTACCAGACGGCACAATCTTGACTATGTTGCTACCGCCTAAAGCCTTGAGGTATCCGAGTAAGCCTTTAAGCCCTATGGTCAAGTCCATTAGCACTACCCTTGCGGATAACGCCCTAGATAAGGCACTCACCAGCATAGCCTTATGAGCTACAAAGCCCTCGCCTGAACGCTTGCCCTCAATATTCAGTTGTTCCAGTTTAGTCACCCCTTTTGGCTATCTGGCTAGTGGGCAAATCTGCCAGCTTCACCTAGTAGTAACTAACCGATTACCCGCAACCCGCTGGCATAATCGGAAGTCCTACCATCTATACTGTAAAAAGGGGCTAAAATCTGCCACTAAATCAAGGTTTTTTGGGTCTTTTTTAGCTCTCTATTTCGGTAGTGGTAAAGGTAGTTCTTCTCTTTGCGGTTTAACTCTATACCAGCGACCAGTTTTGTGGCTATCTGGATTAGTTGCATTTTACAACCTAGTAGCCAATGGCTAGCGTCTAGCTTTGCCACAAGGTCAATAGCCTTATCATCGGCTACTGTGTCCATTAGCCTCACTCTGTTACCCTCACTATCCGTAGCCTCACTGTCAAGGCTCTGGACAGGTCTTGAGGCAAGGTAGGCACATTGTGAGCTTAGGGGCTTATGGCTACAGCTAGCACAATGAGGCTCTTTGGCTATCCCGTCAAAGATACATACCTTGACGCTAGGCTTGTTTTGCTCTCTCCAGTAGAGTGCTACTGTCAAGCTGGCTATCCGATAAGCTCTCAATAATGGTAGAGGCTTGTTATCCCTTTGCCTAGCTCGGTGAAGCTCTATCATTATAGTATGCCTGATGTCTAGCCTATCCTGTCTAGGGACTTTACGCTCATACTTCCGAGCTACCTCTAGCCAGTCCCGCCACTCTCCGTCTAGCTGGTCATAGGATTGCTCCGCTATCGCCTTAATCTCTGCGGTCAATTCAGTTTGCCTCATAGCTTACCCCCTCTTAATAGAATAGGTAAGCGTTCAGCTCCGGTATTTTATATTCAATTGTTAAGGTGCTTGTAGCCTGCTAACAAGGCTAGATACTATCCAAATAGTGTCTAATCTAGCTACAAATAGTATAAAAGTTGTCAGTCAAAAAGTCAAGCTATATTCAATTTATATTTGGACTATTGAAATTGTAAAAATTTATAAAAGAAAAGGGGCGCTGGGGGGCATATTGGGATTTAGGGGACTGATGGTCTTAGAAGGTCTTTGTTGGCTGAGTATAGTTGACACTCGGCAACCGTGTTAACTGGGGTGGCAACTAGGGTGACAAGTCGGCAGTGCAAACAGGGTGTCAACTACGTGGCAGATTGTCACCTGGTTGACGGTGCCATTAGGGTGTTAACTATGTAAGGGATTGTCACCTGGTAAGCGGTGCACATTCCTGTCAACTCGCTTGCTAATCACCCCATAATGGCAGAAACGGATGCACCTCAAACACCTCTCGGTCAGCAAAGAACGGGTCGGAGTCTAATATCTCTGGCCTGGCATAGACACCGGCCATCGGCGTCCCCAAAAATCTACTACCAGTGGACTTCCGGCTCCAGCGCAGGAAGTAACCAACATAAGTCAGCGGCTTATCGGCTTTGGCTAGTGATATCGGTAACAGAGTGTCCAATGTCCTGCGGAAACTGTGCCAACCATAGCCTTTCTTGCTCTTCCCCAGCCCCTTCTTGCAGAGCCGGTTAAACATAGCTGACAGTGATGATACATTGTTTTCCCGAGGCCGGTAGGCTTGAATGTAAGGCATTATTTTGTCAGGGATGAGATGCGTCCTTTTTTCACCCTTCTTGGCGGTATCTACATAGATTGTGTTTCCCTTGATGTCCCTTTTCTTGATGCGGGCCAGCTCAATCCGCCTTGGGGCATAAGTGGTGGCTATGGCCAAGTAGAAGCGTTCTCCCTTAGAGTACAGCTCACGGTTTCTGATCAGCTGTTCGACCTCTTCCCTGGTGAAAGCCGGAGTGTTTATCTCTGATGGAGCTTCGGGACGGTCATCTGATGCCAGGGGCCAGTCCCAGGCAACTTCCCCTGTGGTAGGATTAACCTTTCGGTTAGCTTGGTAAAGCTTCTGGAGCACAGCAAAAAGAGTTCTGAGGGTGCTATCACTTATTCCCTCCTCCCGCCTTTTGAGAAAGTATCGACGGAGATCCATTTCCTCGGGGGGGATTCTATCGCCTAACCAGGTCAAAAATTGGTTGGCCATCGACAGGTAGCCGGTGAGAGTATTGGGCGCCCGGGGGCGGGGGCTGGTAAGCACCAATTTTAGATTCTCCAATGGTTCAAACATTGGCGGTATCCTTCACTAGTTTTGCCCCAAATGCTAGGGCAGCTGTCTCGAGAGGGGTTGGTCTCTTTATCGCGCGGCAATAATGAATGAGGAGGCGAAGCATTATATCTGCTTCCTCACTTGTCCTTGGCGGTGGTTTATAGAGGTTGTGGTCTATTAGCCACTCCCGGTTAATTTCTATCCACAGATGTTGGGTCTTACTCTCTGTTTGCATTTTCAAGCCTCTCGTAAGCCACTCCCAGTTGAAACGCTGCATAAACGGCTGCCAGGGGATAGAGTTCTTCGCTTGCCAGAGTAAGCACCGCGCTGACTGCCTCCCCGGTATCTCCGGAGGGGATTCCCACCGCATGGGCAAGGTCAGTCAGCTCTATGGCCTTTTTTACCTGTTTTGAAAGCTCATCGCCCTGGAACTTCTTCCTGAGTATTGCTTCTACTTGTTCCTGCCACTTAGGTATGTTTTTCTGTTCCATCTTTTCACCTCCTCACTATATATACTGTAAAAAGGAGGTAAAATCTGCCAGCTCCTGCTTGACACCTCCCTACCAATTCACGTATAGTATCTAATATAGTAGCATACTAGGGGCAAGGGGTCAAGCCCTGGCCAGGGTGATATAATAAAGGCATGGCGCAGCGCAAGAGAAAAACTAGATCAACTAATAGCCTGGGAGTGATACTGGACTTCGTTGATGTCGTTGACACTACCTTTGAACGTCTGACTGGAAAGAACATTGCTTCCTGGCTCAAAGAGTTTCAGCAACAACCCAGGGAGCTGCCACCAGGGGAGAAGACTGCGCCCGGGCAGCCGAATATGCCTTTGGCTGATGCTTACGCTGTGCTCGGTTTGCCACAGACTGCTACCTTGGAGGAAGTCAAAAGAAACTATAAACGTCTAGCAGCAGTTTTTCATCCTGACAAAGGTGGTTATGACGAGGCGATGAAGCTACTCAATAGAGCCTATGAGCGAATTAAAGGAGGGAATTGATATGGCAGGTGTTGTTAGGCTTAACAAACAGGAGCTAGCCGAGCTCATAGACAATATAAAGGCCAGCGGCAATGACACCACGGAGCTCGATAATATGATGGCCGAGATCACCGAGGATGAAAGGCTCCGCCGTCCAGTGAGACGGAGGGAGACAGCTCTGAGAATTATGGTGGAGGAGCCGACAACTGAGGAACGGCTTGAGGCAGAGGTGGGAGAGCTTTTCCCAGGGGGACTTACAGGCGCACTATTGGCTGAACTAGTCGAGTTCGATAGGAACCACACCCTGGCAGAGATTAAGAAAATGTGTACAGATGCTGGACTCAGCCCGAGTGGCCACAAGAAAGAGCTGGCTGCCAAACTTATAGCTAAGGGAGTAAAATAAATGGCGGAGCAAATAAGTGCGGGGGACCAGAACCAGTGGGAAGCGGGACCCGATGAGGAGTTAAAGATTCCCGAGGCCTATATCAAAGGTCTGAAGTTTGAAGTTATCGTTTTCACCAGGAAGGAAAGAGGGGGTCAGGACTTCACCTTCAGGTGTAAGAATTACACCCTTATTAAGGGGGGGGAGGTGGTCTTTGAGTGGGTTATAATAGATACTTCGAAGCGGGACTCTAAAGGTGATGTCACGTTGAAAAGGTTAACCTACCACCCGGTGCTCTCGCTGGTGAATGTTGGCTTTATGGTAGTGCCGGCACCAGAGGGGGTAAGTGAAACTGGCGAATAAATAGAAAGGGGGGAAGGTATTTAGCCTTCCCCCCTTTTTCTTTTTTGGCCTTGCCTATGCCGCTACCCCTTTTTTCTCAGCCTGCTGATGCAAGCATTCATCCCGATAACTCGAGCGGCGCCAGCCTTGTCAGCTGTTTCCTTAGCACAGGTAGCGGGGTCACCACCTTTTTTGAAGAGGAAACCGAGTAAGTGCCGAGGAACTGCGCCTTTCGGGAAGCTCTGGGTCTTCAGGCTGAAAAGCCTTTTGCTCCAGGGCACGGCGGGGTAGACGATAGCATTGCCTGCTTGGGTTAGAAGAATACCAGCCACTGCTTTGCCCTCCTTTTAAGAGTATTTCCCATTTACAGGGATATTTTCTCCGCCATCGACCTTGGCAGTGGGACGACAGCCTAAAAACAGAAAGGGGCTGAACCCTCTCGGGTGCCAGCCCCTTTTAATTTGCTATATTGATTTATTATCGCACAGAGGTTAAGGGGGTGTCAAGTCCTCCGGGGTTGATTCTTCGCCTTCATCGAGTTTCTTCAGGAATGGGCTATTTCTTCTCTCGAGGTAATCAGTGAGCTCAGTAACGGTAGCGACCATTTTCTCCTTTGCTTCCCCTTGAGCTTGTTCAGCGGTTTCAACCATCGTTTTAATCCAGTCAGTTGGCTCGGTGGTTTCATCCTCCAGCTTCTCTGATATCAATTTGCAGCTGGCGCCACCATTCTCAGGATGCTCCGTGCAGATCTCGGCGAACCTCGAGGCAGCCACAGCCACGTGGCATTCCTCGCACTCCTCGTATAATTCTTCATCAGTTTTCTCAGCGGCAGGCTTAGCCTCTGTAGGTTGTTCTGGTGGTTTCTCGGGAGATAGCATCTCCTCTACCCCTTCAAGACTGGTATCGTCAATAGGCAAACTAATTGTTTCCTGCATTTTATCTTTTGCCTCTTCCATAGCTACCTTGCAGACCTCCTTATTATCTTTATTTGCCAGACAGGTGCGGGCTGCCTCCTCTACGAATTGGTGGTGGCGTTTCAGTTTCTCGTTATTCTCCGTGAGGTAGAGCGCCTTCTTTAGCTGCCCCTGGTCAAGAGCTTTTACGGTATCTTCTATTCGCTTAGTTACGCCGCCTTTCACTTCGCTCCTTTCAACAGCCCAGGGTAATCAGCTAAGACTTCAGGGGGGACTGACTTACCTTCGGAAATAGCTCTTTCAACCGCTCTCTTGTGGAAACGATATGTTTCACCATACCCAGCCTTGACCCAAGCGGGTCTCGCCCCTTTTTCGAGTGCATATTGTTCCAAGGTTAGCTGCCAAGGCTCTTTGGCAACTGGGTTGCTCCCCCTGGTGGCTTGGCTGAATGCCGGAATGTAGCACTTGAAGAACGCTTCAGTGTCATCTGGATGTTTCTCCTTGCATTCCTTAGCGGCCTTCCTGATTGCCATGGCCCTGGCGCACCTTCCATCCGAGACAATCTTTATCTCAGAGCACCACTCCCTTTCCTCCCTGTCAGAGAGGGTACCGATAGCGCTCTTCGTTGTACACATTCGGTTCTCTGGGGCGTTTGGCCCTTCTGGGTCAATGAGGCAACAGGAGCAGGGCTCTTTGCGGGTTTCTCTCCCGTATAGTGGTATCGCGCCCTCTCCCATTGCGGACCCTATCATTATATCCCTGACCCCCACGTCCTCCGCGGCTTTCTCTACCACGGCCTCAGCAATTCGGTTTACGTCTTCCTGGGATAACTCTGTTGTCATCTTAAGCCTCCTCAACAAGTTCTTCGGCTCTTTTCAGGACTCGTTCCTTATCTTCAGGGCTGAGCTTGCCTACTTCCTCGGCTATTCTTTCTGCCTTCTCCGGACCAAGGTGGGCGAAGCGTTGCTTAAACCACCCTCTGAACAATTTCTTATAGACCCTTTCACTATCAGCGGCAGCCTGCCCGAGCTGTTCTATATTGCTGAGGTTTTCAAGCCTATGCCTTAAACTGCGACTCTGGCTGAGTGCCTCCTCAGCTATTTCTCTTTCCCAGGGAGGTGAATTTTGTATCTTCTCCTGTGTCAGGTCACCCCTCTCCAGAGTATTTTGCTCTTCCAGGGATTTGGCGATTCTGTCCAGTATTTCGTTGCTGGTTATGCCCTCTCCCTTAAATCTTACAGCTTCATTAAGCAAGCCAGCGCTAGTTGAAAAGTGTCCTACGGCGCAGGGAACGCAAGCAGTGGCTATATCTTCTTGATTGGGGACAGGTTCCGGCTCCTGGGTGATAGTAGGAGTCGTCTTTTGCTCTGGAGGGGCTTTATTTGGGGCTACAGGGCTTGGTAGACCAGCTGCAAACTGCTCCAGTGCCTTGGCATTATCCCGCGGAGGGAATAAGACCCTCTCGATGGGGATACGATTAATAAGGGACCCGATTAACGGCCACAAGTTCATAATTCTATGGTAGACCCCCGGTTAAATCTTGTCAACAAGGGAGAGGGTTGACAAATGGTTGGCAGGCGCAATAAAATTGTTGGCAGAAGGAGGTGCACTATGGCGACAAAGGAAAAAATCCTAGAAATTTTGAATGGCGAGAGCGGGCCGGTCAACCAGGCTATGCTCTCCGAGAAGATAGGTGAACCAATCAGTAGCTTCACCACTCAGCTGGGCAGAATGGTGGGGCAGGGGTTAATTGAGAAGAATGAACTGAAGGAGTTTAGCCTTACTGAAGAGGGACGTGCCATTGCTTTAAGGGAGGCTGAAATAAGGCAATCGGCTGGGGTGGGTGCTATTGATGAGACTTTGTCTGAGGAGTCGCTCAAGACTACCGAGTATCAGACCTTCATTGAGCTGGGAAAGATAACCGGGGTAGCCCCACTGCCTCTTATCGGCCAGACTGCCAACCATATCTGGCGTGGCGGTGACTTCCGTGACCTAGCTTGGGTGTGGAAGGGCTTGACGGAGATGGGGATAAGACCAGACCTTGCCCAGAGGTGGTTTCACTCCTGGCGCTCCTACCTGCACCAGGCGCTCCCTGCGGAGTTGGCACCTATAATGGGACTCGCCGGACTGGAAGAAAAAATCGAGACTGGTAAAGGTGGACCAGTCGCCAAGGGCAAGAGAGACTACATCATCAACGGCAGCGATAACCCACTTTATGTTGGCGAGGGTCTGGGAGATCTGGACTATGACGATGCGGTCAGGCTATCGACAGTCAGGGCGGCAGCCCTGGTCCGGGGTGGCACCCCGGCGCAGACCGGGCAGCCGACAACTCCAGGCTCCATGGCCGATGAGGTAATCAAAATAATTAACGCCTTCAAGGAGACTATGGGCCCACAGACAAAGGGGAAGTCCTACATTGTCAAGCCTGGGGAAGAAGGCTATATAGTGGAGGAGGTTGAAGAGGGAAAGCCAACACTGATCTCCACACCGGGCCGCAACACCAATCCCTCGCCCAGCTTCCTGATTGACAGTCAAGGAAATGTCGAAGAGATAGCTCCTGGACACCCCGTGGTTATTAAGCAGGCAGCACCGCCAGCATCCTCACCTGGAAAAACCTATCTCGTCAGGCAAACACCTGAAGGTATGGTTACTGAGGAGTTTGATGTTGGCAAGCCAATCATAATAAATGCGCCTGCGCCCGCGCCCGGTGCCAGTCTTCCACCCATGCTGCCCTTCCCGGTCATTGGTGACGACGGCCAGCCGGTCTACGATAAGGACGGCAAGCCCGTCTATGCCAACATAGAGCCAATGATGAAGTGGATGGGGTTTCAGAGCGAGCAGAAAAGGGCTGATGAGCGCCACCAAGCCCTGATGGGACTGGCAAAGACGGCGAGGGAGAACCTTGGTGATGGAGTTGCTGCCCTGAAGGCGGCGGCAACTGAAATCAAGGGAGGCGTTAAAGCTCCAGCCGCAGCGCAGCCGCAGCTATATGAGTGCGGCCAGTGTCATGAGAAGTTTGGGGTACAGCCGGGAGAATGGGCAAAAGTAGCCTGCCCGAAGTGCCAAACTGAATACACACGAGAGGAGGTGCTAGGGGCATGAGTTTTATGGCACGCACCGCCAAGCATCTCCTGGCCATAAGGGCAGCCCGCCTCTTCAGGCAGGAATTGGAAAAGGCAGGACTGGAGAATCTGAAAACACTAGCTGAGGGCGGCATCAGTATCGTCGGCACCTATCTTGCCGGCTGCTCTCCCCAGGAGAAAGGACAAATTAAGCGCGACCTCGGTGCTCTACTGCAGATGGGCGTTACCCCCGATATGGTGTTCAAGGAACTTGTTGGACAAATGCCCGAGCTGGCCCCCATAATTGAGAGCAAAAAGGGCTATAAAAAAACTGAGGTGGAGAAGCTTCTCTCATTTGTCAAAGAGTAAGACTTGCATTGTCAAAATAAATAGGGTAGCATTTATTAAAAAGGGGCTGGCAAAAGAAGGTCAGCCTCTTTGTTTTTAGGAGGGCTAAGTGCCTGGAATCTACACGGATATCGTAGATATCGTGGCTCCGGATAGTGCTAAAGCCGGTGAGACGGTACCGGTAACCATCTGGATCAAAAACAAGTACTCTGCTAGTGTTCATGTGTCTGCCGTCGGTCTCTATGACTCTGAGGAACGATTTATCGATTGGCTCGATTACTGGATTCCTGCCGGGGCGACACACTCATTCTCCGGCGCGTTTGTTATGCCAGCCAGGGATGTAACCATTCACGCCTACAGCTACTACGAGGCTGAGGATGGCGGTTGGTACTTCGATGATGCGGCGGAAAAGGCTGTTAGCCTAGAAGAGGTTGAGGTTTTCGCTGGAACCATAAGCAAAAAGGAGGTGGAATATGATGCCACGAGGAGCCCTATCCCCGTTTATTAGTGGACTGGCCGTGGGTGCCAGTGTGCCCATCGGGACAGAGGGTCTGGTCCATGTCTGGGGGCGCAATGACATGGTTACCACCCAGCGGATGGGCATTGGCTGGACGGTCACTGATCCTGATGGGGTAATAGTGGAGGAATATGGCACTTGGGAAGCCTATCCATACACCCCACCTGGAAGTGACCACGAGTTTATTGGCGCCCGTTTTGACATTAACAAGGTTGGCGACTATATGATAGCCATAGAGCTACGAATGAACTTCGATGCCCCAGTGGTGGTTGACGACTATATTGGACTTCTCTGTCGGGTCACCGAGGAATATGCCGGCACCATAATCAAAAAGGAGCTGGAGTATGATAGCGTTAGAGGTGATATCCCCGTCTTATAAGGGTTTGCAGGCTTTAGCCTCCAGTGTCCCTATCGGGCAATCAGGTCTGGTCCACATCACCGGTCGCAATGACGCCCCAGTAACTCAAGCCCTGGGAATATCCTGGCTGGTTAGGGACCCCGATGGTGGGGTAGTCGAGGAATACTCGGACTGGTCTTATGGCCACGGCCCCGGTGATGACCACCAGTTCATTGGCGGCCGTTTTGATATCGACAAGGCGGGTACCTATACCCTAAAAGCTGATTTGCTTATGGGCAGCCCTGATAACCCGGTGGTTGTCGATAGCTACGAGGGAGCTCTGTGCGTTACTACCCCTGAAGTCCCCCCGGAGTACATCGAGATTCAGCACACCATTTATCCCTGGTCCTATGTCTACGAAGGTGATGCCGAGACTTGCATCTTTGAGTTTAAGGTCACCCCGGAGCAGATTCCGGGAACGGAGTGGCTTGGCCAGCGAATTGTTGACTCCTTTGCCAGCGAGCTGGAGAAAGAGGGCTCAAGGCTGCTTGAGCTAAAGGTCTATCGGGACACCACACCCATATTCTGGACCAACTACCGCGTTGAAGTGACCGCCACCGCCTCACCACTGGCATGGAATCTCATTATCATTGGAGTGCTGGCGGTACTATTTGTTGTTGCCATCATCTTTGCCATTAAAGCGGTTGAATCCCTCATCTACCACCGCAAGACACTGGATGAGGAAACCAAAAAAACATTCTCCAGAGACACCCTCACCGCAATGATACTTGACCTTGCTCCGGAGACCCCAGGGGAAACGCTGGAAGGAATGGAAGACCAAGAGCTGCGGGACCTGTTAAACCAGCTACTGGCTGAGATAGCGCCACCGATATCCCCCTGGGCGATTATAGCTCTAGCCGGCGGGGTGGGTATCCTCGGAGTTGGCGCTGCAGTTGCTCTAAGCACAGCTAGACCAGGGAAATGATGGCTGACAAAGATGAGCTTGCGCTAATCAGGGGAATGCTGCCAGCAATAGGGATTGGCACCGTCGTAGTTGTTGGTATCGCCCTCCTGGGTCGCGCTTTTACAGGGCGGAGAGTCTATGCCCAAGATGGTCACTTGGTTTCGGTTCGGTACCCCGGTCAATGGCATGACCTCAGAGAATTTGTCCAGCCTCAAAATCCCGATGTAGTAGCTATCTACTTTCAATATGGACCTGGCTATTGGTCACTTTACGACTTCGTGTGCCGCAATATAAATTACAGGAGAGATATCGGCGAGTTCTGGCAGACTCCCAGTGAGACCCTGAAAGGTAACGGCGATTGTGAGGATACCAGCATTTTACTCACCTCTTTGATAAGAGCAGGTGGAACTCCCAATTGCTATGTGGTGCTGGGAAGCCTAGAAGACTATGGCCACGCATGGTGTCAGCTTAATGGCCAAATTTTGGAAACCACTTACACATCTGCTCGACCGGCTCCTGATCCCCAAGCTTATTGCCCTTACGTTTGTTTTAATAGCCAGGAAGTATTGGAGCTCTGGCCTGGCGCCCTGGATGATGTCTTCAGCCTCAGGCGAGATGAGGCTGCCAAACTTAATTTGATAGCGGCGGCTGTAGCATGACAGATTTGCCTTGCCACGTGGCGATTGTACCGGATGGAAATAGAAGATGGGCAACGGAGCATCGAGTGCCTGACCTTTCTGGCCATCAGCGCGGGGCGCAGACCATGCACACCGTGGTGGAGCACCTCATCGGCAGGGTGCAGTACTTAACCGTCTGGGGTTTCTCGACCGACAACTGGAAGCGCTCGGATAAAGAGGTAAGCAGCTTATTCAACCTATTAGCTCTCCAGATAGAAAAGGATACACCCTGGCTTCATAGTCGGGGCGTCAGGCTTCGCCATATCGGCCGCCTCCATGAATTGTCCAATGAGCTGCAGTTGGCCGGAACCAACGCTATGGAACTGACCAAAGATAATACCGGGATGACTTTCACCCTTGCCTTCAACTACAGCGGCCGGGCTGAGATTGTCGATGCGGTACGCGGCCTTATTGCTGATGGTAGGCTCTTTGAACCAGCAGTGACTCGGCCAGAGCTGGACGAAAAACTATTCAGCCGCTACCTCTATACAAACGACTTGCCTGATGTTGACTTGGTGATTCGTACTGCCGGCGAGTTCCGCTTGTCAAATTTCCTGCTATGGCAGACCGCCCACAGTGAATTTTATTTTACTCCCACTCTCTGGCCGGACTTCAACAGGGAGGAGCTTGAGAAAGCACTAAGAGATTACAGCGAGCGAGAAAGACGCTTCGGCGGAGACTAGAGGATGTTTTCAAGAATAAAAGATGCCATAAAAGCCTTCAGGGAAAGAAGGTTCGTGATTTTGTTCTCAGAGTCGGAAAATGAAGCTGACCTTTGCGTGCCAGCTGCTGAGATAACTGCCGAAGCAATTTTGTTTGCCGCTAGGGTGGCATCAGGGCTTCTGTGTCTTGCCCTGCCGAAACAAAGGCTTGAGGAGCTGGAAATAGACTCCGTACCTTCCAAATATCGAGCATACGATACCCCCTTCTACACACCAGTGGATGCCAAGGAAGTCGAAGCTTCGGGTATTTCACCAAAAGACAGGGCATTTACCATCAGGAAGATAATTAACCCGACCACCAAGCCGGCTGATTTAGCTCGCCCTGGGCACATCCCGTTGCTTGGTGCTCATGTTGACGGGCTAATTGGGCGTAATGGCCATACCGAGGCTGTAGTTGAGTTAAGCCGGCTTGCTGGACTGTACCCTGGCGGCGTATTATGCGAGCTGGTGAGTGATAGCGGCGACATGATGAATGCCAAGGAGATGAAAGCCTTGGCCAAGAGATTTAATATCCCCATCATTACTGTGGGCGCGTTAACACAATTTGCTAGGGCGCTGATATCTAAAAAGAAAATAACGGAGACACTTGACAAAGTTTAAGAGATGGGTATAGACTTAAATTTGTAAGCCGTAGGAGCTTGCCGATGAAAAAATCGGCTCCTACGGCTTGTTGTTTTCATCGGCGGCTCCAAGGCTAATGAAAGGGGCTAGCAACCTGGAAGGGTTCAGGCTAGCCCCTTTTCCTTTTTCAGGTTGTCAGCTCCAACGCCAAGTCGATGGCGTGAAAAAATAAAGAGGAGGTAAAGGCTGTGGCACAGGAATTAGCAATTGCAGCACCAAGGGCGGAGGAAATGACCAGGGTGGTAGCCGGGGTAGCCGGCGCTGGCATCACCGGCGTGGTCGAGGGGGCCACCGTCACGTTTGCCAAGGGGATGGGCGCCTTGGAACCGATTTTCAGCTGGGGAGTCCTGCTGGGCGCACCAGCGGTAGGCGTTGCCGGAGCACTGTTTACCCGAGGCATGATTGGAGACGTATTCACGGGAGTGGCCGCTGGAGGCACCGCCATTTTGGGCTACTCGCTGCCAGCAATGCTGCTGCCTGAGATATTTGCCCGAAAGTCGCCAGCCCAGCTAGGCGGTGGTCTCGCCGTTAAGCAACTCGGCGCAGGCCCAGCCAACGCAGCGATGGCAGCCGCAAGGGCAGCTAAGGCTGCGGTCGGGCTAGAGTTTTAGCCGTAAAAACAAACCATTCAATCTCAAATGGAACGGAGGAAAAAATGGAACATTTTGAATTACGTTGTCTTTGTGACTACGCGGGCGGCGCCCAGGCCGTCAATGTCTGGGCAAGACCAACACCGGCGGCGGTCTTCGGTGAATTAGAGGCTGATGAGCGGGGTGAGGTAGTCTTTGCCGAGATATGGTCCCCGGTAACCCTACCAGGTGTTGAGGAGGAGCTCAAGAAGATTATCATTGTGCTTGATGGTGAGGAATACGGGAAGTATGTCTCACTATCGGGTATTAGAGCCACCGTCATGGCTCCGCCCAAAGACCGCATCTGGGGAAGTAAACTGTACAGCTTTGGCACACCACTCGATATTACCCAACGAGTGCAGAACCCCCTATTTAATACCACCCTCAAGTACAAGCAGAATATCACGGTAGCCACCCTCTGCGGCCCAACGGTCGCTATCACCCTGCCCTACCGCATCAGGCTTTGGGGCAAGGTCTATAAGAAGGACGAGCTGCCCAGGTTTGGCCAGATGGGATTCCCGGCATATCTGACCGAGAGGACTAGAAACCGGACCGTCTTGCTCACCAAAACAGCTATCCCAATCAACGTCGATACCTGGCTGACCCTGCCCGGCGGCAAGGACCAGTCAATTCCCAAGGTCAACCCCTTTGCCCGGTATGCCTATAACCTTCTGGCCACCGATGCAATGCAGGGTGACTACCAGTTCCGCCTATCTACCGGCGGTGTCCTGGAAGAGCAGGAGAACATGTACTGGGAGTTTGACGAGCTGGATGCCCTCTTCATCGAGGGCCTGGGGGTAAAGTTGGTTCCTACGGTAGCAATGCCGGTCCCTGCAAACCTGGCTAGAACAGGCTTGAGGATTGATGGTAACTACCACCCCAAGGGGCCGACAACCAGAACATCCATGTTCCCGACCACTGTAGGCATCAACGAGCTTAACTATGGGCACCTGGCTCCATTCGCCCCAGTAGCTCACCCATACTATGCGGCAATCCCCAAGCTCCCGCAGCCTTACCTTATCTGGAAGGAGATAGGCTACCCGGTAATCAGGGATGATGGCGTCGCTGCTGTTGCCATCAATACTGCTGTCCTGGCTCTGACTGGAATAAGAATCGAGATGAGGGGGTAAGTTAAAATGGCGGAATTAGTGCTTCTTGCTAAAGATGTTGTTGTCACGCTGACTAAAACAGACCTCGCTGTCGGCGCTCCGGAATTTGACGAGGCCGACATCCTGGAGGTTGTTCATGTGTCGGGAGTAACGGCTACTGCTACCCAAGTTCAAACTGTCGATGCTATGACCCCTACTCTTTGGGCTAATGCTGCCGAACCATCTGTAGCCAACCACATTATGTTCGGCTATACCGCCGGTGTTCATCAATTCAAGGCCAAGGACGCTCTCGCCGCTGGTGACCTACTCATAGCGACTATCAAGTCAAAGGGAGAGCGAGTTAAGGTAACATAAAGGCAACATAGGAGAAGGAGGGTAATGTGCTAATAATTGTTGGCAGAGATGCCATAGCTGACTTCGCTCAGACCGCCTATGCTGCCGGAGTGCCTGATTTTGAGGAAGCCGATATTCTCCTGGTAACGCATGTGTCTGGCTTAACGGGTGCACCGCCCCCAG
>JABUBP010000002.1_pt1 | contig 42578 bp, 48 predicted proteins | sample 7240331 | NCBI WGS metagenome assembly JABUBP01 (sample SAMN07256347, study PRJNA390944) | subsurface metagenome | isolation source: Methane hydrate marine sediment | place: Pacific Ocean: Eastern North Pacific, ODP site 1244 | collected 2002 | reverse complement strand
CCTGGAAGATGAACTCCCATGACGTCATGCTGAGATCGAACTCCACATAAGCATCCTCTTCGCCGATGCCCTCCAGGCGCTTGATCACGAGGGTGGCGGTTTCGCTTGCGACGCCATCCGGCGCCGCAAGCGCATTCCGGAGCGCTTCGATCGGTAACGTGATCAGTTCTTCTGGCGAGGCTTCCGCGAAGAAATAGAACCCTTCGCCGTCAGGTTCGCTCTCGAAGATTTGCATTAGCAGCAACCGCTCGAGCGGTGTCATATCGGCGTTCGGAATAGTGGGTTGAACGACTGTGGGGGAGAGATAGTCGGCCATATCGGATCTCCAGAAATGCAAAAACCCGACACGAAGCCGGGCTGACCGGATGAAGGGTGGGAAGGTGGTCAGGTGGGGAACGCAAACGGATCGACCTGCCGGTGGATCGGCTGAGCCCGGCCCATCCAGGGTTCGGGGCGGATGCAGCGCACCCAATCGGCGAAACTCGGGATGAAACCGAGATCCTCGATGACGTGCTGCTCGCCTATCAACCGGACCGGCACGACGCGGCCGGTCGATATCGTGATCGTTGCGCCAAAGAACCGTTCCAGCATGAAGATTCCCTCGGCATGATGACGCAACGCGCGATGGCGGAAGTCGGCCGTGATCGCCTTCGACTCGTCGAACCACTGATGCAGCGGCAGATAGTCGTCGGCCGTCCCGCCCCATTTGCGAACGGAGGAAAGGGCGTGATGATAAGTATGTCCCATTGTCCCCTCCTCAGAGTTCGTGGGAGAAGTGTTCAGACGAGGTGTATCGCTCGTTGTAGTCGAGCTTGATCGTCCGCTCGGCTACATCGAAGATGAACTCGCCATAGGCGCCGTCGTTGATCTCCCAGCCAGAGTGGGTCTGGCGGAGAAGATCATAGACCAGTGCTTCGATGGCCTCGCGAACGGTCAGGGTCTGGCGCTCGATCTCGGGGCTCTCCCAGATCGCTCGCCCGATTTCGATCCGGTCGGAGGGCAGCGGGATGGTTCCCTCCCCTGGCTCGACATCAATGCGCTCGATCTGGCCGCTGTCGCCGTAGCCGTCGAACAAGACGGTGACGGTCTCGATTCCAGCGGCAGCGAGCGAATCGAACAGGACGATCTTGTTGGCAACTCGAATGTGCTCGGTGCGGCGCGCATATTCGCGATGCTTCTGGTCGAAAGCAGTTTCGTCAATGGCGGGCTCAGGTGTCGATTGTGGGTCGGTCATGGTGGTTCTCCCAAAACGGAAAGAGCCCGGTGCGGTGACCGGGCTCGGTGGTGAAGAGTGAGAAATCGCGGGGCGGCCGAAGCCACCCCGCAAGCGCGGATCATTCGGCAGCGATGATGTGCGGCTGTTCATCGTCGGCGTCGGCGGCAGCCTCGTCGTCATCGGCGAGGAATTCGGGCAACGCCTCGACTTCACCGTCGGCGTTCTGCTCCACGGCACCCACCTCCATGAGGCGGAGCGGCTCGGGCAGCCAGCCCGTGCCCTCCAACAGCCGTTCGGCCTCCCGGGCCATGTCGCCTTTCTTGAGGTGGTCGATGAGCTGCACGGATTGCTCGCCTTTGGCCTCGCGCACGGCTTCGAGAATGCGAGGCTTGGTGACGCGGCCGAGATAGTTATCGACGTTGGGCTTCCAGCCCGCCGTCACCATGTCGAGTCCGACGGCACGAGCCAGGACATCGGCCTGGTCGAGTCGGCAACGAACGCTGTGCGCGGAGACATGACCTCCGTTGTAGCGGTTGGCCGGCTCATGGAGCGCGTTGACGGCGGACGATGCGCAATGCGCGAACAGCGCGGCTTGCTCCTTGCCGTCGAACGCCGCCAGAACGTCCCACAAATCGCCTTCGCCCTCGGGCAGCCGGGCTTTCCATCTATCGTGCCTGATGTCGATGGCTTCCGCCGAAGCACTCTCCTTCAGACCCGGCGCCTGTGCCGGGAATGTGGGGGTGCGGATCGCGATCTCCAGGCAGCCGCTCGATGACGCAAAGCGATAGAACGTCGCCAGCACGAAATTGTGCAGCACGGCCTGGAAGGCGACGGCCGGATCGTTTGCCAGTGCGTTGCGCAGGGCCAGCGTGCGATGTGCGGTCAGCTCGGTGATGAGCCGATCCGGCAGCGGCTTGATCGTGTCGTCCTCCTCGTCCTCGACCGGCTCGGCCGGCGCACCGCCAACAGTGATAACAGCACGCTGGACCGAACCATCGATTCTTGGTCCGGCGCTGGTCTCACCGGCGCCCTGTGCTTCGCTTTCGGGATCGACGACGGTGGGTGCTTCGTCCTCCGGCCGTACGTAACCGCGGTCGATCGACAGCAAACCTTCGGCGTCGATGCTGACAAAGACGCCGGCGCGGGCGATCTCAGCCGGATCGTAGACCAGCGATCGGGCTTCCAGGACGGACCGCGCCGCTTCGATTTCTGCAAGACGCTGATCGATTGCGTCAGGGAATTCGTCGGCATCCTGATAGTCCTCCTCGATCTTGGCATACTCGGCGTTGAGGGCGGCAAGCGTCGCCCGCTCCTCGTCCGTCAGATCGACCGGCTCGCCGGCAAGCTCCCGCAGGCCGCTGGTGTGGCCGAAGGGGAAGTTGAGGGCGAGCGATACCCACTTCCAGCCTTCGGCCGCGATCGTCTCAGCCTCCGCCTTAAGTTTCTCCGTGACCAGGCGATCGAGGAGCGGCACGTCCTGGAGCCAGCCGCCATCGTCATGCTCGAACAGATCGCGCATAACGGTGCCGCCGGACTGCTCGTAGGCATCGAGCCCGATGAATTGAACGCGGCGGTCCGAGGCGCGGACGGTGTTCTCCGTCAGCATCCGCCGGATCTGATACGGCTCATCAAGCTGAGAGCGGCTCACATTGTCCCAGACCTGCTCCTGTCGTGCCTGATCGGCGGTCACGGAGAAGGCCATGAGCTGTGCCCTCTTCGGAGAGCCCCATGCCTATGAACCATGACGATGACAGCCACACGACTCTAACAGGACAGTTCGAGCACAGAACCTAACAGGCCGACCCGCTCGTCATTCTCGGCGAGGGAATCGTCCTCGGCGATGCCGCCGTCCCGGACGACACACGGCACGGGCTGCGTCTTTGCCATACGCTTCTGCTTCACCAGCAGTTCGAGCGCGCGGTAGCGGCGTCCACCCGCGGGCACCTCGAACATGCCGGTTTCCCGGCCTTCGGCATCGACGACCGCACGAACGCTCAGGCTTTGCAGCAGCGTGCGCTGGGCGATGCTCTCTGCCAGTTGTTCGATCGAGACGCCGGCCTTCACGCGCCGGACGTTGGACTGGCTGAGCACCAGCTTGTTGAAGGGGATGTCGCGGGAGGGACTGAGCTTGATTTTCTGAACGGCGCTTGCCATGTCGGATTCTCCACGACGGGCGGCCGAAAGACTCTCTCTCGACCTCCAACCCGTCATGAATTCCCCGCGCCCCTCTCACTCTCTGACGCGCAACGCCGAATTGGAGGCTGACACCAGCACTGCTCTCCGCAACGGGCGCCGGAAGCCTCTCCTGCGAACTTCAACCCATCGTGGCAGACCCACCCCGCACTCTCACTTTCAGCGACGGTGACGCCGCAGATTCTCTGAGAAATGGGTTTCAGCGCGGCAGTCTTTCGCGTGCGGGATGAAAGCCCGAAGGGCGCGGAGCGGAGCGAAGCGAAGGTAAAGGCACCCGGCGCGGGGCAGTGATAGCGACGCCGGCATGAAATGACGGCGGGACCCGCGACCGAGTGCGGTCGCGAGACCGGTTAACAAGGCACCCGCGTTCGGGGCAGTGATAGCGGCGCCGGCATGAAATGACGGCGGCCCCTAACGCGAGAGCCTCCGGCGAGCGACACATGATCTGCGCAAGGGATCGAAGCCGAAAGGCCGAGACGCGTCAGCGGCTCGGTTCACGAGAGCCCGGTCCCGCAGGGAGGCGCCGACAGGCCACCCAGTTTTGCGCGGGAGATTTCATACCTATTCCGGCTAAGAGCGATCATGGCGGGACGTACCTATCTCGTGGCGCTGCCCTTCCTCTCTGGCGGCGGTGGTATTGCGGCAAGCGACGAGGGCCCGGTCACAAAGCCGACGTCTCCAGTATCATATTGAAAAACAGACGATTTTTGTCGATTCTTGCTTATGGCGCTTTACGCTCCAGAGTTTCATATTGAAAAATGGACGGTTTCAGTCTATTTTATAATATGATGCTAGAGACAGGTTCCACCCTTCAAGACTATATTTTGGAGCTCCAGTCGGGTGGGCGGATTTCGTTCACCGCGGAGGAAGCCTCCGCCGCGCTTGGCATCAAGCATTCCGCCTTCCAGGCATCCGCCGCGCGTCTTCAAAGAAAGCGGCTGCTCTTCAATCCACGCCACGGGTTCTATGTCATCGTCCCTCCACAGTATTTGACGTGGGAAGCGCCGCCGCCAAGTTGGTACATAGATGATCTCATGCGCCACGAAGGCCGGACATACTACGTTGGCCTTTTGAAGGCCGCGGAGTTGCACGGCGCGACCCATCACGCCGTCATGGAATTTCAAGTCGTCACCGACAAGCAACTCTCCAAAATCAAGGCGGGACGATCTTTCATCGTATTTTACTTCCGCAAAACCATGTCGGCCGTTCTGGATGGTCTTGAAAGCCACAAGACCGACACGGGAAGCATGAAGATTTCGTCGGCAGAGCTGACGGCGCTTGATCTGTTGCGCTACCTCCACGTGGTCGGAGGCGTCGATTCCGTCGCAACCATTCTGAAGGACTTGGGGTCGCGCCTGGACGCAAACAAGCTGGCGAAACTCGCTGTTCACTTTGAACGAACAACCATTCAGAGACTCGGCTATCTGCTGGACCGTCTGGGGCATTCCACCGTGAGCGAGCCGCTTCGCAACGCGTTGCTCTCAAAATCGCCGGTGCCCTGGGTTCAGCTTGAGCCCATGGATCGAAAACGACCGGCCCTGGCCGAACCGCCGCTGGAGAAAAACGAACGCTGGCGCGTCGCCGTTCACCACTATCCGGAGATCGACGAATGATTCCCGCCATGAACATCGTCGCTTGGTCGAAGAACGCGCCGTGGGCGGAACAGCGGCAAATCGAGCAGGATCTCATCATCTCCCGGGCGTTGGTCGAACTCTTCAATGATCCGTTCTTGGTGGGACAATTGCGCTTTCGCGGCGGCACCGCACTCAACAAACTCCACTTTCCGAAGCCGCTTCGTTATTCCGAGGATATCGATCTGGTGGAGACGGCGGAGGGGCCGCTCAAGCCCTTGCTGGACCGGGTGCACGACATTCTCGATCCGTGGCTTGGTGACCCAGTCTTCGAACGCAGTCAGATCGCGCCCAAATTCAAATATTCCATCGAAGCCGAAGACAAGACGTCCAAGGCTCCGATCCGCCTGAAACTTGAAATCAACACCCACGAACGCGACGCGTTTGACGGCCCGCGCCTGCTCCCATTTAAAGTCAGTAATCCCTGGTTTTCCGGCGAGACCAAGATTGCAACGTTTTCAAACGAGGAACTGCTTTCGACCAAAATCCGCGCGCTTCTCCAGCGCAACAAGGGCCGTGACCTCATCGACTTGTCGCATGCTCTGGACGTTTTTCCGGATCTCGATACGCAAAAGACCATTGATCTGATGGGGCGCTATTTGGAACTTTCGGGAACGCCAATCACGCGCCCGCAAGCCGAGCAGCGCATGTTCGCCAAGCTCGGTCGCGGCAGCTTTCTCGCGGACGTCATTCCGCTTCTCGCCGCCGACGAGGCTGCCAAATTTGATGCCGCCGCCGGAAGGCGCGCGTTCGCGAACGTCTTCAACAAGCTTATTCAGCTCATGCCGGGCAAGGCTTGGGCCAGCACGCCAAAGATGATCGAAGAGTTTGGGCTGCAAGACTTGATCACCGGATAGCAGGCGCATGGCGCCGCACGGCGGGGCAAGTTCTTACGTCAACATCGACGTGTCTTCCGCGAGGGTCGTAGAAGGCATGTCAACAAAGTCGTGAGCAAACCGATCGTAACATAAGCATGACATCCATAAAATCAAGACTGCGAAACGGCACGCTAGGCCGCCACACGCACGGCGGCGTTATCGAAACTATCGAAGCTCGCCCGGGTACTCGGCAGAATGCTTAGACGACTTCCGTGAATCCAGGCGGAAGAATGATGATCTGCTTTCCAAGAGCCTGCACCGGATAAAGCAGAATAATGACATTATGGGTTGTGTCGAAGGCTTCGGCGAGACATTCGTGAGGCGAGCCGTTGCGATCTTTGATCGAGAGCGTCCGGGGCCGCGTCATCTTGCGGCCGACCGGCAATACGGGGCCGAGGGCATGACCTAATGTGATCAAGGTGTCGTTGGGAAGGCCGAACTGTCTGATGAATGACGGCGACGCCTCTATCCGGCGCACGGCTGCCTGAGCGCCGTGGCCCTGCACGAGTTCGATCCGCTCCAGGATGTAGACGACGCAGGCACGATGGTTGGTCCGGGCGAATTCACGCGCGGAAGCATAGTTGGAGGCACCGAATTTCTTGGCGAGAGTTATCGGTGTCTTGATATCGAAGGTGCAGTCGGCAGCATATCGCGCGTAAGTATCGCCCTTGAAGAGCGCGAAGCGCGCAAAATTATTTGCCTCCCGCTCGAACTGATCAGACATTTCCGGCAGAAGATTCTTGTCGCAATCCTGGAAGAGCCGGAACAGCTTTCGATGAACCGGCAGATCGTGGTGCGCCGTCTCATGCAGCGCCAGAAAGTTCTTCTTTGATTTGACTACCGTGTCATCGATGTGAATCGTGCTTTCGGCGGCGTCGTAGATGCCGAGCACCTTGGACACGGCGGATTTGATGAGAAGACCGGTATCGGTCGCCTTGCCTTTGATATATTCGATGATCGCGATGGGATCGAACAGGCTGGTCGGCGCCAGTTTGACGTTCGCAGCGGCAAGGATGTCATCGATCGGGACTGGAAAGCGATCCCAGGCGTTGGCGCGGTCGAGAAGCCGGTGGGCCCGCTCCTCGACCGCGCGAAGATCCTCGGGGTCGAGACTGCTGTCGTCAGGTTTTGTCACCCGGTTTCTTTCTGCTGCGCATGAATTGCAAATACTGAAGCATTTCTGCTTCTTCCTGCGTTGTCAGATTGTGTTCGGCGAAAGTTGGGATGCGGCCGTGACGTTCTGTGTCGGCCCGGTTTGTCTTCGACGTAAGAAATCCCGCCATCTCCATGAGTTTCTCAAAGCTGATCGCATACAGCTCTGCGAGCGCATGAAGAATATTCGGCGATGGTTTTTGAATCTTGTCGTTTTCAATCTGGCTCAGATAGGCGTTCGAGACCTGCTTGTTGGTCGCTTCCTCGACTTCTCGAAGGGTCATTTTCCGGTCGGTGCGAATCGAAGCGAGATACTGTCCTAGCGTGGGCTTCAGCCTGTTCGTTTCGTCGCTGGGGGCGAGCATGGCGGTGTTCTCCTCCAAGGTGTTGTTTCTTCTATGATTCTAGCTTAGGGCGCTGCTCACGTCAAGCCTGCTTGATATTTGCTTGACATACTTAGCATGCTATGCCATATTGGTATCGTGAGACGGCAAACACGCCGGACCACCACCCAAGAGGAGGGCAATATGACTGGTCACGTAGAGCATGGGGGCGCCGATCCCGGCGTGGAAGAGGTTCTCGACGAGATCGTTGATCTCGAAGAATACGCAAGGCTCGGAAAACGCCCGCCGCTGTCAAAGGGCTATCGCATCCGCGTGAACGGTGACCCGTTCGTGGTCAACGAGCCCGAGCCGACCGGCCGGGCCATCCTGACCCTGGCGGGCCTTCTGCCGGCGGCGGATTACACGCTGCGGGTGAAGATGGCCGGCGAGAAGCCGCACAAGGTTGAACTCGACCAGAAGGTTGATCTCCGCCGCCCCGGGGTCGAGAAGTTCAAAGCTCTCCCGCGCGATCAGACGGAGGGTTAAGCGATGACGACCCTCCGTCGGCAGTTCGACCTGTTGCCGGTCGATCGCGAGTTCGTAGACGAATACGACCTCCCGTGGGAGACGATCGTGGATGGATCCCAGTGGGTTCTCATCCACGACTTCCCGGTGCCGCGTGGCTACAATCACACGACGGTGACGGCGGCCATCCGCATCGAGACCGGCTACCCGAACACCGAACTCAACATGGTGTACTTCTATCCGGCACTCGCCCGGATCGACGGGAAGCCGATCGGCGCAGCGGACGTGCAGCAGCAGCTTGACGGCAAGAGCTACCAGCGGTGGTCCCGCCACCGTACGGCAGCTCACCCCTGGAAGATCGGACGCGATCACCTCGGGACCCATGTGATCCTGATCGAGGACTGGCTTGATCGGGAGTTCGAAAAATGTCCCCTCCCGTAACGCTCGCCTTTTCCGGCGACCAGCACGAACACCTGAAGAGCTTCCTCTTCCCCGGCGACGGCAAGGAAGCGGTCGCAATCCTTCTGTGCAGCCGGCGCGCGGGAGACCGTCGTCACCGTCTCGTTGTGCGCGAGATTCACGGCATTCCGTACGAGGAGTGCTCGGAGCGAACGCCGACGCGGGTGACGTGGCCGCCTGATTACATCGCGCCGATGCTAGAACGGGCTGCGAATGAGAAACTATCGGTTGTCAAAGTCCACAGCCATCCTGGCGGATACGGCGCCTTTTCGCTCACCGACGACAAGGGCGATGAGAGGCTCTTGCCGATGATCCACGGATGGGTCGAAGCCGACATTCCTCATGGTAGCGTTGTCATGCTCCCGGACGGTCAGATGTTCGGCCGGATTTTGAAGCACCCGAAAGGCTTCGAGCCTATCGATTGCATCACTGTTGCCGGTGATGATCTGCATTTTTGGTATGCCGACGCTGGCAGCGTGGAACTCCCTGATTTCGTGGCCTCGCATGCGCAGGCCTTCGATGACGGCACGATTGAGCGCTTCCGCCGCTTGTCCTTTGCGGTCATCGGCGCCTCGGGCACCGGCAGCCCCACCGTGGAGCAGCTCATGCGCCTCGGTGCTGCGGTCATTGTCGTCGTCGATGACGATCATATGGAGGAGCGCAACGTCAATCGCATCCTCAATTCAACGATGGATGATGTGAAGCTCCGCCGCGCCAAGGTTGACGTTCTTGCGGACGCGGTGGACAGGACTGGTCTGGGCACCCGCGTCATTCCCCTGAAAAAGAATCTTTGGGACCCGGACGTTGTCCGCGAAGTAGCTCAGTGCGACGTTATCTTCGGATGCATGGACACTGTTGACGGCCGCTACCTCCTCAACGCGATTGCCGCCTATTATTCCATTCCCTATTTCGACATCGGGGTTCGCCTCGATGCCATCAAGGATACGAAAGGAAAAGCCCGCATTCGGGAAGTCTGCGGAACGGTAAATTACCTGCGGCCGGGTCGCTCAAGCCTTGTTAGCCGCGGTCTGTTCACGATGGCTGACGTGGCCGCCGCCGGTCTTCGCCGGAATGACCCCAAGGCGCACGACCGCCAGATGGAGGATGGCTATATCCGGGGCATTGTCGGGCATCGGCCTGCTGTTATCAGCGTCAATATGATTGCGTCCGGGCTTGCCGTAAACGAGCTTCTTGCGCGGCTTCACCCTTATCGTGAAGAGCCGAATGGCGCATACGCGGCGGTCACCTTCAGTCTCGGGAGCATGGAATTTTTCTACGACGCCGAAGAAGGAATTTGTGACATCCTGGGCGCCAAGGTTGGCTTTGGCGATACGACCCCTCTTCTCGAACTCATGGAGCTGGCGGAAAGGCGGGAGTCGTGAATGCTCTATTGAGCTTCCTGTACAGGGTTTACCTGTATTTCTATAATCTCTTCATACCGCCGTATGCGACTCGGTTTGTCGAGGAAGCGCTTCCTCAGAAGTTAAAGCGTCGCGTTCTGTATGTTGTTCAGGAGGACGGTTTTCTGGAACAGGCGGCGATGATCTGTCCCTGCGGCTGCGGATCGGTGCTGCACATGAATTTGCTGCCCGATGAGCGGCCTTGCTGGGAAGTGACACAGCATGGCGACGGAACGGCGAGCCTTCATCCCTCTGTGTGGCGTCAAAAGGATTGCAAGTCGCATTTCTGGTTTCGGCGCGGACGCGTGCAATGGTGTAGTGACGCGATCCGCTAATTCTCGCACTTGAAGTCAATGACAGCGAACTTCGTATCAATGGAATTCGTGGGGTGGGACAAGTCAAATGCCGAAGAACATCGTCATCTTTTCCGATGGCACAGGCCAGGCGGGCGGCATCAAATTCGACGAGGCGCGGACCAATGTCTACAAGTTGTACCGCGCCTGCCGCGTAGGCCCCGACACCCGGATTGATCCTTCCGAACAGGTTGCATTCTACGATCCCGGCCTCGGTTCGGCGGCGGACGGCGGTCACTTCAAGGTCGGTTGGCTGCGTACATTCTACAACGTCGCGAGCATGGCCACAGGCCTCGGTATCACCGCGAACATCATCGACTGCTACGCTGCGATCATACGATTATATGAACCAGGCGACCGCATTTTTCTGGTCGGCTTCAGCCGCGGCGCTTACACGGTTCGCTCGCTTGCGGGCGCGATATCCTATTGCGGAATCCCGCGGCAGTTGCCGGGGGGTGCTCCCCTCCGGCTTGACCTTGAGGGATCGCGCGAGCTTGCAGAACACGCGGTGAAGGACGTCTATCAGTTCTGCTCGTCCTATGACCGGGCGAAGGTCGGCGACTATCTCCAGCTCATGTTGCGGACGCGCGATGTGATCGCCGCGAAATTCAGAACCGAACACGGATGCTCCGCCGTCAAAGATGGTGCCGAGCAAGCAAATGTGTTTCCTTACTTTATCGGCGTCTTCGACACGGTGGCCGCATTAGGGAATAAATGGCTGGCGCCAATCCTTATCGTTGCTGTTCTCGCAATTCCATTCGGGCTGCACTTCGTCGGGGCCTGGCTCGAACCCGTTTATCCGTGGGTAGGGCAGGTTACGCGCGATCTGGGCTATTTGAGTGTTTTCGTTGCACTACTGATCTACATGAAGAATTATTTGAAGATTGCGCCGCCCCTGCCCGACTATGGCTTTTTCAGACGTCTCATGACGCTGCATCTCACGCGGCCGAAGCATCAATTCTATGACACGACCCTTAACGTGAATGTCGGCTACGCGAAGCACGCGATTTCAATCGACGAAAATCGCGCCGACTTCGCGCGCGTTGGTTGGAGGCCGACGGCCGAGAAGCTAATGAAGCGCGACCAGGATAAGAACCTTTACTTCGAACAAGTCTGGTTTCCCGGGGTTCACGCGGATATCGGCGGCGGCTACCTCGAAAACGAAGCCCGCCTTTCGGACGTCGCCCTGAACTGGATGCTCGCCGCTTCATCCATCATCCCGGATGGCATGAAACACGACGGCACCGTCCTGAAGCTATGGCCAGATCCCAGCGGCCCGCAGCACGACGAACAGGCCGGTGGTTGGTTGAAGAAGGGACCCCGGCTGCTGCCCGAAGACGATAAGACACGTGAGTCGGCCGCAACGATGCATAAATCTGTCTACCGGCGATTTGCAGGCGACCCGGTTCTATTGTTCAACCGAATTGCGCGGTATCGTCCTTCAAATCTGCGAAAGCATATCGACTTCAAACAATACTTTGGTTCGGACGCAGCCGTAGCCAAGCCCACCCAGAATCCCCAGTGCGTCGCCGACGATATCGAAGCAAAGTGGGAAAAGGCCGGCTATCCCGGCCGTTTGTGACGGCATCCGCGCTACTTTCTTTCGCCTGGGCGGTTCCCCCCGCTGTCCACCCTGCTACCCCGCCCGTCGGCGGTCGGGCTGCTGTTAAGTGTCAGCGCTTCTCGATCAAGTGGACCTCGACCCCGTAGCCCATTAATCTGATTCGGTCGGCGACAGACCTCAGACTGACCTTGCTGAAGAACGGCAGCCCCAGCGTTCCGGACTTCTTGTAGGGCTCGCGCATGATGCCGTACACGACTGTGTAATCGGCCGGCGTGGGTTTGGAGCGACCATCGGGCACCAACGCCTCAAACCCTGTCTTCTTTGCGTGCTTCTGACGCTGCTTGACAGCCTTGCGCAGATCGACGCGGAATTTCTCGTCTCTCACGAATGCTTCGGCAGCAACGACGCCCTGATTCCAAAGATGGCTGATGGGCGCAGAGGAGTGCCCATCCTTGAGATGAATGAACTGCTTGTGCGTCGACAAGAAATCGCAGGGCTCCAAGTTCGCCTTAGCCGCTCCGGTAGGCGACAGCTTAACTTGATCCAAATTTAGGAGATGCGCATTGCTATCCAGCTCAGCAATGAAATTTCGCTCATTGGTTTGCGTAGTCGACGCGACGAATGGATGCCGCGAAACTAGCGCAGAGAACCGATCTTCTACGCTTTGATGAAATGCCTTGTCTACCGCGTACCAGTCGCCCGCGTAGAGGACATGGACGCTACCGTCGTGCTCGACCTCGTAGACGAAACAGTCGTAAACTTTTCGCTTACGCCTCTTGTCGCCCTCACCATCCACCACCACTCTAATCTCGTGACTGGCCCGCAGCGTGTCCATATCGGCAATTTCGCCGATATTTCCAGCCTGGAGCTGGGCGACGTAGTCCTCGATCGACACTTGTGAAAAGGTCTGCTTGGTGCCTGACTTGAGGCCAATACCATAGTAGCCGATCTCTAGAGCCTCTTCGGGGCTGAGGATGTCGGGCAATGCAATGTGCAGGTCTGACGCCTTGCCCTTCACCAATTCTTGCAGCTCTGCAAATGCAAGAGCGTCCAGTTCATCCGACAGCGCCTTCTGTTTCACCGGGCTGACGAAATCGATGAATCCGAAGTCGGCCTTGTAGTCGGTTGCTTGGTAGAGTTTCAGGGCGGTCAGGCATTTCTCTACGACATCTTCAGGCGATGTCTTGGTCGCTAATGTCAGCGCATCCTTGCCCGCGAGCGAGCGGGCGAATGAGCCGTCTCTTGGCGAGCCTGCTGCGAGGCGCATCAGGTCGCGATCAACATCAATCCCGAAACCCTGCAAGTCCGCATCACGGCTAGCCTGAATGCGCTTCTGGAAAGTAGTCGCATCCAAGGTGGCCACGTCGACGCTGCGAAGATTGGAACGGGCAACAGCGTTGAGAACGACGCGCAGACCGAAGTTGCGCTCGAACGAGTCCGGCTCAAGGGAGTGGTGGCCCGTCCCAAAGCTCAAGGCGAAGGTGCGCCTCTTTCGACCGTCCTCCACTTCGAGAAACAAAATGGCCGCGCAGCTCTGGTTGACGAGTCTCGGTAACGGGCCGGTTGCAAATTCGTCGATGAAGCCGAACCACGTCGGCGGCAAGGCCGGTGCTTGTCCCACGAACAGCCGCCTCGCCTCGGCAGGTTGTTCTTCAAGCTCATGATCGTCGCGAAGGCCCTGCTCGACGGTCAGCCCCTCTCGGAGCAACCGCAGAGAAAGGCTCATCGACTTTGTTTCCCCCAGATCGACCATCGTGTCGTGTAAGGTAAATCGCTCGCAACAAGGCAGGTCAGTGCAAATCACATCCTATGCTTGTAGCGCATTGAAGCCGGCTAGTACAGTGTCGTTACATCAATCAGACCATTCACCATTCTCTAGGAGACGATCCGGCGGTTGGGGCGCCGACGGCTACACAGATTAGGTATGGCTGAACGCGGCGCTCAATTGGCGGGGGCGTACGCGGTAGTCCGCGCCACACTTTCGAAATGATTGGCCTCTCATTGTCGAGGCTTGGACGCGACAGCTCACGGGCGCCGTTTTAGCGACCTATGGAGTTGGATGTAACGATGGTTGCGGGGATTGGACCAGCTTGAGTCATCTCAACTTTCTGTTGAAGCATCTCTTTAACCTCTTTGTTGCGTCGAACGGAGCCCGGTCTTGATTGGCTTTTTGTACCCGAGAATGTCGCCTTCCATGGTCCATCGCCCATAGTAGTCGTGCGGTCCGTGCCATCCCTTGTCGAGCAGCATCGATAGGCGCTTGCCGTACGACTTCATCACCCGCTTGTAGCCTTCCCAGAGAAACGAATATAGATTCCGCTCCTGCGTAGTTTCCTCGATTGTTAGTGCACAGGGATATCGGAACCAAGACTCCAAACCGGATTCGAAGGCTTCCAGAACGCCGAGATACTGCTGTTTGTATGGTACGAGGTTGGCGTCCTTTTGCAGCGTCGTCAGGCTGTGTGTCTTGAGGTTCTTCGCAAGCCTGCCGTTCGAGATCCACGTCGGATTTTCGTATACAAGAAATGCCTTCAGTGAGTTCTCGAGGGCAAATCCGCCCAACATGAAGACCGATTTATCGACGAGCACCTTCTGCTCAAGGATCACACCCTGCGCATCGACCTTCGTTAGAATGCTCGACCTTGAACGACCCTCGTACAAACCGACGGCTTGTTCGTGCAGATGCTCCGCTGTTAGCAGCCAGGAATGGGGATTCGCGTAGTCTTCAACGAACCGCCGGTTGTCATCGATCGGCGCTTTCATTTGTCTTCGCCCTTCCTTTGGTTTAGCCGACGCAGCAAAGATCGTGAACGGTCCCCGCGAGCGGTGATCTGAGTTGCGGCGCTCGCCATCGACTTGCGATCACAATTGAGTCATCGCGCCCTCTCCGCCCTCGCCGATTTTACGCTGCGACTTTCCGCCTGCCGCTTCCACGGCGCTTCCACGAGCAAAATTTCGAGCCAGATTGGGAACAGCAAAAAGCCCTCGAAAACGATGCGTTCTCAAGGGCTTAATACTTGGTTGCGGGGATAGGATTTGAACCTATGACCTTCAGGTTATGAGGTCGACGCCGCGGCCTAACGACAAATCATCGAAGAGACATACGAAGCTTGCCTGGGTCGGGGTTGGCAGCCGGGACGCGAAGGCAGCTAGTCGGACACGACACTTGATTGGTCGGAGTGGCCGAGTTCGAACCCGTGAGTTCCTGAGTCCCGAACGTAGTGAATATCTTCTAAGTTATTGATTTTTCTTGCTGTGACGGACGCTTCCACCACGTTTGTTCACGGTCGTTTCACCAGAATCGTTGCGATTTCGTCGCGGCGTTCTCGGGCAACGGAGCTTACCCGAGCGAACTAGCTAGCGCTTTTCCGCCAACACTCTGCTGACGCGAGTCCTCCCGGCGGCTTGGCTTACGCTTCGCCGCCGACGGCTTATCCTAACCCGTGCCGCCCTGCCCGAGAGAGCGGGAGCTCGGCCCCTCAGGGCCGAGAGTACTCACGCGCTGGGCTCCTTCCTCTAGCCTGCTCGCGCGTGCTGACGGGGTGCCGGCCCGAGGATCACGTTGTCGATCAGCCGGGTCGAGCCGACGTAGGCCGCCACACAAAGTGCTGCGGGACGACCCAACGAACTCTCGGCGGGTTTGAGCGTGTCGCCGTCGACAAGCTCAAGGTATTGCAGCAGGTCTACTGCTTCCAAATGCCGCCGGGCGATCGCTCTCAACTTTTCAGCATCGCGCTCGCCTGAACGAAACTCAGCCTCTGCGGCGAACAGGCCTCGACTGATGGCAAGAGCCCGCCGACGTTGTTCCTCGTTGAGATACCGGTTGCGACTACTCATTGCGAGCCCGTCAGGCTCCCGGACCGTAGGAACCATGACAATCTCGATCGGAAGATTGAGATCAGCCACCATACGCCGCGCGACCGCGCACTGCTGATAATCCTTCTGGCCGAAGAAGGCGACATCGGGCTGAACCATGTTGAACAGCTTGGACACGACGGTAGCGACGCCGCGGAAATGCCCGGGCCTGAAGGCACCGCACAGCGGGTTCGCGAGCTCGCCTGGTTCAACGAAGGTCTGGAATTGTGTCGGATAGACTTCCTTCGCGTCAGGTGCGAAGAGGACCTCGACACCGGCGTCGCGACAGAGTTTCTCGTCGCGCGGGAAGTCGCGCGGATAGACGCTGAGATCCTCGTTCGGCCCGAACTGAGTTGGGTTGACGAAGATGCTGACGACAGTGACGTCGCATTCGGCTCGGCTCGCTTCGACAAGCGCCAGATGGCCATTGTGCAGATAGCCCATGGTCGGCACGAAGCCGATGCGTTTGCCGCCCAAGCGCTTCCGCGCAACCGCACCGCGAAGCTCGGCAACCGTTGTTATTGTTTTCATCGCTCGATCTCAGGTTGGATTGGACGGCGTCAAGCTTGCGATCGCGTCGCCAAGGCCATCTGGAAGACGATAGGATTCCTGTGGTCCCGGAAATGCCCCACTGCGGACGTCAGCTGCCCAGCGCGAAAGCGCATCCTGCAGCAACCGAAAACCTTCCGCGTAAGTGCGAACGAACTTCGGGCGCTGGCCTTGGGTCAGGCCCAGCACATCGTGAAACACTAGCACCTGCCCCGAACAGCCGGATCCCGCGCCGATTCCGATGGTCGGTATTCTCAAGGACTCGGTCGCGCGAGCGGCAAGCTCGGCCGGAATGCCTTCGAAGACCAAGGCGAAGCATCCGGCCTCCTGCAATCGGCAGGCGTCGTCGAGCAAACGCAACGCCTCATCGGCTGTCCGGCCTTGCACCTTGAATCCACCCATGACGTTGACGCTCTGAGGGGTAAGACCCAGATGGCCCATCACAGGAATTTCGCAATCGACCAGGGCGCGCACCATATCGATGCGCTTGGCGCCTCCCTCGAGTTTCACCGCGGCTGCGCCACGTAGCAAGAACCCTCCGGCATTCCGTATTGTGTCCTCGGCACCGAGGTGAAAGCTGAGAAAGGGCATGTCGGCGACGAGCAAAGCACGGGGCTTCGTCCGCACAACGGCCTCGAGATGATGGTTCATCATCGCCACGCTGACCGGCAGGGTGTTTTCGAACCCTAGGCAAACGTTGCCGACGCTATCGCCGACGAGGATGACATCGACGGTTGAGTCCGCGATACGCGCCGCAACCGAATCGTAGGCCGTGGTCATCACGACACGCCGCCCCTCCTCCCTCCATCGCTGCAGCATCGGAATGGTGACGCGTTCAACTTGCGGCTCCGACATGTGGCTCATCCTAGATCCCGATTCCTCGACCGACCTCAATCCGATTCTGCGGCGCGAAGTGGTTTGAGTTTGATATCGCCTGATTCAACCGCTATCTCGACGCGATAGCGCCCCGCCGCGTCCGAAGTGACCGAATATGTCAGTCGGCTTCCCAAGGAAGCACGAGAGAAACGAAAACTGTCAACAGCTAAGCGGAAAAATGAAATTAACGTCTCAGACATCGCTGACTGACGCATGAAAACGCCTATTGATCGCGCGATCATCGGACGAGATCTTTCTTCTCAGCGTATTTCCATGATGCAGGAGCGCGTAGGCCGCATCGATTACAGCCTGCTTTGGGGGGCACGCAAGCCTCCTTCACTTTCGGCAGCAGGAGCCCTCAGTTCTCTGCGGGTACACATCCGCGGCCTCGCTCTTGCACCTTGTAACCGCCGAATGAATTGCGGCTCTGCGGAGTAAGGCCAATATGAGCCATCACCGGAATGCGACGTGCCGTCAGGAAGCGAACCATTTCCGCCCATGTCTTCACCGCCCTCAATCTTAAGAGGCGCACACCCGGTTCCAGCCACCGCTCGCGCGGCATTCACGAAAGCTTGCTCTCTGCTTTCCTCAAATGCTCCAAACGGCAAATCAACGTCCATGAGAGCTCGATTATTTCCGCGGCGGACCGCCTGCCCATGCAAGATCATCATGTCGAGAGTAACCCCGAGCGTCGGTGGAAGGCCGTGAAGGGTCATTCCGAGGCTATCGCCCACCAGCACTACGTCACCATGTCGATCAACTAACGAAGCGATTGGTGTGGTATAGACAGAAGACGATCGACATCTCTCCCTTTCTGGCAAAGACGTCCAGCGGCATCAGCGTTTTTCTGGCACTCTGAACTCACGTTCTCTCCTCCATGTCCTCGGTTTCATATTCGCTTATGTGATGATTGTGCGAACTTGAACTCATCGAGAGCAGTACACTCACGATGAAGCAGGTTGTTCTGCGTCCATCGACGACGACTGAGTTCGCCGCAAAAAACGTGGCAGTTGCGTTGCGACAAGTCAAACTCTCCTAATTCTCTTTCAAGCCAGCGCGTCGGCTGCATCGCTGATGGTGGCGTATATTTCCTCGAGGTCTGCCGCCGTGACGCAATAAGGCGGCATGACATAGATCGTGTTGCCGAGAGGACGCAGCAAAAGATTTCGACTATTAAAGAAGGCTTGAAGCTTCGGACCGATGCCGGCGAGGTACCCTCCATCGTGCGCTTCCAGATTAAGTGCCGTAATGGTGCCGGTCCGCCGGACGTTTTTGAAACGCGCGTCGGCGCGGAATGGTTCAATTCCATGTTCCTGCATCGCGACGACGGAAGCTATACGCCCGTAAGACTCCCGATTTTGCCAAAGATCGAGGTTCGCCTTTGCGGCGGCGCACGCCACCGGGTTGGCGGTATATGAACTTGAGTGAAAGAACGTCCGCGCACGATCTTTCGAGTAGTGCGCGTCAAAGACGTCGGCGCGGCAGAGCGTCACCGCGAGCGGAAGCGACCCACCCGTGAGACCCTTGGAATAGCAGGCGATATCCGGCGACACATCCGCCTGCTCGCAAGCAAATAATGTCCCCGTGCGGCCCCAGCCGGTCATGACCTCGTCCGCAATGAACAGGACGTCCGACGCCTCGCAGATCCGCTTCATCTCCTTCAGCACCCAGGCGGGATACATCAACATGCCGCCCGCGCCTAGGATCAGCGGCTCCACAATAAAGGCTGCTGGATTTTCATTCCGGCACGCAGCTTCGAGCGCATCGAGCGTCGCCTGTTCATGCCCGTCCGCCGGAAACGGAACTGAGGTAACGTCGAACAACAGTGGCCTGTACGCCGCATTGAACACGCCTCGTGCGCCGACCGACATCGTCCCCACCGTGTCGCCGTGATAAGAGTGTTGCAACACGACAACGCGTGTGCGCGGCTTACCGGTGTTATGCCAGTAGCCGAGCGCCATTTTTAGCGCAACTTCCACACTGGTCGAGCCGCTGTCGGAGAAGAAGACGTAGTCGAGGCCACGGGGTGCAAGTTTCAAAAGCAGCGCGGCAACCTCTTCGGCCGGTTCATGAGTGTGGCCGGCAAAGATGATCTGGTTGAGCTCTTCTGCCTGTTTCTGAATGGCGCTGACGATATGCGGATGGCAATGGCCGTGGGTCACGACCCACCAGGATGCGATCGCATCGATGATGCGGCGGCCATCCGCGGTATGGAGATACGCGCCCTCCCCGCGCACAATTTTGGTCATCTCGTCCTGAAGCGCGTGCTGCGTGAACGGATGCCAGATCGGCGACTTCTTTTTTGACATCATCGATTGAAATCATCGCGGCGGAATGAGGTATTGAACGCGGCTTGCAGCGTGTTTGCCGTGAGAGGAGAAAGCCGAGGCAACCGACCGAGCCACCGGACCCTTCCGATCTCGCAAATAGCGCTCTCACTGTCGGAATTTCTTTCGCCAATGAATGCAATCCCGAGAATTTCGATCGTACGATTGCGCAACGCCGCGATCGACAGCAGCGAATGATTGATAGTGCCCAGCTCAGTGCGCGCACAAAGCACGACCGGCAGCTGCCATCGCGCAAAGACGTCGATATAAAGCGTGCTGCGACTAAGCGGCACCATCAGCCCACCCGCGCCCTCAATCACAAGCGGGCGCTCGCCGGTATCAGGCACATCGAGCGACTCCGCGTCGATGTGAACTCCGTCAATTGCTGCGGCATGATAGGGCGAAGCGGGCGTTTCCAGGCGGTAACGCTCCGGCACAATGCGATCGTCCGAGAGACCACCCAGCCGCGCGACGAGCTGGGAATCGGTCTCTCCGTCGAGGCCCGCCTGAATCGGTTTCCAATAATTTGCGCCGAGGAAATCGACCAGCCCCGCAGAGAAGATCGTCTTCCCGATCTCGGTGTCCGTGCCGGTCACCACGATCCGCTTACTCATCGAGCCTCGCTTCTCGTTTCATCGGCCAGGGCATCGAGCATCGCCCGCACGTCATCCTCTGCGACGTTAAGTGTCAGGGAAATTCGCAACCGTGCCGTGCCTGCCGGCACGGTCGGGGGCCGGATTCCACGGATATCAAACCCGCGAGCCTGCAGCGTGGACGCCAGCGCCATCGCGCGCGCATTGTCGCCAACGATGTAGGGCACGATCTGCGAGTCCGAAGGGCTCCAGCCACCGCGCTTGCCGATCTCCCGATGCGCGAATGCGACCAGGTTGGCCAGACGCCGTTGCCGGTCGGGTTCCTGCTGCAGGATTAACAGCGCCTCCTGCACTGCGACGGCGGTCAAAGGTGACGGCGCGGTAGCGAAAATAAACGGACGGCAGCGATTGACCATGAAGTCGCGCAACACGCGCGTTGCGGTGACGAGCGCACCGGCGGCACCCAGCGCCTTGCCGCATGTGTGAACGACCACCAGATTTGCGCGCCCCTCATAGGGAGCGGTGAGCCCTCGTCCCTGCTCCCCGTAGACGCCTGTGGCATGAGCCTCATCCACCATCAGGAACGCGTCATGCCGGTCCGCGATTCCGACGAGCTCTTCGAGCGGTGCGAAATCGCCATCCATGCTGTAGAGGCTTTCGACCACGATCCAGATGCGCCCCTTTCCACCTTCCGCCCGCCAGTCGCGAATCGTGTCTTCGACCGACTGGGAGTCGTTGTGCGCGCTTTCGCGAAAATCGGCCCGGCCGGCGCGTGCGCCTTCATGAATACTCGCGTGCACGAGAGAATCGAGAACGAGCAGGTCGCCCCGCTGCGGCAGCGTTGTCAGGACGGCAAAATTTGCGACATATCCAGAGCCGAAAAAAAGCGCCGTCTCTGCTCCGAAGAACCTGGCGGCTTCTGCTTCGAGGCTTTCGTGCTCCTCGCAGTTTCCGCGCAGCAGCCGCGACCCGCCGGCTCCGATCGGTGTGCCGGCCTCGAGCGCGGCCGAGACGGCCATTTTCATACGCGGCGCGAGCGCCAGCGCGAGATAATCGTTCGATGCGAAATCGATACCCGCTCGTGGCCTGAGGCCGCGCAGCCGGTCCTCGGCTTTCAGGGCATGGAGGGCCGTGACGTAGGTGGCAATCTTGTCCGCATGGACTTGGTTCATTGCGCAACTCCAGATGGGCGCACAGTTGCGCAAAAGCATGACGGCCGCAAAATGCAATGGCTCTCAGCGTCGGCCTCGTCGCTTTCAACCTGGCAGGATGCGATTTTCTTCGTCGACCAGCACAACGCGCGGTCTGAAGGCTCTCGCTTCGACCTCCTCACATGAGGCATAGGCGACGATAATCACCTTGTCTCCGATCATCGCCAGTCTCGCAGCCGCACCATTGAGGCCTATCATGCCTGACCCCCCAGGCGCCTCTATCACGTAGGTGGCAAAGCGCGCGCCAGTGTCGATGTTGTAGATTTCGACGCGCTCATTGATCAGAAATCCCGCAGCGTCCAATAGTGTACGATCAATCGATATCGAGCCCTCATAGTGCAGATCGGCTTGGGTCACCGAGGCGCGATGGATTTTTCCTTTCATCAAAGTAATTTGCATTTGTTACCTACACCGAAGTTTGTGCGCTGGCTGCGCGTTGACCTGTTTCACTTGGTTGAGACGGGATTTGATGCCGAGCCGATCCAGCAAAGCCGCATCGCGATCGCGCTGCGGGTTCCTGGTGGTCAGGAGGACGTCGCCGATGAAGATCGAGTTCGCGCCGGCCAGAAAGCACAGCGCCTGCAGTTCATCCGTCATGTATTGCCGGCCGGCGGACAACCGCACGACGCTCTGCGGCATCATGATGCGGGCGATCGCGACCAGCCGCGCCAGCGCGATCGGATCGGGACGCTCCGCGGTGTCGTTGACCGGCACGCCCTTGACCTCGTTCCACAGGTTGATCGGCACGCTCTCCGGATGGCTGGGGAGATTGGCGAGCAGCACCAGCATGCCTAGCCGATCCTCGACGCGCTCACCCATGCCGACGATGCCGCCGCAGCAAACCTTGATGCCGGCGTCCCGCACATGCGCCAGCGTGTCGATGCGGTCCCGCAAGGTGCGCGTGGTGATGATCTTGTCGTAGAACTCGGGCGAGGTATCGACATTGTGGTTGTAGAAATCGAGGCCGGCGTCGTGCAATCGTGAGGCCTGCGCGGGCGTCAGCATCCCGAGCGTGACGCAGGTTTCCATGCCGAGACCTTTGACCGCGCGCACCATCTCGCAGACCTGGTCGAGGTCGCGGTCTTTCGGATTGCGCCACGCTGCCGCCATGCAGAAACGGCTGGCGCCGGCGTCTTTGGCGCGCTGCGCGGTTGCGACCACATCGGCCTGATCCATCAGCCGCGTCGCCTTCAGGCCGGTGTCGTAATGCGCGCTCTGCGAACAATAGCCGCAATCCTCCGGGCAGCCGCCGGTCTTGATGCTCAAGAGGCTCGCGGTCTCGACGTGGTTGGGATCGAAGTTGCGGCGGTGGATGACTTGCGCCTGAAACATCAGGTCGGCGAAGGGCAAGGCGTAGAGCGCTTCGGCTTCAGTGCGATCCCAGTTGTGCCGGACAGGCTCTGTATTGGGGCTGCCGTTCTGCCTCGTCCCCTCGGCATGAATCATGCGACTCGCCTCCCTGTATTTTTATAGATAATACTATATATTATCTATGATTTACGATCCTGACCGATGCTAATCTGGGAAGCGCACGGATGCACTCGATTTTATGATAGATAATCTATGATCTTCGGCAGCGAGAATACGACGACGGCGAGCCGCATTTCGCAGGTCATTGGCGAGCGCATTATCAGTGGCGCGCTGCACCCCGATGCGCCGCTGCGACAGGACCATATCGCGCGGGAATTCAGTTCAAGCCACGTCCCGGTGCGTGAGGCATTTCGGCAGCTAGAGGCTCAACATCTTGTCGTTGCTGTTCCGCGTCGCGGCGTGCGTGTTGCGCCGCTAGATACCAATTCGGTGAAAGAGATCGCCGAGATGCGGGCCGCGCTGGAAGTGGTCGCGCTGCGGAATGCCGCACCGAAGCTGACGTCGTCCCATCTGGCACGGATCGAGCTGGCTCTGATCGAAGCAGACAATGCCGAGACGATTCAGGAATTTGAGGCCGCCAACCGCACCTTTCACCACGCGCTGGTGGCGCCGTGCGCCATGCCGCGACTGCTCGCCAGCCTCGACGAATTGCAGCTAGCAAATTCTCGATTGGTCTTCGCGATAGCGCGCAGTGCCGGCTGGCGACCGCGGTCCAATCAGGATCACCGCCTGATTCTGCAAGCACTGCGAATGCGCAACGTTGATCAAGCCTGCAGCCTGCTCGCGCGTCACATTCAAACCATTGAGCGCCTCACCATTCCCGCGTCGTGATGCAGGAAGGGCCGACCTGGCGGGTTCCCATTGCTGTCGTAAGAATATGCAAACCCACCCGTCTCGCTGCCGGCACGAAGGCGTCAGTGACGTTGGCGTTGCGTCAGACTTGATCGCAAGATAGTCATGCGACCTGGATCACACCCTACTCTACGGCTAAACATGATTCGTCACATCGTCTTATTCACCGCGAAGGACAAGGCCCACGTTGACCAAATGATCGACGGTCTATCGGTTCTCACCACGATCCCACATGCGCGCCGACTCGAGGTCGCGCGCAACCGAAAAAGCGACCAACTCGGCAACGACATCGACGTCGTCGTTTATGGTGAGTTCGACAACGAGACGGAACTCGCAGCGTATAAGGCGCACGATCTATATCAAGAATCGATCAAGCGGGTGCGACCACTTCGGGATTTGCGATTCGCAGCCGACTACAATGCTTCGGCTGAGTAGGAGGTAAATTCTGACGGTCGAGGTCAATAGTGCACAAGTCCCAGCGGAGAGCTGCCTTCGTTGGAAGGGCAAGCACAGGTCGAGGAATCCCTCAGCACAGCCTTCGTTGGTGACGTGAGCTCGATGCGCGTTCGTGAGGTACATTGGATCGATCCTGTCACGGCGATGCGACGTCTCGCACATCGGCCGAACCTCACGTTTTTGGATAGCGCAGCCAGGCACGAGGCGCTCGGGCGGTATTCATACATCGCCTGCGACCCGTTCTGCACCTACACGGTTACCAACGGACAGGCGAGTTGCGGCGGAGAAGCGCTCGAGGGCGATCCATGGAAAGCTCTTCGCACTCTTCTCGCTGCGTATCCACAAGAGCATCGCCCCGATCTTCCCCCGTTTCAGGGGGGCGTGGCCGGGTTTTTTGCTTACGATCTGAACAGGACATTGGAGCGATTGCCGCCCCCAGCAATTGCCGGTCAGGGATTGCCCCAATCGATCCTGCATTTCTATGACGTGGTAATCGCCTACGACCATCGCGACGAGAGATGTTGGATCTTTTCAACCGGGTGGCCAGAGCAGGATCCCGCTCGGCGCGGCGAGCGCGCACGCCGTCGAGCCGATGAGTTTGCGGCGCTACTTGTACGCCCAGAGTCCCCGCGGAATGGCTCTTGCAATACAGCAGGCGCCTGGCATTCGAATTTTACCAGCGAACGCTACATCGAAGCAGTGCAGCGCGTCATCGACTTGATTTTGGCGGGAGACATCTTCCAAGCCAACATCGCGCAGCGCTTCACCGCTAGGCTGTCGACCTCGTTCGACCCACTCGCCTTCTACTGTCAGCTGCGATCGTTGAACCCCGCGCCCTTTGCAGCCCTCCTGCTGTATGGCAAGCCGACCATTGCATCCAGCTCGCCTGAGCGATTCCTGAAGCTCGATGCGCGTCGGGTTGAGACGCGACCGATCAAGGGCACGATTGCACGCTCCGCTGACCCGAAGGCAGACCAGCGCCGCGCTGAATTCCTATTTGCGTCCGAGAAGGATCGTGCCGAGAACATTATGATCGTCGACCTCCTCCGTAACGATCTGTCGCGCGTTTGCACTGCGCATTCGGTCGAAGTCCCCACGTTATGTGACCTCGAATCCTATGCCTCGGTGCATCACCTCGTGTCGGTCATTACAGGGAAACTCGCAGGAGACCACGACGCCGTTACCCTGCTACGAGCTTGCTTTCCCGGCGGCTCCGTGACCGGCGCGCCGAAGGTACGATCGATGGAAATCATTGCCGAAATTGAACGCATCGCGCGAGAGGCCTATTGCGGGGCGATCGGCTTCATCGGATTTAACGGGTACATGGACACCAACATTGCGATCCGAACCGTAACGATCGACGATGGCTTGGCTGTCTTTCATGCTGGCGGCGGGATTACGGCGATGTCGGAGCCAGAGGCCGAATACGAGGAGACGCTCGCCAAGGCCCAGCGCATCTTTGATGCATTTCGTGCCGGGAATTCCGGTGCGTCATGATTGCGATCATCGACAACTACGATTCCTTCGTCTTCAACATAGCCCGCTATTTCCGCGAGCTTGGAGAAGCGACGGAAGTGATACGAAACGATGAGATCAGCGTCAGCGATCTTGGTCGGCTCAGGCCGCGCGCAGTGATCCTCTCGCCGGGCCCCTGTACTCCAACCGAGGCCGGGATTTCCACGGCCGTCGTCCGTGAGCTCTCCGGCCATATCCCGATTCTCGGTATCTGCCTCGGACACCAATGTATTGGGAGCGTATTCGGTGGAAGCGTCGTATGTGCACGTCGTCCTATGCACGGACGAGCCTCACACGTGGCCCACGACGGTCAAGGGCTATTCAACGGGCTCCCATCGCCGTTTTGCGTGGGACGTTACCATTCTCTTATCGTCGAGCTCGATGAGTTATGCGGATCGCCTCTCACGGTGGCGGCTCGTTCAGAGGAAGGCGAGATCATGGCCCTTGCGCATCGCCAACAGCCGACCTATGGCGTTCAGTTCCATCCGGAATCAATACTGACCCAATATGGGCACGTGCTTTTTACAAACTTCCTTCGCCTTGCAAAGACGTCATGCGCGTGAGGACCGACTACCGCGTCGTGCACATACCCCACCCTAACCAGTTGAAGAAAAGAGTGAGCTGCGGCCGGTTCGATGGATACCGACTAGAGACTGCTTCAGGGCATCTGGCAGCAGCGGGAAACCGGCCTGATCGGTACCGTCGGCACGCACCTGCACGGCCTCGACGAGATCGAGGTAGGCTATTGGCTTGGAAGCGCGGTGCATGGCCACGGCTTCGGTACCGAGGCCGTTTCAGCCGCAGTTCGCATGCTCGGAACGGCATATCCAGAGCGCCGAATCTTTGCGGAATGTAGACCTCAAAACGTTTGCCTCGTGGCGCCTGCTGACAAAGGTCGGGTTCCGCGCCGATGGGCTCGATGGCGCTCGCTCGGGCGACTCGTGCTCACCAGTCCCCACACCGGTGACAGCGTCGAATTCCGATAGCAGCGCATCAACGGTGGCTCCGGGCGCAAATGGAGGCGTATCGAGCCGTCTTCACAACGGCTCCAATAGCATTCGCGGATGATGCCGGTTGGTCGTCGGGCGCTCCGGCGACATGCTATCCAACCGTCACCATCAGGCCAGTTTGCAACGAGGGCACGACGGTTCGCGATCGTTGACCGATGCAGCGAGAAGCAGTCCGCCTACAGAAGAATCGCATATGCCTCGATCTCACAAAGAACGCTTTCGGCGAACGGAAGAATCGATGATAGCGGTGAAGTTGACCCAAATCGAAGGATCGGCGAGGATCAACCGGCCGATGCTTTGTTGGAGCTGGCGATGACGATCTTTTGCATTTTCATCATGGCCTCCACAGCGACCGCGCCGCCCTAAATGTTCGACCCGAACGGTACATCGGCGTTGACCGACAGCACAATCTCCAACAGGCCAGGTAGCGTTAATCAAATTGGAGAGACCGATGCGAGTTTTTGTGGCCGGCGCGACCGGCGCAATCGGCCTTCCGCTAGTTCGTTCCCTGACTGAACGGGGACACGTGGTGCATGGCACAACCCGCTCGCCCGAATCGGCGCGGGCTCTTTCCCGCTTAGGCGCGACACCAGTGCTGGTGGACGCGTTCGACGCTCTGGCGATGCGTGACGTGGTTTGTGCTGCACAACCCGATGTCGTCGTCGAGCAGCTCACTTCCCTGCCCAAGATCAACACCCCGGATGCGCGCCGCGCCGCCGCAGATCTCCACACCATATCCGGCTGCAAGGCGGAGCCAACGTGCAGAAAGCAGCGATCGAAGCTGGCGCCACTCACTACATCGCTCAGTCCAGCGCATTCTGGTGTCAGCCCGGCGAAGGCCTGGCCTCCGAATCGACGCCGCTTGCGACGGAGGTCAAAGCTCCAGCTGTGTCGGCCGGCACCAGGGTTTTGCTCGAAGTCGAGTCAAGGGTGCTGAACTCCAAGCGGCTCCGAGGCACCGTGCTACGTTACGGCTTTTTCTACGGACCAAGGACTTGGTACGCCACCGATAGCAGCACGGCCGACCAGGTCCGCGCCTGTGGCGTGCCGCTGATCGGCGCAGGGCTTGGTGTGTGGTCTTTTGTACACATCGAGGATGCAGCGGCGGCCACCATCGCGGCCATTGAGCGTAACGCGTCCGCAGAACCAGCTCTCTACAACATCACGGACGATCGGCCCGTAGCGCACCGTGAATGGCTGCCAGCCTATGCTCGGTACCTTGGTGCGCCGCCACCGCGAGCCTTGTCCGAGAACAACGCTCGGCAGACCCTGGGGGAAGATGCGGTGTTCTATGCCACGCAATTGCGCGGCGCCTCCAACAGCAATGCCCGACGCGACCTGGCGTTCCAGCCCCGCGCGCTCGAGTGGATGGCGCGGCCGTAATGGCCGCCGCCTAGTCAGCGATATTAGAATTGGAATACACCTAAAGTGTGCAAACTCAAGATCTAGTGGACCAAATCTAACACTTCGATTCGCTTGGGGATTCCCTGAAGGACTCGCGTGTGCGAGTCTGGGGCATGCACAAGCGAACGAATATCAGGTTGAGCCGAGCCGACCGTAGCAAGCTTAAGGCCGTGGTCGCCAACCGCAATAGCCCGCAGAAGCACGTATGGCGGGCAAAAATCGTCCTTCTGACGGCCGATGGTCGAGGTACGGCTGAGATCATGCAAGCCACCGGTAAGGCCAAGACGGTGATCTGGCGCTGGCAGGAACGTTTCCGCGAGGAAGGAGCCGCCGGCCTTTGGCGGGACAAGACACGACGGTCGCGCATTGCGCCACTGAGCCCTGAGGTGGCTAAACGAGTGGTCGCCCTAACGTTGGCTGGCCCACCGCCGGCGGCCAGTCACTGGAGCGGTTCGGCGATGGCGAAGGCAGCCGGGATCAGCGTCAGTTCGGTGCAGCGGATATGCTCACGGCCTCCAACCGCACCGGGTACGTCAGTTCAAACTGTCGAACGATCCGCAGTTTGCCGCCAAACTGCACGAGATCGTCGGCCTCTACGTCGATCCTCCCGACCACGCCATTGTCTTGTCTGTCGATGAGAAGAGCCAAATTCAAGCGCTTGATCGCACCCAGCCCGGTCTGCCGATGAAGAAGGGGCGCGCTGGTACCATGACCCATGATTACAAGCGCCATGGCGTCACCACGTTATTCGCGGCGCTCGATGTCCTTGAGGGCAAGGTTATTGGCCAGTGCATGAAGCGCCATCGCCATCAGGAGTTCATTCGGTTTCTGAACGTCATCGAGGCCAGAGTGTCCAGGAAAAAGACGATCCATGTCATCGTCGACAACTACGCCACCCACAAACATCCCGACGTCATGGCATGGCTCGAAAAGCATCGGCGGTTTGTCTTCCACTTCACCCCGACATCTGCTTCCTGGCTCAACGCTATCGAGGGCTTCTTTGCCAAACTCACAAAGAAGCGTCTCAAGCACGGCGTATTCAGATCCCTGCGAGAACTCAAAGATGCCATCCACCGCTTCCTTGACCACACCAACGCAAACCCAAAGCCCTTTACCTGGACCAAGGACCCAAACAAAATCATCGCCGCTGTCAAACGGGGACACCAAGTGTTAGATTCCATCCACTAGAATGCTTCTATCTTAGCGATCGCGTAGATCGGATGTCGAAGGCATTGCCTCTCCTCGACGCCACATTATCCAGCCCCCAGTGCATGAGCGATATTGTAGGCGACGAAGCTCCCAGCATGGGCAAGCACACGCCAGTTACCGAATCGAAAACTGTACCGGCACATTGAAGCTCATCGAGGCGTGCTTCATATCAGGCGGGAATGGAGGAAACGGCTGGGCGCGGCGCACCATCGCCATCGTCTCTGCATCGAGCGCCGCGTGCCCCGACGATCCGCCAAGCCGGCTCGCGAGCACCTGGCCGCTGCGGCTGAGACCAAAACTCAATCTTGCAATACCCTGCTGGCCGGCGGCCTTCGCGGCCGGTGGATATTGCTTGAAGCGTTGCAGATGCGCCGCGACAAGCTGGTTATAGGAAGCGATCGCCGCCGCCGACGCGCCAGCGCTTGTCGCTGAGGCCACTGGCGCCTGACGATCCGCGCGCGGCGAAGCGGTGGTCCGTGGCGCCGGTGTCGCCTCGGACGGTTTTTTGGCATCGGGGCGGATTACCTTGGGCTTTGCCTGCTCCAGTTTCCGGTCAGGGACAATCTTCGCGAGTTCCGGCTTCTGCGGCGTTGGTTGCGCCTTCTGATCGGGCGGCGCTTCCACGGGCGGCTTTTCCTTCGGCGGGGTCGGTGCGATCTGCTCGGGCACGGTGTCCGGCTTCGCAGCCTCCGGCGGCGGGGACGCATCGGCCTGCTGCGTCACGGGCCCCGGCGCGAGGTCGAGTTGCGTCGATTGCGGCGCCGATGTCACCGGCGACATGTCCACCATGATCGCGGGCAATGTCACGCCTGGCAGTGGCGGTTGCGTGTACCAGGCCATGCCGAGCGCGACCGCTGCCGCATGCAAGGCCGCGACCGTCAGCGCCGATGTGCCCCAACGTGGCAAGAGAGCATCGTCGGCCGTCTCGTGCAGCGCAAAGGCATTCATCGATCAGCTTCGCCCGTCGAGGCCGACCAGGGCGACCTTGAGATACCCGGCGTTACGCAGCAAGTTCATCACCTCCATCAGCTCGCCATAGCTGACGGCCTTGTCGGCGCGCAGGTAGATGCGCTCGCCCTTTTGCCCCCTGGTCGCGGCATCGAGGTTGGCCGCAAGCGCATCGCGCACGATCACCTGCTCGCCGACCGCGATCGAAAGATCCGGCTTCACGGTGACGAAGATCGGCTTATCCGGGCGCGGCTGCGGCTCCACCGCACTGGCGGGCAGATCGACGCCGAGATCGACGGTGGCGAGTGGTGCCGCTACCATGAAAATGATGAGGAGCACCAGCATCACGTCGATGAACGGCGTGACGTTGATCTCATGCACCTCGGGCAGGTCGTCGGCGCCCGCGCGTGTGCCAAATCTGACCGCCATGGTTCACTCCGCCGCCCGCGCGACCGTGAACGCGCGGTGATCACGCTGGCGGCTGACCAGCAGCAGCACCTGCGCCGAGGCGTCACCGAGCAGCGCGCGATACGCCGCGATCGATCGCGCCAGGTGATTGTAGATCACGACTGCCGGGATCGCCGCCACCAGCCCCAGCGCGGTCGCCAGCAACGCTTCCGCGATGCCCGGCGCGACCACGGCCAGGTTAGTCGTATGGGCTTCGGAAATGCCGATGAAGGAATTCATGATCCCCCATACCGTGCCGAACAACCCGACAAACGGCGCGGTGGCACCGATGGTCGCGAGCACACCGGTGCCGTGCGCGACCTGCCGCGACATCGCGGCTTCCACCCGCTCCAGCCGCAGCGCGATGCGCTCTTTCAGGCCTTCATCGACGATGCCGTCGGAGAGGCCGGTTTCGAGCGCGGCCGACTGGATGATTTGGGCTACGGCGTCGTCGGCGTCACTGCTCTCACGTGCGATCTCATCGAGCGTGTTCTCGCTTTCGAGCAGACCGAGACGACGCTTCGCCACCGCGGTGCGGCGGCCAATCTCGACGGTCTTAGCGAGCCAGACCGTCCAGGTCGCCAGCGAGGCAAAGACAAGTCCGACCATGACCGATTTCACGACAATGTCCGCATTCACGAACATGCCCCAAGGCGACAGGTTGCGCGGTAGCAGCGCGTTGTCGGCCGCAGCGAAAGCCGCACCGGGCAGTAGCGCGTCCAAGCAGGCCGTGGCCAGCGCGATTGTCATGATTTTCACGTCGAGCAAGGCTCGTCGCATGGTCGCCTCCCGCAATCTGAGATTTCTACGCCGCGCCGTTCGGCGCGATCCGGTTCGCGAGCGCCCTGAACCGTTCCAACTGATCCTGACGCAGCGCACGCGCCTCGTCGCGCCCGACGAACACCTTGAACATGATGCCGCCGTCGACATTGAGAAAGGCAATAAAGGCCGACGCCTTTCCCATGAACGGCCGCTCGACAAAGGCAATTGCAGCGCAGCGCTCGTGCCTGAGATGGCCGTGCAGTCCCTTCGGCTGCATCAGGTTGAAATAGCCGCGGCCGATTTCGCCAGCGGGAATGGCGCCGGTAAATTCGAAGATCGCGTCGCCGGTGTGGACGATCAACGTCACCTCGCCCCATTGCGCGATATCCTGCATCGCGGCGGCAAACTCGCCGCCACGGCCGATCCGCACCATCGCCGCCGGCAACGACTCGATCACTGCGCGCGGCGTGACCTTGCGTTCCCGCGCCACATCCTCGATGACGGCTCCGGGGTTTTCGGCCAAGTGCGACCTGAGACCGGCAAGCTCCGTGCTCAACATACCCCCCTCCTTCAGGCCGCAGCGCTCGCTTTGCGTTCACTCTGGATCACCTCAAAGCCCTCGAACTTGGGATGACCGAGATAAAGGCTTTCTCCCGTCTTGCTGTCCGCTCGGGCATGGGCACGCCGGAACTCTTCGGACCGAGTCCAAGCCTCGAACGCGGCCTTGTCGGCCCAGGTCGTGTGCGTCGAATACAGGGTGTGATCGTCGGCGACTGGACCCTTGAGCAGATGGAACTCAACGAAGCCGGCCATGCTCCCGAGATAGGATTCCCGCGTCGCCCAGATGGCCTCGAAGGCCTTTTCCGAGCCTTGCTTCACCTGGAACCTGTTCATCGCGATAAACATAGAAAAGTCTCCTTGCTTGTTTCGGCGCGCAGCCTGCGCCGGCTTGCCGGTTGAGTTGGGTGGAAGCGTGAGCACGCCAAGACCGCGCTGGAGCATCAGCGCGACTCGGCGGCAACTGGATTGAGTGGTCTACTGTTCGATCTACGCTCCACCAAAGTGAATCTTCAGTCCGGCCTTGTAGACCCTGCCCGGTCCGGGGCTTGAGAACAGCACGTCGTTCTGCGTCGTGCCGTCGGTCGAGCTGCCCGGAATCGCGTAGGGTCGATAGTACTGGTTCAACAGATTGTCGATCGACGCCGAGAAAACGATGTCTCTGGTCGCGTTCCAGGTCAGATACAGGTTGACCAGTTCGTAAGCGGTCGAGGGCAGATAGCCGGCTGGCAGATCGTTGTTGGCGGCAAATGACGACCACTGTGCCGCAAGAATCAGAGTCCGGTCGAGCAGCCGCACGCCGGCCGTCGTGGTGATCTTGCGCGGCGTGATAGTCGCGAGCCCGACATTGGTCGCGAGGTTCTTGCCGCGCATCAGGTGGCCGGCCACGCCGACATACCAGAGACCTGCGTCGTACATCGTCTCGGCCTCAAACCCTTCGATGCGGGCGTGGGAAATGTTCTGGTACTGATAGAACTGGCTGAACGAGCCGAACGGCGGCACGGCCACCGGCGCCGACGGCACAAGATCGATGTAGCCCTCGACGTCGTTGCGAAACACGTTGAACTTGCCGCGGAAGGAGTCGTTGGCGGCGAAGATGCCGTCATATTTCAAATTGACGCCGGCCTCCTTATTCTTACCGACCTCCGGACGAAGGTTCGGATTGGGCAGGAAGCAGAAAAGGCCGGTGGTGCCGTCGGGGCACACGAAGAAGGCCGGACCGCCCCCGGTCGCGTGCGCGCCGGCGATCAGGGTTTCGGTGATCGAGGGCGCCCGGTAGCCTTCGGCATAGCTGACATAGGGCGTGAAGCCCGCTACCGGGGTCAGGCCGACCGTGATCTTCGGCGAGAAGCGGTCGCCGCCGGTCGACACAGTGGTGGAGTTCAGATCGTAGCGGTCGTAGCGGATCGCGCTGACGATCTCGAGCCAGGTTGAATAGTTGTTCTTCAACTGCGCGAAGCCACCAGAAACCGTGCGCTGGCCGCCGGGCGTCGTGATGTTGGAGTTACCGCGACGGTCGGTCGTCCGGACATTGTCTTGGAACGCATCGAAACCGTAGGTCAGTGCGTTGCGCCAGTCGCCGAAATTGAAGCGCGTGGTATTGTTGACATCGACCCCAACGGTGTCCAGGGCGTAGCCGCGCTTGTCGCCGACGCAGCCGGAGATATTGTTGCCGAAATTGCCGGCGCCGCAATAGGCGGCACCGCCGGTCGAGTAGTGATAGGTCTTGGTCTGGTCATTGTCGGTGCGATTGCCGTAGAGCGATGCATTCCAGTCGAATAGCATGTCGTCCGGCTTAGAGTACTTCCAGGTGACGGTTCCCGTGTAATTCTTGGTGTCCGACGCGTACACTGAAGAGCCTTGGTACAACGCGCGCTGCGCGGCGGTCAGCACCGGCCCGCGATTGAACTGCCCGATATTGTAGTTGTAGTCTTGGAAGACGCCGCCGAACTTCACTTCGTGGCCCTCGGCCGGCCGAATCGTCAGCTTCATCAGACCGCCGGCGATTTCATTGCCGGTATTGCCGATTTCAGTACCGTTGCCATCCTTGTAGTTGCCCTGGGTGCGATAGACCGCGCCACCGAACACATCCACATTCGGATCGGCGCGCACGCCACCGAAGACCGAGCCGAGTCCGCGATCCCTGTTGGTTCCGTAGGAGCCAGTCATGTCGACGCCCCAGCGCTCGCCGGGACGCAGCACGTCGTTGATGTCCTTGGTGCGGAACGAGACCACGCCGCCAATCGCGCCGGAGCCGTAGATGTTCGCGGTCGGGCCGCGCACGACATCCACGCCGCCAATCAGCTCGGGATCGAGGAAGAACGAGCCGTTGGCGTTATGTCCGGTGCGCTGGTAGTTCTGCCTCGCGCCATCGACCACGATGGCAACTCGGCCGAAATCCTGCAGGCCGCGAATGTTGATCGCGGTTGCCGGATTGTCGCCGCGGTCCTGGAAGGACACACCGGGCACATTATAGAAGATGTCAGCGAGCCGCTTCGGCTGCAATCCCTGAATCTGCTCCAGCGTCACCACGCTCACCGGCGCCAGCGCGTCGATCGCGCGCTCTTCGGTTTTCGATGCCGCGACCGTGATGGTATCGAGCGATTGGACCGATGTGCCCCCGATCTGCGCGCGCGCATTCATTGCAGGCGCCGAAGCCCGCGCCTCCTGCTGCGGTTGGGTCGGCTTACGTCTCGATTGCTTCGGCTTCTTCTGCCCCGACGCGCCAACGGTACCGGCATCGGCTGTCTGTGCCACACCGGCGGTCGAAGACATCAACACAAACGAAAATGCCGACGCACCCAAAATCACGGCGCGCGAATACCTAGCCCCGAAAGCCATACTGCCCCAACCTGATTATCTGCTTCTTGGATTTGGCTGGCGGGCACTGCGCGACGTGCGAGCTGCTTGCTGGCTATCAACTGCTAAGACGCGAACGATCCGCTCGCATCGTGCCGGTCTTGGTTACGTCGCGCTGCCCGAGCGGTCAATAACCGCAGCATGCACTTTATATCGATTGTAAAATCGCGGCGGTTGGATTGCGCCTCGGTCGAACTATACAGATAACGATCATGAGCACCTTGGGGCGCAACGGCTGATATGGCGACAACTTCCGGAGACAATGTCGGAGGCGCAGGGAAGCAGGCAGATAGTCCTTCCGCCGTAACGCGTTCGGTGATCATGAACGGCAATCGGATCGAAAGCCGCGAACTGTTTGTGACCGAACGTGAGATCATCATTGGGCATGGCGAGGACAGCTATCGCCTACGGCTCACCTCGCAAAACAAGCTAATCCTGACGAAGTGATCCTGCGATGAGATTTTGTCACACACTCGCGTTCCTCCTCGCTGCCGCATGTCCGACACTCGGCAGCGCCGCGCTCGCCGCCGGAATCACCGTGCACGATGCGCTCAACCACGATGTCACGATCGACGACCCGGCGAGAATTGTCTCGATCGGCGGCGCCATCACCGAGATCCTCTATGCGCTGGGTCTCGAAGACCGACTTGCCGGCGTCGACACGACCAGCCTCTATCCGCCCGCCGCGCTGCGCGACAAGCCGAATGTCGGCTATATGCGCCAGATCTCGGCCGAAGGCGTGCTCGGACTCAATCCCTCGCTGGTGTTCGCAATACAGGGATGGGGGCCAAAGGAAGCGATCGAGGTGCTGGAGGCCGCGAAGGTGCCGCTGGTCATGGTGCCCGAGACCTTTTCCGAGCAAGGGCTGCTCGACAAGATCTGGCTGGTCGGTCATGCCATGGGTGCGGAGCCTCGGGCCGAATGCCTCGCCGCTGCCGTGTCGAACGATCTCGCGCAATTGCGCGAACTCCGCGGCAAGGTGACAAAGCCGATGCGGGTGATGTTCGTGATGTCGCTTCTGAACGGCCGGGCCATGGCCGCCGGCCAGAACACCGCCGCCAACGAAATCATCCGCTTGTCCGGAGCCATCAACGCGATCGACGGCTACGAGGGCTACAAGATCATCAACGACGAGGCGATCGTGGCGGCGAAGCCCGATGTCGTGCTCTCGATCCAGCGGGCCAGGGATTCGCTCGACGCGGACGCGGTCTATGCCAATCCGGCCTTCGCGTTGACGCCGGCTGCGGCCAACAAGGCCTTCATCTCGATGGACGGGCTTTATCTGCTCGGCTTCGGGCCGCGCACCGCCGCCGCAGCGCGCGACCTCTCGACAAAGCTGTATCCGGTCCTGGCGCGAGAGGCCGGAAATTTCGTGCCTGCGGTGCTCAGCGCCGACTGCCGGCAATGAGTGCCGTCACCGAGAGCGGCTCGGACGGCACGGGGCGCCGCGCCCAAGGGCAGCGCCCTCGTGCCTGGCTGACGATCGTTTGCCTGCTACTTGTCCTGACCTGCGCGGCCATGATTGCGCTCACCATCGGCGCCGCGGGAATTCCCCTCGCCCGGCTTCCTGCCGCGCTGGGCCTGTGGATGGACGGCGCGAGCTATCCGCTGGCATCGAGAGACCAGCTCGTGCTGTGGTCGATCCGGATTCCGCGGATCGCGGCAGCCGCGATAGTCGGCAGCCTGCTCGCCCTGTCCGGCGCCATCATGCAGGGACTGTTTCGGAACCCGCTGGCCGATCCAGGCTTGGTCGGCGTCTCCAGCGGCGGTGCTTTTGCGGCAGCCGTGGCTATTGTCTTCACGGACAGCCGGGTTGGCCAAAGCTTTCGCTTCATGCAGAATGAACTGCTGCCGCTCGCAGCCTTCGCGGGTTCGCTTGCGACGACCGTCGTCCTCTACGTCATCGCCAGCCGCTCGGGGCGAACTTCCATAGCGGTTTTTCTGCTGGCGGGACTTGCAATCGCCGCGATCGCCAACGCTGGCATCGGGCTCCTGGTATTCGTCGCAGACGACCGCCAGTTGCGCGACATCACCTTCTGGCTGCTGGGTTCACTGAGCGGCGCGACATGGCCCAAAACCGCGACGCTCGCACCGGTGCTGGCCCTTGCCCTGATCGCGTGCGCCTGGATTGCTCGTGGGCTCGACATGTTCGTGCTGGGTGAGGCCGACGCCTTTCACAGCGGCGTCGATGTCGAGCGGCTAAAGCGTATCTCGATCGTGCTGGTCTCGGCGATGACCGGCGTCGCGGTCTCGATTTGCGGCGTGGTCGGGTTCGTCGGCATCGTGGTTCCGCATCTGTTGCGGCTGGTGATTGGGCCGGCGCATCGGCTACTGCTGCCGGCTTCCGCCTTGCTCGGCGCGATCCTGCTGGCTGGCGCGGATACGCTCGCACGCACCATTGTTGCGCCCGCGGAAATGCCGATCGGCATTTTGACCGCCGCGATCGGCGCACCGTTCTTCCTCGCGATCCTGCTGCGCCAGCGCGGGCTCGTCGCGCCATGACTGATATCCTGGAAGCCAAGTCGATCTCTATGAGAGTTGGCGGCGCGACATTGGTCGACGCCGTCGACTTGCGTATCGGCGCTGGCGAAATGATCGCCATCGTTGGGCCGAACGGTGCGGGCAAGTCGACGCTACTGCGGCTCTTGTCCGGCGACCTTCGTGCCACGAGCGGTCTGGTCAGGCTCAAACAGCGCAACCTCCGCACCTATCAGCCTCGCCAGCTAGCTCTGCACCGCGCGATGCTGTCACAGCACGTCAATATCACTTTCCCTTTTACGGTCGAAGAGATTGTCGAGATGGGCGCGGGCGATGGCAACCGCGCTTCCACGCATCGGCTGGTCGATGCCGCACTGCACGAGGTTGGATTGGATGGTTTCCGACATCGCAAATTGCCGACGCTCTCCGGCGGCGAGCAGCAACGCGCGCATTTTGCTCGCGTGCTGGTCCAGCTCGCTTGCGGAGAGGCAGTTAACGGACCCGGTCTTCTGCTGCTGGATGAGCCAACGTCGAGTCTCGATTTGCGTCACCAGATCGATCTGGTGGAGACGGCCAAACAACTCGCGGGCAACGGTACGGCCGTTGTTGCAATCCTTCACGATCTCAATCTTGCGATTCGGTTCGCGAGCAGGATCCTCCTCCTTCACCGAGGCAAATTAGCCATCGATGGCGGTCCTCGCGAAACGATGACGGCAGAAGTCATCAAACGGACGTTCGAGGTGGATATTGCGATTCAATATACCGATCGCGGAATCCCTTTTTTGTTGCCACAGGCGATGCGTCAGCTAACAAAAGAACGAGTTCCGTCGGGCTAGTGCATGCAAACGCTCTATCTCGACATCAATTGCTGTGGCTCATCTCATGCCTCCCGTCAAGTTCAAGAGCACGCCTCTGTCGCGGCAGGTGAATGGAGAACCGTCGATGAACACTTATGCAGCGCATGACCGGGAACATGAATTGCTTCGACATACGAAAACTGCAACCGCTCTCCTATTCTTAGGGGCGGTCAGCGCTTCCTATCAAAAGCCCGAAACCGCGATCAAGCGGATTGAAAGCTATTGGTCCAGGAAAGGCCAGGATGCGCTTCTCAAAAAGCTTACGCTCAACCCGATGTGTTTTGGTCAGAGCAAGGGCGCCGCACCATCGGCAAATTCGCGAGGCGTCGTTCGACAGATTCAAAGGGACGCGAAGTGCGCGATCGTTCTGTTGCCGATTTTGGTCAAGGAAATGCTCGACGCGAGAACGCGGCTGGAAGAATTCGAAATGCAATTGAGCGTTCCTGCGAGTGGCCTTGATGACCGCTCAATAACCCCAAATGTTGGCGATTCTCTGTTAAACCTCGTCCCCCATCGTCTCGTATCAGCAGCCCCAGAAAGTAGAGTAGAATGGTGAGGGCGCCATTCCCTTCATGCGATGCCCCAGAAAAAGTGTTCGTGTCTATGGAGCCGCCGTTCGATCTTGCGGCATGGCCTCACACTCGCTGGAGAGAAAAGCGATCTTTGTCCGAGCGCAGCAACCTCTCATCTATTCAAGCGGGACGGTCAGTCGACCGATCAACCTCGCGACTTCGTTCAGCGTCCTGACATCCTTGCCTTCAATCAAGATCGCCAGCTTGCGAACACACTCGTCATCGCTATCGGCCAATGCCCGCCGCTCTGACGCGTGCTGCGGAACAAGGGACGGCTGGTTTTCTTGCATGCGGCCTCCGGGACGTTGATTCGTGGCGGAAAGGTAACCTATTGCGTATGCATGACGAGTATTGCTACCTGTTTGAGCAACAGAATCTTTTGCCGCACCGCAACCGAGGACTTGATAGAATGGCTTTGCGACTGACCTTCTTCCGTGCGTTTGCCCTGACGACGCTTCTCCTTTCTTCGAACGTCAATGTAACCGCGGTAATGGCAGGCCAGCTCGACCCGAGCGGAATTTGGCTGACGCAAGCCGGAGACGCCAAGGTGGGGGTGAGCCGCTGCGGTGCGGGCATTTGCGGACGGATCGTATGGCTGAAAGTCCCGATCGATCCCACCACCGGCAGGGCGCAGGTTGACGACAAAAACCCCAATCCATCACTGGCAAAACGCCGGATCATCGGCCTTCAGATCTTGATTGGCATGAAGCCGCAGAGTGACAACAGTTGGTCGGGCCTCATCTACAACGCCGACGACGGAAAGACCTACACCAGCAATATCAGCTTGCCGAGCATGACGTCCCTCAAGGTCGGCGGATGCGCGGGTGTCCTGTGCGGGAATGAGATCTGGTCGAAAGCAAGCGGGCGTTAGCAGCGCTGCTCAGGCATTCCTGGAGACGTTGAATGGAAGGGGAAATCTTCCTTTGGCTGGTCCGGCATGCGGTCGTCGATAGCAGCGCGGGGACGATCCATGCATCGGAAGCTCCGGCCGATCTCGGCGACCGGGCACAACTGGATGCGCTGCGGCGCCATCTCCCGCAGAATATTGCGAGCTACGCAAGCCCATCGCGGCGCACCATCGACACGGCGCGCGCGCTGGGACTTGATCCAGTTCTCGTGCCCGAATTCAGGGAGCAGGATTTCGGCGACTGGACGGGGCAGCGCCACGACGATCTCGCCGCGGTCGGTGGCGAAGGCTATGCAAAATTCTGGAGCGATCCCGCCCGTTCGCGGCCGCCGGGCGGCGAAAGCTTTGAAGATCAGATCGCCAGGGTTCGGCAGGGCCTTGATCGGATCGCGACGGGTTCAGCAACCCTCGTAGTCCATTCCGGCACGATTCGCGCAGCCCTGTGCATCGCGCTCGACCTCACCCCGCAGGCGGGCTTGCGCTTCGTCATCCACCCCCTCTCGCTCACCCGCATCGACCGGTTGTCGAAAGGTTGGCGAGTGGTGTTGGTCAACCAGAGAGTTGGTTGAACTGCCGTCATCCGGCCGGACGATCCGGCACATTCGCTTGCGCGAAGGTCGCCATGCCGTTGTGCAGGGCGCAGGCGAGACGTACGAGCGGCAATGCGATCGCCGCGCCCGATCCCTCCCCAAGCCTGAGATCCAGACTGACCAGCGGATGCACATTCAGGGCTCGAAGGACGAGGCGGTGCCCCTGCTCCGCCGATTGATGCGAAGGCAAGAGATATGGCCGACACGACGGATTGAGACGCACCGCCGCCAACGCTGCCGCCGAAACGATGAAGCCGTCGACCAGCACCGGAATGCGCCGCTGCGCGGCGGCGATGATGGCACCGCAGATGGCCGCGATTTCGAGACCTCCGACCATACACAGAATTTTTTCGGCGAAGACACCTGAACCCGCAAGCCCGTGGCGCGCAAGCGCCGCGTCGATCAGGCGCGCCTTGCGGGCCCGGCCGGCAGCGTCGACACCCGTACCGCTTCCGGCCAACTCCTCAGCACTCACACCGAGCAGCCCGGCCGCGATTGCCGCCGACGTCGTGGTGTTGCCGATGCCCATCTCGCCGAGAATGAGAATGTCCGGTTGCCCGGCCTCAGCGCGCAACACCGCCCGCTTGCCGCATTCAAGGGCAAAGGACAGTTCCGCAGGCTCAAGCGCCGCCTCCACACTGAAATCGCAGCTGCCGCAGCGCGGCTTGTCCGTGACAATGCCCGGCAACGGCAACTCGGCCAGCGTGCCGGCGTCGACGACCTCCAGGCTTGATCCCAACTCGCGCGCCAGAACCGAGATCGCGGCCCCGCCCGCGGCGAAGTTGGCCATCATCGCGATCGTCACCTCCTGCGGATAGGCCGACACGCCCTGCGCCACGATGCCGTGATCACCGGCAAAGATGATGATCGGCACGCGCGCGGCCCGAGGCTGCTCGGTTTGCTGCAGACCGGCGAGATCGATCGCAACCTGCTCGAGCCGGCCGAGCGCACCGGCCGGCTTTGTCAATTGCGCCTGCCGCGCAAGGGCTGCCGCACGATGGACAGCCGAGATGCCTGGGCATTCCTGGTAGACCCACTCGGGGAGCATATTGTTCTGCCTCTTGATGATGCTGCGGGGGGGCGTCACGATCTGCGTTTGAGAATGTAGCTGTCCATGATCCAGCCATGCCGCTCACGCGCCTCTTGCCGCGCAGCGACGATGCGAGGGCCTGCCTCGGCAAGCTCACCGGACATGATGATTTCATCGGGCATGCCGAGATAGGCACCCCACCAGATGTGTAGCCCCTTGGGCACCAGTGCCTGAAAGGCCGCGCCGCCGTCGAGCATCACGACCACTGTATCCGTGCCCGCCGGCCAGCCGCCCTCCCGTAGCCGCCGCCCGGTCGTGACCAGAAAAGGCTCGCCGATATCGTTCAGCGGCAGCACATGCGCCGCGCACAGCGCCTGGATCGACGTGATGCCCGGAATGACCTCGATGGCCGGCAATGGATCGAGCCTTCGTGCGATCCGCAGGCTGGAATCATACAGCGACGGGTCACCCCAGATCAGCAGCGCCACACGGCCTTCGCTTCCAAGATGGCTCGCGATCTCCCGCGACCAGGTCGCGGCAACGGCGTCGTGCCAGTCGTCGACGCCCTTGCGGTAATCTGCCTCGCCGGCGTCGCGCACAGGCAGGCCAAACTCCACGATGCGCGCCCCGTCGTTGGTCAGCACGTCCCCGCAAATACTCCGCCGCAATTCGGCGAGGTCAGACTTCGCCGTTCCCTTGCGCGGGATGAGGATGAGATCGGCTGCGTTGATCGCACGGATCGCGGCAAGCGTGAGCTGCGCGGGATCGCCGCAACCGATGCCTATCAGGGAGAGCGTCAGCATGCCTTAAGCGAAGGGCGGCCGTCACGACCGCCCCTCACATTGTCTCTACGCGGCGTTATGCAGGCGCGGGGTCACAAGACCGTCGGCGGTGACGCCCCGCAGCGACTTTGCCAGCGCGAGCACGGCGAGATCGGCCAGCGGCTCGATCACGATGACGAGCGCGTAAGATCCCGCGAAGGTCGCGATGTTGGCGAGGTTGGCGGCACCAAAGCCCGCGCCATAGAGCGCCCAGAACGCGACCCACGCCACGATGCCGGACTGATAGGCGGTGGAAAGCGCCAGCGCCTGGCGATACTGCAAATCGACATAGGCGGTGTTGCCGGGGATGATGCGCTGCGCGAGCGACTGGATTGCAAACAGCGGCACCAGCAGCGTCGTCACGTTCATGCCGTATTGCGGCAGGTCGGTCGGGACGAAGAACAGGCCTTGCACCAGGAGGCCGAGCGCCAATCCGAACGCGGCCGGCGCCGCTCCGAACAGCAGGAACAATGTCGAGCCGAGAATGAAGTGCACCTCAGAGACCCCGACCGGGAAATGCGGCAGCAGCTCGAAGAACGTGAACACGAGCCCTGTCGTTGCAACCGTGCGCACGGCAAAGGACGCGATGCCCTGCTCGCGCATTGTGTCGATCGCAAGCTTGAGCGCAACGCCGCCTGCGGCAATTCCCGTCGCATAGCTCAACACGAGTTTTGCGCCCGTCACGATTCCCGGTTCGATATGCATGGTCTTACGTCCTTCCTGCCGTCACACCCGACGGCCTTGGTGTCAGAAATTTCCCCTTCCGCAGAGTACGCGTCAAGGGGCGAGCGAAGCCCGGCAGCGAGGTCATGATGGAGAATCTCCCG
>JABUBP010000001.1_pt1 | contig 43171 bp, 56 predicted proteins | sample 7240331 | NCBI WGS metagenome assembly JABUBP01 (sample SAMN07256347, study PRJNA390944) | subsurface metagenome | isolation source: Methane hydrate marine sediment | place: Pacific Ocean: Eastern North Pacific, ODP site 1244 | collected 2002 | reverse complement strand
AGGGTGGGGTGATGTCGGCGGCCAAGGACGCCACCAAGGGCAAGTTCTGAATTGTCGAAACCGGCTTGACACGTCGGGCGACTCAGGGCTATAAGCTCACCATCGCGAGAAACATATGGCCCGCGCCGGAAACGGCGGCGGGCTTTTTTGTGGCACGATCAGCCGGTTGAACGCGCGCCATCCGCGGGTGTACGTTCCGGACGGCTGAGGATTTCGTGATGACGCGTGGCGTGAGCGGAGCGGGGGTGCGCGGCGGCAGTCGCAGGCGGGCAAGGGTGGCACGCCGTGCGGCGATCGTTGCGCTTGCGTCAATCTGCTGCACTCCGGCCCTGGGCGCTGATGCCGACGAGGCGGCGGCGCCGACAAGTCCGAATGTCTATCTCGACCTCAGAACGAATTACGGAACTGTTCCGGCCAATTCGCTGTCGATCGGCTTTGGAAATCTTCCGGTATTTTCGACGCTTGCCAATCTCAGGAACCTGATTGACCCGGCGACGCTGACGGGAGCGCCGATCTTGCCAACCCTGCCGACGCTCTCTTCGCCGGCGAGCCAGAATGCGTGGATCGATGTACCGCTGACGGTCGATCTCAGCGACCGCATCTCACTCTATGGCGGCGTCACCGCGAGTGCCTACAATAACGGGGCAGGGTGGTCGTCGCTGGACGTCACGAGCTGGAATGTCGGCTTCCAGGTCGACGTCTATCAGCAGAATGGCGGATCGCTGCCGACCGTGACGGTGCAAACCACGGTCACGCGAACCATGCCGGATGCGCCGCTCCCCGTGACGTCGCTCAACAACATTGTCGAGCTCGACTACGCGCTGGACGAGGACGCTACGCGGGGCTGGCTCGCCGGCGTGCAGCATACCAAGGTGGACGTGGACTCGCCGCTTGCAAGGGTCAACGACAACATCGTCGGCTGGATCGGCGGCTATTATCAGTGGCCGAACAACTGGAAATTCACCGGCCGGGTCGGGGTGCAATCATTCGGCGGCGCCCAGATCCTGAGGCTGACGCCGTTTCAGCCGTTCACCCAGCCGATCGTGCGGCTCGATCTCGACCGCATGGACGACGATGACAACCGCCTGTTCGGCGTGACCGCGCAGATCGCCTGGGTGCCGAAACCGTCCTACACGCTGACGCTGCGCACGCCGCTCTATCTGGTGCGGAACTAGCGGATGCTGACGAACTTGCCCCAGACGGCGGCAAGGCCGGACGCGACCAGCAGGAGGTAGGGGCTCTCGCAGAACATGCCGCCATAGCGGCAAACGTCGGCGCTGTACGCGCCGAGCTCGCGATGGCCGGCCGCGTAGAGAATGCCGGACAGAACCAGCAGTGCCGCAGCAGCAAAATACATCTTCCGTCTCCTGGACAGGCGTAACGCCGGCTGCGTTGTCTCGTATCATCGCGCACGTTGAAGGAAGAAGTTTCAGCGCCTGACACGTCGGGCAAATCAGCGGCTCATCGCCGTCGTTGCGGTGGATTGCATTGGCCCGCACCGGAGACCGGCGGCGGGCTTTTCCCTTGCACAAAAGGCTAGGGCGAAGCTGTTTCAATTCGTCGAAGCCGTTGCCGCATGTTCCCAGCAATTGGTTTACGAATCGGAAAGGATTGATGGCGGGGTTTTGACGGGCGTGCCGCCCCGCGCCAGAAGGCGCGTACCACGTCGCATGCGAAAATTCGAAAATATCGAAACTGTCCTTGACGCGTCGGGCGACTCGGGTGTATAAGCTCATCATCGCAAGAACTGTCGAGAACCCGCGCGGAGCGATCCGTAGCGGGCTTTTTGTTGCCTTCTCGGCAATCGGCAATTCATCCTGCTGCCGCCCCGATGTGTCTCCCAATAGTAATTGACGAGAATCGATGCTGCGATGGTCGGCGCCCCCTGCGCAAATGAGTGATGGAAGGCCGCGAGCTCAAACGCAATGTAGGGGCTAGCCGAATTGACAGCGTTCTCGCTTCGTTCTAGGATCAAATCCATGGTCGAAACGGGCCTATCATTGGGCTCGCGCCGCTGTGGATCGCCGAATGCGGAAAACTGTGATGGGGCTTGCCACGGCAGCCGCGCTGTTGGTGGGCCTTGAGCGAATACCGATTGCGCGGGCCGACGACACCGCAGCATGCGTTGCGAAAATGTCGGAATTTGTGGCCGAGCTGGATCAATTGCTTTCGAAGGAAAAACCTTGGTTCGGCCCTGGCGAAAAAAGCGGTACCTATGAAAAGCTTCTTCGCAGGCACTTTCCACTTGACGACTGCGACGGCGACCCGCTCTTGATCGAGGCTTCCAAGTCGCGATTTTTTCGAGACATCGGATATAGTCCGCGCCCGAAGTACTACGTTGCCGAGTTTTCGAACACGATTGCGCGGGTCGGCTTCGTCTATCACGAGAAGGAGCGCAGGGCCGAAAGCAACGGCGTCCACTGGGTGGATAAATAAGATGTGCTGCCGATACCCGCACAGCTCTTCCTTGCGCACGAAGATGTTGGATTTGACGCAATTGGTGCTGGCGGTCGCATTTTGCTGGTCTGCAATGCCGGCAACGCGTGTGTTAGCTGACAACACCGTTAACTGCGTCGCAAGAATGTCAGCTTATGTGACTGAGCTGGATCAACTGCTCGCGGTGACAACCTGGCGTGAGACACTCGAAAAGCTGAATGGCCGCTACTTTCCATTCAAGGATTGCGACACCAACCCGCTGTTGGTGGAAACGTCGAAATCGCAGTTTTACCGGGGAATTACCTATTACCCGCGGTCGAAGAGGTACGTCGTCGAATTCGCAAGCAAACACCTGGAAGTTAGCTTCGCCTATCGCGCAGATCAGCGTAGCTCGGAAAATCACTACGTCGCCCGGGTGGATTAGCAGCACCTCGCCGGCAGTCGGCCCATAACGTCACAATCAAAAACTTATTGCTTGCACGAAACGCGATGCGTTTTCGCGACGCATCTCATTGTGCCTTCTCCAACAATTATCAACGGAACGGTCGCCGGTAACAGCCGACGGCATTCATCAGAACTGCGGTACTCCAAATGCCCGAAAGAATTTTCCTCACTTTCACAAATGCAACGGCCGTTCCCTACCAGGGATCGACGATTGGCCATCACATCGTGCTGAATTACGTCGATTCAAACGGAAAGCATCACATTCTGCAGGGCAAGCCCGAGATACGATACGAACACAACGCCGAGAAGGCCGGGGCATTCATTGCGGATGCGATCCGACCAGATGGGATCGGCATCGTCAGGCCGCCCTTTGGAAAGTTGCAATCCAAGCTCGAGACGCGCAAAAAAGATGAAGTCACAAGATCGGCCCTGCCTCATACGATGATTGCTGAAGGCGACGACCTCAGCTCGCACTGGGCTCGAATGAAAGAGTTTGGTGATGAAGTCAATGATACCGGATACGAGTATCATCCGACCTCGCAAAACAGCAATTCCTTCGCGGCGGAGGCGTTGAGGCGCGGTGGCTTCTTTGGACCGGGTACGGTGTTTCCCGAGATTCTTGACGATCGCTGGCTCGCGGTTGAACCAGCCTCGGGCGCAACACGTCCTCTTCGTGTACCCGCCTTCAGTGCTCGCCTGAAAAATCCGATCAACATATTCGAACATCGCTTCACAAGATGGCCTCGCGCCGCAGATGCCGAAGCACCCGAACCGGAGCAGCCTGCAGTAGATCCGAACGACAGTTTCGACGCGACTAGCGCGAAAAGACCAATACGGTACCTGGGCCGACGGATTGGTGCGCCACTGGACTCATCTGCGTCCGGAGCAAGGACTTCAGACAACGCATCTACGCCGCCGCAGACTTTCGCGCCCGGTCGTCCTGCGATGTTCGACGATCGCTTTGCGAATTGGATCGATTCCGATGCTGCGATCGCCCCGCTCGCTCCCGGTCGACCTGTGCCGCCCGCTGAGGACGACAGACCACGCGGCATTTTCAGTGGCAAACCGATGCCGGTTTATCCGGTTCCGCCGCCGATCTTCGGCTTTCCTGAGCCGGGCATGCCCAATGGTGAAGATTGGCTCATGCAGTTGCTTGCGCCGCGGGGCCGCAAGTAGCGCTCGGACCGCACCGCACGGCCACCCAATCAAAAGAAAATTTCGAAAAATAGAAATTGCGCTTGACGCGTCGGGCGACTCGGTTGTATAAGATCACCATCGCAAGAACTGTCGATGAGCCCGCGCGGAGCGATCCGCGGCGGGCTTTTTGTTTGCCCTTAACTCGCCAATCGAAATTCACCGATCGGACGGCGGCCGCACGTCACGACGCCTCATCTCCCCTTGTCCCCAGCGCGTCGGGAGCGAGCCGCCGTCCGAGCTCTCATCAACATATATTGGCCGGTGCGCGCGAACGCGCCGGCCGCGCGGCGGAGTTCGCCCTCCGCCGCACGCGGCCCCTTCGGTTGAGGGATACGGTTCGCGCCGGAAATGATCAGGGAAAGCGATCATGCCGCACATTCTTTTCTTTGCAGGAGCTGGCTGTGACCGCTTATCTGATTTCGCTCGCGCTCGCAGGTCTCCTTGCCATCGCAATTTGGGAATGCCTCGAGTGAGCAGAGCCAGGACACTGACCGAGATCCGTTCGATTGCCCGCAGTCACACCAGGACCGCGATCAACGTGCTCGCCGGCATCATGCGTTCGAAAGATGCGACGCCCGCCGCGCGCGTATCGGCCGCGAACGCGATCCTCGACCGCGGCTGGGGCAAGGTGGCGCAGCCGGTGCAGAATGGAGATGGGGCGCTCGAGGTGGTCCATCGGATCGAGCGCGTGATCGTGCATCCCGAGAAGGGTGACTGCGACACTTAACATGTTCAGACTGTACATCGCCGTCACGGGCTTTTGATTTTGGCCCCGGCTTGGCCCACGCTGAGCTTGAAGTATATGCTGGTGGAGGATTTGTTCGCTCGTGGCAGTTCGTCCAGGCGGCGCGATCCTTACATTTTGTTCCGTGCCATGATCCTTGATTTCCTGGCTTTTATCCTGCGATGCATCATCGAGGTGATTTTCCTCGAATTGATAGCCTTCATTGGACGAGTTGTCGTGCGCATTGCAGGGCTGGTGATGTACATTGCATCATTTGGGGGAATGCGTGTCGCACCGTCCAATATCCCGTTAAGCGAGTTCAATCGGTTCGGTTACAGGCGAAGCGGCGATGGGCAGATTGAAGTCGAGTCGACTATCGCTGGCGGGATCGGACTCGTAATCTGTTGCATCTGTCTTGCGCTGTTCTTGCACTTTTTTTGATTCGCACATGGCCCGCTCACTTTCGTAGTGAATCACTGAATGCGGCAGCCTCGAATGGAGCAGCGGCAAGCAAGATGGTTGTCCCCGGGTGAGGCTTGATCGCGAAGACCGCAAAATCGAGCGGCGCTTTTGAAATCCCGCACGCGCGTTTTCAATTCATCCGGAATCACAGTCCGGTATGAATGTGCGATTTGCTGCGTGCCATCGGAGATCGTCGATGTGGCAACTGATTCTTGGACAGATGATGAGGGAGATAGAAGGGCAAGCAGCGAAACAAGCTGCATGGGGAGCGGGAAAGGGACTTGCTAGCCTGTTGCTCGGTCAGGCGAACAAGCCGGAAGCATACGCCGATCGAATCAACCGGGAATTCAACCTCCGCAACTACGCCAAGGCATGGGCCCTCTATGATTCAGATCGTGCTTATTGGGAAAAGCTCTACGGCGACGATCCGCTGAATTCTCCAAACCATCCGGCTTCACCTCCGAAGAGCCTGTTGCCCCGTCAGCCTGGCGCGAGCGCCTCAGCATATAATTTCCTCGATCCCGCGACGAGGGACGCCAATACCCTCGGCCTGTTCGGGACGGGGGGACAATTTGTGGCAGTTTCGGCCGTATCGTCACGTCCGCTTTACGAGATGCAATCGCCTATCCCGCCGCCTGGATCCACACCGCCCGAGGCTGCCGGTGATAATAAGTCCGTGCGGCGCCTCGGCGTGCGCATCGGGGACACACCGAACGCAACCGTTTTTGACTTCGGAGCGCCGGCGGTGCCGTTCGCTTCACCGAATCCGATTGAGCTCGCTGGCCGACCCGCTGCATTCGACGAACGCTTTCCGGGCCCGGAGGATTTGGAGACATTTCGTCGGCAATGGCTCAGGACCTATATGGAGCCGTGAGCTGCGCGTTGCATCAGACGGTTTCGAAGAGACGGCTCGAGTCAATTCCTTGTCCACGCTAAGAATCCTTACCGCAAAGGCCTTCGAGCCGTTGCTCAGACCCGCACGCTACAAGGGCGTCTACGGCGGGCGCGGTTCAGGAAAATCGCATTTCTTCGGCGAGCTGCTGGTCGAGACCTGCCAGGCCGATCGTGGCACGCTTGCCGTCTGCATCCGCGAGGCGCAGCGTACGCTGGCGCAATCGAGCAAGCGGCTGATCGAGAGCAAGATTGATGCGCTCGGCCTCGGCCAAGGGTTTCGCGTCTTCACAGACAGGATCGAGACGCCGGGCGATGGCGTCATCATCTTCCGCGGCATGCAGGATCACACGGCGGAATCGATCAAGTCCCTTGAAGGATTCCGCATCGCCTGGATCGATGAGGCGCAATCGCTGAGCGCGCGCAGCCTGGCGCTGCTGCGGCCGACCATTCGCGCGAAGAACTCGGAGCTGTGGGCAAGCTGGAATCCGCGGCGCAAGTCCGACGCGATCGACGACTTCCTTCGCGGGCGAAAGCCCGCAGGCGCAATCGTGATCAAGGCGAGCTGGCGTGACAACCCCTGGTTTCCTGATGTGCTCGAGGAAGAGCGCCGGCTTGATTTGAAACTCTATCCCGATCGCTATGAGCACATCTGGGAAGGAGACTACGTGAAGGCCTTCGAAGGCGCGTATTTCGCGACCATGCTGTCGGAGGCGAGGGCGCAGGGAAGGATCGGCAAGGTTGTCGCCGATCCGCTGCTGCCGCTGCGCGCCTTCATTGACATCGGCGGCGCCGGTGCCACCGCCGACGCCTTCACGATCTGGATTGTGCAGTGGGTCGGCAACGAAATCCGCGTGCTCGACTATTATGAAAGCGCCGGCCAGGTGCTGGCATTCCATGTCAACTGGCTACGTTCGCAGGGCTACCAGAACGCGATCCTCTATTTGCCGCATGACGGCGTTGCCGCCAACAACATCACCGGCAAGCGCTACGAGGATCATCTGCGCGAAGCCGGCTTTGCGGTCGAGCCGCCGGTGAAAAACCAGGGCAGGGGCGCGGCGATGATGCGCATCGAGGCGCTGCGCCGGCTGGGTCCGCAGATCTGGTGGAACGCGGCGACGACAGAAGCTGGCCGCGATGCGATCGGTTTTTATCACGAGCGGCGCGACGACGAGCGCAACATCGGCCTTGGGCCGGAACACGACTGGTCAAGCCACGCCGCGGATGCACTCGGGTTGATGGCGATTTGCCATGAGCAGCCGGGAAGGATGGGAAGCTTCAATCGGCCGATCCGCTACTCGGAAAGCGGTTGGAGGTAAGGACAGAGCAGGTCCTGTTTGCGGCGGCGCGCTCAGGTTGTTGACTTGAGAATGTTCGTCCAGGGAGGTATTCTGACGACCAGATATGAACCTGCAGCGGATGCACGGATACAGAGGCGGAGACCGCATCGTGAAACTTAACAAAGGTGGGTTGAAACTCGCTGCAGTGTATCTTTGCTACTTTCTACTCATGTGCATTCTCCAGTTTGCGTTGGGCGGCCCCAACTCCGAAGGCTTCCTTTTCTTCCTGGCGCTTCTTCCATTTGCCATCGTAGCAAGGCTACTGGAGGCCGTAGGTCTCGGAAATCTTGCGGTGTTACTTCTCGAGCGCTCCCCCTATGGTTTACTTATAATTCCAATCTCCTTCATCATCGTCTATCTCATCGGCTGGGGCGCAAGCGCTTTCGCCAAGAGAATGAAGTCAGTAAAGCCGGATCCGTCGATGCCGGTGGTTGATCCCCCTAACTGGTCCGATAGGGCTTAGCTCCACTCGCTTATCCATCAATGACGCCTTAGAGGTTGGCATTTCGCTGGCAGGCACGGCGTCGGCATTCTCCCCGTGACGGGGCGCGCATCAGTACCAGAATCTGCGGCGTAGATGCGAAATCTTTGGCCGTACGCCCTCCATGACGTTTCACGTCGACGATTTCCATTTCAGTGAACGATATCCATTTCAGTTTGTTTGAGGTGACCATGGCCCCTCGCTATGCTTTTACTTTTCAATTGGGCGATCGCGACTGGCTTGGTCACGGCTCGCCAGGTCATGCGGCAGCTGTGATCAGCACCCCGCAGCAACAAACATATTCCGGGTTGGGACCGGCCGACCACGATTGGCGTTCTTTAAAGGGAACGTATTCGGCCCCTAGTTTCGAGCCTCAGGTCGTGCAGCGAGAGGAAACACCTTCGCGCTCATGGGACCCGTATAACTATTCGACGGTGTCCGCGCATGAGCCGCACGCGACGTATACGATCCCGATTACCGAGGACCAATCGAAAAGCGCTTTGGCCGAAATTCAACGGTTCAAGGATTCCGGCGATTGGTACAATGCCTGGATCCGGAACTACTGCACGACGGACGTCAATCGTAACGCGAACGCGGCTGGGCTCGGCACCGTCCTTCCACACGAGTTTCCGTGGAGCAACGACGCGTATCTCTCTGACGTGGAGAGGACGCTACGTGCCAATCCACGCGCGAAGTACACCATTGATCGCACAGGACGGCCTATTGCCATTCCTGACACACTTCGTGAAATACAGCGAGACTACGCGTATGTAGGCGGCGGGTATGATACGCCCTCCGAGAGGCTGGGCCATGTTCCTTCGCCGTCGGGCCCGCCGAACCCGCATATGTGGCGGAGCGGCACCGCACCGGTCGAATTCGCCGGTGTGGACGAGGGCAGGGAGCCCTCCAGCGTCAATGCGGTCCGCAGGCTCTCGCGCCGGACGGATGACCAGTTGCGTGCACCCGCACGGCAAGACGGTCAGGATATTGGTCCGGTCGACTCGTTCGACGAGCGCTTCGGTCAATGGACCTCGTCACCCCGCGCCAGCAGCCCGCGCAATCCAAACCTGCCGCCGCCAGCCGAACCGAAGAGGCCTCTTGGTCTCTTCAGCGGCAAACCTATGCCGTTATGGATCACGCCGCCACCGATCTGGGGCGACCTGGAGAACCCTCGGGCGGCTGTCGACTCTCAGTCGCAGGACGAGACGACAGAAGATTGGCTGCGGGGTCTGCTTCGATCGCGCGACACACGTTGATCTCCGGTTTTCTCAATTCAATTTCGACGCACCGACCGGATTGGGCTGCGGCTGTTCCAGCATCTTCAGTGACGCATCGAGCGCATTGCGCAAATGCAAGGCGGCGGTGGCGCTGCAGCGCAGCCTGGCGCAGGAAACGAACCTGACATCGACGGAGTCATCCTGATGCGGCACCAGCGTGCGTGCGCCCAGCTCGACCTGCACGATACCGCTCATGACGCCATAGGCCGGCGCGATATCGAAATAGATCGTCGGGACGTCGTTGCGGTTCTCGAAGGTTGGCACCTGCCCCTTGCCGGGCGGGTCGATGTCGGGAGGGTTGGCCAAGCGTGCGCTCCTGGGTTCGTGGGTTCTCTTGCTTCAGGCCTATCCGAGTCGGGTCGGCGCAGATAGCGGCTTGCGGTAGCCGGTCGCATCTCCATTCTCTTTCCAATCGGAATCTTTTAAATGCCCAAAATGTCGACATCGGATCTCAAGGCGATGCTTGCCGCCGAAAAGGCCAACGCGCTCGCGGCGATCTCCGCGGCAAAGCTGTCGGAAGATCGCGCGGATGCGATGGACTATTATCTCGGCGACATGCGGAAGGACATGCCGGCGCAGGACGGCCGCTCGCGCGCGGTCTCGACAGATGTCGCCGACACGATCGAAGGCATGATGCCGGCCCTGATGGACATCTTCGCCGGCAGCGACGAGGTAGTGCGCTTCGAGCCGGTCGGCCCGGAAGACGAGGCGGCGGCACAGCAGGAGACGGATTACGTCAATCACGTCTTCATGCAGCAGAACCCCGGCTTCATGATCCTTTACGCCTTCATCAAGGACGCGCTGCTGTCCAAGGTCGGCATCGTCAAGGTGTGGTGGGAGGAGCGCGAGGAGGAAAGCCGCGAGACGTATTACGATCTGACCGACGACCAGTTCGCGCTGCTGGCGCAGGCGGTGGCGGAGTCGGGTGGCGCGATGAAGATCGTCGAGCACACGGTGCATGGGGCGGAACAATCAGGAACTGCGGGCTGAGCGTGGTTGACATTGTTCTTGTTATGTTCTATCTACCACAGATCGTGTGACGTCCGATGGTTCACCCGTCAGCGACTTTCAACGAACGGCAATTGCCGTGGCGTGATCCCGCTCGATGGATAGCGGCCGCCTCGGAAGGGATCGAATGTCGAGATGCGGTTGTCCCCGATGTTCGCGACACTTTGGCCGCGTTTTCGTGGCGGCCGTCCTCGTCGCGCTGATCTTGCCCATGAGTGGATCGACCGCCGTCGCAGAAATCTTGCCGGGGGCAACGTGCCCGCCGGGTTTCACTTGTCTTTCCCCGCCTCGGGATGGGGTCTGCCAGCATCCTGCGCTCGTTTTGGACGCACCGACGAAGTCAACTCATTACACTTGATCAACCCAAGGAATTGCCATGAGGGCGACGCGCCTGCTTGCAAGCAGCAAGAGCTGACATGGCGATACTCATGGACGTGTTGTTTGAAGTGATCGGCTATTCAATAGGACGGCTTCTACTGCCGCTGATGTCCTTGGGACGAGCGCATGCCGAGCCTCTCTTGGTGGCGGTCAAGAAGTTCAACTGGTTTGGCTATAGGCGCGATGAATCTGGATGAATATCCTCTTTCACTGCCCTGATCGGACTTGTGGCATGGGTCGTCATGGTTTCCCTCTGTCGTTAATCGGCTTTGTGATCTGAACGAAATCTTGTGAACAGCGTGGTGGTTTGCTGCGCGACCATGGCCCGGACAACAATTAGGCGACGCGCGTTCGCCTTGAAATGATGTCTATGGAAATGTTCAAGGTATGGAGTTTTCTTGTTGTTGTGACCTTGGGGCTCTTGGTTTGCTCCAGCCACGGCCGCGCTCAACAGGATTTTGACAGGGAGCGATACTATCGCGCTGTGGAATATTGTCGCGGCGACGTATTGCGGCCATTGGCGCTTAGCCCCGATGGGCAGGTGTTGTGCTTTGACGGCGAGGTTGCGGGCGATCTGGATGTGTCCCCGGCAAGGGGCTTGAAGGAAAATGGGCTTTTCGTTGTCCGTAGCCCCGGCGGCTCATCTGCTACTGCGGTAGAGCTTGCCGAAATTGTTGGCGATCACCATGCCACGGTGATCGTATACGATCACTGCTTCTCAGCGTGCGCGGTGTTTTTCCTTATTGCATCGGATCAGACCTATGTGTTGAACGGAGCTCTGGTCACCTGGCACCATCTCCAGGAACGTTCTGCTGGATCCTTGTGCACGTACATGACCGAACCCGCTGAAGGAAGGCCAAAGAAGGTGCAGCGCGGACCGTGTCAGACTGGCGGCGAACTGGGCGCAAATTTCTGGCCCGATTTGGCGCGGTTTTTTGGGAATAGAACAATCGGTTCGTTCGATCCACCGCCGGATAGCTTATATGTAAGAAGAATCATAAGGAATTTGTACGCGGAGACCGGAGTATTTCCCAATATCGCGTGGACCCTTCACCCGAGAAACTATCCCGTGCTGTTCAAGACAAAGATCTTTTACGAGGCTTATCCTCAAAGCCAAGAGGAGGTCGATGTCATGGCGGTTCGATCAGGTAGTGGAAGGGTCATCTACGATCCTTAGTGTCAATCCGGGTGACGACAATTCAATTCATCAGCTGGTCCAGAGAATCTCGTCCCGTCACGCGTAGGCCGACATCCAAAACCGTGGCGCCGACAATTTTTTCATCTGAAGTTTTAAGGTCGCAGTAATGACTCGCTTTCGCAAACCCGACGCCGATCGATTGACACCGATGGTTCCTGGGTTGCCCCCTGATCTGAAAAAGAAGATTCCAACAATGGACGAACTCATGCGGCGCGCGCCCCCGTCAGAAGATTGGCGGAGACTTCTTCCCTTGCCGGCACCGCGGGATCGCGACGAACCGTTTGGTCCAGTCCCGATCATACCGGCCCCGATTGAAGTTGATCCGCCTTCTCGTCCTCCTATGTGGAGGCATGGACCGCCTTATATAACTCAGGCGCCGACGCAAGAGCCTCTGCTCGGCTGGCTATCCGCGCAATTCGGCTTCCCGGGCGGCATCAGTCCGACAGACACGCGCCCGCGGCGTGCATCGGGTGGTCTTGCGGGTCTGATAGAGCAATCAGGCGTTATCGATCCTTCAGCTCCAGATACGCCGCCCGCCGGAGGGCTCGTCGCACTTCTTCAGGAACATCTGCGTAACAATCGCGAGCGTAGCGACTGAGCGCGGAATGCTAATCGCAGCGTTGGCTCGTTGTACCCGGTCGCCACTTTCTCACTTTCAAAACGAGACACTATGAGCATGATCGTTCCACCGTCGCCTGCGGCGCCGCTGCCGCCCGCTGTGCCGGCGACGCACGATGTCACCATCGTCACCACGCGAAAGCTGGCGCAAGCAAAGGTGCTCGGCGTACCGCCGGAAGAGTTCGGCATCGAGCGCGGTGCGCGCAGCATCCGCGACTGCAACTATTGCTTCCACGAGGTGGTGACCAAGACAGAAGGCGAACTGATCGCCGAAGGGTTCGACGCGGCGCAGGTGAGGGCGCTCGGCGACTACACCGGCAATACCGACAGCGAGACTCTGGCGCGCGATGCCACCGGCGAGCACTTTGCCACGACTGCGGGCGGCGCCAATTCCGCGGCGCGGCTGGTCCGCATCACCGAGCATTACGTGCGGATGGACTACGAGGGTGAGGGCCGGCCGGGCTTGTATCAGATCATCACCGGCGGCGACCAGGGCGAGATCCTGCGCAAGGACGGCAGCGAATGCGTCTCCCCTTTCGATGCGATTCCTTTTGCGACCACGACGCCGGTGCCGATGACGCATCGCTTTTTCGGCCGGTCGATCGCCGACCTCGTGATGCCGTTGCAACGGGAAAGAACGGCTCTCAAACGCGCAGCGCTCGATAATCTCTATCTGCACAACAATCCGCGTGTGGAGGTATCGGAGGCAAACGCCGGCCCGAATACGCTTGACGATCTCCTGGTCTCCCGCCCGGGTGGCGTCGTGCGGACCAAGACGCCGGGCGGCCTGAACTGGCAGGTGGTGCCCGACATCACCTCGTCGATCTACCCGATGATGCAGTATCTCGACGCCGAACTCGAGGTGCGAACCGGTCTCAGCCGGCAGTCGCAGGGCATCGACGCCAACGCGCTGCAGAACCAGTCGGCGACAGCGGTCGCCCAGGTGTTCTCAGCTTCGCAGATGCGCATCAAGCTGATCGCGCGGATCATGGCGGAGGGCGTGCGCGATATCTTCGCGCTGCTGCACGGCACGATCCGCAAGCACGGCCAGCAACTGCAGACCGTGCGGCTGCGCAATGCCTGGGTCGATGTCGACCCGCGCAACTGGAAGACCCGGGACGACATGACCATCAATGTCGGCCTCGGCAGCGGCGGCAAGGCGGCGCAGTTCGCGCAAGGAATGGCGCTGGCCAATATCCAGAAAGAATTGGTGATGGGCGGCAAGCTCCATCTGGTCGGCGATCGCGAGCTTTATAATACGGCGGTCGAACTGACGCGGATCATGGGGCACAAGAACCCGGACCGCTTCTTCAATGATCCGACCGCGCGTGACCCGCGAACCGGGCAACTCCTGCATCCGCCGCCGGCGCCGGCGCCGGCGTCGCCGCCGCCAGATCCGAGGCTGCTGGCGCTGCAGGCGAGGGTGCAGGCCGATCAGGCGGCTGCCGCGCACAAGGCGCAAATCGAACAGCAGCGGGCACAGAACGATGCGATGCATCAGCAGATCAAGGCGCAGGCCGAGATCGAGATCGCGAAGCTCAAGGCGGAGATCGACGCGCAGATGAAGTTGCTCGACGCACATCTGAAAGCTGCGACGGAGGTACAGAAAATGCCGCGTGGATCGGCTTGAGGCCGCGATGAACGCCGGCGCTATTTCGCCGGCGTCGGGTCTTGCGATTCTGGAGAGTCGCTCGGGGATCGTTCGTAGTTTGTCGTTGCAGCTGAGGAACGATTGTCCGAGCCTCGTGCATCACTGGATCGGAGGGCAGTTTAGGCGGCGACAGAGTTCCTGTTCCTCCTCCGCGGTGTAAGGCGGTCCGATCCATTCGCCGCCATCCTTCGCCACGTATGTCACCACGCTGGAAGCTCCTACTTGTCTCGCGGGCTTCGCGATACTGGGGCATCGTTCGATGGCGCGAGGGCCGAAGAAGCGGCGCTGTAGCGGAGTGGTGGGATCAAGGGTTTACTCCGAATGGTGCATACGAAGCGGCGACGCTGCTGCAAGCCATGCAGCAACAGTGCCGGTAAAAGGACGAATTGAATGACTGACGAAAGCCATCTTGCAGCAGCCGGCTCAAGGGCCTTACGAGTCCAGGAGTTGCTCGACAACGAACTGCTGACCGAAGCCTTCAAGGCCCTGGAAGACAATTATACGTCGGCCTGGCGCTCCACAGCGATCGAGGATGTACAGGGCCGAGAAAAGCTGTTTCTCGCCATCAATATCGTCGGCAAGGTGCGCGATCATCTCAACGCTGTCGTCGCCAACGGAAGGTTGGCTCAGGCGGAATTGGCCGAGCTCGCGCGAACGGCGGATCGGAAAAAACGGTTCGGAATTCTGCGATAACCTGCGGGATAGGGCGAGGCGCAACCTTAAAGAGAAGTCATTGACAGTTAGTTCTTGATTTGTTCTAGTTGTGGGACCTATGCTTTCTTGAGTGCGGTGTCCCTCCCATGAATTCTGTCCTTGCGCCAATCTCGAAGTTTCTTTCTGGAAGCGCAGCTTTGATATTGCTTCTCCTATGCTGTCCTGACGCGGGTATTGCGCAAGCGGGCGGCGGCGCCGCGCAATCGAAAGCGGTGCCGGCGCTCGATGATTTCGTGCAAATCCCAGTGCCGCGAGGCAATTTCAAGGGATGGTGCGGACGCAAGGACAGGTTTCTGATCGGCGTCGAAGGCCAGCTCGAAGCGTACGAGAGCAATAGCAAAGTAGTCATCCCGACGATGATCCCCTTTGCCAGAGGACTTCAATGCGACGAAGACGGCCGGCATCTCGCCTATGTCGGCACGGAAATAGGACGGGCCGTCAAGGTTAAAATCGAGAGCGGAACATCTGAAATTCTGGCTGAGTTCGCTCCGCAGCCAAACGTGCTCGCGAAGCGGTCAAGACTTTACGACGAAGTGATCTCGATCTCGCCGAATCTTAGAATGATCGCCGCGGACGGCGAAGTAACGCCAGCGCAGAACGTAACGGTGATCCGACTTCCGTCGCCTGACCTGGTCGAGTATGTCAGATGGAGCGCGGATTCCTCGAAGTTGTTCTACACATTGCGTGGGCGAGGTGCCGGCAGCGTCGAAATCATAGACAACAACCAGAAGAAACTTGGTTCGGGTCTTCTGCCGAACAAAAGCAATTTTCGCGATGGCTGGTTTGCCCCAGATGGACAGTCGGTTCTCCTCTATCTAGGAAGTGACATCGATGCGGCTCCAGGTTTTCTCTGGCAATGCCGTATAGCCGACTGGAAATGCAATCGGCTCAAGTCGAACATTCAAAAGATTTCGATCGGGGGGCGCGGGACGAGAGGTACGATTAGCCCATATCCGGTGAAGTCGCATCCTTCCGACTATGAGGACGGGACGATCCCTCTTCACCCGAAGTATTTGGTTGAGGTCCTGGACTCGAACTCGAAACTTTTGGCGAGGCAGGTCGTGCTGACCATGGGACCTGGCGGGCACCGCTCCTATGCGCTTGTGGTTTCGCCGGCGGGGACCAAGGTTGCCTTGACGTGGGAGGTCAAGAAACATAGGGATTGTGTCGCGCCGATTTGGGATGCGCCGTGCATTGAAGCAAAGATATTTGATTTGTCACGAGGAGTTAGATGAGCACTCGGTTTGAACGCAATCCGGCTTTTCCTTTGGGATCGCGATGGGGTTCGCGGGTGCATCCCAAGACCGGCAGAGCGGCCGGTCGTCTCCGGCAGCGGTATTCAACTCAGGCGCGCCCGCCCTTCCGTTTGTGCCGGCAACCCCGCTTGTGCCCGACGAATCCAACGTCTCGTTAGACGAGCGCTTCGAGGCCGCATTTCCTGTTCGCCGGCTGTCGTCCGGACTGCCTTCCCGGTGAGACCGGTGCTATAGTCAGCCCGAAGCAGGGGAAGCCGATGACTGATCCGAGAGACGTTATTTACGCCGCAATTCATTCCGCTTTTGTCAAATATCCCAGGGAAGACGACCCGGCATCGCACGATCACTGGATCCAGCCGGAAGAGAGCGCGCACCTGACCAAGGTGGTACTCGCCGAGTTGGAAGCTAACGGGTTTCAGATCGTGAAGAACGGTAGCTAAGCCCGGCCGGCAGGTCCGCTCTTAATCTAACCAATAGGTATTCGCAGTCGGCCTAGGCCGGGCTGCTCGGTTTTACTGGCTCCCGGCCAGCGCCGCCCCTGCGCTCGCGCAGGCTCCCGGCAACTACGTCTGAGCAAGGCGAACCGGAGGCGATGCTTCCGCGCGATCGCACGCCCATGACGCCCTGACGTTCACCCCATCGAAAGCCCGGTATTCGCCACGGCCCCGCCGTGCGCTGATCTCCGGGATGCAACAGGATACGCAAACCATGGCCTTACCGGCTTCTACCTTTGTCACCTACCAGGCGGTCGGCAACCGCGAAGATCTGTCTGACATGATCTATCGCATCGACCCGACCGACACGCCGTTCATGAGTGCCGCCGAAAAGGAAAAGGCGACCGCAGTCAATCATGAATGGCAGACGCAGGCGCTCGCGCCGGCATCCAGCGCCAACGCCCAGCTCGAGGGCGACGACCCCACGACCACGGCAACCACGCCGACGGTGCGGCTCGGCAATCTCTGCCAGATCTCCTACAAGGTCGCACGTGTCTCCGGCACCCAGCAGGCCGTCGACCATGCCGGCCGTGACAACGAACTCGCCTATCAGGAAATGCTCAAGGGTCTCGAACTGAAGCGAGACATCGAGACCATCCTGGTCGGCACCAACCAGGCCAAGGTGGTCGGCGACACCTCGACGCCGCGCAAAAGTGCGTCGGTGCTGTCATGGATCGTCTCCAATACCTCGAAGGGGACCGCCGGCGGCGCCGCCGATCCGTCCACGGCAGACGGCGCGGGCACCCGCACCGACGGCACGCAGATCGCCTTTACCGAGGCGCGGCTCAAGTCGGTGCTGTCCGCGATCTGGGGCAATGGCGGCAAGCCCGGCACCATCATGACCGGCGCCTTCAACAAGCAGGTGTTCTCGACCTTCACGGGCCGCGCCACCGCGATCGAGGAGACGAAATCGAAGAAGATCGTTGCCTCCGTCGATGCCTATGAGTCCGACTTTGGCAAATTGAAAGTCGTCGCCAACCGCTTCCAGCGTCCGCGAGACGTGCTTGTGCTGGAGATGGACAAGTGGGCGGTGGCCTATCTCAACGGACGCAACATGATCTCGATCCCGCTCGCCAAGACCGGTGACTCCGATCGTTGCCAGATCCTGGCAGAATACGCGCTCGTTGCCCGCAATGAGAAGGCTTCCGGCGGCGTGTTCGACAACACTTCGTCCTGAGCCTTCGACATCATCATCATCCAGCTTCCGGGGCGGCCTTGGGGCCGCCCTTTTCATTTGGAGATCAGCAATGCCGCTTCCCGGCCATCATACACTCACGACCATCGACCTCACGGCTTACACGCCGTCTTGCGGCGCGTCGCCCGTCGCTGCCTATATTCGAGTGCCGTTCCGCTGCCGCCTCTTGAAGGCGACCGGAATTCTCGGCGGAGCCATTACGTCCGCTGACGCTACCGTAACGGTGTCGGCCAATGCCACGACGCTCGCCACGTTTATCGTGACGCAGGCGGGCTCGGCTGCGGGCCAGCTGTTTGCGGTCACGCCGCCTTCGCCGGCTTACCTGAACGAGGACGACGTCATCGTTCTGACGCCGTCGGGCGCATCCGGCGCCGCTATTCCCATGCATTTTTCCATCGCCGTGAGGGCCGCCTGAATGTCGTTCTTCCCCAAACGGCACGCGTCGCGTGCCGGCATTACCCAGACCATCGCCTTCGATGCAAGCACGCCGATCACCAATGCGTTCGGCGCCGGAGCCTACCAGCTTCGTCTGGTCAGCAATGCGGCATGCTGCTTCCGCATCGGCGACGGTGCGCAGACGGCGACCAACGCCGATAGTTTCCTGCCGGCGAATACAATTGAGTACGTCATCGTCAATCCCGGTCAGCGCATCTCCGCGATCAAGGCTGCAACCAACGGCCTGGTTACCGCGACGGCCGGTACGCTCTGGGTCACGGAGATGTCGTGATGCAGGGTGTGCTGATCCGGCCGCATCTCGACAGCAACGGCCGGGATCTCGCGATCGAGCAAGTGCAGGATGTCGAGCCGATCCTGCAATGGAACAAGCGGGCGCGCGGCGAGGAACAACGCTCGGAATGGGGCCGTCACGTCGCGCGCATTCCTAATGTCATCTACGTCAAATGGCTGGATGACGAGCATGCACGGGGCAACACGGCTTTGCGGATGTTCACGCCAGAATTCGACCTGATCGTGCAGCGGAAGCTCGACGATCCGGAATGGGCCTATTTGCGGACCGACCGGCCGAAGCTGCAGGCCGGCTGGTCGAGGGAGGGGACGTGACGCAAATTACCGACTATGCGTCGCTGCAATCAGCGGTGACGGAATATCTGGCGAGAGATCAGGATGCGACGCTGATCGCGCGGATCCCAACTTTCATCCAGCTCGCGGAAGCAAAATTCAACCGCCAGCTCTTCGTGCGGCAGATGGAGCAACGCGCCACGGCGCTGATCAACCTGGCCTCGAACGAGCCGGAGTTCATCTCGCTGCCGTCGGATTTCCAGTCGATGCGGCGGGTTCGCCTGTCGAGTGTCACCGGGAAGCCCGCGCTGGAATTCAAGTCCGGAACGCAGATCGACGAGTACCGGTTCGAGACGTTCAACGTCAGCGGCCGGCCGCGTTACTTCACCGTGTTTGGCGACGAGCTCGAGATCGCGCCGACCCCGGACTCCGCCTACACGATCGAGATGGTTTACCGGAAGAGGATTCCGCCACTCGCCGAGAAGGATCCCAATTGGCTGCTGACACTGGCGCCGGATCTCTATCTCTACGGCGCGCTGCTGGAGTCCGCGCCGTACATCAAGGAAGACGGCCGGATCCAAACCTGGGGGCTCGGCTTCACTTCGGCGCTCGGCGAGCTCAACAACCTCGGACTGACGTCGACCTTCAATGCCGGGCCAATGACGGTTCGTGTCTCCGGCCAGGTGATCTAGAGAGGAATCAATGGCAGCCTTCAACAAGTTCAATTGTTTCGTGCAGGACATCGCAAATGCACTGCACGACATGAAGACGGGAACATCCCAGGTCTACAAGGTCTATCTCACCAACACGGCGCCAGCGGCGACCAATACCGTCTATAATACTCCGGCCGATCTCCCGACCGCCAACGGCTATGCGGCGGGCGGCGCCACCCTCAGCAGCATCACGGGTTCGCAAACATCGGGCACGTTCAAGTTCGTGGGCAGCCCGGACCCAACCTGGACCGCGTCGGGCGGTTCGGTCGGACCCTTTCAGTATGCGGTGCTCTACAACTTTACGTCGGCGACCAAACCCCTGATCGGCTGGTGGGACTATGGCGTGCCGGTCACGCTTACCAATGGCAACACCTTCACTGTCGATCTCGACCAGACCAACGGCATTCTGACGATCACCTGAAATGGCTGCTTTTCTCGATCTCTGCCGTTTCGTCGCTTCGGCGGGCGGAACGACCGACTGGACTTACTCGTCGACCGTGAGCCCATATATTTCGCCGGCCGAAGCGGGCGCTGTGAATGGCCGCGCCTACAAGTTACGCGCTGAAAGCGCGGATCTGACACAGTGGGAGGTGTCGGAGGGGGCTTACAGCTCCGCCGGCGCCGGCTCGTTCGCTCGAACGACGGTGCTCTACAACTCGTCTGGTACGGGCACGTTGCAGAGCGGCGCCGGCACGAAGATCGGCTTCACCGCAGCACCGCAGGTGTGGGTCGTTGCGTCGAAGCGCGATCTGCTTTCGATCGAGGAAGCAAACGGCTTCACGGCGACGCAAAAGGCGCAGGCCCGCGCCAATATCGACGCTCTCAAGAAAAATTACATCATCAACGGCGCGATGATGGTTTCGCAGGAAAACGGAACGACGGCGGGCACGACTACGGGCTATTACCCGGTCGATCAATTTGCGTATAATTTTCAGAACACGTCCGGCGTCATTTCCGTTGTGCAGGTCGCGAGCGTCACGCCCGGCGGCTCTCCGAATCGGCTGCGCGCCACGGTAACGACTGCTGATGCCTCAGTGGGCGCGGCGGATATTGTCTGGATCGACCAAAAGATTGAAGGGTCGCGCGTCGCCGATCTTCGGTATGGTTCGGGATCGGGAAAGGCCATCACGATCCAGTTCGGCGTGAAGGCTCCCGCCGGCACTTATTGCGTCATCGTCTTGAACAGTGCGCAAACGCGGAGCTATGTGGCCGAATATGTCATCTCGGGCGGCGAGGCGAATACGGACGTCGTTAAGTCCGTCACCATCCCCGCCGACACTACGGGAACGTGGCTAACAGATATTGGCATTGGCCTTTGGGTTCGATGGGGCCTCATGTGCGGAAGCTCATTCCAGCAAGCCGCGGGCTCTTGGGCTGCGACAAACGTTTTCGGCTCGTCGAGCCAGTTCAATTTCATGGGGACGCTTTCCAATGTGTTTGAGTTGTTCGACGTTGGCTTGCACGAAGGCGCTGCGGCTCCATCGTTTTTAGTGCCGGATTATCCCGCCGAGCTGGAACTGTGCCAACGCTATTGGGAATGGGGTGGCCAGGGGTGGAGTGGTCGCACGCTAAGCGGCACGGATGCCCAGGGCACTATCATCTACCGCGAGAAGCGGACCGCTCCGACGATTACCTGGAACGGCTCCAACCAGACCATCGTCGAAATCGGCGCTGGCAACCGCACCGCCACAAACATTGGAAGCGTGAGCGGCAACGTAAAGGCCGCGTTCGTGCAGCTTGTGTCAAGCAGTATGGGCACGGGCTCCTATGTCATGAGTACCAGCAATCTGGTCAAATTGAACGCGAGGCTCTGAGCGATGTTGCTCGGCTTTGATGCGCTTGGCCGCTATGGCCTTTTGCAATTCCCGTCGTCCGGCACGGCGGCACTCACGGCATCCCGCGGAGTGTTCAATGCCAATACGCTCGCCGCGGCATTCAAAATTGCAAAAACGTCCGCGACCGGCCAGTTCACGCCTGGTGCGCCGGCCGTGCTGCTAAACGTCAATCACGTCGGCAATGTCGGCCTCTTCATGGCGACCGGCATGGCGGCCGCCTTTCGCGAAGCAAATGTTGCCAGCCCCGGCAGCTATTCATACGGCGGCAATCTGGCAGCCATTTCCGTCAAGCTTTCGGCGGCGACCGCAAACGAGGCGGTGGCGGGCTGCCCCGTGTCGTTCTCAATCGCACTATTTCCCGCGACGGGAGACTATGCGGTTGTTTCCGCTGACGCTGCTTTCGTCCGGGATTTCGAGGCATGGTTTCCGCGCTCGTTCGACGTCGATGGCTGGTCGGCGCAGACCATTGAAAGCAAGAGCTGGACTCCGGATACGGTGATGCCGCTCGACTGGAGCCAAGCCGCAAGTCCGTCGAGCTTCTGGACGCCCGCCGTTCAACAGTCCGAAACATGGAACGAAGAATAATGCCGCTTGTTGCCACCGGAGACTATCGTCCCGACGTCAGTGACTACGAGGGACAGGCCACCCGCAATATCCTGAATGTAATTCCCCGCGGCGACGGCTATGGTCCGTTTCCGTCCTTCTCGGCCTATACAGCAGCGTTGCCGGCGCCATGCCGGGGCGCCTTCTATGCGCTCAAGTTCGATGGGACCGTGATTACGTTTGCCGGCACCGGCGACAAGCTGTTCAGACTCAACAACACGGATTTCACCTGGAGCGATGTTTCCAAGGGCGGGGCGACTTATTCCCCGCTCTCGTCGACCGCGCAGTGGCAGTTCGCACAGACCGGAAATCTTGTCTTTGCGACACAGGCAAATGCGGTTCTGCAGGTTTTCGATCTCTCCTCTTCAAGCGCATTTGCCGACGCGGCAGGTGCGCCGCCGCAGGCGGCCTATATCAGCGTGGTTGGGCGATTTCTGGTGCTGTCCGGCCTGCTTTCGACGCCGTACCGAATCCAGTGGTCGGGCCTGAACAGCTTCAATGCGCCGACAAGCTGGACCAGCGGCGTCAATTCGTCGGACTTCCAGGATTTTCCGGACGGCGGCATTGTCCGAGGCGTTGCCGGCGGCGAGTCCGGCATCATCTTCCAGGACCAGGCGATCCGGCGGATGTCCTACGTGCCGGGGTCGCCCATCATCTTCCAGATCGACCGCATCACCCAGGACAAGGGGTTGTATGCGCCATATTCGATCATCCGCGCCGGCGAGCGGATATTCTTTTATGCCGGGCAGGGATTCCACAAGATCGAACCGGGTGGTGTGCCTCAACAGATCGGGCGCGAGAAAGTCGACCGTACGTTCCTGGCCGATCTCGATAAGGGAAACCTGCAGCTCTTCATGGGGGCGGCCGATCCGCGTAGCACGCGGGTCTACTGGGCGTACAAGTCCGTGTCAGGTGCTGCAGGCACTTACGACAAAATCCTGGGATACGACTTCCTCCTTGACCGTTTCTTTCCGGCTTCGGTGTCCGGCGAGTTTCTGCTTGGCATTTCCCAGACCGGTTTGACCCTGGAAAACCTCGATAGCATCTCGAGCTCTCTCGACGCGTTGACCCTCAGCCTTGATGCTTATGCGACCGCCGTGCAGCCGGAGATCGCGCAATTCAGCGGTTCGCACGTTCTCGGGTTCTTCCGAGGGGCGAGTCTTGAAGCGACCATCGAAAGCGCAGAGCAGGGCACGGACGATAATCGCATCACCATACGCGGGTTTCGTCCCATCACCGATGCTCCAACATTGTACGGATCAGTCTCATATCGCGACGCGCCGGCGACGACCGCAGTTGCGGGCATTGAAGTGGCGGTCAATCCGCGGACTGGCCGCTGCGACCTGATGCGTGACACGCGCTACTCGCGGTTCAAGGTGCGCATTCCAGCCGCGACATCCTGGTCCTTTTGTGCCGGTATCGTGCTCGATCTGACTGCGGGCGGTACGCTATGACTGCGTATGCTCCGGGTATCGCCGAGACTGATCTGAAAAAGATCGTGCTCGCTATTCAACAGCTCGCCGCGGGACGCTCGAATGCGGTCGGCAACGTGACGCTCGCCACGGGATCGTCAACGACGACAGTCGCGACGCCGAACTGCGCCGCGGGTTCAACGCCGATTCTAACGCCGGCGAGTGCGAATGCGGCAACCGAACTCGGCAACGGATCGATGTATGTGAGCTCGGTGACCAATGGCTCCTTCATCATTACGCACGCCAACAGCGCGACGACGGGCCGCACGTTTCTCTATGCCATCCTCGGCTGAGTTGGTCTGCGTGGATCCGGAACGGGTTCATGAGATATGGCCGCTCGCTGAACCACTGTTACGCCGAGCGATTGTGCGAACGGGTTTGTCGGCATTTTGCAAGGTCGAGCATGAAATCCTCTGCGGCGCTGCACTGCTGTGGCTCGCGGTGGTGGGCCAGGGGAGCAAGATCGAAATTCTCGCCGCTGCCTCGACGAGCCTCCAACAAACCGATGCCGGTAAAGTGTGCTTGATCACCGCCTGCGGCGGCAACGACATGCCGCGCTGGGTGAGCTTGATCAGTGAGATTGAAAAATTCGCCACGAACGAGAGTTGCCGATACGTCCGCATTTATGGGCGCAAGGGTTGGCTGCGTGCGCTGGATGGATATGCGGAAAGACACGTCATTTTGGATAAGGACTTAAGTGGATGCCAAATCAAGGGCTTTACGATTTGCTGTTAAGGGCGATTGAGGAAGAGCGCGGTCGAGAATTCGCTGACCCGGAGCTGGCCGCAGCAACTCCGCGACTGGATCCAAATTTCAGACAGTTGTCGAGCGCACCGTTTGTGCATCACGCAGATTTTGTGTCGAAGCCACTCCAGCAACCCGACGGGGAATATGGCGCATGGCCGGGTCCTGGCAACTACGCAACTCCCATGCTTGCGGGCTTTCGGAGCGTCATAACCAGGCCACGGCCGTTCCCACCGCAATCGCCGTCCGCATCGTCTTCCGCTGATGCGCCGCCCGGGGCGGCTGAGTTGTGGAAGTTCCTTGAGCCGCTTTGGGAAATGTATCGAATGACTCGTCCGAGCGCGCGCCTTGGTCGAAAGCGTTTGCCGGATGAATTCGATGAGAGGAAAGACGCCGATCCAACTGTGGGTCCGATTCTTGAATGGGATCAAAAGGGCCCACAAGGCCGCGGCTCCAAAGCAGGCCCAGATAGGATGCAGGGTGCACCGAGTATGGTTCCAGATGCGGATGACGATGCATCAACCGCAGCCGCAGCCGCAGCCGAAGCAAAAGACTTCTGTCTACAGCGGTATTTGAAAGAGGAAAAAAGATGCCGGACAAAATTCTCCAAGAAAAAATATCACGGATGCCATGAGAATGCGGTTACGCGGATGGGTCAGTGCTACGCGAACAATGGCCGACCGCCGGTGGATGAGACCGAAATTTGGGACGACTACGAGTGACTTTGTTCGAAGGCTTTAGGCCAGATTCGCGAAAAGCCGAATGACACGCGCCAACCAATCGCAAGTTGGCGCAATCGGTCACTTTAGATAGCTATTTCGCGTCCCTTGACTTGGGCGCCTTCGATTCTCGTTTGCATCCAAGTCCTAGAGGTCGCGGTCTGCTTCGCGAGCCGTGATTGAGGTGGCTGTCCGCCACCCGTACGTGATCGACCTTCACTAACCAAAGGGAAGTAAACCATATGGGTGGAGAATCATCCTCAACACAGACGCAACAGTCGCAATCTGCGCCCTGGGCAGCAGCACAACCGATGCTGCAGGCTATTCTCGGGCAGGTCGGTACCGGCCTCAACAACACCGGGTTGACCGGTGCGGAGAGTTCTGCGCTGGACCAACTCTCCCAGAACGCCGCAAAGGGCAATCCCTATGCGGGGCAAGTCGGCGGTTACGCGCAGTCTCTGCTCGGCGGCGGGGGCGCCAATACGCAGGCCGGCAATGTGCGGTCGAATCTCGACGCCTTCACCGAGCGGCTGAAGCCCTATGCCTCCGGCAGCATGATCGGCAACAATCCGGCGCTGGCTGCGCAACTGGCACAGATCCAGAGCGATGTCACCAATAGCGTCAACTCGCAGTTCGCCGCCGCCGGACGCGATCTCAGCGGTGCGAACCAGACGGCCTATGCCCGCGGCGTCGCTGCCGGTCAGGCCCCGGTCATCGCCGCGCAATACAATCAGGATGTCAACAACCAGATCAATGCGGCCAACGCGCTCTACGGCGCCGGCAACACCACGGCCAATACGCTGTCAGGCATGCAGCAGAATTACCTTACCAATCAGGGGCAGGGCGTTTCGGCGGCGCAATCCGCCCTCGATGCGCAGAATTATGGGGCCAATGCGACGCTGGCCGCCGAGGCGCAACGCCGCGGCATCCCCGTCCAGGCGCTCAGTCTCCTTGCGCAGATCGGTGTGCCGATTGCAGGATTGGGCTCGCAGTCGACGGGAACGACGACCGGCACTCAGCAGATGTCCGGCGCACAGCAATTCAATCAGATCGCAAGCGGCATCGGCAGTTTGGTCGGCCCTTTCTTCAGGAGCAAGTCCACTTAGCTGCCAAAGGCGGGTTGGAGATACAAGATGGAAGAGAGAACGCCGGATTGCGAAACAGGCGCGGCATTTGACCTCGCGAACGCCGGCTATCGGCCGATGCCGGATCCAGACAAAAAAGAGGAGCAAGCTTCTCTTGGCGGCGATAGCATCTCGCTCCGCGCCGCTGCCGAGCAACGATCCGATGCGCCGACCGAGCCGACGATCCGTGAATATCAGGATCGAGACGGCAAACGGGTGCCGGCGAATGAGGCGATCACTCTTGCAAGAGCGAGCCGCGACTACTCCGACGCGCAGGCTGCGGAGAGGCTGATTTCCGAGAGCCAAACCTCGGATGCGCTCGCCGCGCGTGTCGATGCTCTGCGTGCTGAAGCATTGGCCCATGATCCCGACGCTGCGGAGTTTTATGGCTTTGAGTTATCGGATGATAATGCAGGGCAGGACGAAGAGGCGCCCGAAACAGCAGCCTCGCGTGCGGATGGCGAACGCTCAGCCAAACAATTGGCGCCCGAGGTAGAGAAGGCCCTGCAGCATCCGCAAATTCGTCAGGCCATCGAAGAGCAGCTTGGTGAGGTCGAGAAGGCCCGGCAGGAATATCTTGGCGGACTTTCAGCCGCGACACAGATCGCGCAAGTGAGCTTTCTGAGTCAGTTTCCAGAGTTGGCGGGCATGGCGTCTGAGCAGCTGCCGGCCGCGCTCGAGCAGATGTCACAGCAGGATCCTGCGAAATTCGCGCGCGTCCAGGAGCTGGTTGCAGCCGGTCAGCAGCTGATCGCGCAACAGCAGCAGGAGAGCCTGCGGCAGGCTGAAATCACCCGACGCGACTTTCAATCCTATGCCCACGCCGAGGACGCGCGGCTGGAGACCTTGCTGAAGGGAGAGCCCCGTGAAACGCAACGGGCCGTCGCGCTTGAGATTGCTGCCTCAGCCCGGGCGAGCGGTATCGATACAGGAGAATTGATCAGGTTGTTCAACAGCGAGCCGTTGATGCGCAACGCCGTCTTTCAGCGAATGATGTACGATGCAGGGAAGTATCGCCTGATGATGAAAGCCAGGAATGCCGCCGTGGCGAAACCGGTGCCGCCGGTTCAGCGGCCGGGCACTGCGCAGAACCGGGCAGAACGCGAGCATGCCGAATTGCGCACGCTCAGCACGCGGCTGTCGAACAGCGGCGACATCAGGGATGCCGTCGCGCTCTATCACGCGCGAAAATCCGGCCGGAGATAGAAACAGCGGGAGAATAGCACCCGAGTCAGCTTGACAATGTTCTTGTTATGTTCTATTTGATGGCCGTCTGCATGCCCTTTGCAGGTGTCGGAATGGCCTTCTCTGCGCGTCAATGGCTGGCGAGTTTCGTTCTGGACGTAGTGATCAAGTTCGTCCTGATCGGATCCCTCATCTTGTTGTTCGGCTTTGCCAACCCGTTCCTGTTCCCTTTCCCGCTCATGTGGCCGGCAGTCTTCCTTTCCAACTTCTACTTCGCTTGTCTTTTTCTGGGCTATACGGCTGCAATTGCGTTTGAGCTGATCGGCGTCAGGTTCGGTACGGCACCAAAGTTCTGGCTCGGACTTTTGCCAACCTATTGTTTGGGATGGCGGTGAACACTTTTCTAGCGCTGGCAGTCTTTCATGCATCAGTGTTTGAACTGTCGATGGCCATCGCACTCGTGGCGACAAATTTAGTTTCGATTTTCCTGGTCGCCGCCGGCGATCGTATTCCCCGGCGCGTATGCACCGAATCTGTGACGGTCGGCTGAAGAGATGGGATTTTCAGCGCCCGAATGGTTGGCGAGCTTCGTTCTGGATGCGCTGATCAAATTCGTCGTGATTATCGTCGTTTATGCATTGGCCAACATCGGCCCACCTCCGCATCCCAGCATTTTGTACCCGTCTATTTTTCTCGCCGTCGGTTTTTGTGCCTTCCATTTCGGTTGTCTCGTCCTGGGTTGTGCGGCAGCAGCCGCATTTGAGCGCGCCGGAATTGAATTGCGTCCGAGGTTCAAATTCTTGCTGGGAATTCTGTTTGCCAATGTCTTGTTTGCGGCAATCTTGAATACGGGTTGGGCGTTAGAATACACCCAAGCCGGTCGGTCGATCTTTGAGCTGTCACCGCCAACTGTGGCGTTCGTGGCAACGAATTTGCTGTCGGTCGGTGCGGTGTACGTGTGTGGCAGCATTCTTCAGCTCTTCAAACGTTCATGACTCTCTGTTCAGCAGCTCTCAGGCGAGCGGTCCTTTCCTCCTAGCAAAATGTCCGCAACGGACCTGCCGATATGATCATCCTGGTGATTTCCTTTGCCCGTGCAAAGGCGGACCAGGGTTTCCTCATGATTTGTTTTTGGCTCGATAAGGATTGGAGACTAGTGCGATTGTGCCAGACAGAATTTACGCGACCTACACGCCGACAACGGCTCCCGGAACATTCCATACGGCAATCCACTACGAGCGAAGAGACAAAGACGGGAATCTTCTCGATCACACCATCATTGAGGCGAAGCCGGAGAATTACGATCAGCTGAGTTGGGGCAGCAAGTTGTGGGGTGAATTTAAAGAGGCGATTCGCACCGATAATCGCCCTTCCAACATCTTTGGCACGATCAGGGCACACGTTCGGCCGGCAACACGGGACCATGATCCGGACACTCCGTATGAAATTGTTGCGGAGGGAGACGACTTGGCCGAGAACCTCGCGCGGATGAAACTCTTCGCTCACGGCGTCAATCGTGCAGGCTTCGCTTATCGTGGTCACCACCAGAACATCAACAGCTTTGCGAGTGCCGCGTTGCAGGCTGGAAATATGCCGCCCGCTGCCGGTATAGCCAGCGATCCCCGTGGTCTGCCCGGTGAGTTGCTTGAGTTCTTTGCCCGGGTCTGAATCAGAACTTGCAGCCTCCGATCGGACCAAGCCTTGACCGAGGGGCTGTTTCGGACCCCGGCATCACCGGCATGCAAGGTCCACCGCCGCAAGGCCCCGCAGGAGGGCTAACCGGCATTTTCACTGGCAGACCTACCAACCCGAGAAGAGTCCAGCCTCCGTTTTTCTTTTCCCGCTAGAAGGTGGTTTCTGGCGTGGGCAGATCCATTCTGCTCGTCCGCACGACCGTTCTGAAAACTGAAGATGGTGTAATTGAAATGGCGGAAGATGATCGCGACCTTATCCAACACGCGGAATCCGTTGCCGCAAAGCTCTATGGCGCATCGACATCCATCGATGAGATAGCGGAGAACTTTGTCCTCTGCGGCTTAGAGAAGCGCGTCGCCGCGCTCGAGAAATTTGACGACGAACTGCGCGGCGAGATCGAATCCAGCCCGCATAGCTTGCGCCGCCGCGTGCAATTGATGGAGCTGCGCAAGAAGATGGGCAGCGTCCACGCGGCGCTTCGCAAGGCCCGGCGCTAGCTCGCACGATGGGATCGTCCAATCCGGTGCTGGTGGCGTTGGCTCAGGCGCGATTACGCACTGCTCCGCTGTTCGCCCGGTGGTGCGAGCTCAACGGGGCATGCTTCTGCCCCGCGCGTCCGGCCGACGTTACCCGCTTTGTTTCCGATTGCGCCTCCCTTGGCATCGAGCAACTCTGGCCGGCGGTCCAGGAAATTTCGAGACTGCATGCATCGCGGGGATTGGCGGACCCGACGCTTGGAAGCGACGTTACGGCAGCGATCAACACGGCGGCGGGCATCCAGCCGCCGCGCTCATGGCCTGCCGAACAGAAGCTGCGCTTCGCGTCGTTGCCGTACGACATGCAGGTCTTTGTCGCTTCCCATGATGCCCGCCGCGAGAAGGCGCTGAGGCGGGCGCAGAACGAGGCGGCAGCAGCAAGACGAGAACTCGCAAAGAATGACCCGCCGCAATCCAGGATCGCCGAGGAGAACAAGGCCGATGAAACGAACCAGCAGCGAAAACCTTGAGGAAAGAATCGGACAACTTCGTTCGGAAATCAACGCCCTGATCGAAGCTCGCGCCCAGGCGGTCGCCGATGACAGTCCCGGCGTGCCGGTCGGTGTGATCCGAAACATGCTGATAGCTCGCGCGCCGACCTGTCCTTGCACCCAATATCTCGAATTATTCGCCGAGTTGAAATGAACCTGCGGGGCCACACGCCGACCCCCGAACTCTGTCCACCTTTCTCGTTTCAGGAATTATCCTCAGATGACGCTCTATAAATGGTCGCAAACCGCCGCGGCGGACGCCACCGCAGATGCCTCGATCAATTGGCAGGAAGGCCAGGCGCCATCCAGCATCAACGATTCAGCCCGCGCAATGATGGCCGCGATCGCGAAATACCGGGATGACATGACGGGAGCGATCGTCACCGGCGGCACATCCACTGCCTATACCGTGTCGAGCTATCAGGCCTTTGACACGCTCGTGCACATGGCAAGCCAGGCCATTGCTTTCACACCGCATACGACGAACGGAGCGACCGTAACGCTCAATGTCGATGGCCTTGGCGCAAAGCCTCTCCGGTCGGCTCCATCCATCGAGTTGCCGGCGGGCGTGCTAGTGCAGGGCACGCCCTATGTTGCGCTCTACAACAACGCCGATCAGGCGTTCTATTTGCGCGGAGTCTACGCCAGTCCTTATCTAATACCAATTGGCGGCGGTCTGGATTATTGGGGCGCGACAGCGCCGAATAGCTCGTTTGCCTTTCCGTCGGGGCAGGCAATCTCTCGAACAACGTATTCGGCATTGTTTTCCACCATAGGCACGACATATGGCGTAGGCGATGGCTCCACGACGTTTAATCTTCCCGACAAAACCGGCCGAGTTTCGGCCATGAAGGAAACTATTGCTTCGCGGCTTACCGTTGCGCATTTCGGTGGAAATTCTGTGAACCTCGGTGCAGTCGGTGGAGCCGAGAGTTCGACGCTGACGCTCGCTCAATTGCCGACGGGCATCACGTCTAGCAATCCGTCGCAGAACATAAGCGTTTCGAGCACGAACTCGATACTGAGTTCGACGGGCGGCGTCATTGACTTCAATCCACCTAGTGCGTCTGGCTTCAGAGCGTACACAAGTCCAACCACCTACGGAAGTCAGCCATCGACGGGAGTGAATAGCATCGCAGTGACCTCAAACAATACGAGTGGAAGTGCACACAATAACGTGCAACCCACAATCATCTGCAACTACATTATCCGTATTATTTGACAAAGCGGAACCAATCGGCGCCTCGCTCGGTTAGCGAGTAACTCGCGTGACTTGCGACAAAGTCGCCCTCAGCAATTTTGGTAAACGTATAAGAAACCTTCTTGTTGCCAATTCCTGAAACCCGCCCGGGTCCATTGTCTGCCAGACGAGAAATCTGTGTTACGTGCTCGGCGCGATCGGATAGAAAAAGGCGATACCAAAGCATTCGTTGCGCGCCGACATCACAAAGTGCACGCAAGGTTATCATTGGATCTGGTACATACTGCAGTGCACCGTTTGAGTGCATCAGATCGACGCGACCAAGCCACTTGGCGGCCTCAGGAATGTTGGTGAAGAAGCGAAGTTTATCAGTTGAAAGCTTGGTCGCAGCTTCGACCATCGCTGGTGTTTCCACGATGGCCCAACGCACGGCGCGCGAATCGCCTACTGCTTCCTTGTAATGGCGGCCCGCCCCGCCGCCGAAATCGAGGACGGTCCGTGCGTCGCCTATGTTGAGACTGCCTGCTTCGGGCCGATAAGCCACGGTCTTGCGAACTATCACATCAACCAAATCAGGATGCTGATAGCCCTCGATGGTTTTAGCCGGAATCAATCGTAAGAGGCGCCTAAGCATTCACGATCATTATCATTGCAACCCTCGAGCGAGCAAGCCGGATAATTGCCTCTTCGACGTCGAGGTTGTGAATACTAACGTGGTGTCAAGGTGACCTGGAACTTTGTCGGATCCACGGATGAACCTTGTCACCCTTGAGTATAGCAAACGCAAATTCGTTGCATTGACCGGGGGCTAACCTCGATATGAGGCGTGATAGAGGGTCGATTGCGTAGCCGATGGAACGCAAAAGCCAAGTCCCCGATTTGGCATATCTTTGTACCGGGACACGTAGTTCGTAGAAGAAGCGAACGTTAAGCAATCTCGAAGGGTCGTAGCTCGCGATGGTCTTCCTGACCTCTCGCTCCGTCCACCGATAGATGAAATTCGGAACTCCTGTATTCGCCACGCCTCCACTCTTGCCATCAGGCGAAATGGCGACTGTCTCATAATCCATGGTCAGGCCTAGCCGAACAGCGGTTCGCATCAGCAAGCTGTCTCTCGCTTCATAGGCGATGCAGCATTTCTTCGCCACTCTGTACATCTCGAGCAGCGCGCGGTGCGGAGAGTGGCAATGGTGCAGACCTGCATGCACGATGACAACGTCAAATGAGTTGTCAGGATAGGTAAGATTCTCCGCGTCCTGGCGAATGGCGCCGCCGTTGCCAACGTCCAAACCGGTAATCGTCACGTTGGAAAAGCCGACTTCTGCCGTCGCCCTGCGGTCCAGTTCGCCGCCGCAAACAACAAGAACGCTGTCCGAAACTGAAATGGCATTTGCGAGAATCAGACGTCGCAAAACACCTACGTAGAATTCCGTGACCACGTCGCGCATGGCGCTTCCTAACACTGCAACCCCCAAGCGAGCAAGAAAATGGTTGACCTCGTTGCCCTCAAGGCTGCGAACGAAAAACGCTGGCAAAATGCCAAGGTAATCCGGAATTTCGCCGGGCTTGCCAAGGCGCTTCTTCGCGCAAAGGCTCGATATCAAGCCGTCGAAGCCAGGACCGGCGTTCCCTGGCCTGTCATTGCCGTCATACATGAGCGCGAATCCTCTCAGAGCTGGGGGCGCTCGTTGGCGCAAGGAGACCCTTGGGACCGGGTCTCGGTCCACGTGCCCGCGGGGCGCGGCCCGTTTTCATCGTGGGAGGCGGCTGCGGTCGATGCTTTGGTGAATTGCGCGCCGCATGCAGCCCGCAACAAGGACTGGAGCATTGGTGGCGCCCTCGCCAAACTGGAGGAATACAACGGTCTCGGATATGCCGCGCGCGGCAAACCGTCTCCCTATTTGTGGGCCGGCACCAACCAATATCAATCCGGCAAATACGTTCGCGACGGCGTTTACGACCCGAATGCGGTCGATAGCCAACCCGGATGTGCTGGCTTGCTGATGGCGATGATGGCGCTCGATCCGTCGATCAGGTTTGGGGCGGAAAAGTCTGCAAGTACTGATCGCCCCGCAATCCCGGCGCACCACGACGGTTCAGGACCACAAGAACCATCCATTCACAACCCGTCGAGAGGATCGATCGGGGCATTTATCAAATCGGTTCTTACCGCAATATTCGGAGGAAAATGATCGTGTGGATACTGACCTGTGTTGTCCCGTTCGCCGCCGGCTACGCGGCTTCAGTCTATTCATGGCCGACGATCAAGATCTGGATCAACGGCGCGGCGGCGGAGATTAACCGACTTCGCGAACGCGCTGCCGCGCTCGAATCCAAGATCAGGAATCTCTGATGTTGGACAAGTTGAAGAAGGCTTGCCTCAATTCGATGACGATCGCCTGGGGATATTGTCTCGCGCTGGCAGGAGCTGCGCTGCAGGTCGCCGACTATGTCGCCGATCCCCTCGGTGATCCCGATCTTCGAAGCCAGATTGGTGCGGCGATCGGAGATTCCAGGACTGCCGGCAGGATACTGCTGGCAATTTCACTCATCACGATCGTGGCGCGGCTGCGCTCCTTGCGAAAGGTTGACTGATATGTGGATGGCGATCCTGTCCTTCCTCGGAGGGCCGGTCATCAAGGGATTGATCGATGCCTACAACGCAAAGCTCAGGGCAGGGAATGTCGACAGCAAGATTGCCGCAGATCTCGCGGCCACCGAGATCGCTGCCCAGAGCGCTGAAGCCAACGCGATCCTGCAGTATCGCCTCGCGGAGCTTGGACGCTGGTATGAGCCGGACAAGTTGATGGGGTACTGCGTGGCGGTCTATTTTTCGAAACTCCTGATCTGGGACAAGGTTCTCGGGTTGGGCGCCACCGATCCGCTTGCAGGCTTTGCAGCGGTCACTGCGAACCTGGTCGTTTCGTTCTACTTTGCGAAACGCGGTTTCGAGAATGTCGCGCGGATCATCAGGCGGTGAGGGATGGGCGAAGCTGACATCAGGGCGATTGTCGCGGAAACGCTGGCTGAACAGCAAAGGCTGCAATACAGCAATATCGACACCGCGGTGCAGACCGCGGTTGCAACCATCCTGACTTCGTTCGGGATGGAGCAGGAGGACCGCAAGGAGTTGCGGGCTGATCTGCAGCATCTTCGTCGATGGCGAAGAAGTGTGGAGCAGGCGCAAAGCTACACCTTCAAGGCGGTCATCACTGTGCTCGTGACGGGACTGGTCGGCGCCGCGTGGCTCGGTTTCAAAGCCATGTTGGGAAAGTAATGGGGACGCAAGTCGTCAGTCCCTATTTCCTCCAGTCTACGAGCGCTGCGAGTGCTTCACAGGGCGCGATAAACATGTATCGAATCCGTGCCGTCGACGGGCAAGACGAGGATGTCGCCGATACCCTGGCAGACCTTCATCGTCTGACGTTCTTTGGCGCAGCAGCCATTCCAGACTTTGATCAGGGCCACTGGTGGCTTGCATTTTCAGGCGGCACCCCGATTGCTTTTGCCGGTTTGGTCGCGTCGACCCACGCGGACAACGCCGGATATTTCTGTCGCGTTGGGGTCCTGCGCGGCCATGTCGGTAACAATCTCCAGCTTCGATTGATGCGTGCCATGGAGGCGCAGGCGAGACGAAATGGATGGAGCGCGGTGATCTCGGATACAACTGACAATACCGCGTCGGCGAATAACTTCATTCGGGCGGGCTATCGGCTTTTTCGGCCAAGGTATCCATGGGCGTGGCCCCACACACTCTATTGGTTCAAGCCCATGCAATGACCGGAATGATCATCTGTCCTTGAAGTTGCGCATTCCGACATGTCGCGATCAAAGCGAACTTTCCACCCCGGTGGTCGTCTGGCCACTGGGCTTTTTTGCTTTTCAGGGAGCTTCCAGTCAGCGGCGGCACCGGCCCCGTTCAAACACAGAGTTAGTCGTGCTGCGTAGCAGCATCGTATGTCGCAAAACCTTCACACGCGGCCTATACTTCGTCCGCCATCGGTGCTGAACTTCAGCCTCTATAATCAACCGGAGCCGCCTTGATGAAGACCGTCCGCTTCGTTCTCGCTTTGCTGGCGCTGTCAGCGGTTGTGCCGTGGCAATCCGCCAAGGCGGCTGACGTGATCTGTTACAACTGTCCTCCCGAATGGGCTGACTGGGCCTCGATGCTGAAGGCCATCAAGGCCGATCTGAACTACGACATCCCGCATGACAACAAGAATTCCGGTCAGGCGCTGGCGCAGATCCTGGCGGAAAAGAACAATCCGGTCGGCGACATCGGATATTTCGGCGTAACCTTCGGCATGAAGGCCAAGACGCAGGATGCCCTTGAACCCTACAAGCCCGCAAACTGGGACCAGGTGCCAGCCGGCCTGAAGGATGCGGACGGCTACTGGACCACCATTCATTCCGGAACGCTCGGCCTGTTCGTGAACAAGGATGCACTGAGCGGCAAGCCGGTCCCGGCGTGCTGGAAGGATCTCCTCAAGCCGGACTACAAGGGAATGGTAGGATATCTCGATCCGTCGTCGGCTGCAGTCGGCTATGTCGGCGCGGTCGCGATCAATCTTGCACTGGGCGGCGGCGCTTCGAATTTCGATCCGGCCATTTCTTTCTTCAAGGACCTGCGCAAGAACGACCCCATCGTGCCGAAGCAAACCTCTTACGCGCGCGTGGTGTCGGGTGAGATACCGATCCTGCTGGACTACGATTTCAATGCCTATCGCGCCAAATATTCCGAGAAAGGAAATTTTGAATTCGTAATTCCGTGCGAGGGCTCGGTCGTGTTTCCCTATGTTGCGGGCCTGGTGAAGAATGCGCCGAACAAGGACAAGGCGAAGAAAGTGCTCGACTATCTCTTGTCCGACAAAGGACAGGCGATCTGGACCAATGCATATCTGCGGCCGGCACGCCCGATCGAACTGCCGGAAGCGGTGAAGAAGAAGTTTTTGCCGGACAGCGACTATGCCCGGGCGGCCAGCGTCGACTGGGGACAGATGGAAAACATGCAAAAGGGCTTCGTTGACCGCTATCTTGCCGAAGTCCGCTGAGGCATGATGGTGCCTCTCTCGGGGCACTATTTTCTAATATGTCGCACAAATCGTTTGTCTGGTTTTGCCTGCTGCCGCTTGCGGTAGCAACGGCGGCATTTTTCCTGCTGCCGATGGCGAGGCTGGTCATCATCGGGGCCGGCGGGCCGCAGGGCTTCTCCGGCTATCTGGCGATTCTGACCGAGCCGCGCTATCGAGCCACTCTGCTCAATACGGTTCTGCTGGCGGCAGCGACAACGGTCGTGACACTGATCGTGGCAACCATCGCCGGGATGTTTCTGCAGCGCCATCGTTTCCCGGGACGAGCCGTGCTGATTGCCATGCTGACCTTCCCCCTGGCATTTCCCGGGGTCGTGGTCGGTTTCATGATCATTCTGCTTGCCGGCCGGCAGGGCCTGATCGGCGACTTGTCGGCGCGCCTATTCGGCGAAAAGCTGGTGTTTGCCTATTCGATCTACGGCCTGTTCTTCGGTTACCTCTATTTCTCGATTCCGCGCGTGATCCTGACCATTATGGCGGCAGTGCAGAAGCTCGATGTCGGCCTTGAGGAAGCCGCCCGGTCGCTCGGCGCCAGTCCCTGGGCGGTGCAGCGCGACGTCGTGCTGCCGGCGCTTGCGCCGGCCTTTGTGGCCTCGGGCGCGATCGCTTTTGCGACCGCCATGGGCGCGTTCGGTACGGCCTTCACGCTGGCGACGAACATCGACGTCTTGCCGATGCTGATCTACACCGAGTTCACGCTGGCAGCCAATTTTGCAACCGCCGCGGCGCTGTCGGTCGGTCTTGGCGTCATAACCTGGTTTATCCTGATGCTGGCCCGCTCGTTCAGCGGCAGCACGGTTGCCGCGGCAGGGTGAGGCGATGCGCGATCGATTGATCTTCGCCGGCCAGCTTGCTTTCACGGCGCTTGTCGCGGCATTTCTGGTGGTTCCGGCACTGCTATCCATCTCCGCCGGAGTCACGGTGAACTACTTTCGTGGAATCCAATCCGGCGTGACGTTGCAGTGGATCGTACAAGTCTGGGAACTCTATGCCGGGACGATCCTGCTATCCTTCCTCGTGGCTTTTTCGACACTGGCTGTTACGCTGTTTGCCGGCGTTCCTGCGGCCTATGCACTGCATGTCAGGGGAGGGCGGCTTTCGCGGATCGTCGAAGAGATCATCACGCTGCCGCTGGCCATCCCGGGACTTGCGATTGCGCTGGCTTTACTGCTCGCCTATGGCGGCTTTGGGGATTTCCGCCGCTCCTGGCTCTTCATCCTCGTCGGCCACGTCATTTTCACCATGCCGTTCATGGTGCGCTCGGTGATGGCGGTATTTGCCACCATCGATATCAAGACGCTCGACGAAGGTGCCGCATCGCTTGGCGCTTCGCCATGGCGACGATTCCGCGACGTGATCGTACCCAATGCTTTGCCCGGCATTCTTGCAGGTTCGCTGATGGTCGTGACGCTATCGCTGGGCGAATTCAACCTGACCTGGATGCTGCACACGCCCCTCACCAAAACGCTGCCCATCGGGCTCGCCGACAGCTACGCCTCGATGCGCCTGGAAGTAGCATCGGCCTACACGTTGATCTTCTTCATCATGATCATTCCGCTGCTGATTGCGATGCAGCTCTTCGCGGAGAGGGAGCAGCGCAAATGAATACGTCCGAAGGACACGGAGCGGCGGTACGGATCGAGGACTGCGGCAAGACGTTCGCGGACGGCACAAGAGCGCTTGAGGCCGCAACCCTCGACATTGCGCGCGGCGAGACGCTGGTGCTGCTCGGTCCTTCCGGTTGCGGCAAGACAACGATGCTGCGCATCATTGCGGGTCTCGAACTGCCTGATGACGGCGGCAAGGTGCTGTTCGATGGCAGCGATATGACGTCGGTTCCGATCGAACGGCGAAACGTCGGTATGGTCTTCCAGTCCTACGCCTTGTTTCCCAACATGAGTGTTGCTGAAAACATCGGCTATGGCCTGAAGATCCGAGGAGTACCGAGAGGGGAGCGCGCTGCGCGTGTCGCCGAGCTGGTAAATCTCACTAATATCACCGGGCTCGAGAATCGCCGCATCGATCAACTTTCCGGCGGTCAGCGCCAGCGCGTGGCATTGGCGCGGGCGGTGGCGATACGTCCGGGCATTCTGCTGCTGGATGAACCCCTGACGGCACTTGATGCGGCATTGCGCGATCGCTTGCGCGGCGAGCTCAACCGCCTGTTACGCTCGCTTGGCATCACCACGATCTATGTCACCCACGATCAGGCCGAAGCGATGGAGCTCGGCGACCGCATTGTTGTCATGCGGAAGGGGGCAATTGCCCAGATCGGCACGCCGCGTGATATCTATTTCACGCCGCGAAACCGTTTTGTTGCCGAGTTCATCGGGGCCGCCAATATCATCGAGTGTCCGGTGGAGAACGGGCAGCTTGTGCTGGCGGGCGGGCGCCAACCGATCCGCAGTGGCGTCAATCTCGCAATTGCGGTGGCGATGATCCGTCCCGAGACCATTGAGATCGTCGAGGCAGGCGCCGCGCCGCTGTCGGGCGTGGTCGAGAGCATCAGCTTCACCGGCGACAGGCAGCGAATCGCGGTTGTCGGAGTTTCGGAAAGGGCGATCAATATTGACGCGCCAAACAACGTGAAGGCGGCACCCGGTGAAAGGATCGGGCTGCGGGTTGCACCTGAGGCCGTTCGGCTGTTGCCGTTGGAAGATTGAAATGCCACAGAAGCCCGTCTGCGTCGCGCAGATTTCCGACCTGCATATCAAGGAGCCTGGCGCGCTGGCCTATGGCCGTGTCGACACGGCAAAGGCGCTGGAACGGTGCGTCACTGCCCTCAACGCATTGGCACCCGCACCTGATATTGTCGTGATCTCCGGCGATTTGGCAGATACGCCGACTCCCGAGGAATATGATCATCTCAAGCGTCTGCTGGCGTCGTTGAAGCTGCCCTTCGTATGCATTCCAGGCAATCATGATTCGCGCGAGATGATGCGCGCGGCGTTTCCGGCCGCGAAGTATGCGCAGTCCTCGGGTGCCTTGAATCAACGCATTGAACTGGCTGGCCTTGATCTGGTGTTGCTGGACTCCAGCGTCGACGGAAAGCCGCATGGACTGCTCGATCCGGCAACACTTGAATGGCTCGATGCCACGCTGACGTCAGCCTCTGAAAGGCCCGCGCTCGTGTTCCTTCACCATCCGCCATTCAAGGCCGGCATTTGGCATATGGATCGCCAAAACCTCTTCAATGCAGAGGCGCTTGCAGAGGTCGTCCGCCGTCATCCCCGCGTCCGGCTCATCGCAACGGGCCATATTCATCGTGCGACCCTTACGATGTTTGCGGGAGTGCCGACCACCATCTGTCCAGCCCCCAATCATGCCGTCGACCTCGACCTCGCGCAGTTGCGTGAACCTTCCTTCAAGGTGGAGCCACCGGCCTTTCATCTGCATCTCTGGTTTCCCGGCGAGGGCTTCGGAGATATTGTCACCCATCACGTGCCAATAGGGCAGTTCGACGGACCGCATCCGTTCTTCGGGCGGGACGGCAAGTTGCTGTAGCAGGCACGGTTGCCAGAACGGAATGCCAAGCCCGGTTATCCGGCGCAAGCTTGGATCATCGGCGTTGCGGCGAGAGAACCGCGGTTCGTAGACGGGAGAGACGCATGCGCTTTTTGCTGCCGCTGGTCCTTGCTTGTTGCTTCGTACCTATCCAACACGCCTCGGCGCAAACGAGCTATCCGGACCGGCCCATCAAGATGATCGTGCCACTGGCGGCCGCAAGCGCGGTTGACGTTGCCGCGCGCATCGTCACGCAAAAGATGGCCGACAACATGGGTCAGCAAATCGTGATCCTGAATTTGCCGGGCGCCTCCGGATTGATCGGAGCCGAGCAGGTAGCTCGCGCCGAGCCCGACGGCTACACGATTGGCGGCTTCAACGACAGCATCATGACGATGGTTCCCAATTTGCAGTCGAAGATGCGGTGGGACATCCTAAAGGACTTTGAGCCGGTATCGCTCGTCGCGACCGTGGAATGGGGGCTGGTCACCGGCAATCAGACGAACCTCAAATCGGCCGCGGATCTGATTGCGGCGGCCAGGGCCGCGCCGGGCAAGATCGATTACAGCTCCGGAGGACCCGGAAGTCCGCAACATCTGGCGATGGCCATGTTTGCTTCCGCTGCCGGCGTCTCGCTGACGCATGTCCCCTACAAGGGGGCAACGCAAGCGGCAACCGACGTGGCATCGGGCCAGATTCCAGTATGCTTCCAGGGGCTCGGCACGGTTGCGGCGCTGGTGCGGGGCGGGCAGCTAAGGTTGATTGGAGTGACGACTGAGAAACGGCTGGCGCAATTTCCGGACGTGCCGACCGTTTCGGAATCGGGGCTTCCCGGCTTCTTTTTCAATTCCTGGTTCGCGATGCTCGCCCCCGCCGGTACGCCAAAGGAAATCATCGCACGGCTGAACTCCGAGGCGCTGAAGGCGCTCGGGGACGCCGAGGTGCGGCGCAAGCTCGAGGAACTCGGCTTTGCGATGCGCGGCAGTTCGGCCGAAGAGCTGCGCGCGATGACGAGGGATCAACTGGCCAAATACGCGCGCGTGATCAAGGAAATGGGAATTGCGGGTGAATGAGCGCCGGCCGTTGGCACAACCGACGCTTCATTTGTGTGGCTCGTCATTAGCAATAGATGCGGCGGCCGCCGCGGCCGATGAAGAATTCCGCTCCAGCGGCGCAGGGGCTGGCACCAAGAACGAGCGCGTTGCGCATTTCCAGGCAGCGCTGGTAGTCGCCGGTATAGGGGTTGTTCGGTCCCTTGTTCTGGCAATTGGCGTCCGGATAGAACTGTGCGCAGTAGCCGGGGTTGTAAATTACCTCTTGCGCCTTCACCGGCGTCGCCGCCGCAACACAAACGAGCGCAGCCGCGCCCAACAATGCAAGTTTCGTCATAGGTATTCTCCGAGTTATGGCCGGTTAGTGCCTCGGCGCCTCGGCAAGGTTCATCGCGTAGTTTCCTTCCAAATTGTGGAGTATTGGCCCCGTTTTGCAGCCATCGGTTATATCGGGGCTTGTTTGCCGCAAGTCTCTCCGCTGTAGTGGTCCAAGATGGTCCCACTTGCATTTTGCCCCTGAAATCAGCCATGCCACGCATAGTAGGTCCGCTCCCCGCTTGCCCCAGCCCGGGCATAAGCGCTTGTTCCGTCATCGTTTTTCGCTAATGTGAGCGGACGCACGGAGGGAGCTCAGGGTGACTTGCCAGGTCTGCCTTTCGACTCTGAAGGCTGGCGATCTGTTCTGCTCGTCCTGTGGGGCGGCGGCTCCCGATCACGCGGCCGGGTTGCCGCGGGCACCGGCAGTCGAGGCGCGCGGCCGCATTGCTGGCGAGCGCAAATACCTCACAGTTCTTTGCGCCGATTTGCAGCGTTCAACCGATCTGATCTCGGATCTCGATCCGGAAGAGGCGATTACGCGGCTCGAACCCGCGCTTGTAGCCATGCGAACGGCGGTTCGCCGCAACCGCGGAATCGTCAGCAAGGAAGGTGGCGACGGGCTGATCGCGCTGTTCGGTGCCCCACACGCCGACGACAACCATGCGGTGATGGCCTGCCACGCTGCTGTTGAGCTGGTTCGCCGTATCAAGCTGTTGAACGACCCTGCATTGCTCGTGCGGGTTGGGTTGCATTCGGGTTACGTCGTCACCCACACCATCGAAGCCGACCTTTCCTCCATCTATGAGGCGGGCGGACCGGCGGTTCATCTCGTCAAGCGCTTCGAGAGTGCTGCTCAGGCCGGGCAAATTCTGGTGTCGGAATCCTGTCAAAGCCTTTCGGCCGGGCTTGTGACGTTCAACAGCCTGCCGCCGCGGCGGATGGAAGGGTTCCCTGCGCCGGTTCCCTGCTACGAGTTGATCGAGATCAGCGACCTGTCGCGTTGGCGGGCTCGTTCCACCAAGGGGCTGTCGTCCTTTGTCGGACGCGCGGAAGAGACTGCACTGCTGGATCGCGTTGCACAGGAGGCCGGGAGGTCGTCCGGGCAGGCAGTCGCCATGGTGGGCACGGCGGGAGTTGGCAAGTCCCGCGTGGCGCATGAAGTCGTCGAAGGCCTGCGACAAAAGGATTGGCAGGTGCTCGAGGCAGAATGCAATCCGCTGGACCAGACGGTTCCTTACTCGCTTTTGAAGAAATTGCTCCAGGCCGTCTTGCGGTCAGCCAACCTCTCGCCGGACGAGGCTCTCTCTTCGCACGACGCGTCTTCCGATGCCGGCCTTTGGCCCACAGCCCTGCGCTCGGTGCTCGACCAGCCGATCGTCGATCCGCGCTGGAATGCGCTGGAGCCGCTATTGCGCCGCCGGGTCATCATGGATGCGGCGCGCGCCTTGATCGGGCGGGTGACTTCGACGCGACCGACTGTGCTGTTGCTGGAGGACTTGCATTGGATCGACAGCCAAAGCGAGGCCGCGGTTGAGGCCCTGATGCCGCTGGTGCCCGGCAGACCCCTGCTGATGCTGCTGACCTGGCGCACGGAAGATTCGCCAGGCTGGCTGTCCAAGCTCGATGTGCGCAGGATTTGGTTACGCTCGCTCGATATGGACTCGGCCAACGCACTGCTCGACAGCTTGCTTGGAAAGGAAGCGGGACTGGCAAGGCTGAAGAGCCGTATCCTGCGTCATACCGGCCAAATCCCGCTCTTCATCGAGGAAGTAGCGCGTCAGTTGGCGGACCGTGGCGTTGTCACCGGCTCTGACGCAAACCGGTTTGCCGAGAAGTGGGACGCGCTGGAAATTCCGCCGACGGTTCAGGGCGTGATCGCTTCTCGCATCGACCGCCTCCCCAAGGAGGACAAGGCACTGCTGCAGCTTGCGTCCGTCGTCGGACCGCGTGTTTCGTCACACTTGCTGGCAAGTGTCACCGGGATGCCACCTGCACAATTGCAGAGCCGGCTCTGGTCGCTTGAGATCCTCGATTTTCTGAGCGAGTCGCGATTCCTGTCGCAGACAGAATATGTGTTCGCGCATGACCTGGTTCGTGAGGTTGCCTAC